>Ga0228634_1000711_pt1 | contig 22485 bp, 24 predicted proteins | sample 42DmetaG_FD_190063 | JGI IMG/M metagenome (GOLD analysis project Ga0228634, IMG submission 190063) | Seawater microbial communities from Monterey Bay, California, United States - 42D | ecosystem: Environmental > Aquatic > Marine > Coastal | place: USA: California | collected 2016-09-27 | reverse complement strand
AGGCAGTGTAGTTATTGTTCCCAACCGATTTGCGAATCTGATCGCGCACCGCCCCCCAGGTATCATTTGTCATTGTGCCTCTTTTCCCAACTCGGACTGTCGTCGCATCTATGTTTGCCGCCACGGTAACCCACTGGCTTTCCAGCCATTGAGCGCCCCGCGCCGACCTTGTGCGTCACAATCTCCCTCAAACCCGTTCACGACATTGATGCATGGCACGTCTAAACCCTCAGCAGACAGGGCGTCGGCCACGGCATATGCCGCGCTCAGTGATCTTGCGCCGGACCGACAGATAAACAGCAGGTGCGATGGAACATTTCCACCGATGCTGTCCATCAACGTCCGAACGAACGCAGGATTAGGGGACATATCTGGATAAGCGAGCCATTCGATCTGCGTGACCGTTTGCTCAACTTCCGACAGGTCTGGACCGCCCACAAATCCCCATTCGGGACGGGTCCGGACATCGATCATGAGTGCGCGGCTGTCGTTAGACAATATTTCCCATGCTGCCTGAGGTAAAATCTCAGACACCAGCGTTGATCCGCTCTTACTCATACCAATCCCCTAAGGTGCGATGTGACTCGCTGGAATGTGATAGCAAGTGCGCAAAGGCTCCATCAATGGAACAATGATATTGACAGCGGAGTCTCTGAAAAAGAATCTAATGAGGCCGAGAAATGTCACACCCCAAACGCAAAACGCGCCCCCAAAGGGACGCGTCTTGTAAGCTGTATATTTTTGGGACTTAGGCGCCCATGGACTTCACACGGGAAGACAGACGCGAAACTTTGCGCGAGGCTGTGTTTTTGTGGAACACGCCTTTTGTCACGCCGCGCATGATTTCGGGCTGAGCAGCTTGCAGCGCAGCTTTTGCGGCATCTTGGTCACCGGAGGCGATCGCCTCTTCAACTTTACGCAGGAACGTCCGGATGCGCGAACGACGGGCTTTGTTTACTGCAAAGCGACGCTCATTCTGACGGGCGCGTTTTTTAGCTTGGGGCGAATTTGCCATAGTGTTTGATCCTTGTTTCGGGGCCCGCTGCATGTGCGTTGGGCGCAAATTTAAGTGCAAGGGGCAAACCCGGTCTCCGGGTTTGTTACCGGACGAATCTGGCTAAGCGAGCCTCACACGCATGTCTGGCGCGGTGTTTAGGGCACTGGCCGCGCCTTGCCAAGCCCCTATTACACGGTGTCTTACTTGTCGCGGAACTGAGCTTCGCGCTTTTCAACGAATGCAGCCATACCCTCGGACTGATCCTCAGTTGCGAACAGCATATGAAAGAGCCGACGTTCGAACAGCAAACCCTCTTGTAGCGAAACTTCGTCCGCCCGATTGACCGCTTCCTTGACCGCCATCGCCGTGAGCTGGCTTTTCTGCGCGATCTTTTGCGCCGCTGCGAGCGTTTCTTCCATCAGCTTTTTGGCAGGCACCACACGGCTTACCAGCCCAGAACGCTCTGCCTCTTCGGCATCCATGAAGCGGCCGGTTAGGTGCATGTCCATCGATTTGGATTTGCCCACTGCGCGGGTCAGCCGCTGCGTGCCACCAAGGCCTGCAACAACACCAAGATTGATTTCGGGCTGGCCAAACTTCGCGGTATCCGCAGCAATGATAAAGTCGCACATCATCGCCAATTCGCACCCGCCGCCCAGCGCGTAGCCAGCGACAGCTGCGATGATTGGCTTGCGGCACTTGGCCATCGGATCGACTTCATGGCCGAACATGTCAGAGGCGAACACCTCAACAAAGTTCTTATCAGCCATTTCCGTGATATCGGCGCCCGCTGCGAACACTTTATCGGAGCCAGTCAACACGATGCACCGCACCTTGTCGTTTTCCTGCGCAGATTTGAAGGCCTTTGCCAGATCCGCCAAAAGAGCTTGATTCAGGGCATTCATCGCCTCGGGTCGGTTCAACCGAATGAGGGCCACGTGGTCCTCTACGTCGACGATAAGTGTGTCATAGGCCATGTGAGCAAGGTCCCTAGTGATCCATTTTGAAGCCGGACATTGGCCCGTCACGCCCCGAGGTTCAAGCTATCTTTGGCATTGCGGGCAGTAGAAAGTTGACCGGCCAGATTGAGTGATTCGATCAATTGTGCCGCTACAATCGGGCGTTACACAGGCTTCGCCCTCACGATCATAGACCTGGAAACGGTGCTGAAAGTAACCCAATTCACCATCCGCTTGGCGATAATCACGCAAGGATGACCCCCCGGCCTCAATAGCATCGCCTAGGACTTCACGTACGATAGGCACCAGGGCGCTCGTGCGTGCGCGTGCAATCTTGCCGGCCTTGCGGGTTGGGCTGAGCCGTGCGCGAAACAGCACTTCGCAAACATATATATTGCCCAAACCACTTACGATCCGCTGGTCCAACAGCGCGGATTTGATCGGTGTGTTTTTGCCCGACAAGGCCTCTACCAGATAGGTTTCGCTAAACGCGTTACCCAGCGGCTCTGGTCCTAACTTTTCAATCAGCCAGTGGCGATCAATGCCATCGGTCGGAGCCAAATCCATCGCCCCGAACCTACGTGCATCGTTAAATGTGATCGTCGCGCCGTTATCCATGTGCAGGACAACGTGATCGTGTTTTTGCGGAACCACCTCTTCGTGATGAAACACGCCCGGTGTCGGAGCGCCGGCGATCAACATCCGACCAGACATGCCCAGATGGATGATCAGCGTCTCACCTGTATCCAGCTCAGCAAGGATATACTTCGACCGCCGCGCCAAACGCGTCACACGCGCGCCCGTCAATCGCTCGGCCATCTGCTCTGGAAATGGCCAGCGCAAATCTGGCCGCCGCACTTCGGCCCGCGCGATCACGGCCCCCTCCATCACGGGCAGCAATCCGCGACGGACTGTCTCTACTTCGGGCAGTTCTGGCATACGGGCTTCCCCCTGTGGCGTGGCGACCTATAAGAAAGGGCAGACAGAGCGATCTGCAAGCTTGAAAGGCCGAAGGCATGAACGAAACACAAAATAAAACGCATTTCGGATTTCAGACCGTCGACGAAACAGAAAAAGCGGGCATGGTCCACGGCGTCTTTTCGAACGTTGCGTCAAAATATGACATTATGAACGATGTTATGAGCGTTGGGATCCACCGCGTCTGGAAAGATGCGATGATGGATTGGTTAACCCCACGTGCCAATCAGCGGTTGCTGGATGTTGCCGGCGGCACGGGTGACGTGGCCTTCAAATTCCTGCGCCGTGCACCGGGTGCCGAAGCCGTTGTGTGTGACATGACCGAAAGCATGCTGATCGAAGGCCGCAAACGCGCCGAAGCCGCCAGCTTAGACGATAGCCTGGAATGGATTGTTGGCGATGCAATGGCCCTACCTTTTGAAGACAACAGTTTCGACGTCTACACGATCAGCTTTGGCATTCGAAACGTCACGCGCATCCCGGACGCGTTGTCAGAAGCGTACCGAGTGCTGCGGCCCGGTGGGCGTTTGATGGTGCTAGAATTCAGCCAACTGCCTAACCCTATGATGCAAAAGGCATATGACCTTTACTCGTTCAACGTGATCCCACGCATGGGCCAGATGATTGCTGGCGATAGCGAAAGCTATCAGTACTTGGTCGAATCGATCCGCCAGTTTCCCGATCAAGACACCTTTGCCGGGATGATCCGCCGCGCTGGTTTTGATAACGTTAAGTATCGCAATCTGACATTTGGTGTGGCGGCGCTGCACTCGGGTTGGAAGCTGTAGCGAATGCGCGGTCCCCACAACATTTGGCGCCTGATCCGCACGGGCGCCACATTTGAACGTACGGGCGCCATGGGCGTGGTGCTTGAAGCGATTGATGCGCCACGGCCGTTACGCATCGCGGCGCACGTCTTGGGTTGGCCGTTTAAATGGCTTGGCCTGCGCGGTGATCCAGCGCTGCCGCCAGTCACGCGCGCAATTACTGCGCTTGGCCCCAGCTATATAAAATTTGGTCAAATTTTATCGACACGCCCAGACTTTGTTGGATTGGATCTCGCGACACAACTGCGCGTGCTACAGGACAAGCTGCCACCGTTCCCGATGGAGCAAGCACGCCAAACAATTGCCAGGGAAATTGGCAAACCCGTTGATGCGGTTTTTTCAGAACTGTCCGAGCCTGTCGCTGCGGCCTCTATCGCTCAGGTCCACAAAGCCCGATTGGCTGAAACGGGCGAACAGGTCGCAATCAAAGTTTTACGGCCGGGCATCGAACGCGCGTTTCGCAAGGATATCGATGCGTTCTACTTTGCGGCTGGGCTGATCGAATTTCTATCGCCAGCATCACGTCGGCTGCGCCCACGCGATGTGATTGCACACTTTGAATCCACGGTTTTGCGGGAGCTTGACCTACGAATCGAAACCGCCGCAGCCGCGGAATTTGCAGCCACGACCGCGGGGGATGAGGGCTTCGCTGTCCCCAAGGTCGAATGGTCCCTGTCCAGCCGCGGCATTATGACGATGGAATGGATCGAAGGCATTCAATTTGCCGATATCGATGCCCTAGATGCCGCTGGCCATGATCGCGTGGCGCTCGCGGACAAGGTGTTGCAACTGTTCCTTAGCCACGCCCTCCGCGACGGTTATTTCCATGCGGATATGCACCAAGGCAATCTTCGAGTTGGGGCCGATAGCACGATTATTGCCCTCGATTTTGGCATCATGGGGCGGCTGGATGAATACACACGCCGTGTCTATGCTGAAATTCTGATTGGTTTCATTCGCAAGGATTACCGGCGCGTTGCAGAGGTACATTTCGAGGCCGGATACGTTCCCGCAGATCGCGACGTGGATGAGTTTGCTCAAGCGCTTCGGTCCGTTGGCGAACCAATATTTGGTATGGATGCCAGCCGAATCTCGATGGGACGTTTGTTGAGTTTTCTGTTCGAAGTCACCGAGACTTTTGGAATGGAAACGCGTACCGAGCTGATCCTACTTCAGCGCACGATGGTCGTTGTGGAGGGCGTTGCGCGCACATTGAACCCAAACATGAACATCTGGCAGGTCGCTCAGCCTGTGGTCGAAGACTATATCCGCGAGAGTCTTGGCCCCCGCGCCTTTGCCCGGGATCTGTTCAAAACGGCCCGTGTTCTTGCGAGATTTGGCCCGCAATTGCCCACAATTACCGAGCGGCTATTCGCATCTCAGACCCAAGACCAACCAGAGACCACAACCGGTCAGAGTATCGGCTCTGTTGCTTGGTTCGCGATCGGTGCAGCGACAGCCAGTATCGGAGGCGTCATAGGAGCTGTTCTTTTTTGAGGCCCATACCGTCAATCACGGAGCGTTCCGAACCCCAAGGACCGACGAACTCGGCATCCCAATATCGCCTGGGAAACGCAAAATAACTTGCCCATCGATCAGCGCCGCTTCCTTGACTTGAGCGAATGTCTCTACATCAGAAACACCGAGCAAACTTCCACTGCTGAAGCTCTCAATCTCAAGATTGTAGATGTCTTCGGGAAGCTGCTCTCCGGTCGGAGATCGTCCAGACCATGTGACTTGCGCCACGTCAGGATCAATCGCAATGCGCTGAACCTCTTGTCCTGCTGTATTTCTAACAACGATCTCGGCAGCATCTGCAACCACTGGCGTGTTCAAAATAAGTGTCTTGTCGGTACCATCCACGGGCACCGGCATCACCGCTCGCGCCTCCATGCCGACCCACGAGGACATTTCACTCATGTTCTGTAACGACATTTGTGCCGACATTTCCTTTAGAAGATCATTTGTTTGCACGGCCTGCTCCACGTTCGAGAACGTTGCCAGCTGTGCGACAAACTCAGTCGAATCGGCTGGGTTGAGCGGGTCCTGATTCCGAATCTGAGCCGTAAGCAGCTGCAGAAAGGTATCAAAGTCTGAGGCAAGACCATTGCTTTCATCAGCATTTGATATCTGCGTTTTTGGAACGGATTGGGTCGTGTCACCGATAATCATAGCGGCCTCCTAAAATGTCAGATTGAGCCCACTCGGCGTGCTTGAATTCATACGGGCTGCCGTTGATGAACCCGCGGGAAGCGCATTAGGGGAGATATCGACTGCTTCCTCTTCCTGCGCGGCATGGCTCGATCCGCTCCCCCCTTGAGAAACGTCCTGCTGAGCGTCCGAAGACGTACCAAACTGCAGGTTAAGACCACCCCTTCCTTCTTCCGCAAAGGCCTCATGCAAGAAGTTTGCGTGCCGCCGCATGAGTTCAGCGGTTTCGGGCCGATCTGCAATAATGAGGAGCGTTGTCGTTGCTTCACTCGTTTGAAGAACCATCCGCACCTGCCCTAGTTCTGGCGGATCCAGTGCAATCTCGAGCGGATACCTATCCATTCGGACACCAGCACGCAGTTGTTCTACGATCTTCAAAACTTCCTGCGGAAGAGGCGTGGCAGGGTTGCGAGAAATTGTTTCAGGACTGCGTGAAGAACTACTCTGGACCTCGCTGGAGACCTGCGTCGCGATAAGCAAGTCTCCATCGGCTCGGCCCGTATCCCTTAGGCTTCGTTCCACCATCGGAGCGACTTGAGCAACGGCCACCGGCATTATACTTGTCGTCTGATTTATTCCGACGGGCGCAGCTGGCCCAATTTCTCTCACGTCGTATGTTTGATCCAATGTAATCGTAGGTGGAATCTTGGGGCCTTGCGGTGGGGCTGGCACCGTAGAAATGGCTTTTGGCTGTAACTTTTTGGCTCCGGACACGGCTGGATTAATTGTGATGCCAGTGGTCTGTCCAACTGAGCTGTCAAAAACACCCACGACGGGTTTGGGCAGTTCAGTTCGATCGGTATTGCCAATCTGATCCGTGCCCAACACCTTGAACATCACGCCGTCTGGCACAGACTGCCTCAACATTGAAGACTCGGAGCTAGCGGCGGCAGGTGAGCCGATACCCATCTGCTTTTCCATCGATGCCGTAGCTTTGTCTGATTTAATCTCAGCAGGGCCGACCAGTTGCACCGAAATGTCCGATATCGGGGCCGACTTTGGCGAGGAAGGGAGCTGGGTTAGCTGCAGCCCACTCTCCGCTATCCCTTGATTAGGTAAGGAACCTTGCGAGGGTCTCGTGGCCTGCCCGTCTATTTGACCGGCATATTGCCCGACTTTTACGGGTCTTTGCGTATCACCATCATTAATTGGAACAGTGGGGTGAAACGACGATGGTACCGTCAAAAGCGAACGGCCTGGGAGAGCATTGGTTTCACTCCTGAAACCCGCGATAGCGATTGGTTCGCCTTTAGTATTCGACACCGAGCCGGCGTAACCCTGATCAGCACCCACAATCTTTGTATGCTCAACTCGATTAGCCAAAGCTCCCTGCATTTCAAGACGTGGAGAAATTGGTTGTGTGATCTTGGTCGATTCGGAAGGTATCACGAATGAAGGGGGCGCAAGACTTTTCGCCTCGACAGTCGAACCCTGTTTGCCCGCAGCCAACACTTGTTCAACAGTAACTCTGTTATCTGCAAGCCCTACGCTATTCACACTTTGCATAGTACCTGCAAAACCGGCCATCCCTAATTCGCGTTCAACCGAGACGCTCATCAGTGTTTTTTGACCAAAAGAGGCATTACTTCCGGCCACTGACGCGGTCAGTGCCGCTGCTTCAAGTAAGGATAGCTTTGATCCCGAGCGTTTCGCATCAAGCGCATGGCCATCAACACTACGTTGCATATCAGTATCGGGATATACGCCAAGTTTTTCACCTTTTCCCGGAACCTGTGCAGCAGCCTCGTTAGGAACCGTCACCACTACGTCGCGATCTGCATCACTCTCAATATTGGCGCCCTGAGAGTCTGCTCCAATGCTCGCCGCCTGAACGCTTACCTACGTGGGCTTCAACAATGGCTCGAGCACTGCTGCCTGCGGCTCGAAGCGCACCTCATCGACGCCATCATCCATTGCCTGTTCATTCTCGACGCCTGTCGCGGCCACCGCCTCAAGTGATGAATCCCTTGGCGACACATCCATCTCATTGAAATCCGCAATTGATATGTGTGGAGTTCCGTGAAGCGCCCCCCCAAGAGTTAGCCCTTCCATCTTCTCATGCGTGGAATTTGTGATGAATGCCATATCTGACGAACCAGTAGGTAACTCGCCTTCTTGTCGCTTATCCAACCCTACGAATTCATCCCTTTCCAAGGCATTCGAACTTGGGGCAATGGCTGGATCACGTGAAACAGTGCCCACGGCTTGGGTATCACCCGCATTTGTCAAAGCGGCATCGAACTCACTTTTCAACTCAGGTGCAAACATGCGCCCTGTCGCTACCGTGCTTCGCCCAAGACTGAGGGACGGATTTAAGTTGAGATCGACCATGCTCTCTCCAATGCGGATTTCTTCCGGATGAGATCGCTTTTAACTGCCGGTAGTTACCGATTTATTTACTCAAAGCAGTCAATGTAATCAAAATCACTTCAATTGGAGCAATAACCATGAACCCTTTAGGCACATCTCTTGTTACGCCTCAAGGTCACCCCACACAGACCGAAAAGCTTCGCGCACTCTCTATCGATCTAGAAACAACGTTTCTTACGGAAATGTTAAAACACTCTGGCCTTGGAGCGACCCAAAGCACGTTTAATGGCGGAATTGGAGAAGAACAATTTTCTTCTATGCGCCTACAAGAAACAGCCAAACAGATAACAGGATCAGGCGGTATTGGGCTTGCGGAAAATATTTTCCAATCTCTAATTTCGAGAGCAAAATAATGATGAGCTGCGACGAAACGATCCTATGGCTTGAAGACGTTCTTGAGGCAGAGGCGAAAGTGCTGACAACTGGAACCCTAAAGGACTTACATGAATTAGAGAGTGCAAAGGATAACGCGTGGAAAGCGTTACCGGTAACGCATGAGCCGGGAAACGTAAGCGACCTGTCACGTATACAAAAAATGGCAACGCACAACGCAAAGCTCCTTTTGGCGGCAAGAGACGGTATCGCACTCGCAAATAACCTAAGAAGCGCCTTGAGTAACGGCCCCAAGCCTTTGGCCACTTATGGCGCCAACGGTCAGAAATCCACGATTTTGACCACGAGACACAGCCAAGTAAATTCGAGATCATTTTAACGAAAAATCTCATTATTCTCCATTTTTTTCAGCAATTTGATTAGCACAGTCTTAGCAATACCCAGCAATAATCATTCAAGCATCGAAGGGTGCGTGGCACGCCGCCACCGCGTCAGAAGGACGTATCATCTCACACGCTCGGAGCGGGTGGAATCTTTGACTGTACCGCAAAAGCGGTACGCAAAACGGGAACGTTAACAATGTCTAGTATTCTGACAAACAATGGCGCGATGGTTGCGCTACAAACGCTAAAATCCGTAAATTCCAATTTGGCCAAAACACAGGCAGAAATTTCTACGGGTAAGACGGTGGAAACAGCAAAAGACAATGCTGCAATTTGGGCTATTTCCAAAATTATGGAATCTGATGTGAAGGGATTTAAAGCAATATCTGACAGCCTTTCATTAGGTCAATCAACTGTGGAAGTTGGGCGTCAAGCCGCTGAAACAACGACCGAGCTTCTTCAAGATATCAAAGCAAAGATTGTTGCAGCTCAAGAAAGTAACGTTCCGCGCGAAACGATTCAAAACGATATCAGCGCCTTGCGAGATCAGATCAAGTCCGTAACAAACGCCGCGCAATTCAACGGCCTAAATCTGGTCAACGGGACCGATGATGTCTCTATTCTGTCTTCTCTCGATCGTAATAGCGATGGCACCGTTGTTTCCAGCAGCATCAGCGTGGCGCGAAGTGATCTAACGACTGAGGCAGGCACCTACGGTAATGGTGGTGGTACGATTAATAGTGCGATCACCAGCTCAAATACCCAAATCGACAAGGACGCTAACGCAAACCAGTTGAATATCACGTTTGGCGGCACCGCCACAGACGGTGACACCATTACCCTTGCAGGGCTTGAATTCAGCGATAATTCGAACACAGCCGCAGCACGGGCAACTGCCGTTGCCACAGCAATCAACGCAGCCAACCTGACCGGCATCACGGCAAGCGATGCCTCTGGAGTGTTGACCCTCACAAACACCAATAGCTTTGCTGAGTTTGAGGTTGGATTTGACGCTGGCGGTGCAAACACATTTGTCGTCGACAACGAAGAAGACAACAGCTTTGACGTCACATCGACCAGCGCGGCCGGCACCACACAATTGAGCCGCCGCGCTGAGGAAGTAACGCTCTCCGGCACGACCCAGGTTAACGAAGGCGACAGCTACCGGATCACCTTGGGAGGCACAAACTACGACTACATCGCCGGCAAGGGTGAAACGATGGAGGACATTGCGCGCGGCCTAAAGACGGCTGTTGATGGTGGGGCAGTCGATGGTGTGTCCACACAGGTTGCAAAGGAGGGCGATGATTGGAAGGTCCTAATCGACTACGAGGGTTCGGCCGCAAACATCTCCCTCGCTGACGACGCGCAAGAGGGCGGCAAGGCCTCGGGCGGTCTGTTCGGATTGGACAAACTGGACGTAACAACTGACAAGGGCGCAACCGCAGCTTTGGACAATATTGAGACGTTGATCCAGAACTCAATCGATGCTGCCGCCAGCTTTGGCTCGGCCCAAGGCCGTATTGAAACGCAATCCAACTTCGTTTCGAACATGACCGACGCACTTAAGTCGGGCATCGGCTCTATGGTGGATGCAGACATGGAAGAAGCATCCGCGCGCCTACAGGCCCTTCAGGTTCAGCAGCAGCTTGCGACCCAGTCGTTGTCCATCGCGAACCAGGCGCCACAATCGATCCTCTCGCTGTTCAGATAAGCACGTAACTCACGCTGACGCGTCACAACGGCGCGTCAGCCCCTCTTATGCTACGTACACGAGATTGGAGAACCCGCCGTGACCCCCCACGCACTCGCAAAATCAGCCTATGCCCCTCAGAACGCCTTGACCAACGACCCGAAACGGATCGAGTTTGCGGCATTTACCCATGTAACCAAGATGTTAACCGAAGTTCAAAGCGGCAAACGCCTGCCGCTCGGCTACAAAGCCGCCGCTATGCATGATAACCGACGCCTCTGGACTGAAATCGCAGCATTGGTCGCAGATGATGACAATCAACTGCCCAAAGACCTCCGCGCACGATTGTTCTACTTGGCTGAATTTGTTGCGCAACATAGCAGCAAGGTCTTTTCCCAAGACGCCAGCGTCCAACCACTAATTGATATCAACGCAGCCATTATGGGCGGCCTGAACGCACAGGAGGCCTCGTAATGTCTGGTCTTGTCCTAAAACTCAGCCCCCGTGAACGCGTCTTGATAAATGGCGCCGTCATCGAAAACGGGGAGCGGCGGTCACGCATCAACATCGTCTCGCCCAACGCGAATATTCTGCGACTTCGCGATGCCATTCATCCCGAAGAAGCCAACACGCCGGTCAAACGTATCTGCTACATCACCCAATTGATTTTGTCGGGTGACGTTGACGTAGAGATTGCGCGTCGGCAATTGCTCACGGGCGTTGAGCAATTGAGCCAAGTTTTCAAAGATCCTGACAGCCGCGAAATCCTTGCGATTGCGACCGGCCACCTCGTGGATGCCAACTACTACCCCGCCCTAAAGACGCTCAGATCTCTCTTGGATCGCGAAGAGCGGCTCTTGGCAGTACAGGCGTCATGACGTTTCAACCCATCATTCCGGTGGGTGGCATCGTGGGCTGGCAAATTTTGCAACGCACCGAAGAGTCACAAAGGGAAACTTATGCCGCCAGCGGACAGACCAAGCGCGATCTCGATTATTTTCGCGAGAAGATAGGCGACATAAAAACGCCAGAACAACTCGTGGGTGACTTTCGCCTCCTAAGGGTCGCTCTGGGCGCCTTTGGACTCGATGACGATATCGGCAACAAGTACTTCATCAAAACAGTGCTAGAGGAAGGCACGACGGATGATGATGCCCTTGCCAATAAGCTATCTGACAAACGCTATCTTGCTCTGTCAAAGGCATTCGGCTTTGGCGATTTTGATACGCCAAACACTGCTCTCTCAACCTTTCCAAACGAAATTGCCGCGAAATTCACTGACCGGAGTTTTGAAACAGCCGTAGGGCAAACGAACGACGACATGCGCCTTGCGCTCAACATGCGTCGTGAGATCGGAGAACTTGCGGAGGCCTCAACTTCGCAAACCACCAAGTGGTTCACAATTCTTGGCACACCACCACTAAGGGCTGTATTCGAAGGGGCTCTCAACCTCCCCACAAGTTTCGGGAGCCTGCCGATCGACCGCCAACTAGAAGAGATTCAGATACGAGCGGAAAGCGTTTTGGGCACATCGGATCCCGCAGATTTAGGTAGCCCAGAAAGGTCTGAGTTATTGATCCAACGGTTCTTGGTATCCAGTTCAATCGAAGGCAGCAGCGGGATCAATTCCCCAGCGGCCAACGCTTTGGTCCTATTGGGCGGTCGCTAAAACGCTCCGCGTAGAACCTGATAGGCAACGGCAGTCACAGTATTGGCGAGATTGAGAGAACGAATATGCTCAGATCGCATTGGCAAATTCACGACCTGCTCATCCACTCCCACGAGCAACTCCTTGGGCAAGCCTTTCGTTTCCCGGCCAAAAACAAGATAGGGATTTTCAGGAAAAGCGACATCGTAGATGGATTGCGCCCCGAACTCTTCGAAGAAGAAAGTCGCATCAAGCCGCGGCTGTCGCGCCACAATAAACTGTTCCCACGTGTCGAACTCGGTCAGGTCGACATGTTTCCAATAGTCCAAGCCTGCGCGACGAACAGTTTTATCAGATAACTCAAAACCATAAGGCTTAATCAGGATCAGTTCCATGTCGAGGGCGACGCAGGTTCGACCAATTGCACCCGTGTTGCCCGGGATTTCGGGAGCAACCAAAACGACTTTGGGACGGTTGGTCACTTCGCGGCACCAATCCGGCGGATCAGGCGCGACTGCAAAACGCGCGCGCGGCGCGACCAAGCGCGCCCACCGGGCGGCCGTTCACGCTCTGCTTTGGAGAGCTGCCCTCGCGTTGGCAAATCTGCCGAGAATATTGCGAAGACCATCGAACTCTCGGAGTCGCCCGGCAAATCCGCATACCCAGCCAAGCCACTTACGAAATTCAACGTTCCGGTTTTAGCTTTCACGTCATATGCTTCCGGATCATCACCGTCGCGCAATTTGAAAGGCTTCAAGATCGGGCGCAATCGGTTTTGCGCTTTGTCTGATGCCAACACTTTTACAACATCACGCGCAGCTACTCGGCTTGCGTCACCCAAACCAGAGTGATCCACAAGATCCATACGACGCGCACCGAATTCTTGCTCTATCCATGCCGACATCGCCTCAGCACTTTGTCGCAGGCTTGATGCCCCCGAAGCCGCCAAGCCCACACATTCGGCTGTCAAATTGGTGGAGTATTTCAACATGTCTGCACAAATCTCTTCCAAGGGGCGGCTTTGAACCGTCGAAAGCACATCTATTGATGGCACGGATGTGGCTTCGGCATATCCATTCGCGACAATTCCGTGTGACCGCAAGAGCGTTGTCATAACATCTGCAGCATAAGCAATCGGCACTCGAACCGGCAACCAGCGCCCGCCTTTTTTACCAAGCGCACCGCGTGCGACTGACCATTGCTCTTGCTCTGGCATATCCCGATAGGCGAATACCGGGGCAGATCGGTCCACGAGATCCATCGCAATGACTTGCACACTCGGCCGATAGCGCGCCGTGCGCGCCTGTAGCGAGATTTCATACCCTGACTGCCCCGCCCACCATTCAAAATGCACGCGATTGAAATTAAGGTTCATGCCCGAAACGGCCGGATTGTAGCCAACATGATCAGGCTGGCTTGCGTCAATCATATCGCTTTGTGGTAAATGCCCCCCCCAAACCAGCAAGCGCCCTGTAACTTCGCGCAGACCAGCCGCCTTGGCCTGTGCTGCCAAATACGCCAAATCATCTGTCGTAAGAGTAGGATCACCGCCGCCCAACAGCACCAAATCCCCCTCAAGCCGACCGTCGACCAACGTGCCCGCATAGCCAAGCCGCGTTTCAAAACGGAATTCCGATCCCAATCGCTCCAGCCCATAAAGCGCGGTCAAAGCCTTTGCCACACTCGCCGGTGGCAGGGCGCGCAGGGGTGAGGATGACGCCAGAATGCGCCCATCTTTAAGGTCGGAAAAAACCAATGAGGTTTTCCCGGACAGTTTCGACGCACGGACCAGTTCCTGTGCACTTGGCAACGCCCCATCGGGCCGCATAACAGGGCGCACCGATCGCGCGGGGCTATTGGCCAATACGGGCCCCGCTACGCTTGCGAAAAGCCCATGCAAGAAGAAACGTCGGTCCATTAACTAGCCTTGTTATCCTGACACCACACTAAACGAAAAGCTCCGACCCACCACCCGAAATCATGGCCTTGCATGTGGCCCCACGCCTGCTACGGCTGCGCCATGAATGCACGAATTCCTCTAAGCGCAGTCGGGCTAATGCTGCTTGGCATGTCCTTCATTCCCATGGGGGACACGGCGGGCAAGCTGCTCATGGCGTGGTATGGCGTTGACACTGGGTTCATCGCTTGGAGTCGTTTTTTCCTTGGTGCGACCCTCGCGTTCATCGTGCTCCGCCAAGCGCCCCCCCTAAAGTTGATGCTAGACTGGCGCATCTGGCTGCGTGGCGGGCTCATCTCGGGTGGCATTCTCAGCATTCTCACAGCCCTAAAAACAGAACCTATCGCAAGCGTCTTTGGTGCCTTTTTCATCGGCCCTGCGGTCAGCTACATGCTTTCTGTTTGGCTCTTGAATGAACCCTTTTCACCGCAGCGTTTTTTACTGGTGATCCTCGGTTTTCTTGGCGTTTTACTGGTGGTCCAACCCGGCCCGAACATGAGTGTTGGCCTGCTGTTCGCCGTCCAAGCCGGTGTGTTCTATGGCGCCTTTTTGACCACCGCAAAGTGGCTGGCCCCTGTCGCCCCGGCCCCGCATCTGCTTTTGAGCCAACTGCTGGTCGGCAGTATCCTACTTGCCCCCGTCGGCATGCCCTCATTGCCGGCATTTTCGGCACCTATCGCGGGGCTCACATTTCTCTCCGCTGGCTTTTCGGCAGCAGGCAACATGCTGCTGATCGTGGCCTACGGACGTGCAACTGCATCCGCACTGGCGCCTTTTGTCTACTTCCAGATCGTAGCTGCCACTGCGCTAGGTGCAGTCGTATTTGCCACTCTGCCCGACACACTGACATGGCTCGGACTAGCCGTTATTTTGATCGCAGGCACGGGGGCCGCCCTCATACGGCGCTAGCTCCACTATTTGCTGCGACGCTTCACCCCACCGCGCTGCCCGGGCCGACCAGCCGTTGAGCGGCCAGACATTTTGGTGGCATCCGCAACAGCCTTATCAATAACAGACTGACGCGCCAAAGGATCGTCTGACACCGCCAAATCCACAGCCTCAAGCCGTTTCACTTCATCGCGCAGTCGCGCCGCTTCCTCGAACTCAAGGTTCTCAGCCGCTTTGCGCATATCCACGCGCAGGCCGTCCAAATGTGCCTGAAGGTTCGCACCAACCATGGGAGCATCAACCGTTGCGGTGACGCGATTCATGTCGACATCACCCTGATAAAGCCCCGCTAACACGTCCTCGACGTTCTTCTTCACCGTCGCGGGTGTGATGCCGTGTTCTTCGTTGTAGGCCATCTGCCTGTTGCGACGCCGCTCGGTTTCGCGCAAAGCGCGCTCCATTGAGCCGGTGATCCGGTCAGCGTACATAATCACGCGGCCATCCGCGTTTCGTGCGGCACGCCCGATTGTCTGCACCAACGACGTCTCGGATCGCAAAAAACCTTCCTTATCGGCATCCAAAATAGCAACCAGCCCACATTCGGGAATGTCCAAGCCCTCGCGCAAAAGGTTGATCCCGATTAGCACGTCAAACGCACCCAACCGCAAGTCACGCAAGATTTCGATCCGCTCAATCGTATCGATATCGGAGTGCATGTAGCGCACTTTGATACCCTGCTCGTGCATATATTCGGTCAGGTCTTCGGCCATGCGCTTGGTCAGCGTTGTCACCAGCGTCCTGTAGCCTGCCGCTGTCACGCGACGCACCTCATCCAACAGGTCGTCCACCTGCATATCGACCGGCCGGATCTCTACCAACGGATCCAACAAGCCCGTCGGCCGGATCACCTGTTCGGTGAATACTCCACCTGTTTGTTCGATCTCCCAAGCGGCTGGCGTGGCCGAAACAAAGACCGACTGCGGCCGCATCGCATCCCATTCCTCAAACTTGAGGGGACGGTTATCCATGCACGACGGTAGCCGGAAACCATGCTCTGCCAAGGTAAATTTACGCCGATAGTCTCCTTTGTACATCCCGCCGATTTGGGGCACAGAAACGTGGGATTCATCGGCAAAAACAATGGCATTGTCAGGGATATATTCGAACAACGTGGGGGGAGGCTCACCCGGCGCACGCCCCGTCAGATAGCGCGAGTAGTTCTCGATACCATTGCAAACACCCGTAGCCTCTAGCATCTCAAGATCGAATTTTGTGCGTTGCTCTAGACGTTGCGCCTCTAACAGCTTGCCCTCACCCACCAGCTGATCAAGCCGCATTTGCAACTCAGATTTGATGCCCTTAACCGCTTGTTGCATGGTCGGGCGCGGGGTCACGTAGTGGCTGTTGGCATACACACGGATCTTGTCGAAAGAACCCGTTTTTGCGCCTGTAAGAGGATCAAATTCCGTGATCGCCTCTAACTCATCGCCAAAGAATGACAACTTCCAAGCACGGTCATCAAGGTGGGCGGGCCACACCTCAAGACTATCGCCACGCACGCGAAAACTGCCCCGTTGGAACGATGCATCGTTGCGCCGATATTGCTGTGCCACCAGATCGGCCATGACTTTGCGTTGGTCGTATTCATCGCCGGCAACCAAATCCATGGTCATGGCACCATACGTCTCGACCGAGCCGATCCCGTAGATGCAAGACACCGACGCGACGATGATCACATCATCACGCTCCAACAGCGCACGCGTCGCAGAGTGGCGCATGCGGTCAATCTGTTCGTTAATCTGGCTTTCTTTTTCGATGTAAGTATCAGAGCGCGCAACATATGCCTCGGGCTGGTAGTAGTCATAGTAGCTGACGAAGTATTCTACTGCGTTATCCGGAAAAAAGCCTTTGAACTCTCCATAGAGCTGCGCGGCGAGCGTCTTGTTAGGGGCCAGAATGATCGCAGGGCGCTGGGTTTCTTCAATAACCTTTGCCATCGTAAAGGTCTTGCCCGTGCCTGTTGCGCCGAGCAAAACCTGATCCTGCTCACCCGAAAGAACGCCTTGGCTGATCTCTTTGATGGCTGTCGGCTGGTCCCCTGCCGGTGAGAACTCAGTCGCCATCACAAAGCGTTTGCCACCCTCAAGCTTCGCGCGGGGAGCTTCAATCGTTACGTCGGTCATGCCATGATTCCTCTTACAACTCCCAAATTGAGGCGATCATAGCGCAATTCAAGGTCATGAATTATTGCCATTTCATATAAATTCATGACGAAAATCCAATTTATACGTGTAATTTCGGTACCTTGCGAAACTAAGTCAAATTTTAAGAAAGTTGTTACAACTTTAGGGCGAAAAAATACTCGACCTAACTTTTAGATAGGTCTATGGTTAACGGGCAAGCAGCAGATCGATTGTCGGTCGGGGTCGTACCACCCACCCCACCCCTCGCTCCCTCGAGCCCGACTGACAATCACTCCCCCCACATAAACAGTGACATCCCGCCTCGGATCGCCCGCGATCTATTGCGCAGATGTGCGATGTGGAGGATAAGAGACGCAACGACGACAGGAGCTTCCCATGCGCGCACGCATCTACTGCCCAGCACGAACTGCAATGCAATCCGGCACCGCGAAAACAAAGTCTTGGGTTTTGGAGTATGCGCCCGCATCAGCACGCGAAGTAGACCCTTTGATGGGGTGGACCTCATCGTCGGACACCCAATCGCAAGTCAAACTGACGTTCGACAGCCAAAAGGCTGCAGAGGCCTACGCGAAGTCAAAAGGTCTCGATTACGTTGTGCAGAAACCCAAAGCCAGAGCCGCGAATGTGCGCGCAGGTGGCTACGGTGAGAACTTTGCAACCAACCGCCGCGGCGTCTGGACTCACTAGCCCCATTCGCCTTTTTCGCGGATTTCAGAGCTTGAAATGCGTTGCATCGGGATGTTGACGAAGCTCCATGCCGGAGCGGCATGAAACCCCAGCCCAAACGCATCCCGCTTGCGGACACGATACTGCCCATACAGTTGTGCGACCTTTGATGTGCGCGCCGGAATGCGGTCACCCGGTCGGGCAAGCACCCCAAGCGGAACACGTTCGATAATCTCACGCCAACGTTCCCAGCGGTGAAACTGCGCCAAGTTATCTGCGCCCATCAGCCAAACGAAACGCACGCCCGGATAACGCAGCTGCAAGGCGGCAATGGTCTCGGCTGTGTAGCGGGTACCTAGCTGCGCCTCTACATCCGTGACTGCCACACGAGGGTGCTGCATCAAGCCGCGCGCATGCGCCAAGCGTGCTTCAAGCGACGCTGGGCCGCGCGATTTCAACGGATTTCCCGGTGTGACCAGCCACCAAACATGATCAAGGCCAAAGCGTTTCAACGCCTCACGTGTGATATGCACATGCCCAGCATGAGCCGGGTCAAATGACCCGCCCAACAGCCCGATCACCTGACCGGAGCGCGCATATGGAAGGCCTAAACCCATGCTTTTCCGTGCCATGCGCGGCACGGGGGCGCAAGCCTACTCGGCAGCGACAGGCTCAGGCGTTGCCAAAGTGACGATGTCTTGCATGATCCGGTTCAGTTCAAAATCTTTGGGCGTGTAGACCTGCGCCACCCCAAAGGACCGCAGCTTTTCGGCATCCTCGTCGGGAATGATCCCCCCCACAACGACGGGAACATTGCCCAAACCTGCCCCGCGCATCCGGTCCATCACATCCGCGATCAGCGGCACATGCGAACCCGACAGGATCGACAAGCCGACAACATGCGCCTCATCCTCAAGCGCCGCTTTTACGATCTGCTCCGGCGTAAGCCGAATGCCCTCATACGCGATATCCATCCCGCAATCACGGGCACGGAAAGCGATCTGTTCAGCACCGTTTGAGTGGCCATCCAACCCCGGCTTACCCATCAAGAACTTCAACCGACGACCAAGCTTGTCGCTGACGGCATCAACAGCCGCCCGCAAATCATCCAAGCCTTCTGTCTTATTTGAAACAGACCGGGAGACGCCCGTGGGACCACGATATTCCCCATGCACTTTGCGCATCACACCAGACCATTCCCCCGTGGTCACGCCGGCCTTTGCCGCAGCAATCGAGGGGCCCATGACGTTTTCCCCGCTCTGTGCAGCAGCCCGCAGGTCCGCCAGCGCGGCCTCAACGGCTTTTGCATCACGGGCGTCTTTCCATGCATTCAGACGGTCAATTTGCTCCTGCTCAACGGCGGGATCGACGACCATGATGCCACCTTCTTCGTCAACCAATGGCGAAGGTTCACCTTGTTCATACTTGTTGACGCCTACGACGACGGTCTCACCGCGCTCAATCCGGTTAAGGCGATCTGCATTGCTCTCGACCAGGCGGGATTTCATGTATTCGATTGAAGCAACGGCACCGCCCATCGCATCCAGATTAGCCAATTCTGCCCGAGCGCCGTCTTTCAACGCCTCAACTTTGGCATCGACTGCAGGGTTCCCGTCAAAAAGATCAGGATATTCTAACAAGTCCGTTTCCAGCGCCAAAATCTGCTGCATCCGCAGGGACCATTGCTGATCCCATGGGCGCGGCAGGCCCAACGCCTCATTCCAAGCAGGCAATTGTACCGCACGCGCCCGCGCTTTTTTCGAAAGCGTCACGGCCAGCATTTCGATCAAGATCCGGTACACGTTATTTTCTGGTTGCTGCTCCGTCAGGCCCAGCGAGTTCACCTGAACCCCGTAGCGGAAACGGCGCATCTTGGGATCTTCGACGCCATACCGCTCACGGCAAATCTCATCCCACAGATCGACAAAGGCGCGCATTTTGCACATCTCGGTCACAAAGCGGATACCTGCGTTCACAAAGAACGAAATCCGCCCAACAAGCGTGGGGAAGTCTTGGGCTGGGACGCGTGGGCGCAGTTCATCCAACACAGCCGTTGCCGTCGCCAATGCAAAGGCCAACTCCTGCTCTGGCGTCGCGCCGGCCTCTTGCAAGTGATAGGAACACACGTTCATCGGGTTCCATTTCGGCACGTTCGTGTAGCAATAGTCGGCCACATCCGCGATCATCTTGAGCGATGGCGCAGGCGGTAAAATGTAGGTGCCACGGCTGAGGTATTCTTTGATCAGGTCGTTTTGCACGGTGCCTTGAAGCTTGGACACATCTGCGCCCTGCTCTTCTGCCACGGCGATATACAGCGCCAGCAGCCATGGTGCCGTAGCGTTGATCGTCATCGACGTGTTCATTTGTTCCAGCGGAATGTCCTGAAACAAGGTGCGCATGTCACCCAAGTGACTGACGGGCACACCGACTTTGCCGACCTCACCGCGCGCCAAAATGTGGTCGCTGTCGTAGCCGGTCTGCGTCGGCAGATCGAAAGCCACGGACAAACCTGTCTGACCCTTTGCCAGGTTCGATCGGTAAAGCGCGTTGGAGGCCGACGCCGTGGAGTGCCCCGCATACGTCCGGAACAGCCAAGGGCGGTCTTTTTTCACGGCTGGTGCGTCGGACATGGGGAACTCCTGAATCAGTTTCGGCAATTTTATTCCGCTATGGCGTTATTATGCGACAGAATATAACGCTGTCAATCGCCGCGCTGCGGCATAACACCCTACGCCCACCATTTACCGCCGCACAAAAACACGTCAGGGTGAGCGCCACCATGTTTGACACCGTCGCAATCCCCATTTGGGCCATCGTGCTCACGGGCCTTTTGGCCCTTGTCGCCGCACTGGATAAAATCCTGCTGCCTTCGGTGCGCTGGTTCCTGCGGCGTCGGCTGGAACGCGCCGTGGAGCGTTTAAACACACGGCTAGAGCGCCCGATCCAACCGTTCAAGTTGGCGCGTCGGTTCGACACAATTCAACGCCTGTCGTATGATCCAGAGGTTGCCCGCGCCATTGCCGAGCATGCCGCAGAGAACAACATCCCAGAGCAGGTCGCCTTTGAAAAAGCCCAACGCTATGCGCGTGAAATTGTGCCGGGGTTTTCTGCGTTTACCTATTTTGGTTTTGCGATCCGCGCCGCCAAATGGCTATCCAAATCGCTGTATCGCGTGCGGCTGGGTTATTTTGACGAGGAAGCCCTGCGCGCGATCGACCCTGAAGCCACCGTCATTTTCGTGATCAATCACCGATCCAATATGGATTACGTTTTGGTAACATGGCTTGCAGCAGAGCGTTCTGCACTGGCTTACGCTGTTGGCGAATGGGCGCGCGTCTGGCCCTTACAACAGTTGATCCGAGCCTTGGGTGGCTATTTCATCCGACGGCGACAATTGAACCCGCTGTATCGCAAGGTCCTGTCGCGCTACGTACAAATGGCCACCGAGGGTGGCGTGACCCAAGCGATGTTCCCCGAAGGTCGCCTAAGCATGGATGGCAATTTGGGCGCTCCCAAGCTGGGCCTGCTCAGCTATGTGATTGCGGGCTTCACCCCCGGCAAGAGCCGCGAAGTGGTGTTTGTGCCCGTGGGGCTTAACTATGACCGCGTAATTGAAGACCGCGTCCTGACCCGCGCAAAGGACGGCTCTAACGGCTCGACCCGGCGGTTTCGGCTACGACCCATCATGATCTTGCGATACCTCTATCTTCACCTCCTACTGCGCCTGCGAGGTGGTTTTCACCGCTTCGGCTACGCCGCGGTCAGCTTTGGCGCCCCCTTGTCATTGACCGCCTTTCTTGAGCGTGAGCGCGAAAATACCGCTGAAGCCCTTGCTAAGGAATTGATGGGGAGGATTGACCACATCCTACCGGTTTTGCCCGTGCCCATTATGGCGTCGGTCATTCGCGACCGCGCACCTTTGCCCCTGCCTGAATTGCACGAAGCGTTTGAAGGGTATCTCGCCAAAATCCAAGAAACCGGCAGTCATGTGCATATCCCTCGGACCGACATGGCCTATGCGGCAGAGGTTGGTCTGCGCGCACTCACGCTGCGGGGCATCGTGGAAACGCGTGACGGATTGCTGCAGGCCACCGAAAAGGAAGCGCGGCTTTTGCATTATTACGCGAACATGCTGCCAAAAGGAGCCGCTGACGCAGTATCAGACACCTCAAGCGCGAACCAAAGACATAAAATTACCGAAAAGACATAATTAAGTTTGCATTATTGCGCGGCCGAGTTTACTCCATGTTGCAACGCAGCGTGGATGCGATTCTGCGACGCGGCAACTGAGAATTAAGTGGAGATGGAGTATGGCTTTGGACACGAACGCCGAACTGGCTGTGTATGACGCGCCGCAAAAGGACCTGTACG
>Ga0228634_1000710_pt1 | contig 22487 bp, 15 predicted proteins | sample 42DmetaG_FD_190063 | JGI IMG/M metagenome (GOLD analysis project Ga0228634, IMG submission 190063) | Seawater microbial communities from Monterey Bay, California, United States - 42D | ecosystem: Environmental > Aquatic > Marine > Coastal | place: USA: California | collected 2016-09-27 | reverse complement strand
GCCATAACCATAAAATAGTTGATGATAACTAAAGGATGTTCTCTTTTTCCTATTTTCCTAATAACTACAAGAACTAATCCTAAAGAAATTGCTGAAAATAGTACGTATATTAATCCTAAATAATTAGTATCGTTTCCAAATCCTTTAATAATAAGAACTCCTATAAATGCAATTAAAAAAAGTAACCATTGGATTGGTTTTATATTTTCTTTTAAGAATATTATTGCAAAAATAGCTGCAAAAATTGGGGAAGTATATCTTAACGAAACAGCTGTGCCTACTGACAAATATTTTAAAGATTGAAAAAAAAATACCAAGGAAAATACTCCTAAAAAACCTCTTAATAAAAGTAATTTTTTATGAGTTCCTAAAACTGGAATTTTATATTTTATAATTAATGGAATTGTAAAAGCTAAAGTACCAATAGATCTAAAAAAAACAATTTGATATACATGAAATATAGATAAATATTTGACAATAGCATTCATAATTGCAAAAGCAATTACACTAAAAATCATATAATAAATCGATTTATTATTCATTTAAAAAAACAATAAAGTTTAACTTATATAATATTAATGTACAATAAACTTTTTAGAAACTATTTTAGCATTATTTTTTGAAAATATAATGGTGTAGATTCCTTTTGTAAGCTTTGAAATATCTATACTACCTTTTCTTTCTCTATAGTTAATGACATCTTGCCCAAGATGATTTATAATTTTTACAGCATCGTAAGTATTATGTGAGAATTCTTCAATTTTTAGTATGCTATTAGCAGGATTTGGATACACATTTATAGCAGATACTTCTCTATTTTCATTAGCTAAAGACAAACTACTTAGTTCTTGAACACTAAAGTTTGCAAATAAAACTTCTTCATCTCTTAAATCTTGACTAGAATTTAAACTTCTATAAATACCCCATTTTGGCCTAACAAAATCTGCACCTGTTCTCCAATTAATAATTGAATTATTGGTGTAATCAAATAATACAGAATCATCAGAAACTTTTTTAATTTCAATTGAATAAGCTCCTGAAGTACCATAGGTTATAGTTTCTTCAACTTCTAACCAAACACCTATTAAAGGTGCTAAATCTGTTTGTTTCAGTGTTATTTGGGTATCAGTTTCTGCATAACGCAATTCTAATCTATCAGGAGTGCTTTTTCTTAAAGTAAGCGTATACATTGGCATACTTTCTAAATTACCGCCAACAGATTTTAATTGATGAACATGTGTAAAACTTGATGAAACTTGAAGGTTCTCATCTAGTTTAAATTTCCATTTATAAACAACCTCTTCATCCTCAACTCCTAATAGATTGTCTGGAGATTTATCATAAGATTTTATCTCATTTCGTTGTCTATCTGTATTTATACATCTGTCATTATCTGGAGTAACATGCATAAAAAATCGAAATACATTAGTATTTAAATCAGCATCAAAAATCTCATCTATATGTCTTCCAAAAGATGAGTGGTTACAATCTGGTTCTTCAACTGGATCGTATCCCGGGGCTAAAACTGCAGTAATTTCTTCGTAAGTATTTCCTGGTCCATTTGCATCTAAAGTTACTTGTGAAAAATTTTCTAAAGAAAATAATAAGATGTAAACAATTACTATAGCTTTCATTTTTATCTTCTTACAGCTTTTATAATTTGAAGTGATTCTCTCGTTTTATTTTCAATTTTTACGAAATCATAGGTTCCATTAGCTTCTTTAGCAATGAGTTTAGACCCCATCCCAACACAAGTTACACCTGCATTAAACCAAGCTTCTAAATTTTCTTTTGTTGGCGCTACACCCCCTGTTGGCATAATAGAAGTCCATGGTTGAGGGCCTTTGATACCCTTTACAAAGTTAGGTCCATAAATTCCACCTGGAAATAGTTTTACAATTTCACAACCTAATTCTTCGGCTCTTGCAATTTCAGTTAAAGTTCCACAACCAGGTGACCATAAAACTTTACGCCTGTTACAAACTAAAGCAATATCTTCTCTTAAAACTGGGGTTACTATAAAATTTGCTCCTAATTGCATATATAAAGATGCTGCTGCTGCGTCTGTTACAGATCCTACACCCATAATCATTCCTGGCAATTTAGTTATTGCATATTTGGAGAGTTCTGAAAAAATTTCTACAGCAAAATCTCCTCTAGCAGTAAATTCTAATAATCTTGCACCTCCATCATAGCAAGCTTTTAATATTTTTTTAGCTATATCTACATCGTTATTAAAAAACAACGGAATTAAACCTGTTTGCTCCATAACGCTAGCTACTTCAATTCTTGTAAATTGTGCCATAATTTTATTTATTAAATAAATTTACTGAGCCAAATACCAAATTCAACTCAGTAAATAGTTAAAAAAACAAATCTCAACTTATTATTCTTTATTTTATCTTGCAACTCTACCAGAAGCATCTCCATCCATTAGTTTTTCAACTTCTGAAACCGTTACTAAGTTAGCGTCACCTTTAATGGTATGTTTTAAACAAGAGGCAGCAACTGCAAAATCTAATGCATTTTGATCATCTTCTGGATATTTTAATAACCCATAGATTAATCCTCCCATAAAAGAATCACCCCCACCTACTCTATCTACAATATCTGTAATTTGATATTGTTTAGTTTCGTACATTTTTTTACCATCATATAAAACTCCAGCCCACGTATTATGAGATGCTGAAATGGAACCCCTTAAAGTTGTAATTACTTTTTTAGCTTTAGGAAATTTCTTCATCATTTGTTTACATACTGATAAAAAAGATTCAGCTTTTACATCATGTCCATGTTTATGTACATCCAAACCATCTGGATGAATTCCAAAATGCTTTTCAGCATCTTCCTCGTTTCCTAAAATAATATCACAATACGATGTTATTTCAGTCATTATTTTCTCTCTACTTTTATCATCACAAAAAGTCCACAATTTTGCTCTATAATTTAAGTCTGTAGAAATAGTTACGCCCATTTCGCTAGCAACTTTAACAGCTTCTAAACAAGTATCTGCTGCACCTTGAGAGATTGCTGGGGTAATGCCTGTCCAATGAAACCAAGACACATCTTTGAACACTGCTTTCCAATCTACCATTCCTGGTTTTATTTCTGAAATTGCAGAATGTGCTCTATCATAAACTACTTTACTACCTCTACTTACAGCACCTGTTTCTAGAAAATATATTCCTAATCGGTCTCCACCATAAATAATTTTATCAACTCCAACTCCTCGTTTACGCATTTCCATCATGGCACATTCACCGATATCATTCTTTGGTAAACGTGTCACAAAATCTACAGGAACTCCATAGTTTGCTAATGAAACTGCGACGTTAGATTCACCACCTCCATAGACAACATCAAAATTGGTTGCTTGAGAAAATCTTAGAAATCCTTGTGGAGCTAATCTTAACATGATTTCTCCAAAAGTTACTACTTTATTCATTTTTAATATTTTTTATATACCTAAAGCTTGGCCACCTCCAACTTGAATTGTTTCTGCAGTTAAAAATGCAGCATCTTTGCTAGCTAAAAAAGATACAACACCCGCTACATCCTCTGGCTTACCTAATCTACCCAACATAATATTATTAGCCCAAGAAGCAAAAACTTCTGGTTTTGTTGATTTAATTTGTGCGTGAAATGGTGTATCTATCGTTCCAGGTGAAACTGCATTTACTCTAATACCATATTCTGCTAAATCTTTTGCTAACGCTCTTGTAATTGTATGAACTCCAGCTTTAGAAGTACCATAAATACCTGCACCTGGTCCGCCAGCATTCCAACCAGCATTTGATGTATAATTTATGATTGTTGCATTATCTCCTTTTTTAAGAAAAGGAATTGCAGCTCTTGAAGCAAAAAAGACTGAATCAAGATTTAAAGCCATTACAAATCTGTAAAATTCTGTTGTCATTTCTTCAAACCTAGATCTGCCTCCTAAACCACCTGCATTGTTAACCAATACATCAATTTTACCGTATTTATTTCCTATTTCTTGGATGTTAGAAGTAACTGCATCTTCTTTAGTTACATCAAAACCAAGATATTCTGCAGTAATTCCTTCTGCTTTTAATTCTTCCACTCTTTTAGCACCCTCTTCATCATCAATCCCGTTTAATACTAACGTAAAACCATCTCTACCTAATCTTTGTGCAACTGAAAATCCTATACCTCCTGTTGCTCCTGTAATAATGGCAATTTTTTCGTTTAATTTACTCATGTTATATATTGTATTTTAATAAATTATATTATTTAATTTTTAATCTATTTTTTTTATTACCAGTTCTACTTTTCGAATTAAAAATAAAATAGATAATACTGCAAGTACAACAGATGCTGTAATCGTTATTAAAGCAGGAGTATATGAACCTCCTTCTGTAATTCTTCCAATAAACCAATTCATAATCATAACTGAAAAAGCTGCAACTGTACCTGCTAAACCCGCTAGAGTTCCTACTGAGGGACCTCTAAATAAATCACTTGATAAGGTTTGAATATTACCAATAGCAAATTGAAATCCAAAAAGAGCTAGACCTGCTAAGTAGATAAAAGTCATATAATTAGAATCATTTACAAATAAAATAATGGAAACAAAACCTATAATTATTAATAAACTTCCTAAGATTATACTGGCTTTTCTACCATAATCTGTAGATCTTCGTTTAATTATTGCTTCTGTAAACATACCTCCTAGAATACTTCCTGCTGCTGCTATTAAATAAGAAATCCACATTGTTTTTCCTATTTCCTCGATACTTAATCCAAATTTTGAATTTAAATAAATTGGCATCCAACCTGCAAAGAACCACCAGATTGGTTCTATGAAAAATCTACATAACAAAACCCCCCAAGGTTGTTTAAAACTTAATATTTTTGCTACGGATAAACTTTTAGCATTTTCGCCTACGACATTATTATTCTCTATTCTATCATTAAGCAACATATTTCTTTCTTCATCCGTAATCCAAGGATGATCTTTTGGACTAGATTTATTTATGATTAACCATGGAATAACCCAAAGTAATCCAACTGCACCTAGAATTATATAAGTAGATTTCCATCCAAATTGAGAGTATAAATACACAATTACTACTGGAGCAATTACATTTCCAATTGAGGCGCCTGAATTAAAAATACCTTGTGCTAAAGCTCTTTGTTGTACAGGAAACCACTCTCCATTACTTTTAACTGCCCCAGGCCATAGACCTGCTTCTCCAAGACCTAATAAACCTCGAGCTATTGACAATGTAGCAACTCCTCTTGCTACTGCATGAAACGCAGCTGCTGCAGACCAAACTGCAATTGATAATACAAATCCAATTCTAGTACCAATTTTGTCATATAATCTTCCTGATAAGAATTTACTTACAGCATAGGTTAGCATAAAGATATTTAGCATAAGTGCATAATCAGAATTATCCATTCCTAAATCTTTACCCATTTCTGGCCATAATAGAGCAAAAGCTGTTCTATCTATATAATTTATAACAGTGGCAATAAATATTAATGTAATTACCCACCATCTAAGTCCTTTTAATTTCATTATTATTTAATTTTTAAATAAAAGATTCTAAGCGAAACATAAATTGTTCACTAAAAAAGTAATATTTTATTAGGTATATTTTTTTGAGTAAAAGAGCTATATATTATAACAAAATTGATATAGTACATTAAAATGATCTTTCATTTTTTGTTTGGCTAACTTAGGATCTTGATTTAAAATTGCTTCATAAATTTCTTGATGCTCTTTAATAGCTTCTTGAACTAGCCCTTTATCACAAACATGATATTTTTCAAAATTTGTAATAATTTCAGGTGTTATAATTAACATAAACGTATTCATTGTACTATTATGACTTGCTTTTGCTATGGCTAAATGAAATAATAAATCTTCTTGAACAGCATCTTCGCCATTTAAAACTTTACTTTTATAAGCTTCTAAAGCATCTTTAATTTGCTCTAAATCTTCAACTGTTCTTCTAGTTGCAGCTAAACTTGTTGTTTTTAATTCTAATAAAATTCTAGTTTCTACTAACGATTTAAAATCTGGTTCATCTAATCTTAAAATATCTTCGATCATTCCATTAAGAGCAATAACACCAATATTAGCAACAAAAGTTCCACTTTGAGGTCTAGACTTTAATAAGCCATAAAATTCTAATTTTTGTATTGCTTCTCTTACATTACTTCTACTTACTTCAAACTTTTCAGATAGCATTCTTTCTGAAGGTAACTTGTCTCCTGGTTCTAAATTTTTATAATTGATAAAATCCCTTATACCTCTTATTATTAAATTTTGAACTTTTTGATTTTCGTTTATTGTAAGTACTTCTAATTTCATTAATGTAAATTTTTATCTAATTGGTTAACCAAAATTTATTTATAAATATAAAAACAATTTTTAAATAAATGAGATACTTGTTAATTATAATATTACTCTAATAAAACATATCAAAATGCATATAGTTATGGCTTTAAATTAAAATATTATTAAGGATCTAGTTAAAATTTAATCAACAAAAATTAATTTGCAGTTATAGTAACAGAATCTAATCTAATTTCTTCGTCACCACTGTTATAATTAAAATTTCCTGATGTACTTCCACCAATACCTCTCATAAATAATGCTACACTATCATTATTACCCGCATTAAATGTATAGGTTGTGGTAATGTAACTATCATCTCCAGGATTAGATCTTACTTCAACTAAAAGGTTATTTGCAGCATCTTCAACTTGCGATACAGATGTATAACCAAAATCATCTTGAGGAAAATCTGTAGTTTCAGTATAGTAAGTTGGTGAATATCCGCTTACATAACCTGAACCAGCTAACACTCTTGTTTCTAACATACTATCCATTGGAGGTGTGTTGTTCTCTAAACTTTTAAATTGTGTAATTATTTCTATTGTATAATCTGCATTTGGCACTACTTCAAACTCTTGGTAGATATGGTCTGGTTCGTTATTATCAAACTTAAGAACATCTGAACCATTACCTGAACTAGATTCACCTTGATCTCCCAAGCTTTTATTAATCCAACCTGAACAAGCACAATCTGAACCTGATGATTTTGGTAGCTTATCAAAAACTGAGTTCACTAAAACTGGGTCTGGTGTTACAGGTGCTGGAGGCTCAACAACTTCAACTATTTCTGAATAAACACTTTCTTCACCCAAGTTGTCTTTTGCAGATAGAGTTACAGTAAATGTTCCTTCGCCAGGGTAAGTGACTGTTGGCTCAAAATCTGTTGAAGATTCTCCATTTCCAAAACTCCAAGAATAACTCGTTGCACTGGAAGATTGATTAGAAAAACTATACATTTTCCATTCGTCTGCATCACCTTCTCCTTGATTTGCTGAAAAAAGCGCGCTAGGTGGAGTTAAATCAGCTATCGAACCAATTTCTGGTAAATCGTACTCTTCACAAGAAGCAAGGTTAAGAGTTAATAAAATAACTAGTAAGATTTTTAAATTAGAGAAAATCTTGTTTGTAAATAATAAATTTAGATTTTTCATTTTATTTATTTTTTAAAAAATATTAATATCCTGGGTTTTGAGTTAACAAACCATTACTTAATCCTATTTCTCTTTGTGGAATAGGTAATAATAAATCAGTTGACGAAAAACTTAAACTATTTGCACTAGAAAAAGCACCTAAAACTGTAGCTGCCTCTCCCATACGTATTAAATCGAATAGTCTGTGATTTTCAAAAGCCAACTCAACTCTTCTTTCATTTAATAAATCTTCTTTAGTAATTTCTGTTACTAATGTTGTTAAACCTGCTCTATTTCTTACTTCTTGAAATGAGGCTAATGCGTTTGTACTTGTAGTAGATTGTCCTCCAGATAAAACTGCCTCAGCATGCATTAATAAAACATCTGCATATCTTAATACAATCCAATCATTACCTGCTTTTGTAGGATCACTTGATGTTGGTGAAATACCTAAATCAGTGTCACCATCTGGCAAATATTTTACAACTTGATTCTGTGTTGCTTGTGTAATATCTTGCCTATAAGAAAACATAGTTCTATTACCTCCTAAGGCATCTAACGCAGCTTTTCCATCATTAGTTACATAATTAACACCTGAAGTTCTACCAACAGCATTTAACCACTCCGCAGAGAAATTTTGACTATCTTCTGAATCACCTAAATAACCTATAGCAAAAATTATCTCACTATTGCCCTCATTATAAAAAACATCTTTAAAATTACTTTCTAATGAAAAACCTCTCGATGGATTCATTACTGATTCTAATAAAGATTGTGCTTCACCGTATCTATTTAAAGTTAAATAAACTTTAGCTAATAAGGTTTCAGCTGCTGCTTTGGAAGCTCTAAATTTACTACCATCATCTAATCCGGCAACAGCAGTTTTTAAATCGTCTTCAATTAACTGATAAATGATTGATGTAGCCTCTCTAGTGTATGCTATATCTTTCTCCTCTGGAGTAATTACCCTATCTATTAAGGGAATATCTCCATATAATCTAACTAGATTAAAATATGCATATGCTCTTGTAAATTTTGCTTCAGCTTCAAATCTTGATGCATCATTTCCTGCAGCTGATAAGTTTTCTAAAACAACATTAGATCTATATATAATATTATAAAAACTTGCATAGTAATCTGCAACAATTCCATTAGTTGCTTCTATAGTATAAAATTCAAATTGGGCTGCTTCTCCTTCTTGACTTTTTGTTCTTGTATTATCGCTTCGCATTTCAGTTAAGTAGAATTCATACATAATACCATGATTATCATTTGTACTTGTTGAATTTACACCTTGTATAGCGTCATATATATTTACTACTGCTGTTTCTACTTCTTCTGGCGTTGAATAATAATTGGCAGAAGATAGAACTGAATCTGGTACTGGCTCTAAAAATTCTTTATCACAGGAGATAAAAAATGTTATTGTAATTCCTAATAATAGTATGTTTAATTTAGTTTTCATTGTCTTACTATTTTTTATTAAAATTCTATGTTTAAACCTAATGAGACCGTACTAAAAACAGGAGAACCTGCTCTTTGGTAACCGTATGTACCAGGTTTAGTTGTATTAATAGACTCAGGGTTAAAACCTGTATAATTGTCTGCTGTTAAATACATTAGGTTTTGCCCAGATAAATAAATTCTTCCTTTAGTTAAACCAACTCTACCTAATAAGTCTTCTTTGAAATTATAACCAATATTTACATTTCTTAATGCTATATATGATGCATCTTGAATGATACTGTTTGTAAATATTTTTTGTTTTATGAATTCTTGGTTTGGAGTAGAAGAAATAAAATCTTGAGCAGAATTAAAATGGTTGAAAATATATTGGTCTCCCATGTTTCTAACCTCTGCTCCATGACTTCCTTGGAACATAAAACTAAAATCTACATCACCTATTTTAAAATCATTTGCAAAACTCCACACTAAATCTGGATATGGACTCCCTAGAATAGTTTTATCATCATCATCAATTAATCCATCTCCATTTAAATCTCTAACATACACATCTTGAGCTTGAGCTCCAATAGGATGGTAAGGATTGCTCAAATATTCGAGTGGGATTTCGCTATCTACAACCCAACCATAGAAAGAAGAAATAGGATTACCTACTAGATTAATCCATTCTGCTGCTCTTTTAGAGTCTACATTTTGAATTTGTCCGTTTGAATCTGCAAAATCAATTAATGTATTTTTATTATGAGATGAGATAAAAGTAGATGACCATTTAAAATTTTCTTGATTAATATTTCTTGATCTAAGCTCTAATTCTATACCTTTATTTTCTACTTCACCAATATTAATTAATGAACTTGCAAAACCAGTTGTTGTAGAAATTGGGTTATCAATAATTAAATCCTCACTTGTTTTAATATAATAATCAACAGAACCAGTTAAAACATTATTAAATAATCCAAAATCTATACCTGGGTTAAACTCTATTGATTTCTCCCATCTTAAATCTGGATTAGAAATATTAATTGGATTAATACCTGTAATAGCCGATCCATCAAAAATTGCTGTACTAGTTTCTAATAGTGCTAAATAAGGATAACTTTCTATTTGATTGTTTCTAGGAAATGTTCTTAAATCTTTATTTCCAGTAATACCATAACTAACTCTAAATTTTAAAGTATTAATAGCATCTATATTTTCTAAAAAGTTTTCTTTATGAATATTCCATCCAACAGAAGCTGCAGGGAAAAAACCATATTTATTATTTGGTCCAAAAACTGAAGACCCATCTGTTCTTAAACTTACTGATGCTAAATATTTTGCATCATCAAACGCATAATTAAACCTTCCAAAAAACGACATTAAAGTTTCTTTGTAATTTTGAGAATTAGCAGTAACCGTTAATGGATCTGCTGCTGATATAGTTTGTAATAAATCTGATGAGTAGCCCGCTCCAAAGGATCCATTAACATTTGTTTCCCAACTTTCTGCTCCCATACCCACTACTGCAGCTATCTCATGCTTGCCAATAGTATTATCGTAAGTGAAGTAGTTTTCTGTAACTAAGTGAGTTCTGTTTACATTAGATAGCGTTAAAGATGCTCTTGAAGCTCCTCTTCTATCTGACTCAACACCTTGCCATCTTCTAAATTTAGAACTTTGGTAATCTCCACCAAAAGAAGCTCTGAAAGTTAAATTATCGGTAATTTTGTATTTACCATACATTGAACCAAATATTTTAAACTTCTCATCTGTTCTATCTCTTTCTAATACTTTAGCTGCAGGGTTCGTATTAGATGTATTACTAATGTCTGTTCCTGTTATAGTTGTTCCACTCAAAGAATCAGGTAAATCACTATCTGGCATTCCGGCTACCAAATCATAATCATCGAACATACGTTGAATTGCATAATCACCTATTTGAGCATCTGCATATTTACCTCCATCTCTATATCTATTTACAAATTGAATTGTGTTTTCATCTAAATATAAAGGTAACCATGAGGGTTGTCTTAAAATATCATGGGCAGAACCATCAAAACGTCTTCTCTTTGTAAACGTAGGTGTAATACTAGCTCCATAAGTAAATTTATCACTTACCTTAGTATCTAATTTTAATTTAATGTTGTATTTTTTAAAATCATCTGTTAGTAAAACTCCTTCATCATGCATATAATTAAGAGAAGCACTAAACTTATTCTTATCGCTTCCTCCTCTTGCACTAAATGAACGGTTATTTATAACTCCACCATCAAAAATAATTTCTTGCCAGTTTGTATCTACACCTAATAACTGCTTGTATGCTGTTTTATCAGAAATACTACCAGTAGCAGCTAATTCTCTCTCCGCACTTTCTGCTACAGTAGAATAGTAAGCATCACTCTGTCTTGCAGTTTTAAAACCAGTGTAAGAATTAAAACTAAATTTTGTTTTTCCTTCCTTACCTTGTTTAGTGGTTATTAAAATAACACCTCTAGCACCCCTAGACCCATATATAGCTGTAGAAGCAGCATCTTTTAAAACTTCAAAAGATTCTATATTATTCATGTCTAATGCACTTAAGTAGTCGTTGTCTACCGCTAAACCATCAACCACAATTAGTGGGCTTAATTCTCCTGTTATAGAACCAATACCTCTTACCCTAATTGTAGGATCAGAACCAGCTTCTCCTTCGGTAGCAGATATTTGTACTCCCGAGACTTGTCCTACAAGAGCATCATCTACTCTAGAAACAGCAATTTGATCTAGTTTTTCATTTTTAACTTTAGAAATTGCTCCTGTTAAATGGGATTTCCTTTGAGAACCATACCCTACAACAACAATCTCATCTAGAATACTATTGTCTTGAACTAGACTTACATTTAGTGTTCTTTGGTTAGTAATTGTAATTTGTTGAGAAGCGTATCCTAAATAAGAATACTCTAAAACATCTCCATTTGCAACCTGTAAAGAGTATTTTCCGTCTAAATCAGTATTTACTCCCCTTGTTGTGTTTAAAACTCTGACAGTTACCCCAGGTAATGGCTCACTATCTTCACTCGAAGTCACAACACCATTTACGGTGAAGGATTCTTGAGCAAATGAACTAACACTCATTAACATTAACATTATTAATGTTACCTTAAATTTTAATTTCATAATATTATTTTATGTTTAAAAGGTTTTTGATTAACCACACAAAAGGATTTTAAATAGAATAGACATAAATTTATATTTTACATCTATTCTTTTTAAAAATTAATTCAAAATACTTTCGTATAATCTTTTTTGGTTATCCAAAGTGGTTTACCAGATTGGATAACCAAATATATATAAAATTTTATTAACTACAACTTTTTCGTGAAATTTTATTAAAATAAAGTTTAAAAGGTCTTTAATACTCTAATTATTATTAGTTTATTTTTTTCCAAAATATGACACTTCATCTCCGCTTAAGAAGTCTTCTCTTACCGGACTAAAGGTATCAATTAGCATACCTTCTTCTAGGCATATTGCACTGTGTAACAAATTAGGCTCAATATAAACTCCGTCACCAGCTTCAATAATTTTCTTTTCTCCATCTATTTCAAATTCAAACTTACCCGAAACACAATAGGTAGCTTGTGTATGAAAATGATGGTGTGGCGAACCTAATGCTCCTTTATCAAATTTAACTTGCACCATCATTATTTGGTTATCGTAGCCTAAAAATTTTCTTGATACACCTCCACCAAGTTCTTCCCATTCCATATCTTTTGTGATAACATACTTTTCACTAAATCGTTTCATGTTTTTTATTTATTTGAAATTATTAATACTTTTCTGATTATTATTTATAATTATTTTTCCAATGAAGTGCTTATTAAATTTAGAATTATTAATCAACAACAATCATTTTCGTAATTGAGTTTATACCTTTATTTAAACTAATAATATAGGTTCCTTTGGCTAAAAAAGATAAATCTATACTTAATTCTTCATTGGAATGAGTTACTTTTTTTTCAAGTAACTCTTTTCCATCCATACTATAAATTTTAATTGACTGAAAATTTTCATCTAGATTATTGATATACAACATATTTTTAACCGGTATTGGATAAAATACTATTTCATTATCTAAATTTATAGTATCTATTGATAAAACTGAAGTCCCGTAGAATTCAATTTCAGTAATGTTGTTCCAAGGACTTTGTCTTTGATTACCAGCGCTATCAAATCTTCCGAATCCGATTAATTTTACATATCGAGCTGAAGCTGTTATCTCGTATTGATCAAAAGCATCATTTACACCTACAGTTGTTGTAATTAACAAATCTCCTGTTGATGGTAAAATCATTGTAAAATCTGAAGCACTTGTTCCTGTTGTTGATAACCAAACTTGTAAACCGTATGGATCGTCTTTGTCATCGGTAGCAATTTGTAATAAATCAAGTTCATAACTACTCCCTAAATCATAAATAACATATTCACCATCACCTTTAATATCACCAGGTAAAATATCTCCGTCTTGAGCTGTCCAGTGTGATTCAAAATCTTTATCAAGTGTATTTGATGCGTAATTAAATTTATTATTATCAGGATCTACTTGTTGCTGAGAGAAAGAATCTATGGTAACTGGATCTCCAGCTAAACCTGTATTTATTAGGTCGTATAAATCTGTTAAATCTACTCCTTCTTGGGTAACATTTAACGTTCTTACAATATTATCTCCTCCAGGATCTTGTGTGAAAATTACAGTTCCAGTTCTACTATTTGTGTCTAAATTTTCAGTAACAGAAACAGAAACTGTTATATTACCTGAACCAGAACTAGTGTCTATAGATATCCATGAATCATTAGACATGGCAGTCCAACTTACATTTGCATTTACCAAAACATTATTACTACCTGCACTAGGAGAAAATATCGGCAAACTGCCAACTGTTAAAAATTCTGGTGTAACAATTGTACAATTACCTCCTGAAAAATTATTTCCTTCATTATCTACAAAACAAGCTCCAATGCCATTTCCTACATTATCATCTATGATTGGCTGATAAACCCCCATATCTGCACCTTTTCCATCTGAACCTGTTCCTGAAAAAGTAAAAATCTCACCATCTGGTGAGGCTGTAATTCCTGTTTCTTCAGAAAAACCTGCGTTTGTTTCACCAAGAGAAGTTCCAGAGTAAACATTGCCAGAATACGTTAATGATGTCCCCATATTTGCATATGAATTTTCTGTATCTCCAGAAATAACATCTGATAAATTTGGATCTGAATCAGCAAAATAAATTAAGTTATCTAAGACATTTCCTGTTGGATCATTTGAGCCTTTATCTGTATTATAAAACAATGGTGCATTTGTGTTAATTATTGTATTGTTAGAAAGTGTAATGTTTTCAGATTTTTGATATCCATTTGTAGTATTTGAAGCTGTACAAGAAACAGCTGCAGTATCTCCACCTCCAATAAATGTTATCCCATTATTCCATTTAGCTTGATCGACAACAGTGATACAATCTTGAATATAGTTATTTGTAATTGTGTGGTTACTATCTGTAATTCTAATTCCTCCTGTACCATCAATATCTTCACCTAAAAAATAATTACCATCCACTGTTGCGTTAGAGCCATGACGTAGAACTAAAGATCCTCTAGATCTTCTAAAAGTATTATTAATAAATAAGTTGTTTTTACTTTTATTAGTGATGATTTCATTTTCACCATCAGCTTCTACAAAATAATTATTACTTACAGTAGTACCGCTATTTACATTTTGATAATTACTACTTCCAATACGAATGGTTTCACTATCATTAGCATTAGAAAGATTTGTATCAGTTTTAGCATATTTATAAAAATAATTATTACTGATTGTATGACCAACAAGATTACAACTTGTGTTTGTTACTCCATCATCAGGAGATGCATTATATTCAAGCTCTACAAGAACTGTTGCACCTGCATTTGTTTTATTTAAGAATGAACAATTAAGAACAGAATTGTAAGTTCCGTACAACACAATCCATCTATGTTTTACACTTGTTCCAGGTTCTAAATCGTCTGGGCTAACTGTTAAACCATCTATTACGCAATTTTGAATTGTACTATGATGAGCATAATCAGAATTATTTCTAAATTGAATAAAATTACTTGCACCAAAACCACCTTGCCAATGAAAACCATCTACAACAACATAATCTCCTCCAATATTCATTTGCAAACCTCCTGTAAATTTTACGCCTCCAGGTGTTTCTGCTCTAAATGTTATTGGCTCACTTGCTGTTCCATTTCCAATAAAATCTATTCTTTGACTAGAACTATATGTTCCGTTAGCTAATATAATTACATCTCCAGCAACATAAGTATTGTTTTCTAAATCTGATGGATTATTAATATTATAAGTTGTTTGCCCTGTTATTGTTATAGAAAACAGTAATATAAAGTATAAAGTAATTTTATTCATTTAATATATTTTAATTGGTTTACCAGATTGGTTTACCAAATATAAGAATATTTTATGAAAAACAAGAATTACAAATAGTATGGTATAAGCGACCTACAATTAAAAAGTTAACTACATATTATAAACTCCTCCGATTATATCTAACGTTGCACCTTTTATAAACCATCATATTCTAATGCTTGCTAGAATACAACTGTTTTTTATTACTGCTTTTTTGCAAATTATTTAAAGGCTTTCCTTTAGACATTTTAATAATGTTACTTTCTGGATGAAAATCATCACTATCAAAAAAGGAATATTTAATTCTTGAGCAAGTAATTTTCTTTTTGGTACTTTTTCCACTTCCAAAAATGCCCATTAAAAAATTACTTGTCCAACATTTAAGTTTTAGTTGTTAGGTTTTGTACCTAAACCCACAGTACAATCTCTAAACCAAACTTCTGTATAACAACCATTTTCGTATTGTTTAGCAATATCTCCACCATAAGTTTCTGCACCAGCACACCATACCATATTTTTTTCTGGTGCTTTACCATTAGTTTGATTATAAGCTCCTTGTTTAAAATAGTTTAATTCTCCACTGTAAGCATTAGCACGCTCAGTTCCGTCTTGACCAATAGGCACAAATAAATTTTTAACCTGCTCTGGAATATCTGATTTATTAACATATTCAGATTTGATTAAGTTTTTGGTGAAAGTTCTAGTTTTATGTCCTTCACTTTTAAAAGTTAGATACATAATACCTTTATAAACATTTATTTCATAACTAAATTCTTCACCTAATTCTATTCCATCTTCAGGTTCAGCAGGAAAATCGGTTTTTGTTTTTCCAATAACAGACATATCGTGTCCCCAAATCGCAGTAGAATAATCCCATCTACCAGAATTATCATCACCAGCGGTATTTATTTCATAATTCCAAAAAACTGAACCTTTTGTTTGTCCTGGAAACTTTTTGTAAAATATTTTTATAGGTTCATTTTCATGACCTTCTCCACTATGAATTTGACCTACTACAGTTGAATAAGAAGCTGCAACTCTTGCATCACCAGAAACCGAAACTTGCATTACTTTACAAGTTCCTGTTAGTTTTCCCCCATCTTCAGGTGTCCATTCTCTTTTTTCGTGTAACTCTGTTCTTGTGTTGCTAGAGTTTTTAGAAGTAACACCAGAATTTGGTGTTTTATAAACAACCCATCGTCTCGTACCATCAATTTCTGTGTAGAAAAAGTCTTTATTTTCAAAATCTACAAGATTATCAATACTTGTTCCGTTACCCATTAACATTTTAAACTTATCCATAAAAGAAATTACCTCACTTGGATATACTGTTTTATTACTCAACCCATCATTGGCCGCAAAATAATCTGCATTAGAATACGCTTCTTTACTAATTTCAATATTTGCTGATTTAAACCAAACTTCTGCATAGTTACCGTCTGCATATTGTTTTTTAACATCTCCTCCGTGTGTTTCTGCTCCAGAACACCAAACTTTATTTACTTTAGGATCTTTACCATTTGTTTGATTGTAGGAACCTAATTTAAAAAAAAGTCCTTGATCTGCATACGCTTTCTCTTGTTCTACTCCGTCTTGACCAATGGGCACAAATAAGTTTTCTACTTGATTTGGTATATCAGAACGCTTAGTATATTCTGAATTAATAAGGTTTTTAGTAAATGTTTTTGTTTCATGTCCGTCACTTGTAAATTTAAGAGACATCATTCCATCTTTTACCTCTACTTCATAACTAAACTCCTCACCTATAGCAATACCCTCTTTTGGTTCAGCTGGATATGTGTTTTCACCTGTTCCAACAACTGAAAAATCATACCCCCAAACTGGAGTAGAAAAATCCCATCTTCCAGAGTTATCATCACCCGCTGTATTTATTTCATAATTCCAAAAAACAGAGCCTTTGGTATGTCCTGGAAATTTTTTATAGTATATTTTTAATGGCTCGTTTTCATGACCATCTGCACTATGAATTTGACCAACTACTACAGAATAAGTTGCTGCAACACGTGCATCTCCTGTAGTTGAAACATTAGTTACTTTTAAAGTTGCATTCATTTTAGCATCTGTCATTGGCGTCCACTTTTTTAATTGTGCCAATTCTGTTCTAGTGTTATTTGAGGTACCGTGTGTATTACCAGCATTAGGTGTTTTAAATACAACCCAATCTACATTGTTTTCACTAGTTGCATAAAAGAAGTCTTTATTCTCAAAATCAGTTGCTTGACCCACATTAGTACCATCTCCTAAAATTAAATTCCAATGTTGAAAAAAGGGAATTACATTGTTCGCATTAATAATTTTTTGATCCTCTTTTTTACCTTTATTAACACATGCACTCAAGATGATCGTAGCAATAAAAATTAATAGTGATATTTTTCTCATATTTAGTTTGTTAATGGTTCAATTAACCCAATGGTATTTACTTTATTGTTCTCCTTTAAAAGGATAGATTTTTTACTTGGTATATAATTTTTCTTGTCTTTCCATTTAGGACTCTTATAAAAAATATTCTTTTGTATAACTCCTTTACTATTTTTAATACTACCATTTGTACTTAGAAGACAATTTTCTATTCTAGAATCTGAACCTCCTATGTTAATAGGTTTTAAAATATTATAACTGTTTTGGAAAACAGAGTTTTTTACAAGAACGTTAGGTATATTTTTAGTTCTAACTGCAATCCCTTTTTCAAAATTTGCAACCTTGCTAAAAATGGAATTGGTTATAATTAACTTCCCTTTTCCAGTATTTGTTAGATATCCTGATTTTGTATAGTTAATAGCATGTTCTTGTATGTTTTCAAAAACAGAATTATGAATTAAAATTACATTTGCATTATATTTTCCAATATTGTTTTTTTCATATGAAAGATTTAATCCTCTATAACTATCTTCAAAATAAGAATTTTTTATACTTATAGTATCTGCTAATGTACCTTTATAAGCCTTAAAAATACTTCCACCTTTTTTATTTTTGAAATTTTTAAATTTACAGTTATCAATAAATAAATTATATAATTTACCTTCTTCTTTATCTGGAGACACAACTGCATATTTTACTTGTGTGTCATTATCACCATCAAAAGTTATATTTATTAAATTTACTGAAGACTCTTCTCTAACTCTTATAAAATAATTTAAAGCTTTAGGCAATTTATCATCTGCTCTTATAATCGTATTTCCACTACCAACAATTGTTATATCTCCTTTAATTTTAAGGGTTTTATTTACGAAGTAAACACCTTCTTTTAATTGCAAAATAGATAATTCATTTACTTTTTTTAGCGCTTTTTCAATAGTACCAACTCCAGGTTCTACTTCTATAACTGTTGGCTTAATAGCTCTAACAGGTTCAATTATTTCAGGAACCCAACTTGTTCCTGTTCTTAACATTAATGCTTTTGGGAGTTTTTTATTTCCTAAATTAAAGGCACCAACACTATTAGATTCTCTTTCAGATTTCACAATATCTGAAGAAGGGCTTTTATCATCCTTATATGTTGAGATTAAATTACTATTTTTAGTACTTGGTATTGGTAATGACCGATGTAAAATCCAATCTATTTTTTCTTTTTTAAAAAGAGCTATATCTATTTTTGAATTTGAATCTACAATGTTATTTTTAAAACTAATACTTGAAATATCATCATCAACTTTTGCTATAGTGTTACCATTAGTATTTGTAATTAAATTATTTGCAAAGACAGAATTTAAAGGCGGCAATGTTCTTTCTTCATCCTTTCCTGCGCCAAAAACTATTTCGCTACAATTAATAAGTGTATTGTTTTGAATATTTACATTCTTTACTTGATGATACCTATTTAAAGGTGAATTCTTAACACCATTCATCACAACAATTGGTGCTCTAAAACCTGAACCCTGAATACCAATCATTAAATTATTTCTAATAATATGATTCTCATTAATAATTCTAATACCTCCTGTACTTTTAACATTATTACCTAAAAAAACATTTCTTTCCACCAAAGCATTATTACCATGCCTCAAGACTAAAGAACCTTTACTTTCAAAAAATAAATTATCTCTATAAATATTATTTGCAGATTTATTAGATATAATTTCTATTTCACCATCGCAGTTTTTAAATGTATTTTTCTCAACAATTGTTCTAGATGACTTCATTGAGTTTGCACTTGTGCCAATTCTAATAGTTTCACCACCATTTTTACCTAATTCTGGTCTCTTTCCAAATAAATTATTATCTATTTTATGATTATTATCCTCAGATTCTTTTCCTTTAAGCCAAACTACCAAGGTTGTACCATCATTTGTTTTGCCAGTAAAATTATTATGATCTACTCTATTATTTTTCCCCCATAAATCTACCCAATGAGATTTTAAGCTTTTATCAATAGGATTATAATACGAAATTGTGGTATTGGTTAATCTACTATTATTTGCAACGTCTTTAGATTTATTTCTGAAAGAAATTATAGATTTTGAAGTTGGATTACCATCTTTAAACCAGAAACCAGAAACTGTTATATAGTTTCCAGAAATAGTCATTTTAGAATCACCTGTAATTAATACTTTTCCAGGGGTTTCAGCTTTTACAACTATTGGATTTTCTTTTGTACCAAACCCATTTATATTCAATTTAACATTACTCCATTCACCATTTTTTAAGATAATTGTTGTTCCCTCTTCTACACTTTTAATGGCATTATTAAATTCTTGTATATCATTTACTTTGACATTTAATTCTTGCGACACCAATACAATAATATTGATAAAAAAAAACGAGAGAGAAAGAATAAATGTTTTAAACATTAATAGTTTTTACTTTGGTTTACCAGATTGGTAAACCAATAATTTTCTCAAATATATTTAAAATTTTCAAGAAAAGAATACATAAAAAATAAAATTATTAAAATTTAAATACACCATCTATGGATTGAAGAACCTATTTAAATGTCATTTAATCAAAAAAGAATTGATAGAGAAGCTAAAGATCGAAATCAAGAAACTAGTCTATCATACATTTAAAGATGTATTTAACTTATTGATGTATGTAGATGAAACAGATATTAATATTCATTATGAAAAAAGCATTCATATTATGAGGATATTAACAGGTTTATATTCAATCTAACTTACTTAAATCCTCCCCAAAATAGTTCGACTTTACTCCTCTCTGCTCCAAGATTACTCTTAAAATAATTTTAAGATGAATTAATAATTCTCTAGTTCATTTTTTTTTCTACTTTTAGTTTCTAGGAATCACAAAACCAATAGTAGGTTACTAACTAATTGTAGTATGACTAAAAACATAAAAATACTAATACTTTTAATTGGCTGTAGTATTGGTTGTATTAGCTGTTCTTCTGAGAGAAAAACAGAACGTACCCCAAATATAATTTACTTTCTTGCCGATGATTTAGGCTATGGAGAGTTAGGAGTTTATGGGCAATCGATCATCAAAACACCCAATATAGACGCACTAGCAAAAAATGGAATGATGTTTACTAAGCATTATTCTGGAGCACCGGTTTGTGCTCCTGCTAGATATGTATTTTTAACAGGAAAACACGCAGGACACTCTTACATAAGAGGGAATGACGAATGGAATGAAAGAGGTGATGTTTGGAACTATGAGGAGGTTTATCATAACCCGGGGCTAGAAGGGCAAAGACCCATTCCTAAAAACACAGTTACCCTAGGAGACCAATTAAAAAAAGCTGGATATACAACAAGTATTTTTGGAAAATGGGGGTTAGGCGCTCCTGAATCTGATGGCATACCTACTCTGCAAGGATTTGACTTTTTTTATGGATATAACTGCCAACGACAAGCCCATAATCTCTATCCTTCACATCTTTGGGAAAATGAAACTAAAGTGTTATTAAATAACCAATTGGTAGCACCAAGAACCAAATTAGACTCTTTAGCAGATCCCTTAAAAGAGGAAAGCTATGTGAAATTTACTCAGAATGACTATGCGCCTCAAAAAATTCAAGAAAAAGCATTGTCTTTTATTGAAAACAATAAAGACAGTCCTTTCTTTATGTATTATGCATCTCCGCTACCTCATCTACCGTTACAAGCTCCCAAAGCGGATGTAGATGAATATAGAAAAATCTTAGGCGAAGAAGAGCCCTATCTTGGTAATGATAGTTATTTTCCAAATAGGTACCCCAGAGCTACCTATGCTGCAATGATCACTTATCTAGACCGTCAATTGGGTGAGCTTATTAAAAAACTAAAAGAAAAAGGGATCTATGAAAATACAGTCATCATTTTTTCTAGTGATAATGGCCCAACTTATTTAGGAGGTGTAGATTATAATTATTTTGAAAGTTCAAAACCATTCTCAAATGGTTATGGACGAACCAAAGGATTTGTATATGAAGGAGGTATTCGAGTTCCTTTAATTGTAAGTTGGCCAAAACATATTAAGCCTGGAACAAGTAGTGAACATATCTCTGCTTTTTATGATCTTATGCCTACCATATCTGATCTAGCCGGTGTAACCCCTCCAGATTCTATAGATGGGATTAGTTTTAAATCTACCTTGCTAGATCAAAAACAAATCCCACATGATTTTTTATATTGGGAATTTCCTAGTTACAATGGCCAACAAGCAGTAAGAATGGGAAAATGGAAAGGTGTTCGTAAAAATATTTTTGATGGTAATTTAGAGGTTGAGTTGTACAATCTAGAAACAGATATCAAAGAACAAATAAATATTGCAAACCAGTACCCTACAATTGTGGAAAGAATGAAAAGAATTATGGTTGAGGAGCATGAACCGGCTTCTAACAAAAAATTCAAGTTTAAACAGCTAGGAGATCTGTAACAAATCTTATCCCTATTTTTATAAAATACAACCTTATAATTATGAATCAAAAGATCATTTTTTTCTCAAAAATAAGTGTTGTTTTATTTTGTATGTATTGCACATCCTCATGCACTAATGAAGTAAAAAAATCTTTAAATACCAACCCACCCGAAGGGATGGTTTGGGTAGAAACTAAAACATTTTTAAAAGGAGCTAAAAGCTCTGATCTATTTGCAATGCCAAGGGAAAAACCTGCACACCTAGTAACAGTAGATGGCTTTTT
>Ga0228634_1000707_pt1 | contig 22544 bp, 19 predicted proteins | sample 42DmetaG_FD_190063 | JGI IMG/M metagenome (GOLD analysis project Ga0228634, IMG submission 190063) | Seawater microbial communities from Monterey Bay, California, United States - 42D | ecosystem: Environmental > Aquatic > Marine > Coastal | place: USA: California | collected 2016-09-27 | reverse complement strand
TCCGCAAGGATATCGGCGGGAATGGGTCCGCCGGGAAGGAACAGACAGACGCATGAGCGATCAAGACGGTAAAAAACCCCTCGGACTTTCTGGTGGCGCACGTAGCGGCCAAGTGAAGCAAAGCTTCGCCCGCGGACGCACCAAAAGCGTCGTCGTCGAGACGAAGCGTAAACGTGTTATGGTACCAAAGGCTGGCAACGCCGGCACCAATGCCACTGCCCCCACAGTCCCCACGGCAACTGATGCCGAAATGGACCGCCGGCTAAAGGCGCTGCAAGCAGCCAAAGCCCGCGAAGCGGATGAGGCCGAGCGCCGCGCCCGCGAAGAGCAAGAGCGCGCCGAAGAGCGTCAGCGCCGCCGCGATGAGGCCGAGGCCAAAGAGCGTGCTGAGCGTGAGCGTGAAGAAGCCATCAAGCAGCGTGAAGAAGACGAAAAGCGCCGCAAAGAAGAAGCAGCCGCCGACGCCAAGCGCTCCGCGGAAGCAAAAGCCGCACCCGCAGCAGCCGCAGCACCTGCGCCCGCCAAGGAAGGTCGCCCTGCGCCCTCTGGCCCGCGTACCGAAATGCCGCCTCGCCGCAAAGAAGAAGACCGTGGCGACAAGCGTGCCAAGACTGCCGCCGACGATCGTCGTCGCTCTGGCAAGCTGACGGTGAACCAAGCCCTGACCGGTGGCGAAGGTGGACGTCAACGGTCCATGGCCGCCATGAAGCGCAAGCAAGAGCGTCAGCGTCAAAAGGCGATGGGCGGCTCGGTTGAGCGTGAAAAGATCGTGCGTGAAGTTCAGCTGCCTGAGGCGATTGTCGTCTCGGAACTGGCCAACCGTATGGCAGAGCGTGTCGCAGCCGTTGTAAAATCGCTGATGAACGCTGGCATCATGGCCACGCAGAACCAAGTGATCGATGCCGATACTGCGGAACTGATCATCGAAGAATTCGGCCACAAGGTCGTGCGCGTTTCCGACGCTGACGTTGAGGACGTGATCCAGACGGTTGACGACAAAGACGAAGACCTCAAGTCTCGTCCGCCCGTCATCACCATCATGGGCCACGTTGACCACGGTAAAACATCCCTTCTGGATGCGATCCGCGACGCCAAGGTTGTTGCTGGCGAAGCCGGCGGGATCACTCAGCACATCGGCGCCTATCAGGTGACAACCGAAGGCGGCACCGTGCTGAGCTTCCTCGACACCCCAGGCCACGCGGCGTTTACGTCCATGCGTGCCCGCGGTGCCCAAGTCACGGATATCGTAGTCTTGGTGGTTGCCGCTGACGACAGCGTGATGCCTCAGACGATTGAGGCCATTAACCACTCCAAGGCCGCTGGCGTGCCCATGATCGTTGCGATCAACAAAATGGACCGCCCCGCAGCTGATGCACAGCGTGTACGCACCGAACTGCTGCAACACGAAGTCGTGGTTGAGGCGATGTCAGGTGAAGTCCAAGACGTAGAAGTCTCGGCGCACACCGGCCAAGGTCTGGATCAACTGCTAGAAGCCATCGCGCTTCAGGCCGAAATCCTAGAGCTGAAAGCTAACCCCAAACGTGCCGCCCAAGGCGCCGTGATCGAAGCACAGCTTGACGTGGGCCGCGGTCCCGTCGCGACTGTCCTCGTGCAAAACGGGACCCTGCGCAAAGGCGACATCTTCGTCGTCGGTGAGCAATGGGGTAAAGTCCGCGCACTGGTGGATGACAAAGGCCAACGCGTCGACGAAGCCGGACCTTCCGTACCCGTTGAGGTGCTAGGCCTGAACGGAACGCCCGAAGCTGGCGACGTTCTGAACGTTGTCGACACCGAAGGCCAAGCACGCGAAATCGCTGAATACCGCGAAAAAGCTGCCAAGGACAAACGCGCCGCCGCTGGTGCCGCAACGACCCTTGATCAGCTGCTTGCAAAGGCCAAAGACGATCAAAACGTGTCCGAGCTGCCCATCTTGGTGAAGGCTGACGTGCAGGGTTCTGCCGAAGCGATCATCCAAGCCATGGAAAAAATCGGTAACGATGAAGTCCGCGTTCGTGTGCTCCACTCCGGTGTTGGCGCGATCACGGAATCTGACATCGGTCTGGCCGAAGCCTCCGGCGCACCAGTCATCGGCTTTAACGTTCGGGCCAACGCGCCTGCGCGGAACTCGGCCAACCAAAAGGGCGTTGAGATCCGCTACTATTCGGTGATCTACGATCTGGTTGACGACGTAAAAGCAGCCGCATCGGGCCTTCTGTCCGCAGAGATCAAAGAAACCTTCATCGGCTACTCGCAGATCAAAGAGGTCTTCAAGGTCTCTGGCGTCGGCAAAGTTGCTGGGTGTCTCATCACCGAAGGTGTGGCACGCCGCTCCGCCGGTGTACGCCTTCTGCGCGACAACGTGGTCATCCACGAGGGCACGCTCAAGACGCTCAAGCGCTTCAAAGACGAAGTCAAAGAGGTCCAGTCTGGTCAAGAATGCGGTATGGCATTTGAAAACTACGACGATATCCGCCCCGGCGACGTAATCGAAATCTTCGAGCGCGAAGAAGTCGAACGCGCACTCTAAGCTGGGTGCCAATAAAGAATGAAACAAAGGGCCTTCTTCGGAAGGCCCTTTTCTATTTGATCAAGCGATTTGAACGGTGCGGTTGCGCGTCCAGATACTCATGTTCAACGCCGCAGCGACCGAAACCCACACGAGGTAGGGCGCCGTGATCCAAAACGCGAGTGTGTCCATCGGCCAAAGCATCGCCAACAATCCCAGCACTGACAGCCATAACAACCCTATGATCACGAGGCCTGCGCCCAACCGCTGCAACCCAAAGAAAACTGGCGTCCACAAGGTATTGAGCGCGATTTGCAGCGCCCAAAAGGCCATGACATACGCAGAGCCCTCCATCGGTGCCACGCGCGCTGCCGCAAATGCGATTGAGATATAGAGCACCGTCCAAGCCACCGGAAAAAGCCAGTCGGGCGGTGTCCACGTTGGCTTATCGAGGCCACGGTACCAAGCACCGGGTGCAAACATGCTCCCCGTGGCGGCGGCGGCGCAACAAGCACCGAAAAATATTGCGAAAAGGGTCCAATCCATGACCCTTAACTAGGGCGCATTTCTCCGGGTTCCAATAACCCCCGATCACGCGCCTCCAATTGCGCCAAAACCGTCAGCACAGACTCGCCCCAACCAACCGCTGCACGCGGATGCGCGGCGGCGTTAACCAAAAATGCAACCTCATCCAAGGGGCGTGCATAAACCACCGATGAATAGGGCATCACGCTCGCCAAACTGGCCTGTAGCATGGATTGACCGATCCAGCCGATCTTTTGGCGGCCACTCGTATGGGCCCGCTGGGTGATACTGTCGAATTTTGCGCGCCGTATTTCCCGACCGATCCCGTCGTATATATTGCGCGCTGCAAATATCCCCAAGCGCGCCTTAACCGGCAACTTGGCGATGCCTGGCTCGGACCGAATGTAGAGCCGATGCGCCTCTGCCAAGAGCTTCTTGACCATGCGCCGGACCTCTGGCGTCGGAGTCGGGTTGGCAAAGAAAGCCTCAACGTCGATCTGCGCCTCTTCCAGCCAGTCCAGCGGCAGATAGATGCGCCGTGCGCGGGCGTCCTCTCCGACATCGCGGGCAATGTTGGTCAGCTGCATCGCAACGCCCAAATCACAGGCCCGCGCCAACGCATCAGGGTCGCGTACACGCATCAACACGCACATCATCGCCCCCACCGCGCTGGCGACACGGGCCGAGTAACTGCGCACGTCGGACAGTGTTTGATACCGCCGCTCCATCCCGTCCCATGCAAGACCTTCTAACAGGGCTTCGGGCAGGGCGCGTGGCATCTCGAACTCTTCGATCATCGCGGTAAAGGCCCGGTCCGCAGGCGCATCAAAGGGTCGCCCTGCATAGGCACGCTCCAACCGATCGCGCAGGCGTAAAACGGCGGGGGCTTTGTCCTCAACCTCATCCACGGCGTCATCCGCCAACCGGCAAAACGCATACAGTGCCAGCGCAGGATCCCGAATGTCCGAAGGCAAAAGCTTCGACGCCGCCCAAAAGCTGCGCGACCCGGTGCGAATGGCTTCGCGGCAATGTTCTAGGTCAACGGGGTTCATTCGGCGGCTTCACGCATGTCTTCGGTGATGTGCATGGGCGGTACAGCAGGCACCAGTTTGCCCAACACCTCCGCCGAAGAAACAACCCCTGGCAAGCCAGCGCCCGGATGTGTGCCCGCCCCCACAAGAAACAGGCCCGGCACTTCTTCACTTACGTTGTGAGGCCGGAACCATGCGCTTTGCAGGATGCGCGGCTCAATCGAGAAGCCTGCGCCAAAGGGTGATAAATACCGATCACGGAATTCATTGGGCGTGAAAACCGCACTCGCAGAAAGATGTTTCCACAAGCCGGGCAGCATCTTTTCTTCCAACACGTCTTGAACCTTTTGGCGGTAGGTTTCCGCCATTTGCGTCCAATCTACCGGGTCTTTGCCACCCAAGTGCGGAACCGGCGACAGGGCGTAGAACGTATCGCCACCCTCCGGCGCCACACTGGGGTCGGTGACCGAGGGGCGATGCACATACAGGCTCATGTCATCGGCCAGCTTGTTCTTGATAAAGATGTCGTTGAGCAGCCCTTCATAGCGCGGACCGCTAAGAATGGTGTGGTGCCCCACGTCTTTCCACATATCACTGGTCCCGGACGTGCCAAAATACCAAACGAACAATCCCATGGACCAACGCCGCGAGCGGACCTTACGATCTGTCCAGCGTTTACGTTTGTGATTGCGCAATAGGCGGGTGTAGGTGAACCCGGCATCCGCGTTGGACACAACAATCTCAGCCGCTTCGCTTGCACCATCCGACAGACGCACACCAGCGGCACGGCCGTTCTTGATGAGAATCTCATCGACCTCTTCGCCCAACCGAACACGGCCACCTTGGTCCCGGATCACATTCGCCATCGCGGTCGCCATCGCCTGCACACCGCCCATCGCGTAGTGCACGCCGTATTCTTTTTCGAGATGGCTCACGAGCGCATACATCGACGTCACATGCGCCGGGTCCCCGCCAATGAACAGCGGGTGAAACGACAACGCCATGCGCAGACGTTCATCTTTGACCCGCTTCTGCGCCAGCTTCAGAATGGATTGATCCGCCCGCAACAGCCCAAAGGTCGGCAGAACTTTGATCGTGTCCCATGCCTTGTGCATCGGCTTGGCGACCATACCCTCAAACCCGACGACATAGCGCCGCGCGGCATCCTTCAGAAACCTGCGATAACCGGGCACATCTTTGGGCGAAAGGCGCGCAACTTCGGCCTCCATCGCCTCAGTGCTTTGGCGCGCGGTGAATGTTTCGCCGTCGGGAAACCGAATTTCGTAAAAGGGGTCCATGGGGCGCAGATCAACGTCTTTGTCGAAATCGCGCCCGCACGCAGCCCACAGATCCCTATAGACCTGAGGCACAGTAACAATCGTCGGCCCAAGATCAAAACGGTGTCCATTTGATGTGATTGAGGACCCTCGCCCCCCCACACCATCCAGCCGATCAATGACCGTCACACGGTATCCCTTGGCGCCCAAACGCATGCCGGCGGCCAGCCCGCCAAGCCCAGCGCCCACCACAATAGCATGAGGGCGGCCAGCGGCATTAGGGTCAGCTTGAATACGGGAATCGACTACGGTCATTTTATTTGTCACTCTATATGTCTAGTTTACTTTACATATTGCGGGCTAACTTGTCTCTCCCAAAATATATAATACCTTCATATTTGACAAAACATGTGTCACAATAAGTTGACACTAAGGCGAAGGAGAGTCGTGATTCAGACCGTTACGCTCAACTTTTTCCGTTTCGGACCCATCTCGCAGCGTCTTTGGGCGTTTGCGCAGATGGGTGCCGCGCGGTTCAGCATGCCCAAAATTCCGGGGATCGGATTTTGGAAGCTATGCGGCTCGGGCACGGGCGAAGGTTTTACGCCAATTCCCAACACAGCCGTTTACGCCGTTCTTTCCACTTGGGATGACATGGGCAGCGCGCGTGCAGGCCAAACGGCCTCAGTGTTCCAAAACTACCGCAAACACGCGGATGAGGCTTTTACCCTCTACCTTAGCCCAACAGCCGCCCGCGGCAGTTGGAGCAACCAGCAACCGTTCCGCGCGACACCCGCGCCCGATACGCCCACTGGCCCCATCGCCGCGCTAACGCGCGCGACGGTCAAGCCATCGGTTGCCACACGGTTCTGGGGGCGAGTGCCTGACATCAGCACGGTCATCGGCTCAGATCCGAACGTGATGTTCAAAATTGGGATTGGCGAAGTGCCTCTCCTGCACCAGATCACCTTTTCGATCTGGCCCGACACAGACGCAATGGCCAACTTCGCCCGCCGGGGCGGCCCCCATTCCGAGGCCATTCAGGCCGTCCGCGATGAGGGATGGTTTTCCGAAGAACTATACGCCCGCTTCCATGTTTTGGATGCCGAGGGCACATGGGAAGGGCAGACGCCTCTCCCGCATTTTGAGGACGCAGCATGACACGTGTTTTTCCATTTTCCGCGATCGTCGGCCAAGACGAAATGAAACAGGCCATGGTTCTGACCGCGATTGATCCCGGCATTGGCGGGGTCTTGGTGTTTGGCGACCGAGGCACGGGAAAATCCACGGCTGTGCGCGCGTTGGCCGCCCTTTTGCCATCGATCGACGCGGTTGCGGGTTGCCCCGTGAACGCCGCGTCCGAGGCGGAAATTCCCGATTGGGCGCAGGTCGAAGACCGCACCATCGTGTCCAAACCGACACCCGTCATCGACCTGCCGCTTGGCGCGACCGAGGACCGCGTGGTTGGCGCGCTAGACATTGAACGCGCGCTAACACGTGGGGAAAAAGCGTTTGAGCCCGGCCTGTTGGCCCGCGCAAACCGCGGCTACCTGTATATCGATGAGGTCAACCTGCTGGAAGACCACATCGTCGACCTTTTGCTGGACGTCGCTCAGTCCGGCGAAAACGTGGTTGAGCGTGAGGGCCTTTCTATCCGCCACCCCGCACGGTTTGTGTTGGTCGGCTCTGGCAACCCAGAGGAAGGCGAACTGCGTCCGCAATTGCTGGATCGGTTCGGCCTGTCAGTTGAGGTTGCCTCTCCCAACGACATCGACCTTCGCGTCGAGGTAATCCGTCGCCGCGATGCGTTTGAAAACGACCATGCCGCGTTCATGCAGCATTGGGATGCTGAGGACAGCGCCCTGCGTGCGCGTATCCTTGCGGCGCGTGAAACGCTCAAGACCATGAAAACCGATGACGCCGTATTGCGCGACTGCGCTGAGCTGTGTGTTACCCTCGGCAGCGATGGTCTGCGGGGGGAGCTGACCCTGCTGCGAACCGCCCGCGCGCTTGCGGCGTTTGAGGGTGCGAATGCCGTGACCCGCCAACATCTGCGATCCATCGCAGCCTCTGCACTGCGCCACCGCCTGCGCCGTGATCCGCTGGACGAAGCAGGCTCAACCACCCGTGTAACGCGCGTGGTCGAAGAAGTCCTCGCGTGAGCGATGCCAGCGATATCTGGTCACGGGCGGCCCTTGCGGTTGCCTGTTTTTCCGTCGACCCCGCAGGGTTGGGCGGCATTTGGGTGCGTGCGCGGTCCGGCCCCGTGCGTGATCGGCTGATCGCGGGCATTCTTGCGGGGCTTCCGCCCATGGGGTTGCGACGGCTGCACCCCAATATCTCTGATGAACAGCTTTTTGGCGGCGTTGATCTGAGCGCCACTCTGTCATCCGGCAAATTGGTCCGTTCCAGCGGCATCCTTGGCACTCCAACGGCCATGCTCCTCCCTATGGCTGAGCGGGCGACAGCAGGCCTTTCGGCGCGGCTTGCCCTGGCACTAGATGCACAAAGCGGACATGCCCTGATTGCCATGGACGAAGGCGCGGAACCAGATGAGCGCCTAGCCCCGTCGCTTGCGGATCGGGTCGCGATACATCTTGACCTGGATGCTTTGGCCGTGGGCGATTGCCCAGTGTTAGAAACTGATTTTGACGCGATTACACAAGCGCGGGCGCTGTTGCCCAATGTGCAAGCCCTGCCTGAGGCGCTGGATACACTGACCCGCCTGTCCGCGCGGCTTGGCATTACATCCTTGCGTGCGCCGCTTTTGGCACTGCGGCTGGCGCGAGCATCTGCGGCATTGATGGGCGAAACGCTTGTGGATGAAGAGGACCTGACCCTCGCGGCGGAACTGGTTTTGGCCCCCCGCGCAACAGTCCTACCCCAATCAGAAACCGCTGAGCCCGAAGCAGAACCAGAGCAGCAGACACCGGACACCCCCACTGACCCAGAGGACACCACCGAGCAATCCGAACGGGATATGCCCATCCCTGAGGAAATCTTGCTTGAAGCCGTGAAGGCCATTTTGCCCACCGATCTGCTGGCACAACTCACAGCCTCCAAGGCGCCGAGGCGCACGGCATCCGCTGGTGGCACGGGCGCTGCAAAACGCGGTAACCGTCGCGGTCGGCCCTTGCCCTCCCGCCCCGGCGCGTTGGACGGAGAACAGCGGATCGACATGGTCGCGACCCTGCGCGCAGCAGCCCCATGGCAGCCTGTGCGCGCCAAGCAACAGCCAGATCGCACAGGCCTGCACATCCGGCCCGATGACATCCGCATTCGCCAGTTCGAGGAAAAATCGGACCGGCTTTTGATCTTTGCCGTCGATGCCTCGGGCTCCGCCGCGATGACCCGACTGGCAGAAGCAAAGGGCGCGATTGAGCTTTTGCTCGCAGAGGCCTACGCGCGCCGCGATCAGGTCGCGCTGATTTCATTCCGAGGGGAAGCGGCAGAAGTTCTTTTGCCGCCCACACGGTCGCTGGTTCAAACCAAACGTCGCCTTGGCGCCTTGCCCGGCGGCGGCGGCACCCCGCTTGCGGCAGGACTGCGCGCGGCGATGGAACTGGCCGAACAGTCCAAGGGCCGGGGCATGACACCATCCATCGCGGTCATCACCGACGGGCGCGCCAATGTCGCCTTGGACGGAGCCGCAAACAGGCCGCAAGCCGCAGAAGACGCCCAAACGTTGGGCCGTGTCATCCGCAGCCGCGACATCCCGGCGTTGGTCATTGATATGGGCAATCGTCCACAGCCCGGCCTTAAGGATTTGGCCAGCACGATGGGCGCGACTTACCTGCCACTGCCCCGCGCCGATGCGCAGCGTTTGTCTACGGCTGTGTCTGTCGCGCTGGACGCATGAATTGGCTCAAGCATCAGGCGTCGTGGCCGCATGCGGCGCATTCATCGTTTCACAACGTGCGTCCCCATCGCTGGCATGTCCAAGATATGGGCGAAGGCCCCCTGATGCTGCTGCTACATGGTGCAGGGGCGTCAACGCAGTCGTTCCGAACATTGATGCCCCTTCTTGCGGCCACTCATCGGGTGCTGGCCGTTGACTTACCCGGGCATGGTTTCACGGTATCAGGTGCGCGCAGCCGGGCATCACTTGATTGCATCGCCGAGGATATGCGCGCCCTGTTGCGCCATATCGGTGTGCGGCCCAAAGTGATCGTCGGCCATTCTGCCGGAGCCGCTGTCGCCACCCGGATGGCGCTGGATATGCACACGCCGCCCGACGCGCTTGTCGCGATCAACGGCGCGTTTGAGATGTTCGACGGGATGGCTGGATGGCTGTTTCCGATGATGGCTAAGATGCTATCGCTCAACCCGCTCACGGGCATGATATTCTCGGTCACTGCCGGGAACGAGGCCCGCGTTCGCAAGCTGCTGCAATCCACCGGGAGCGAGATCGACGCCGAAGGCATACGGCTTTACCACGCCCTGATTTCGGACCGATCCCATGTCGAGGGGACGCTGTCGATGATGGCACAATGGCGACTAGAACGGTTGCTGAGGGATCTGCCCAAGGTACCCTGTCCCACCCTGCTGTTGACGGGTGAAAATGACGGTGCAGTGCCGCCCAGCGTGTCAGAGGCCGCAGCCGCGCGCATCCCAACAGCTACGCACATAACCTATGCCAATCGCGGACATCTTCTGCACGAAGAAGATCCCGAAACCGTGGCCGATCGTATCCTCAGTTTTCTTGCGGACAACAAAAAGGGCAGCCAAGCGACCGCCTGACTGCCCTCAGTGTTACTAAACCCAAGTTGAGCTTAGGAGCCGTCAGCCGAGAGGCTAGCGAGATAGGCGTACAGGTTCACAGCGTCTTCCGCTTTGCGCACCTTGAATGACATCTTGCCCCGGCCGCTTTCGCCTGTGGCTTCCTGGGATGCGCCAGTTGGGTCCATCACGTACTTCACAAAGAACTCTTCGGTGTACACGACGCCTTGCTCAGCACCGGCCTCAAGCAGCTTGGAATAACGGAACCCATCGACGGAACCCATTGTCGCGCCAGCGATGTTGTACAGGTTAGGGCCGGTTTTGGCTTTGCGGCCAGCCAGCGTTTCGCCCGCGTCGTTGACCACAACGTGGCAGGATACGCATTGGCGGAATGCCTTCTCGCCCGCTGCGGCGTCACCGGTTGCAGCATGACCATCTGCCATGGCTGCGCCTGCAAAAAAGGCGGGCATAGCCATCAGGCCAGCAGCAAGAATTGCGAGTTTTTTCATTTGGATTACTCCCTTAATTGGATATCGCACTTGATAGAAGAATTAGACGCAAGGCCTCAAGGTTCCACAAAAAACTTCACATATCACAATCACGCGACGGCGTGGGCGATCGCGCATTGCTGCCACAACTGCTTAAGAGCGGAAACCAGCTTATCAATATCGGCATCCGTATGAAGCGGCCCGGGGGTAAAGCGCAGACGCTCTGTTCCCTTGGGAACGGTCGGATAATTGATGGGTTGGACGTAAATTCCATATTGGTCCATCAAAATATCGCTCAGCTGGCGGCACTTAACCGGGTCCTTGATCATCACGGGTATGATGTGACTGGGGTTATCGATGTGCGGGATACCGGCGGCATCAAGTTTGGCGCGCAACTTGGCAACCTGACGCTTTTGCGCATCACGTTCAGCGGCGCTTTGCTTGAGGTGGGCAATGGATGCGGCCGCGGCGGCCGCAACGGCGGGGGGTAGCGCAGTGGTAAAGATAAAGCCCGACGCAAAGCTGCGCAGAAAATCCACCATCGCGGCAGAGCCAGTGACATAGCCGCCAACGCATCCAAAAGCCTTGCCCAAAGTGCCTTCGATCAAGGTGATCCGGTCCATCAGGCCGCGTTCCTCGGCGACGCCACCACCGCGCGGACCGTACATACCAACGGCGTGGACCTCGTCGATATAAGACATCGCACCGTGCTTTTCGCAGACATCAAGGATCTCTTCGATGGGGGCGATATCGCCGTCCATTGAATACACACTCTCAAACGCGACGATCTTGGTGGCATTCGCAGGCAGCGCGGCCAGCTTGCGGTCCAGATCTTCGGGGTCGTTGTGTTTCCAGATCACGCGGTCGCATTTTGCGTGGCGGATACCTTCAATCATAGAGGCGTGGTTCAGCGCGTCCGACAGGATGACCGCATTCGGCAGGCGGGACCCCAGCGTGCTGAGCGCAGCCCAGTTGGACACGTAGCCTGAGGTGAACAGCAGCGCCGCTTCCTTGCCGTGCAAATCGGCCAGCTCGGCCTCTAGGGCGACGTGGTGGCGGGCCGTGCCGCCGATGTTGCGCGTGCCGCCCGCACCCGTACCGTGCGCCTTGACGGCCTCAACCATCGCGTCAACCACGTTGGGGTGTTGGCCCATGCCCAGATAATCGTTGGAACACCAGACCGTCACATCATCCGCGCCTTCGCCGTGGTTTTGAACCGTGGGAAAGGACCCGCACTTACGCTCTAGCTCGGCGAAAATGCGGTAATTGCCCTCTTCTTTGAGCTTATCGAGTTGGGCTTGAAACAGGTTGTCAAAGGGCATTTTCGGGTCCTCCAGATGTCGTGTCTTGTTCTTTGGGCAGCATCCACCGCCAGAGTTTTTCGTCGGGCAGCCGCACGACCATGAACCAGTGCTCCAAAAGCGCCAGCGCAGTCATAACAGCCAATAGGGTAAAGCCGATCGCGGCCGCGGGGGTGGGCGCATCAGCGATGCGTTCCATGAAACAGGCAACCGCAAAGCTGAGGCCTGTGACAGAGGTCGGAAACAGCCAGTTGATCCGGGATTCACGGAAATGGCTGGGCACATGGACCAATGGTTTGGGAATGAACTCCGTATTCACCTTACGTACGCCCAGATACAGGTTCAGCTTGGCGCTGATCCGGGCGACATACAGGATCGCAAAAGTCCAAAAGGCGAATTTATTGGGCATCCCATAAGCAAAGAGCGACAACGCCATAAGCGCCATCACAAGGGCCACTTCGTGGTAGGCGACTGTGCCCCAAGCGCGAATGAACCGCTCCCACTCGGGGACACCGGCGCGCAGCGGATAGCGGTTTGGCCCCGCAATCACGCCTGTCAAAAACGCCAGCTCGATCCAACCCCAGATGGCCAGAGCCGAGAAAAACGCACCATAGACACCAAAGAGCGAAGTGTCCGTGAACGTGATCCACGCCCCGGTGCCCCCAAGGATCAGGAGCGGCACGTTGCCGAGCGTCGCCCAAAGATGGCCGTCGGAATTATCAGCACGCCGCACAACGAGCAGGATCACACCGGTGGCGAACCACCAGGCGAAAATGGCCACAAGGGCTGCGATCCAGACGTTTTCGAGCATCAGTAGCTGGGCTCCATCCGCACGTTTTCAGGGGGAGTGCTTTTCACGACCGGGATCATGAACAGCGTCACAAACGCAGCGGCCGCACGGGTGGTGCCAGACGCTTTGCCCAACATGCGGGCGAGGCCGGTTTTCTTTTCGGCCACTGCCAGATCCGCGTTCGCCTTTTGCAGCCGCTTGAGCGTTGGCAGCCACTTGGGGTGATCAATATCCAGCATCATCGGAAAGATCTGCGCGCTGAGGTCAGAGGTCTTGCGGAACACCTCTTGGCCGTACCAATCCACGTCCACGCCCAGCGCGTCATGGAAAGCGGGGCGTTGGTGGTCGCGCACATACATCGTGCCAAACACAGCGGTCAAAAAGAACTTGATCCACAGTTTGTTTTGCCACGTTTCTGTTAGCTTAGGGTCGGTTTTCATCAGCAGGGCAAACGCCTCGCCATGCGAAAACTCATCGTTGCACCATTCCTCAAACCATTTGAAAATCGGGTGGAAACGCTTTTCGGGGTGCTTTTCGAGATGGCGGAAGATCGTGATGTAGCGAGCGTAGCCGATCTTTTCCGAAAGGTACGTCGCATAATAAATGAACTTGGGCCGGAAGTAGGTGTACTTTTTTTTCTGGGTCAGAAACCCGAGGTTCACGGCGATACCCGCTTCGCGCAGGGCATCGTTGATAAAGCCTGCGTGACGGGCTTCATCCCGGGCCATTAACTGAAACAGCTCGGTCACATCCTTGTTGGATCCCCGCCGTTTCATCTCTTTGTACAAAACGCAGCCAGAGAATTCGGCCGTACAGCTTGAGATCAGAAAGTCGATGAACTCCCGCTTGAGCGTCGGCTCCATCCCATCCCAATCTACGGTGTCCCAATCGGCATTTTTCTTGAAATGCCCTTTGTTCGGGTCTGCCTTCATCTGCGCGATCAGATGATCCCAATCTTCGCGGACAGGCTCTACGTTGATGGCGTCTAGCTCTTCGAAATCGGTGGTGTAGAACCGCGGGGTCAGCAGCGTATTTTGCATCGCCAGCGCGGTCGCACCTTCGCTATCGACCACGTTATGGTTGTCGGCGGCAAGGGCCTCTTCGACAGTGCTTGCGTCAGCGGAGTGTGTGTTGTGGACATTCATGACATTGCCTCCTCAGAGAAGGAAAATTCGCAGAGTTCCATGAACTCCAGATCGCCGGTCATCCGCGTCCAAAGACGCTCAAGACCCGACGCGCGGGTGATGGTTGCGATCCGGTCCTCAGAGACGATTTCGCCATAGGGTGCCATGATCTCGGGGCCTTGGACTTGGACCTCATCGCCGGGAAAGATGACCGCGCCGTTGTTGAACTTTACGTGCGCGTGGAGGCTCTCGAACTTGTGGCTGATTTCAACCGTACAAGGCGCCGTCTCGGTGGTGCGTGTGAAAAATCCCATGGGTCTACTCCTCCAACATCGCAGCGAACGTGGCCGCATTAGTTGCGCCAAATCCAATCAACTCGGCACGCCATGCCGTATGATCGTCCCGCAGGGACAGTTGGCCATTTTCGAACAGAACAAGGCGAACGGGCAAATCAGGGCTAAGCCCCGCTTGGGTCCGGGTCCGCTTGAGCACGCGGTACACGCCCGCCACAAAGCCGCCTTGGGTTTCATCAAGGTCCGCAATCAGCGATCCGTTTGCGTCCAGCACACGAGCCGCGCCAGACATGCCATCCGCGCTGATAAACAGCACCCGTTCCTTGACGACGCCCACATCGGAACCTTCCATCATGGGCATGGCTTCAAGCGGTCGATCGGTCAGGCGGGCATAGGCCACGATGATAAGCGCACAGATCACAAGGACCAGCAGCGCACGCAGCAGCAAAACAGGGATCATCTCCTTGTCGCGCTCTACGAGTTTCTGTTCGGGGGTCATTCTGACGGCTCCTTATTCTGCCGCAGCCAAGGAGGCTACGTTGGGCGTCGCATGAGCGGGGTCTATCCGCGCGACACGGGGTTGCGAAATTTCGGGTTCAGCGACTTCGGCCATAAGGCGCGCAACCTTTGCGGCCTGTGGGATACAGCGCAGCGCGGGTTCTGTGCGGGTGATCCGCCAAGGACGCAAATGCGGCCAAAGCGTCAGGTAACCAAAGCGGGTCTCGCCCAGCGTTTGCAGGGCGATGGTGCCGCTGCCATCCTTGCGAGTGGTCAGGTTGGCAGCAGCGATTTGTGTGAACGGAAAGTTCAACGTCATGGTAAGAGCAGCGCCAACGCGCATGATCACCCGACGGTTCGTGATGGTATAGACGGTCGATTTCGCCTGCGCCCATCCCGTCAGGATCAACATGATGCAGGCCACCGCCCCCAGCACAAGGTAGAACGAGGCGGCAGTCATCGCCTCGATCACAGACATGGTTGATCCCGCAACGATTGCCCGCCACCCAAACAGGATGAGGAAGTAGCCCGCCACCCATTTGAAGGACAAGCTTTCCTTGGTCAGCGCCCACCAGTTGGGTGCGCCCTGCCACAGGATGGTTTCCCCCTCGGGGAGCATCTCGGGCAGGCCGCGGATGGGTTCTTGGTCAAAATCGTCGTGGGACATGGGTCTGGTCCTTGTCGTTAAGTCGTCGTCTTAGAGCTGAGGCTCTTGACGCGCCGGGTCCGCGTAAAGTTTGCCACCGCCGATGTAGCCACAGATCTTGTCTTCCTCGAGCAAGGTCACCTGATTGGGCGACTTGGTCAGAGGAATGCCTGTGAAATGTTTGCCATAGAGCGACTTCACTTCCACGCGGTCGGCGTGAATGCGGGTCAGCTGGATGGGCATCAGGCGCGAGGAACCGTCTTCGTCCAGTTCAACAGACAAATAGCGGACCAGCTGTTCGGGGGCGTCGATCCACATGTCGTTGATCATCCCGACGATAGAACCGTCGGCTGCCTGAACCGGCAGACCACGCGGGTCACGACCAGCCGAAACGCGGAACGTCTCAGAGGCACCCATAGGCACGATCTTGGTGTGGCCGTGGCCATCCAGTTCGGGCAGATCGCGACGCGCGGCCCAAGATGCGGGGCCAACGCCGTCAACCATCGGATCGCCGGTAGGCTCAAACGGGAAACCGTTTGGCACGGCCGACTGCTTGAGTGCCACGTTGCGCTGGGACTGCACATCTGGGCCGGGAAGTGTGACGTCACCGCGGCCGTGGGGCAGCTTGAACGTCTTGGGGTTAGGGACCGGGAACGGCCCTTGGTTTGCGGATTCTGTCCCGTCGTCGTTTTCGAGCGGGTAGCCTTCACGCATGTTTTCCGTTTGCAAATAGTAAATCAGGAGCGCGAAAAAGCCCCAGAATAGCCAGATCGAGAGACTGGCGAGATCGAAGTTGCCGAAGAATGGTTCCACCATGGGATGACCTCCTTGTTGGGCGTTATGTCGGGAAGTCGGCGAGTCCGATCTTGCCGCTTTCCAGGGATTGGGTTGTGTCTGTAGTGATGGTCCGCACCAGCGGGCCTAGGGCGATGAGCGTGACGAACAGCAGGGCTATTTCCATGTGGTACACCACGGAATAGCCGGTTGCCGGGCTCGCCAGCGCCTCTCCCAAGGCACCAGAGGTTGCGAATTGGTTGACGGTGTCGCGCGTGGCGCCACCGATAGCTGTCGAGAGACCTTGCGCAGTCGCTTGCGCAGCCCCCCAAACTCCGAGTGCGAGGCCACGCCCCGCCAAACCCTGCGCCGGCATCGTCATGGCTGCGTGCAATGTCGCAACTGCAAACAGCCCGCCGCCAAAGCCGATCAACGCCGCACCTGTAAAGAACAGGGGCATCGACATCATTGGGTTCGAAAAAATCACGGCTGAAAATGCGGCAAGGCCCACAAGGCAGCCGCGCCCTGCAAGCCGGTAGGGGTTCATATCCGCGCCGAGCCATTTGGCCGCCATGCCAAACGCCACCAGCGCACCCACCGCCCAAGACGCCGTCAGAAGCGTCGTCATCGACACCGACAGGCCAAGGATTTCACCGCCGTAGGGCTCTAGCAGGACATCCTGCATGTTGAACGCCATAGTCCCTAGGAACACGACAGCCAGCAAACGGCCTGCGTTCCCGCCAGCGGCCAGATCGCTCCAAGCGTCACTGAACCGTGGCATTGGCGCGTCGCGCTCGGCCTTGGTCATGGGGCGCACGCTTTCTTGCTTCCACAAGGCCACGACGTTCAGCAGCAAAGTCACAACGGCGGTGCCTTGGATCACTTGGATCAGCTTGACGGGGGTAAAGTCGCGCAAAAGCGCACCAAGGATAACAGCCGATACGAGCATCCCCAGCAGGAACGCCACGTACAGAAACGCCACAACACGGGGCCGAGTTTCATCAGTCGCACGATCCGCCGCCAGCGCAAGGCCCGCTGTTTGAGTCATGTGCATGCCCAAGCCGGTCATCACAAACGCCAGCCCAACGGCAATTTCACCCGCAAAGGGGATGTCATAGGCATTATTGCCCGACAGAACCAACAAAGCAGACGGCATAATCGCCAGCCCGCCAAACTGCCAAAGCGTACCAAACCAAAGGTACGGCAACCGCTTCCACCCAATCGCGGAACGGTAGTTATCGGAGCGGTGCCCCAAAAGCGCGCGGAAGGGCGCGACCAGAACCGGCAGCGCCACCATCATCGCAACCAGCAACGCAGGCACATTCAGCTCAACGATCATCACCCGGTTCAGCGTGCCCAGAAGCATCACCGCCGCCATCCCGACCGAAATCTGGAACAAGGACAAACGCAGCAGTTTTGCCATAGGCAGGTCTTCAGACCCCGCATCCGAGAAGGGCAGCATCTCAAGTGTGAACTTGGTCAAAGGATGCGCTTCTTTGGTCACGTCGCGTACTCCATGCAGGTGGAGATGTAGAAGCCGGAGGTCACGCGCTGGATCTCGCTTAGGGCGCCGGTGGCACCTGCGTAGGATGCCGCTTGTTGCAGCTTGGCCGGGGCGTGCGGGATCATGATGGGCGACCGGTCTGAGCGGGGGAAAACCTTGCCCATGGTCCAGAATGTCATCAGGAACGGCGTGCGCGGAGCCACCGTGAACACCAACGACTTGGACACACGCGCGTCCAAGGCCGCCAGCTTTTGACCGATGTCGCCTGCCTCATAGTAGATCATGGAATCCATCGCGACGATGTAGTCGAACGCCCCAAGCTCGGGGGCGAACATATCGCCGGATTTGAACTGCACGTTGGGGTGCAGATGGTGTGGCACGCGTTTCTTGGCGATCTCGATCAACGAGGGTGAGATATCAATCGCCACCACATCCGCGCCGCGATCCGCAAGGATCTCGGTCACTTGGCCGGCGCCACAGCCTGCATCCAACACGCGCGCGCCCGTCAGGTCTTGGGGCAGGCGCGATAGCATAATCTCACGCATCCGGTCCCGGCCCGCGCGTACGGTTTTGCGTACGCCCGAAACGGGCGCGTCCGAGGTCAGACGCTCCCATGTCTTGGTGGCGGTTTTGTCGAAATACGTTTCGACGCGCGCCCGGGTGGATGCGTAATCGGCCACTTAGTCGAACCCCAGCAATTCAAAGATATGACGGTCTTCAAGCGGCGCGGGCGCCAGTGGATCAGTGCCAGCCCACAGCGTTTCGGCCATGCGGATATATTCTTTTTGGCACTGGATGATGTCTTCATCATCGCCCATCTCAAACAGCGTCTTTTTCTTGAGGCGCGAGCGACGGATCGCATCCACGTCAGGCATGTGCGCGATGCGCTTAAAGCCGACAGTATCGCAATAGCGGTCCACCTCATCCGTATCCTTGGAGCGGTTGGCCACACAGCCCGCAAGCCGGACCTTGTAGTTCGCAGATTTCGCTTGGACGGCGGCGATGATGCGGTTCATCGCATAGATGCTGTCAAAGTCATTCGCGGTCACGATCAGCGCCCGGTCGGCGTGTTGCAGCGGCGCGGCAAAGCCCCCGCAGACCACATCGCCCAGAACGTCAAAGATCACGACGTCTGTGTTTTCCAACATATGGTGTTGTTTCAGCAGCTTGACCGTTTGGCCGACAACATAGCCGCCACAACCTGTACCCGCGGGGGGGCCACCGGCCTCAACGCATTGCACACCGCCGTAACCCACGGTCACAAAATCCTCGGGGCGCAGTTCCTCAGAGTGGAAATCCACATCCTTGAGGATATCGATCACCGTTGGTTGCAGTTTGCCCGTCAGAGTAAAGGTACTGTCATGCTTGGGGTCGCAGCCAATCTGCAACACCCGTTTACCCATTTTGGTAAACGCCGCAGACAGGTTCGACGACGTCGTTGATTTGCCGATGCCGCCTTTGCCATAGACAGAAAACACCTTGGCGCCTTCGATCTTGAGCTGGTCGTCCTGGTGTACCTGTACGGAGCCTTCGCCGTCTTGGCCACGCAGGATGGGGGGCGCTTTGTCCAATGCCATCAGTGTTTTCCTCCTATTGGAAGCGCATTGTTTTGCGCACCCTTATGATTCAGTTGTCTCATTCGGCAGCCATGGTCGTGAGACCCTCTAGCCGGTCTTCCAGCTCGTCCGCCGCGTCCTGAAGGGCCGCGAGCGTTGCCTCATCCGGCTGCCAGAAATTACGGTCGTTTGCTTCCAACAGGCGGTTGGCCATCCGAGCACTTGCCTGTGGGTTCAGGTCGGCCAGACGACGGCGCATGTCCTCATCCAGCACGAAGGTTTCGCTCAGCCGCTGATAGACCCAAGGGTCCACTGCGTTGGTCGTAGCAGACCATCCGAGCGTATTGGTGAATTGCGCCTCAATCTGGCGCACGCCTTCGTGGCCGTGCTTCAAAAGACCCTCGAACCACTTGGGGTTCAGGCTGCGCGAACGTGTTTCCAGCGCGACTTGATCTTGCAGAGTGCGGACCTTGTTGCCGCCACGGGTTTGGTCGCCAATATACACCGGCGGCTCCGTGCCCTTGGCGCGTTTGACTGCGCGAGAAATCCCGCCAAGCGTATCGAAATAGTGATCAACCGTCGTCACGCCCAGTTCAACGGATTCAAGGTTTTGATAGGCGATATCAACGTCGCTCAGCACATTATGGAGCAGATCCGTCGCCTTGGACGCCTTGCCATTGCGCCCATACGCAAAGCTTTTGCGGTTCTCATAAGCGTCGGCCAGCTCACCCTCATCGTCCCACGCACCGGAGTCGACCAATGCGTTAACGTTCGCGCCATATGCGCCTTCGGCGTTGGAAAAGACCCGCAGAGCGGCCTGTTCCATGTTGCAGCCCATCTTGGTTGCATAGTCCAACGCATGGGCCCGAACGAAGTTCATCTCAACCGGCTCATCGGCGACAGCGGCCTGATAGGCAGCATCTGCCAACATCCGGGTCTGCAACGGCAGCAGGTCGCGGAAAATACCGGACAGGGTCATCACAACGTCAATGCGCGGACGCCCCAACTGTTCCAGCGGGATCAGATCAGCACCGCTTAGCCGACCAAAGCTGTCGAACCGAGGCTTAGCGCCCATCAACGCAAGCGCCTGACCAATCGGGCCGCCATCAGATTTAATATTGTCGGAGCCCCAAAGCACCAACGCAATAGACCGTGGCAGCTCGGCGTGGGTGGCCAGCAGGGCATCCGCCTGTTTCCACCCATCCTGACACGCAAAAGCGGTGGGCATCCGGAACGGGTCGAACGCGTGAATATTGCGCCCCGTCGGCAACACATCCAGCGACCGGATCAAATCACCGCCCGGAACGGGCTTGATATACTGGCCGCTCAACGCGCGCATCAGGCCGTCAATCTCGGTTTCTTGCTGAAGCAGATGGTCGATCTTTGCGCGCGTTTCGCTATCCAAGTCGGGCATGACGCGGATATGCTCGGCCCGCTCCGCATCCGTGATCGGACGACCCACAATATGCAGCCCATCAGGGATCAGCGCATCTTCGGTTTCCAACAGCTTCAACCACAGCGTTTGCGGGTCGCAATCGGTCAGATCAACGGCCTCAGCCTGTACACGGATCAGGTCCTCTAACTCGGCCCGCTCGCTCGCATCAGGGGCAAGACCGCGCCAACGGGTCAGGCTGTCTTTCAGCTCCGCCAGACCTTTGTACAGTCCGCCAGATGCCAACGGAGGCGTCAAATGCGTGACCGTCACAGCCCCAGACCGACGCTTGGCCAAGGTCGCCTCGGACGGGTTGTTGGACGCATAGAGATAGACGTTCGGCAGCTCACCAATCAGGCGGTCTGGCCAATCACAGGCCCCTAGGCCTGATTGCTTGCCCGGCATGAATTCAAGCGCACCATGCATCCCAAAATGCAGGATCACATCAGCTTGGTACTGATTGCGCAGCCATAAATAGAACGTCGTGAACGCGTGGGTGGGGGCAAAACCTGCCTCGAACAAAAGACGCATCGGATCGCCTTCGTACCCAAACGTGGGCTGCACCCCGACAAAGACATTGCCAAAATGCTCACCCAGAACAAAGACGCCCCGTCCATCGGATTGCACTTTACCCGGCGCGGGACCCCAAACGCTTTCGATTGCGGCAAGCGGCGGGGTCGTGCGCACGATCGTATCGGCATCCACGTGCGCCGCAACATTGGCCTGCTGACCGTATTGCTTGGAATTACCCTCAAGGATTGAGGCGCGCAAAACATCAACGCTTTCGGGAACATCTACACTATAACCCTGCGCCTTCATGGCGTGCAGGGTATTGTAGAGGCTCTCAAAAACGCTGAGGTACGCAGCGGTTCCAACGGCACCAGCATTCGGCGGAAAGCCAAACAGCACCACACCGACCTTCTTCTCGGCGTTTTCCTTACGCCGCAAACGGGCCAACCGCAGCGCCTTTTCCGCAAGCGAGATGACCCGCTCTTTGCACGGCGCCATCGCCTTGGTGACGTCGCCACCATCGCACCCCATGTTGCAGCCATTGCACCCCTCGGCGCCATGACGCCCCGCAAATACGGTTGGGTTGGTCGCACCATCAAGTTCTGGCAATGCGATCAGCATGGTTGTCTCAACCGGACCCAGCCCTTGCGGCGCAGAAGCCCACTGGCCCAGCGTCTGAAACTCTAGCGGATGCGCGGCCAGATAGGGCACATCCAACTTTGATAGGGTCTCAACTGCGGCCGAGCTGTCGTTGTATGCAGGCCCCCCAACAAGCGAAAAACCCGATAGCGAAACCATCGCATCAATGGTGGCCCCATGCTCATTGAGAAAGAATTCCTCAATCGCAGGGCGACCATCAAGCCCCCCTGCAAAGGTCGGAATAACGCGAATACCCTTCGCCTCAAACGTACGGATCACGTAGTCGTAATGCGCGGTATCACCGCTTAGAACATAGGACCGCATGAGCAACAGCCCGACGGTTACAATGTAATTGTCCGGCTTCGGCAGCGCCTCTACGTCTGTCGTGATACGTTCCGGCAGATCAGGGTGGTAGGCCCCAACATTCGGGTACTCAATCGGCGGATTGGACCGGCCACCGCGCAACGTAGCGTCCGACGCATAACGCCCAACCAAAAAGCGGACCATCTGCTCGATGTTCTCATCGCTGCCGCCCAACCAGTATTGCATAGTCAGGAACCAAGCGCGCAAATCTTGGCTTTTACCGGGAATAAACTTGAGGATCTTAGGCAAACGGCGCAGCATCTTCATCTGCTTTTCGCCACTTGCGCCGGACGGCTTTTTCGACCCCCGAAGTTTCTTCATGAACTTCATCGCACCGGATGCGGGCTTGGACATGTCCAACTCCCCCATCTTCGTCAACGCAACAATCTGCGGGTCCGCAATGACCCCAATCATGGCATCACAATCAGGGCGACGCGCCTCTAGCGCGGGCAGGATCGCATTCACCTGATCCTCAAAAAAGATAAGGTTCGCAACGATGATGTCTGCATGCGCCACCGCGATCTTGGCTTCTTCAAGCGCTTCGGGATTCTCCGCCCACTCAGCGGCC
>Ga0228634_1000702_pt1 | contig 22631 bp, 9 predicted proteins | sample 42DmetaG_FD_190063 | JGI IMG/M metagenome (GOLD analysis project Ga0228634, IMG submission 190063) | Seawater microbial communities from Monterey Bay, California, United States - 42D | ecosystem: Environmental > Aquatic > Marine > Coastal | place: USA: California | collected 2016-09-27 | reverse complement strand
AGGATCATCAGGGTCACCTTTATTCAATAACAATGGTTTGATTGTAGGAACGCTCACGGGAGGAAGCTCATATTGTACGAACCAAACCTCTCCTGATCTTTATGGGAAAATGTCATACCATTGGACATCCAATGGAACGGCTAATAATGAAAGATTGAAGCCTTGGTTAGATCCTACAAACTCCAATGTGACTACATTAAATGGCTCATCTGATCCTTGTTCAGGAACAGGACCTGGTCCAGGCCCGAACGAATGTGACTTACAAACGAATAACATTTTAAAAGTATCCTTATTGACTGATGATTATGGTCCAGAAACTTACTTAGAAATAACAAATAGTGGTGGAGACGTAATTTGGTTTGAAGGAAATGAAAATGTTTCAGGGAATTTTGCCACGGGTGATGAAGCCGTGCCAGCAGACCCCACAAATCCATTAGAAAGCCTTACCCAATATAACTGGGATGTAAGTCTTCCTGCTGCTGATTGCTATACCTTTGCTATTTACGATTACTACGGTGATGGCTTGGGTGCTTCGCAATGGAATGGCACAGATGGAAACCTTCAACTTAAAAACAATGCAAATACAACTATTTTCACAATCAGCGCGCCTGATTTTGGAGGAAGTGAGTCTATTACCGTTGAAAATACTGGTGGAGGCACAACTGGTTTTGAAGAAATTTTAGACAATAATATTTTGATTTATCCAAATCCAGCTCAAAATGAAATAACCATTGATGCCTCTAATGCATCAATTGACTATGAGCGTATTTTGATTACAGACATTACTGGCAAAATTATTTTTGAAACCGCTGTAGGCGGAAATAAAATTACGGCAATTAATCTTGGAAGTTTTGCTAACGGTATTTATAATGCTCGAATAGTTTCGAAATCAGGAATTACCGTAAAGCAATTTATTAAAAAATAATTCTGTAAAATCTTATTAAAAAAGGGCCTGCGGGCCCTTTTTTAATATGCTGCTTTTCCGTTTTACTTTCGAAATGCAATTTATTTTGAGTTCCTTGTGCTAAGATTGAGGAAATTCCTAACTTTGTTGAGGTAAACATTTGATTTTAATGGATAAAACGTCATATATAGGCAACGCAGACCCTACTGCTATTGATTACTTATACAAGCAATACTTAAACGATCCTGAAAGCGTCGATGTTGGATGGAAAAAATTCTTTGAAGGTTTTGAATTTGCGCAAACCGATTTCGAATCTAACGGTGAGATTCCGGATAACTTTCAAAAAGAATTCAAAGTTTTAAACCTCATTAACGGTTACAGGTCAAGAGGTCACCTATTTACGAAAACAAATCCTGTTCGAGAACGAAGAAAATATGAACCAAATTTAGCTCTTGAAAATTTTGGTTTATCTCAAGATGATTTAAACACTGTATTTCAAGCTGGGGAAGAAGTAAATATAGGGGCCGCAACCCTCAAAGATATCATCGAGCATTTAGAATTGACCTATTGTCAATCAATAGGAATTGAATTTATGTATATCAGGGGGCCTATCCGTACCGCATGGTTTAGAAATAAAATTGAAATTAAAAACCGACCTATATTTAACAAAGAACGTAAGCTTAAACTTTTTGAATCCCTAATTCGAACTCATGGCTTCGAATCCTTTCTAGGCAAGAAGTTTGTTGGGCAGAAAAGATTTTCCATCGAAGGAGGCGAGGCCTTAATTCCTGCGCTTCAAACATTAATTAGTAAAGGGTCAGAACTGGGCGTTGAAAACTTCATAATGGGAATGGCGCACAGAGGACGATTAAATACACTAACCAATATCTTCAAAAAAAGACCAAAAGATATTTTTGCAGAATTTGAAGGTAAAGAATTTGACTTTGAAACGACATTTGATGGGGATGTAAAATATCACCAAGGTTTTACCTCTAAAATCACTTTAGATAGTGGTAAAGAGGTTGGGTTAACACTCGCCCCAAACCCTTCACACCTCGAAGCTATAAATGGAGTAGTTGAGGGTATTGCTAGAGCTAAAATCGACCATATATATAAAGATGAACAAAAAGTATGTCCTGTATTGATTCATGGAGATGCTGCAATTGCAGGACAAGGAATTGTTTATGAAACAATTCAAATGGCCGAGCTCGATGGATACAGAACAGGAGGAACTCTGCATATTGTGGTCAATAATCAAGTTGGTTTCACTACAAACTACCTTGATGGAAGATCATCGACCTATTGCACTGATATTGCAAAAACAACACTCAGTCCTGTCTTCCATGTTAATGGAGATGATGTTGAGGCAGTAATTACGGCTATTGAAATCGCTATGGAATATAGGCAACAATTTCATCGTGATATTTTTATAGACCTTCTATGTTACCGGAAATTTGGACACAACGAGGGTGATGAGCCAAAATTCACACAGCCAAAGCTCTATAATCTAATCGCTAAACACCCAAATCCAAAAGACATATACTTCAATCAACTTGAAACTGATGGTGTTTTAACAAAAGATGAAGCAAAGAAAATTGAGGGTGAATACAACGACTTTCTAGAGCAAGAGTTTGATTTGGCAAACAAATCCGAAAAAGCTTTAGTACATGATTTTCTTAGTGAAATTTGGGAGGATTACCGTTATTGCAATGGTAAAGACTTTGATGCCTCACCAGAGACAAAAGTAAATATCAAAGTTCTAAAAGAGCTAGGAATCAAACTTTCCACATTACCTGAAGGGAATAAATATTACAGAAAAATAGGAAAGATCTTTAAAGATCGATTAAAATCATTTAGTAGTGATTCATTAGACTGGGGAAGCGCCGAAATGCTTGCCTATGCTTCATTGCTAACAGAGGGACACCCAATTAGAATCTCCGGTCAAGATGTAGAACGAGGTACCTTTTCGCACAGACATGCTGTTGTGAAAACCGAGGATACAGAAGAGGAGGTTGAAACTTTGAACCTTCTTGACAAATCACAAGCGAAATTTACAATTTATAACTCCTTGCTAAGTGAATATGGCGTTCTAGGTTTTGAGTACGGATACTCCTTAGCATGTCCAAAAGGCCTAACCATCTGGGAAGCTCAATTTGGTGATTTTTTCAATGGTGCTCAAATAGTTGTTGATCAATTTATTTCAGCAGGTGAAGATAAATGGGCAACGCAGTCAGGGTTGGTTTTACTTTTACCTCATGGTTATGAAGGACAAGGAGCCGAACATTCAAGTGGTCGAATGGAAAGATTTTTACAGCAGTGTGCGGATCAAAATATGCAAATTGTAAACACCTCTACACCTGCAAATCACTTCCACCTTCTTAGGAGACAATTAAAAAGAGAATTTAGAAAGCCATTAGTGATTTTTACACCTAAAATGCTTTTAAGACACCCAATGGCAACTTCCAAAATGGAGGCTTTAGCAAAGGGAGGCTTTCAAGAAGTCCTAGATGACATTGACATTCAGTCCAAAAACATTGATACTGTTGTATTATGCACCGGTAAGTTTTATTACGAAATGAAAATTAAAGCCAAAGAACTTGGTGTTGAAAATATGGTATTCATTAGAATAGAGCAATTATATCCATGGCCTCAAAAACAAGTTGATAAAGTTTTGTCAAAATACCAAGCAAAACATATCATTTGGGCACAAGAAGAACCTGAAAACATGGGTGCATGGCAATATGTGGCCATGCAAAACAGAAAACTAGCAATTACTGGTGTTTCTAGACCGGCTTCTGCAGCATCGGCTGAGGGTTCGAAAAAACTACACGAAAAGAGATTGGCAAAATTATTCAATGAGCTCTTTTCATTTGCAAATGACAAAATTTCACTAAAAAAATAAAGACATGAGTTTGTTAGAAATGAAAGTTCCTAGTCCAGGAGAATCAATTTCAGAAGTTGAAATTGCGGCTTGGCTTGTCAGCGAAGGAGATTACGTAGAAAAAGACCAAGCTATTGCAGAAGTTGATTCTGACAAAGCCACCTTGGAACTTCCCGCTGAAGAGAGTGGAACAATTCAATTTAAAGCTGAAGAAGGAGATGTTGTTGAAGTTGGACAAGTAGTCTGCATCATTGACACATCGGCAAAGGCTCCAGAATCCTCTGAACCTCTGGTTGCAAAGGAAGAAAAACCTGATCCAAAACCAGAAGAAAAACAACAAGCTCCAAAAGTAGAGTCTTCTTCAAAAAAGAGCTACGCCGAGGGTACACCAAGTCCTGCAGCTGCTAAAATAATGTCTGAAAACAACCTTGGTTCTGGACAAGTTTCAGGCACCGGAAAAGATGGGAGGATTCTAAAAAGCGACGTCATAGAGGCGCTTTCTAAAGGCTTAGAAATGCCTGTTCAAAAAGGATGGTCCAATAGTAGAGAAACCTCTAGAGAAAGAATGTCAATGCTTCGAAGAAAAATTGCAGAAAGACTCGTTTCTGTTAAAAACGAGACCGCAATGCTCACAACCTTCAATGAAATTGATATGAAGCCTATAATGGATTTAAGGAAAAAGTATAAAGAAACTTTTGCTAAAAAACATGGGGTAAATCTAGGGTTCATGTCGTTTTTCACAAAAGCTGTTACGGAGGCATTGCAATTGTTTCCTGCAGTAAATGCTCAAATTGATGGCACAGAAGTTCTTCTTCATGATTATGCTGATATTGGGATTGCTGTTTCATCTCCAAAAGGATTAATGGTTCCTGTGGTAAGAAATGCTGAAAGTATGAGTCTTGCCGAAATTGAGAGTGAGATAAAAAGACTTGCTATTAAAGCTAGAGATGGTAAGATAACGCCCGATGAAATGACAGGAGGAACTTTCACCATAACAAATGGTGGTGTTTTTGGCTCGATGCTCTCAACACCTATTATTAACCCACCCCAATCTGCAATTTTAGGTATGCATAACATTGTTGAAAGGCCGGTTGCAATTAATGGCAAAGTAGAAATAAGACCAATCATGTATTTGGCCTTATCTTATGACCATAGAATTATAGATGGAAAAGAATCAGTTAGCTTTTTAGTAAAAGTTAAGGAAATGCTTGAGAATCCTGATAAAATGATTTTCAGTTCTAAGGATCCCAAAGAAATCCTTCTGGGTCTTTAATTCTAAGGGCCTTCTTTAATTTTTAGGTGTTTTAAGGCTTGTATTTTCGTATATTTGAGGCCCTTAACAAACTCAAATGTCCAAAGTAAGAAAACAAGAAGCCCTAGACTATCATTCATCGGGTAAACCTGGAAAAATTGAAGTCATTCCAACCAAGCCATATGCGTCACAAAGAGATTTATCTCTAGCCTACTCTCCTGGAGTAGCTGAGCCATGCCTGCGCATATCAGAAAACATAGATGATGTCTATAAATACACAAGCAAAGCCAATCTTGTCGCTGTAATTTCCAATGGTACAGCTGTCCTTGGACTCGGAGATATTGGACCTGAGGCATCTAAACCTGTTATGGAAGGGAAAGGTTTACTCTTTAAAATCTTCGCTGATATTGATGTCTTCGACATCGAAATTGACGCAAAAGACCCAGAATTATTTATTCAGACGGTGAAAGCAATTGCGCCTACATTTGGGGGGATAAATCTCGAGGATATAAAAGCTCCTGAGGCTTTTGAAATTGAAAGTCGATTAAAAGAGGAATTAAACATTCCTATCATGCACGATGATCAGCACGGAACAGCGATTATTTCTTCCGCTGCACTCTTAAATGCATTAGAAATCGCGAACAAAAAGATTGAAAAAATCAAGGTGGTGGTTTCGGGTGCAGGAGCATCAGCGATGTCCTGTGTAAAGCTATACAGATCACTAGGTGTTCAGATTGAAAACATATTTATGTTTGATTCAAAAGGACTCATTTGGAATGGCCGCGAAGAACTAGATAAAATGAAGAAAACATATGCAGTACATAAGAAAGAGTGCTCATTTGAGGATGCTTTTAAAGGTGCTGATGTGTTTTTAGGTTTATCACGTGCAGGACTCGTGTCCAAAGAAATGATTGCATCGATGGCTATTAATCCTATTGTATTTGCTTTAGCTAACCCTGAACCAGAAATATCATACAAACAAGCAACCTCTGCAAGAGAAGATATTATTATGGCAACAGGAAGGTCTGACCATCCGAACCAAGTTAATAATGTACTTGGTTTTCCATTTATTTTTAGAGGGGCCCTTGATGTAAGAGCCACCTCGATAAACGAAGAAATGAAACTTGCTGCTGTTAAAGCTATTGCGGAATTAGCGAAAGAGACAATCCCAGAAGAGGTGGTTGAAGCCTATGGTGAAAAATCAATCTCTTTTGGAAAAGACCAAATTATACCCAAACCATTAGATCCTAGATTAATATACAAGGTGGCTCCAGCTGTTGCCAAAGCTGCTATAAAGTCTAAGGTAGCAAGACAGCCCATTGAAGATTGGGAAAAATACGAGCACCAACTTAAAAAGAGGTTAGGTCTTGATAATAAGCTCCTGCGAGACATAACACTTAAAGCTCAAAATAGTCCGAAAAAAGTTGTCTTTACGGAAGGAGACAATATTAAAATTTTGAAAGCCGCCCAAATCGCCTATGAGGAAGGTATCGCAACTCCTGTTTTATTGGGAAGAAAGACTAAAATTATCGAGCTTATGGAAGAATATGCTATTGAGCTTCCTGAAGTTGAAATTGTCGATCCTAAGGGAGATGAAGAAAATGAGCGTCGAGAGCAATACGGACAAGCTTTCTTTGAAATTAGAAAAAGAAAAGGCTTTACAGAATATGAGGCCGTACAAATCATGAGAGAACGCAATTACTTTGGTTCAATGATGGTAAGTGAAGGAGATGCTGACGCTATGATTACGGGTGTAACAAGAGGTTATCGTTCATGTATTAAACCAGCATTAAGCTCGGTAGGACTGCAAAAAGATGTAAAGGTTATTTCTGGGATGTATATTTTAAATACAAAGAGAGGACCCTTATTTTTAGCCGATACAACAATTAACCTAAACCCTACTGCAGAGGAGCTTGCAGAGATAACAGTGAACGTGGCTAAGACAATACGAAAATTTCAAGTAAACCCTCGTATAGCATTATTAAGCTACTCTAATTTCGGGTCTTCTCCTGGAGAGGATGCAGTAAAAATGGGGGAGGCTGTCAAAATCCTTCATGAAAAACACCCAAATATTATTGTAGACGGCGAAGTTCAAGCAAACTTTGCCTTAGATTCTGACATGATGAATGAGAAGTTTTCTTTTTCACAAATCGCCAACAGGGATGTAAATACACTAATATTTCCAAACCTTTCAGCTGGTAACATTTCCTATAAGCTACTCCAAAATATGGTTGATGGAGATGCTGTTGGACCAATACTCATAGGTTTAAAGAAATCTATTCATATCCTTCAACTAGGGGCGAGTGTTAGAGAAATAGTAAACATGGTAAAGATTGCGGTAATAGACGCCAAAAACAAATAATTATGATTGCTCAAATTCAAGGTAAACTCATAGAAAAGAACCCAACTGATTTACTTATAGATTGTAATGGTGTTGGTTACGAAATAAAAATATCACTGAATACTTTTAGTGCCCTTCCAGATTCTGAATTCGTTCGGGTACATACCAAATTAATCGTAAGGGAAGATGCACAGCTCCTTTATGGTTTTTATTCGAAAGAAGAACGAGATATGTTCAATTTACTTATAAGCGTTTCTGGTATTGGCCCAAATACCGCTATGATTATGCTTTCATCACTAACACCAGCAGACGTGGCTCATGCAATTCAAAGTGACGACGTGGCAACAATTCAAAGCGTCAAAGGCATTGGTGCAAAAACTGCGCAACGTGTTATTATCGATTTGAAAGGTAAGGTTTTAGCATTTGAATCAGATGCGGAAAATATTGGTGGAGCAAACAATACAAACAGATTTGATGCGTTAAATGCTTTAGTTTCTCTAGGGTTCGACAAAAAAGCAGCAGAAAAAACTTTAAACAAGATAGATTCTGGTGCAAATTCAGTTGAAGAACTCATAAAAGAGGCACTGAAGCTATTATAAATTGAATACTTATAAAACATACGGAACGAATGCAAAATGGAGTGTCTTACTCCTTTTTCTCCTATTGACTTGGGCGGCTTTCGGTCAAGGTGATAGCATTCAACTTCCATTTCCGATTTACAATCCTCAAAATCCATTTCAGGTTGAAACGCAAAGCTTTGATTTGGGGGATCCCACAGGATTAGAACAAAACATCTCTTACGATCCAATAACAGGTACTTATATATTTTCAGAAACTTTGGGTAATGGACTAGATTACAGAAACCCTTCTTTTTTAACCCTTGACGAATATTTAGAATTCAAACGAGAGAAATCAATGTCTCAAGATTGGTTAGAAATCATTGAAGAAGAAACCGAAGAGAATCGTGCATTTGAGCTACCCATTAAAATCGGAAGTAAGGCTTTTGAAAACTTCTTTGGCTCAGATGAAATAACAATTAAACCTCAAGGTAACATAGAACTCTCGCTCGGAGCCAATCATAGCAGGTATGATAATCCATTACTTCCTCTTCGTCAAAGACGCGTGACCCGTTTCGATTTTCAGCAAAATATAAATATGGATATTGTTGGACAAATAGGAACGAAACTAAAAATTGGAGCGAAATACAATACCCAGGCATCATTTGACTTTGAAAATATTTCGAAACTTGAGCATACAGGAGATGAGGATCAAATCTTACAGAAAATAGCATTGGGTAATGTCGCATTAGAATTACCAACATCATTGATTCAGGGTTCGCAAACACTTTTCGGTGCAAAAACTCAATTGAAATTTGGGCGTGCGACAGTAGATTTAATTGCCGCATCTTCGAAAGGACAGCGAAATGAAATCAATGTTAGTGGAAAAGCACAGGTACAAGAGTTTGAGTTAACTGCCGACAACTATGAAGCAAATAGACATTACTTCCTGAACCTATACCATCAGCAGCATTATGATGAAGCCATGTCTACGCTTCCTGTTGTAAATTCAACAATGTACATCACAAGAATTGAAGTATGGGTTACAAATAGGAACAATAGTATTGAGAACACTAGAAATATTCTTGCATTCTCTGATTTAGGAGAAGCAAAAGCTGAAAATTGTCAAGGAGAACCCGGTTCATTTTCGGCAAATGAAATTCCACAAAATGACGCCAATGGGTTGTACAATTGGGCATCAAACCAACCATCGATACGGGGATTTGCAAATTCTGTTAGTGTCCTAAGCTCGCAATTCTCAAGTCCTGGTCCATTTGAACAAGCTGTTGAATATGAAAAGCTAGAAAATGCGAGAAGGTTAGAAACTAGTGACTTCACCTACAATGCATTATTAGGATATATTTCATTGAATAGCCCTCTTAACAATGATGAGGTTTTATCAGTTGCATATGAATATACGTATCGTGGAGAAACCTATCAAGTTGGAGAATTCTCTACCGATGGATCAACAGGCCAAGATGCATTAATTTTAAAACTTCTTAAACCAACGATCACCAATCCTAAAAATAAAATTTGGGACCTAATGATGAAAAACGTCTACTCAATCGGAGCATATCAGGTTGATCAACTTGGCTTTAAAATAGATGTACTGTATAATAATCCTGAAACCTCTGTAGAGCTTCCTATTATACCTTTTGACGGTGTTGATAAGAAGCAAATTGTCACACTGATTGACATGGATAAAATCAACCAAAACAATCAACCTTTTTCTGACGGTGTATTTGACTTTGCTCCCTTTAATCAAGTGCAAAACAAAATAGACAATGGGGGTACAATTAACAAAAAAAACGGACGGATCTTTTTCTCGACTGTTGAGCCTTTCGGTCAAACCTTAGCTGATAAATTAACAGCCGCGGGTATTCCTGAAATCACTGTAGATAAAATAGCTTTTTATGAGCTTTATGATTCTACAAAAACAGCTGCACAACAAATACCTAGCAAAAATAGATTTGTTTTAAAAGGAGAGTACCAATCCTCCATTACCTCAGATATTCCACTAAACGTTATGTCCGTTCCCGAGGGTTCTGTTTCTGTAACTGCGGGAGGTATCAGGTTAATTGAGGGCGTTGATTATACCGTTGACTATGCGTTTGGTAGGGTTAAAATATTAAATACAGGAATCCTCGAATCGAATACACCAATTAAAATATCGATTGAAAGCAATTCTGTATTTGGATTTCAAGCAAGATCAATGGTTGGAGGTAGGTATCAATACCGTTTTAGTGACCGTTTAAAACTAGGTGCAACGTGGGTTAGAATGATGGAACGTCCTGTAACTCAAAAAGTAGATTTCGGTAGCGAACCATTCAAGAATAATGTTATCGGAGCAGATATTGCCTTGAGGACTGATATTCCATTTCTTACGAAGCTGGTGGATTTTTTACCTGTTATTTCAACAAAACAGATGTCAACATTATCCTTCACTGGAGAATTTGCACATTTGATTCCTGGACAACCTAAGGCAATTCAAAAAGAAGGAACTTCATATATCGACGATTTTGAAGCGGCTCAAAGTGCCATAGACTTGAGAAATGTGAATGCCTGGAGACTCGCATCGATACCTCAAGGTCAGCCAAGCTTATTTCCAGAAGCGACGAAAAAAGACTTAAGTGCTGGGTTTAATCGATCAAAAACGGCATGGTATGTCATAGACCCTGTGTTCTTTCAAGGAACCTCATTAACTCCTCAGCATATTCAAGAAAATGGTGGCGCTATTACGAGTGATAGTAGGATGAGACAGGTGAATCAAAATGACATATTCCCACTTGTAGATATTCCATATGGCGGGATTCAAAACCTGCCCGTTCTAGATTTAGCTTACTATCCAAAAGAGAGGGGAATGTATAACTATGATACCACAAATACCGTAGATTCGATTGGACAATTTGTTAACCCTGAAGAACGCTGGGGTGGTATCATGAGAGGGCTTACAACGAATGACTTTGAGGTGGCCAACATTGAATTCATTCAGTTTTGGATACTGGACCCTTTTAACGAAGATGCTGAAGCTGTAGACAGTAATGCCTTTCACAATGGCGGAGATCTTTATTTCAATTTAGGAAACATCTCTGAGGATGTCCTACCAGATTCTAGAAAGAGTTTTGAAAATGGTTTACCACCTCAAGGAGTCTCAGTCGACGACAACATTGACACCACTGATTGGGCTCGTGTATCGACGCAACAAGTAGTTGTAAACGCCTTTGATAACGATCCCGCTTCCCGACTCAATCAAGACGTAGGTTTAGATGGCTGGGATAATTCAGAGGAAGGAATTGCATTTCAAGATTATGTTGCATGGGTAAATAACCATCCAAATATGACCCCCGAAATAAAACAACAATTAGTGAATGACCCATCAGGCGATAATTATAACTATTATTTGGATGATAATTATGATACTGCAGAGGCCGATATTCTTAAACGTTATAAGAAGTACAACGGAATGGAGGGCAACTCTCCTACCACAGAGATTTCCGCTTCAATCAATGCAAATGGCTATCCTACACAAGCCACCAACATGCCGGATATTGAGGATATCAATCAAGACAACAACCTTTCTGAAACAGAAAGCTATTTTCAATACAAGGTGAGTCTCAGAAGAAATGATATGCAAGAGGGGAGTAACTATATCACCAATAAGCAGGTATATACAAATGGTAATAAAAGTGAAACCTGGTACCAATTTAAAGTTCCAATTACAGATTATGAAAAACGCGTAAACGGAATTCAAGATTTTCGATCTATACGTTTTATGAGAATGTTCCTCAAAAACTTTGACGAAGAGGTCGTTGTTCGTTTTGCTAGGCTTGAATTGATTCGAGGAGAATGGAGAAGATTTGTCGAAGACCTTAGCCAACCTGGGCTCAGTATCCAACCTGACCCAAATCTAACCACCTTTAATATCGGGGCGGTTAACATTCAAGAAAACGAACAAAGGGAACCTATTAATTATAGTGTCCCTCCAGGAATTCAAAGAGAAGTTGATCCCTCTCAGCCATATGCGCGACAGATGAATGAACAGTCACTCGTTCTGGAAATATGCAACCTTCAAGACGGCGATGCTAGGGCAGCATACAGAAACGTGCAATTTGATGTTCGGACATACAAGAAACTCAAAATGTTTGTTCATGCCGAAGAGGTCATCCCTAATACACTTGACGACCATGAGCTTACATTATTTGTTCGATTAGGAACTGATTTCGTTGATAATTATTACGAGTACGAGCTCCCAATGGATGTTTCAGAATGGTATGAAAATGGTGCGGATGACATATGGCCTGCAACCAATGATATTGAAATCGTTTTTGATGACCTAATCAATTTAAAAAAAGAAAGAAACGCCATAGTCGAAGATGGAGGGACAGGTATTTCATATATTGTAGAATACTCTAAAACTGACCCAAAAAATAACGAGAGAAGAATAAAAGTTAAGGGAAGCCCAAACCTACAAGGGTTGAAGACTATTATGATTGGCGTTCGAAACCCTCTACAAAACGACCCCAATAATATTTGGCTACCGGACGATGGAGATGCTGAGTGTGTAAATGTCTGGGTCAACGAAATGAGACTTACTGATTTTGTCAGTGAGGGTGGTTCTGCCGCAGTTGGACAATTACAATTGAAGCTTGCCGACTTTGCCAACATCAATGCGTCAGGAAACTACTCTGGGATAAATTGGGGAAGTGTAGATAGCCGTGTTCAAGATCGGCAAAGAAATGAACAAATAGGGTTTGATTTAAACTCAACAATTCAGCTGGGACAATTCTTCGGGAAACAAGCTCGAGTTTCTCTACCATTTTTCTATGGATACTCTTTAGGGCTGATTAACCCCGAATATGACCCTTTCAATCCAGATATTAAACTGGCAGATTATGATGATGCTACCAGAAGAGAACGCAAAAAACTGGGCCAAGATTTTAATGAAAGAAAATCATTCAACTTTACGAACGTAAGAAAAGAAGCAAAGGCAGGAAGTAAAAATCATTTCTGGAGAATCTCCAATTGGGCGGCAAGTTATGCCTTCTCAGAAAACCTGCAGCGAGATTTCAATACTAAAAAAGATCTCACAAAAACATGGACAGGCGCATTAAATTATAATTATACTTTCAAAGGAAAACCATTACAACCGTTTAAAAAATGGAAACCTGTTCAGAAAAACAAATATCTCAAGCTCATAAAGGACTTTAACGTTTTCTTGATGCCCAAAAACATTTCTTTCACAAATGATTATTCAAGAATCTACAATGAACGACAGGTTAGAAACAATTTAGTTCCAGACTATGAATTCGATCCTATATTTTTAAAACGTTTTGACTGGAATAGAAAATATGAAATTGGTTATGACATAACACGTAATCTTAAAACGACCTTTAGCGCAAGAAATCAAGCTATTTTCGAAGAAGGAAACAACAGTGTCGATCGCAATTCAAATCCGGAAGGTTATCGTGAGTTTTTAGATACTATACGTTCGCAAATGGCGACGTTGGGCAGAACAATGCAATATAACCAAAACGTAACCATAAACTACAAGATCCCTTTTAATAAATTCCCATTAACGAATTGGATCAATGCAAATATAAAATATACTGGAGGATACAACTGGTCGAGAGCACCATTGGGTCAAAGTGCATTTGGAAATACGATTCAAAACAGTCGAAATATCAATATGACCTCCCAAGCTAATTTTGTCAACTTGTATAACAAAGTGCCGTTTTTCAAAAAAATATTATCTGACGGCCGAAACTCAAGAGGTAGAATCAACCCACGCAGCGGTCCAGGCAGTAAAGGGTCTGATGGAAACAACCCAAAAACAGATACTGAAGAAAATAAAAAATGGGAATGGATCATTGTAGAAGATCTAGAACCGGAAATACCTTTAGACTCAATGACAAAAGAAGAACTAAAGGCATACAAGAAAAAAAATAGAGCGCATAAAAGAAAAACACGAAAAGAAGAACGTGCAAAAAGAAAAGTTCCAAAAATCCTTGGTTTCTTCGCTCGAATGATTATGACTGTAAGAAATGTCTCAGGTACATTCGCGTTGACTGACGGAACACTACTCCCTGGTTTTTCAGAAGAATCTAGATTTTTAGGTATGAATAATTCTACAACCCAACTCAGTGGATTTGTATTTGGGCAACAGGGCTACGATGTTTTTGGAAGATCAAACGGCTACAATGTATCGCAGTTGGCAACGGATAATAATTGGTTGGTTCGAAATGAAAACCTCAATACCCAATTTGCAACAACACATTCGGCAAATTTATCAATGCGTGCTACTTTAGAACCTTTAAAAGATGTAAATATTGATTTAAATCTAAATAGAAACTACTCCAATAACTCGGGAGAATTCTATCGTTGGAACGAAGGAACTGAAGCATTTGAGGGACAAAGTCAATTCCAGACCTCCACCCTCACCTATTCTACAATTACATGGGGCACCTCATTTATTAAACAGGGATCGCAATACCAATCTTCAGTATTCGATAACTTATTAAATAACCGTACTGCAGTTTCTCAGCTTATAGGTAGTCAAAATTCAAATTCCTCATTAACAAGTGCTGGCGGATATTACAGCGGTTATTCTGGAAGTCAGCAAGATGTTGTTCTGGGTGCATTCATGACAGCATTTAATGATGCAGCTGTAAATAGTAGAAATATTGACCCTATGCAAAGCGTACCCTTACCAAATTGGTCAGTAAACTATAGCGGACTTACAAAGTATAAATGGACTAAGAAATTCTTAAAATCTTTTATCTTGAGACACGGCTACAGTTCTACAGTTTCGTTGAATGGTATGCAAACCAATTTAAATTCAGAATCGGATAATCAAGGAAATCTAATCGCATTAGATATTGATAACAATTACATTCCTGATATGCAAATTCAAAATGTTGTAATTAGCGAACGTTTTTCGCCGCTTATAGGCATCGATGCAAATTGGATCATTGGAAATCATACCCTTCAAACGCGATTCGAATACAAAAAAGATAGACAAGCAACTTTAGCACTTAGTAACAATCAAGTTACAGAGTCGCTTTCCGAAGAAATTGTTATTGGGACAGCAGCTCGTATTAAAGATGTCAAGCTACCCTTCCGAAACATTAAATCAAGTGATGTCAATATTAAATTTGACTTTTCATTCCGAGATAACCTAACCGTAATCAGGAAAATTATTGAAAACACCAATCAGGCAACAGCCGGTCAAAAAACAGTTGCAATAAAAATTTCTGCTGACTATAACCTCACCAATAATTTAACTCTGATGTTTTATTATGATCAAAACTTAAATACACCTAAAGTTCAAACTTCATACCCTACCGGAAATGTTAATACCGGATTTAAAATCAGATTCAATTTAGCTGGAGTTCAATGATTCTAATTAGAGAGGCCAAGCCTAAAGATATTTCTGCTGTATTACAGCTCATTCGAGAGCTAGCTAACTTTGAGCGTGAACCAAAAGCGGTTGTAAATACCGAGTCAGAACTGCATCAGCATATTTTCAAAGATAAAATATGTAATGCTATTGTAGCTGATGACAACAATGAAATAATTGGATTTGCGCTTTATTATAATTCATATTCAACCTGGAAAGGTAAATGCTTATATCTCGAGGATCTATATGTTCAAGAAGCAAGAAGAAAGCATGGTATTGGCGCTTTACTTTTTGAAAAAATTATATCCATAGCTAAATACCAAAAGGTAAGACGTTTGGAATGGTTGGTTCTAGATTGGAATCAGCCGGCTATTCAATTTTATAAGAAATATGAGGCCAATCTTGACAATAGCTGGCTGAATGGAAAAATTGAATTCAACAACTAAATCAAATAATCAATCAAATACACCGTATTTTCATCCCGAATAGGTGTTTATTCATTGTACCGATTGTAGTCCTCCACATCTCTGTATCTTAGTAGAGAAATAAGGAGAGACACAGGCAACTTCTTATGCAAAAATCAAAACTGCTTGGAGAAGCAGTTATTTCTAGTTTGATAAGAGTTTAATAGTTTTAGTCGACCCACTTGGGTCATTTGCATGAGAAGTTCCTGTACCTTGTTTATAAAATGAAGTAGCACAAACAATCAATATAAAGGCCTTTTTTAAGGCCTTTTTTATTTTAAAGAGTGCAATAATAACTCAAACTGTTATTTTCTTCAACTAAAAGGGAGGAATATTCATTGACCTCTTTCTACCTAAATGAAGTACTTATCTTAGAAGAGAAATAAGGAGAGACACAGGCAACTTCTTATGCAAAAAGTTAACTGCTTGGAGAAGCAGTTTATTTCTAGTTTGATAAGAGTTTAATAGTTTTAGTCGACCCTCTCGGGTCATTGCATAAGAAGTTCCTGTACCTTATTTAATAACTTGCAGTAACACAAACAATCAATAAGAAAGGTCCTTTTAGGGCCTTTTTTCTTTCTATTTATTTTATTCTCCCCCAATAACCAATCTCAAAACTTAATATTTAAAGGCAAATATGCCTCGGTTTAATTGATTTTCCCTAACTTTGAATAATAAGGATAAACAGGTCCCTTCTCACGCAATACTTAAAATCTTGCTTGGAGAAGCTAGATTTGTATCATCTAATGATAAGAGTTTAATAGTTTTAGCAAGGTCCACCTTGGACCACCCGTGTGAGAAGCCCTGTCCTTACTTATCACTGATTCACAACCAGTTTCACTTTGATTCCTTTCTGTAAATTACAGGTCTACTAGGACAAGCATCGTTTTTAAAAGCACTCATTTGCAATTCAAGTACAAATACTCCGTCTTGTATAGAATTAGGCACGAAAATAAATTCTGTAATTGTCCGCTCTGTATTGGTGTTCAATGGTACCTCCCAGAAGGCATGATGAAAAGCCAAAACTCCGTCATCCTGTTCTTTATCTACAGATGGTAAATCTACCAATACATGTTCGATACCTTTTGAAATCAAATAGGTTGCAATGCGCGCATCAAGATATGGAGGGTTGGTACCTGTGTATGAATGATTTCGCTTTAACTCATTATTTGGTAGCGTTCTCAAAATTATTGCCTCGATGCCCTTATCCAAATCTATATTTTGAATCTGTCCTAAGGTGATTACTCGATCTTCATTCTGAACCTTTGGTTCAATAGAAATAAGCTGAGCATTAAAAAAGAATTGCTTTAAACCATCATTTACTGAATGAAATGATTTGGTAATATGTCCGCAACATTCAGTATGTGTTATGTGTGCATGTGGATTGAAGGAAATATTCTTAAAATTCACCACACCACCTTCAGAAACACTTCCGATAAAGTTACCGTCCCTTACGGGTTCAATTACTGGGTTGCCTTGACCCCATGCTTTTAAACTCGAGTCGTGAGCATCAAGCTCTATTGATAAATCAATGGGTTTACTCGTATTTATATATTCAGTTTCATTAAGCCGTAAAATCATAAGCTAAATTTAATACAATATTCCTTCATAATTTATGATAGAATTCACCAAATAGTTCAGAACTGCACTATCTTTGTTTCATGGAACAAAAACAAGATAAGCTCAAGGAAATTATTTCTCATGCAAAAGAATACGGGTTTGTTTTCCCTTCTTCAGAAATTTATGATGGCCTTGCCGCTACTTACGACTATGGACAACTTGGTGCAGAGCTTAAGAATAATATCAAACAATATTGGTGGAAATCGATGACCCAAATGCATCAAAATATTGTGGGGCTTGATGCTTCTATATTTATGCACCCAACAACATGGAAAGCATCAGGACATGTAGATGCTTTTAACGATCCGTTAATTGATAATAAAGATTCTAAAAAAAGATATAGAGCTGATGTTCTCCTCGAAGACCATATGGAGAAAATCAATAAAAAAATCATTAAAGAAATCACTAAAGCTCAAAAGCGATTTGGTGAAAAGTTTGATGAATCCGAATTCAGAAAAACGAATCCAAATGTTCTTCGAAATCAGGGCAAAATAAATGATATTGAAGCTTCAATGAAAAAGTCACTAGAAGAAAATGACCTCGAAGCATTGCGAAACCTTATTATTGACCTAGAAATCTCTTGCCCTATTTCAGGTTCAAAAAACTGGACGGAAGTTCGGCAATTTAATCTTATGTTTTCTACTGAAATGGGATCTGTTGCAGGAGACGCCTCCACGATATATTTGAGACCAGAAACAGCTCAAGGTATTTTTGTTAACTTTTTAAATGTACAGAAATCAGGAAGGATGAAAATTCCTTTTGGTATTGCGCAAATTGGGAAAGCATTTCGAAATGAAATTATAGCACGACAATTCATATTCAGAATGCGGGAATTCGAACAAATGGAGATGCAATTTTTTGTCCCTCCGGGAGAAGAACTCAAATGGTATGACTATTGGAAGGCACAAAGAGAAAAATGGCATAAAAACCTTAATCTCGGAAAAAACTTGCATAGATTTCATGATCATATTAAACTCGCTCACTACGCCAATGCTGCATGCGATATAGAATTTGATTTTCCGATGGGTTTCAAAGAACTGGAAGGTATTCATTCCCGAACAGATTTTGATTTAAAGCAACACGAGAAACATTCAGGAAAAAAACTGGGCTACTTTGACCCTGAACGAAACGAAAGCTATGTACCCTATGTCATTGAAACATCCATCGGCCTTGATCGAATGTTTTTAGCAGTACTAAGTGCCTCTTTTACTAAAGAGCATCTTGAGAACAATGCTTCAAGAACGGTTTTAAAAATACCTGCACCTCTTGCACCTGTGAAGGTTGCTATTTTACCACTAGTAAAAAAAGACGGCCTCCCGGAGCTTGCTGATAAGCTAGCAAATAAGCTAAAATTTGACTACAATTTTCAGATTGATATCAAAGATTCTATTGGAAAAAGGTACAGACGACAGGATGCCATTGGGACGCCTATATGTATCACCATTGACCATCAAACGAAGGAGGATAATACTGTCACAATAAGATTCCGTGACTCAATGAAACAAGAAAGAGTCACTATGGATCATATCGAGATGATTCTTAACGAGCAATTAGGCTGGAAAAATTTACTAACTAATTTGGCTTAGAACTTGAAACTGATTCAATATTTTTTATTCATATTCCTGTCATTTTCTATTCAGAGTCAAATGATTTTGAATCAAAATGGAGAGGCGTTCAACGAACCTCAATTTTTCAATACGTCCTTCATTGTTAAAAACAAAATAAAAACCATTCAAGGTACCTACTCTTTTAAAAAAGATGGCGATTTGATTCGCGAGGTCCCTGGATCATATACATACACTTTCAATCAATCAGGAAAACTAACCTCAATGATTGATATCAAATGGAACGGGAAGACATTAGACACCATAGTGCATTATTTTAGTTTTGATAAATCCGGGAAATTATTAACGATTAAAGAAAGTGAATTTGGAGGTGTTACACAAAAAGAAATGCTTTATGACAGTGTGGGAAGAATCGTGAGTATTACAAACTTTAGAGTAGCCTTAGATAAGTTTGGAACAACAATAAAGAGCACAGAAGTGAATCAAGAAACTTTTAGCTATCGCGGAGGCAAAAAAACGACGTACAACTCCTATGGATTGCCATATTTAATCTCAACAGAAGAAAAAGATGCAGATGGCTACTTAGTATCCCGAAAGGAAAAATTAAAAAGAAGTGGTACGATTTCTACTAATAAATATCAATATAACGCAAAAGGTTATCTTGATAGAATAGAAACCTTTTACGACAAGACTGTAGAACCCGTAGAAACAATAAGCTTTTTATACGATCCATTTGGAAATCTTACAGAACGACTCCACAAAAAAATGAATATTCTCGTCAATGAATTACAACTTATTTATGATGATAAAACCCAATTATTGTATTCAATTATCAGAAGGGATCCGAGTACAAATTTTATGGCAATCATTAGATTTAAGACCTACGAATACTACCCCTAAATTAAAATAACATAACTTTAACAAATCGCTATAAGTCAATATTGGCGGTAATTACACCATGCATTCAGCTTGATTTTTCTCATGGCGTTTCTTTTTTAATTAATTTGGCATAAAAATTCCAATAGCAAAGGAAATACACAACGATATGAAAAATTTATACTTATTTGTTTTTACTTTTTTATTGACAGGGACGCTTTTAGCCCAAAAGAACAATAGCAATTACGATTCCAAATGGTTTATTGGTTTTAATACTGGTGTAACATGGAGCAGTTCAGATATTGACAATTCATTCACTATTAGAGATGCTGAAAATGGCCGGTCTACGCGCCCCTCAGGATGGAGTTTGTTTTTAGGCAAGTCGTACAATTATGATTATGGTAAGCTATTAAGTTTTGATATACGAGGACGTTACTTGCACGGCCATTGGTATGGGCAAAATACAGTGCTAGATTCATCATTAACCGCTATTAATGTTGATGCTCAAGAACTATACAATCAATACAACAATGAATTTGGTGGATTTATACCAAATTATTACACGGACTTGCGTCGTTTGAGTCTTGAGCTGGTAATTCATTTAAATAAAATTCGTGAGAAAACAGGTATTGACCCATACATATTCGGGGGTGTTGGATTTTCTTGGAAAACAATTAAAGCAGACTTAACATCGCTTAATGAATTTGGTGAAGAAGCATTGTATTCTGAAACACAGATGCTCAATAATGATTTAGATTTTGAGTTCGAAACAGATCTTATTGACAAACAAAAATATTTCATGCCAAGTTTGGGGTTTGGACTTGCCTATGATTTTGGCAAAACATCCATAGGTTTAGAACATAAAACAACGTTTACACGTGGCGATCAATTTGATGGTTATTTATCAGAGGTTCCTAGACTTGAAAATGATTTATACCACTACACCTCGGCCTTTATTAGATTTCGTCTTGGTGGGTCGAGCCGCGCTCCTCGCCCAGCTCCTAAACCTCCCACTTCTACGAATAATTCTTCTGGATTTACGAGTTGTCCATCACCTGTTGTAAATATTCTTAACACAAATAATACGAGTACAAGTCAGGGGACATTGACGATCGAAGCTCAGCTAAAAAACGTTAGTGCGGTTAGTGAAATCAAATTAACTGACATGAATCAGATGCCACTTCCTTTTGATTATGACTCCTTCACTAATAAAGTGACTGCGACAGTAATGCTAGTTCCAGGTAACAATACTTTTTTCCTTAATGCTAAAACTAGCTGCGGTAGTGACATTGAGCGACTCAATATTCAAAATACAACAAGCTCGTCTTCAGGTTTCACAAGTTGTCCTTCTCCAGTTGTAAATATCCTGAACACCAACAATACTTCTGTTAGTCAAGGAACTGTGACTATTAGTGCGCGGATAGAAAATGTCAGTAATGCATCAGAAATAAAGCTAACTAACGCAAATCAAGTTCAGCTTCCATTTAGCTATGACATTAACAGCAAGTTACTTTCAGCTACAGTTACGCTAATTGAAGGAAATAACATATTTAATGTGTCTGCTACCAATAATTGCGGGGGTGATTCAGAGCAAATAAATATACAACATACGAATATTGACTGCCCTTCTCCAGCTGTAAATGTTATCAATGGAAACAATTCATCCGTAAGCCAAGGGAATTTAGTTATCAGCGCTCAGATCGAGAACGTTAATAACGTTTCAGAAATAAAATTGACAAATGGAAACCAAACACCGATTCCATTTAACTATGATTTTAATTCTAAAATATTGACTGCAACCGTTTCATTGACCGAAGGAAATAACATCTTCTTTGTCTCCGCAATTAATAGCTGTGGTGGGGATACAGATCAAATAAATATTTCATTTAACAACATACCATGTCCATCTCCGACAGTCAATGTTTTAAATGCCAATAATACGCAAGTTAATCAAGGAATCTTATCGGTAAGTGCACAAATTATAAATGTTAATAGTGCGTCTGAAATTATTTTTACGGACATCAACCAAGTCCCTATTCCATTTAACTACGATTTAAGTACGAATCAGCTTACAGCATCTGTATCATTAACAGAAGGCATTAACACCTATTTCATTACTGCCTCAAATAATTGCGGTAGCGATACGGACCGATTAAATATAGAGTATACAAACTGTTCTGCTCCAACAGGGTCCTTTATCAATCCTTCTGCAAATTCGACTGTCCAATCATCAAACACCTTAATTCAAGCAAGTATATTAGGAATTACTGATGTTGCATTAGTTAAACTATTTGTAAACAATAATCAATTGTTTGGATTTAACTTTAATCAAGATACGGGTCTTTTATTAGCCAACCTTTCTTTGGCTTCAGGACAAAATGCTATAAGAATTGATTTTGCAAATGACTGTGGTCAAGGAACCATAAGTAATACAATCACATATGAGCAATGCGAACCTCCAGTTATAGAATTGATTCACCCTTCAGCATCTGGAGCTACAACAAATATTCAAAACCAAAACATTGATATTCAAATTACCGGAACAGATGTTAGCAAAAACAATATTAAGGTAAAGCTAAATGGTAAACTTATGAATATTTCAGCTGCGTCATATATCGACCAATTGTTAGGCTTCTCGATTGTTTTAGCACCTGGCATTAATACAATTTCTGTAGATGTTCAAAATGAATGTGGCTCAGCTTCAGAGATATTCACTATCGATTTTGAAAACTGCACGGCCCCTTCAATTGCATTTAATGGTGTACAATCAGGACT
>Ga0228634_1000692_pt1 | contig 22841 bp, 25 predicted proteins | sample 42DmetaG_FD_190063 | JGI IMG/M metagenome (GOLD analysis project Ga0228634, IMG submission 190063) | Seawater microbial communities from Monterey Bay, California, United States - 42D | ecosystem: Environmental > Aquatic > Marine > Coastal | place: USA: California | collected 2016-09-27 | reverse complement strand
ATTAGCGATTGGTTAGTTTACTTATGATACTAGTGTAGCAAACTTGTTAAAGACTTTCTGGTCTAGTCTCTGAAGACCTCCAACATACTTGGATTCTTCTCTAGTTCTATCTGAGCCACCTTTGTGAGTTGTGTAATGCGTTACACCACTAAACAATCCCCATAGTGTATCGCCCTTGTAAGACATCTCTTTAACGATAGATTGCACCAAGTCTGAAGTCTGATTCAACTTTCTAGTAGAATACTGCTCACGTGCTTTGGTTTCGCCCATATTAACATCAACACCCGTAATTAGATTGATTGTCTCATTCACTTGTTTTTGGGTGACCTTGTAATCAGTCATAGAAGAGAATATCTCAAATAAAGACTTATCTGCTTTTTCCATATCCTCTATAATACGTAGAGACCTAGAGATAGCATCTCTCATGTTACGTGTGTGCCTAACTGAATTTTCTAACTCTTTACTAATAGCACTAAATTGGTTGGCACATGAGATAGTTGTACCTGTTGTTCCCCATCGTAATGAAGTTGACCCATCGTGTGAATTGATAGCAGTTGCTTTCCTAGTAATAGTATCATCACCAATCTTAACTGGATTTAAATCAACTTGCAACATCACTTTTCTACCACCTTTGAATTCTGCACCATTTGAGATAGGTTGTCCAATAGCGTCAGCAATTTCCAATACAAGTTCAGCAAGTTCAGAGTTCTGAAAAGTTTCGTACTGGTCTGTAAATGCTCCAAAACAATCGTTGTTGTCTGTTCTTACTACACCATAGAAACCACTATCGTGTTGTGCAAATTTTTGATTGTTATAATCAAATTTAGTTTCAAATTTTAAAGGGAATTTCTCAACGTTCCAATCAAGATTAAACTTGTGAAGTAATTGTTGTGCTTGAGTTGGATTCACGTGGTCAGAGTGAATGTTTGTTAGTTGACCATTTTCGTTTACATACATAATATTGTATAGTTTAAATTAATGTGGCATTATTGCCTTTACCACCAAAAACTCGCACATTTCTGTGCAAGTTGGTAGCGGGTATTGTTTGGTTTAAGATATTGTACCATACTTTGTAACAGATGTCAATCCATCTTCCATTGAAAGTGAATAACCCTCTCTGATAAGATTATTAAATACAGATGCACAACAATCTTTAATTCTTATGGAATATTCATTAACACCTAAGTTGCCTATAGATGTACCATGAGGTTTATTAATAAAAAGTTGTGTTGAATGGTTTTTGGAAATGATTCCGATTGCAGTAATAAATTGTTTTGAGTTCATATTATTTAGTTTAAATTATTGATTTTCAGTTAATTAGCGTTCTATATGGTGTATCACATCCGTTGAACGATGGTGCAATATAGTAATTTATTTTATTAACAACCAAATGTGAATAAAGATTATTTTGCAAAATCATCTCTGTTGCCTATGATATAAGGGAAAAAAAATATTTTGCACAGATGTTCAAATTGGGGTGACCATATCAATGTATTAAATCTCTATAGGGTGAAGACAATTCTATATAAGACTATATAGTTTTAAGAGTTCGACTTTAGTTACGTTAGGTCTAACTATATAGTATGCTATAGATTTCAAGGTAGTTCAGTTTACTGCAAAAGTTTGGTTTAGATGTGTGCCATCTTTTTCCATACAAATTGATTGCATATTGCTTAACATTTATTTTCTGTTGTACTGATAGGTTTGACCAATTATAGTTTTTCATACTGCAAACATAAAATGCATTGTTGCACATTTTCTGCACACATTTTATAGGGTGAAAAAATGAATTTGAACATGACCTAAATTTTCGATCGAAAGCAAAAAAAAAAGTGTTAAAATTTGTCGACCGAGATTTTTTTTGGGGGGTAATTATGATGAATTTGAAATGATCTAGACAATGTGTATTAAAATGTTGATTTACTTTACATTACATCTGCTTTATGTATAGAAAATCAGAAAAACTATACACAATCATTTTGGGGTGACCTTATCAAATTACTATAGGGAAGTATACAACTCTCTAATAAGATAATTATAGATTCTTCGCAACTGCATTCGTCCGTATATTGTCACGTTGTATTGTTGTTTGGTATACTTACCTCGTTTTGTTTGACGTTCGATAAAACCCTCGTTCAAAAGTTTCTTGTGTTCTCTATAGAACTGATGTGGATTTGTAGACTTAACCAATTCCATTTTGTCCAGTAGTTTTAATGTTGGCTTTATCTCATAGTATGTGAAATCCGAATGGCATTCAGACTCTACTATTCCGACCGCTAGGAAGATGTAAATTGTTTTAGGTGTGAAGTCATTGTCGAGACTTTTCAAGTACTTGTGTATAGACTTCTGATGGCTAAACAACTCTCGTAATTTGTTACCGACTTTCATGTGTTAATTGTTTTTAATTGGTTTGCTTCATTGTATTACTCCATCTCTCTATGGACGTTGAAATTATTTCATTGGGGCTTATATTGTTTCATTGTTTCCCTTTTTTCTATGCTTTAGGACAAAAATCGTCCAAAACTCTGGTCATGTACTATGTATTGTACTGATTATGAACGTGTTATAGGTATAGTTGCTAGTCCTAAGTGGACTAAATCCCATTTACAAAACCCTTTTTGCCACCTACCCAGTTGCCCAAATCCACTTTCCTTTTTTCGTTGGATGCACCACTGTATATGTATTAACCCACAAAAACATCTACAATGACATTCTGAGCAAATATAAGCAACTTTAATCTAATTTATATACTAATATTCCGGAGCGTTTTTTATAGTGCCTTAGATCCTTTAAAAATAAAATGCAACTACAAAAAAGATGTATTATATTAATTTAATTTATAATACTAGTATATTATATATTATATATATATATTATATATTATATAGGCTAGCCATTTTGTCTACCTAGGCTAGACAGTATGTCCATCAGTGGATATCTTTGTTAATTACTTGTCTTACATATTAAATGCACGATCGTTCATAATTTTTATATTGCATGCGATGGATATGATTGGTCAAAAAATAGCGGTTAAGATCACAAAAAAATACAATGATGAGGTCGAGTTTTCTACTGGGAAACTTTATTTAGATGTTACTTGGAGTCCTGAACAGCATGTTACAATATGTGGAAGTGTCGTGGCTTTGCCTAGAGGGAAATGGTGTAAAAACACTAGAGGAGACTTTTTGAAGCAAGAGTTAGAGATAGATGATAAAGTCTATTTCAATTACTTAACTGTTCAAGAAGATAATCTAGTATTTGGGGAAAAGGACATTTATCTTGTTGATTTAGAGGAGTGCTTTTGCTTTTTGAGAGGGGGAAGTTTAACCGCTATTTCCAATCATGTATTAATTGAGCCAATATTGATCGAGGAAAAGATAGGTTCTATTTACATAGGGGTACCCACTCGTAGTGAAGAAGAGGGTAACTTAAGGTTTATAGGCACACCAGTTAAAGGTCAAGATAAATTAGGCTTAATTAACGGAGACACTGTACGATTTCATGAAAGGAATGCATTTCTTAATACGATCGAGGGTATAGATTATTATGTAATGAGACAAGAAGATATATTAGGAAAGATTCTAAATGGAGGAGATCTATAAAATACCTCAGTGTATTTTTGAGCACGCAAGATTATACGTTGACACTCGTGTCATGGCAAACCGAGACCATTACAAAAAACTTTATTGGAAGTCTAGAAGTTACAAATACAAGCACCCTATATTATTTGATGAGCCGGTAGACAATGAGTTCTACACAGACTTCAAGGGAATATTAGGGGAACTTTTAGTAAGACATCATTTTGATTTAAAAGGGGTGAATTATACAACCTCAGCATTTGTTAAAGAAAAGGGTGTAAGTGATCCTGATCTAATAGTTGATGGAAAGAAAATAGATGTCAAGGGTTGTGAAAGATCTTTAAAGGTAAACATGTTCACAATAGACAAGTTAGATGTTGATTATGTATTGTTTGTTTTATTCTTATCAGATCACAGATACATTCTGTTAAGATTTAAAAAGGATAAAATAAAAGAATGGAACGTGGTTACAATCAATGATAGAAATAAGTATTACGAGTATAAGATTGACAAACGGAAGTATAGATTTGTCGCCCCCGATTTAGCAACAACAGAAAATCAAATAAATGTTAGATAAAATTTTAGATAATTACTGTGACGAAGAAATACTAATCGCTGACGGTTTTGACGATGCTGTGATAGGTATCGAAGAAAACTCAATGAGACTTATTTATTCAGTTCACTTATGTATTGAGATACTTAAAGATGAAATGAATGAGATTGATGCGATGGAACACTTTACATACAATGTAAGTGGAGGTTATGTGGGTGAGAAAACCCCTATATGGTGTTGGGATATATAAATACCCCCCAAATAAAAAATTTTTTAAAATGAGTAGACTAAAAAGAAAGCCAGACGAAACATTAAAAGAGTGGGTAACAAGAATTAGTAAAAAGAAAAAGGTTTACACCCTAAAGGACGCAGACATACTTCTGTTGACTGTGATATCAGTAGTTGTGATTTGTATTACAATTATAGAGATCGTGAACTCATGAAAAACCACACCAAGGTATATCACGAAGCGTTTTGTATTGATCCAGGAGAATGGATTGGATGTGAGGTTTGTGATAGAACTGCTGTAGATATTCATCATATAAACCCAAGAGGTATGGGAGGGTCAAATAAAAAGGACACCCCAGAAAATTTGCAAGCGTTATGTAGAGAATGTCACAGTTACTTTGGTGATAAAAAACAATTTAAACGAATGCTTAAAACTATGCACCATGAAAGACTTAAAGAAATCTATAAAACCTGGGACACAGATTAAAATGCCTGTTCCCTCAATGACTAAAGAAGAAATTTTAAATAAAATATTAAAACTTAAGTTAGAACACCCTTATCACCCAAGTATACCGGGTTTACAAGTTTTACTAGATCAATTATAATTTACTTACTGCTCGTTCTATTTTATCGATTACAGTAATTTTAACGCCATAAAGTTCTGGTGCGTTTGAATTGTCTAAAGCAGCCAACACATCTAATAACACTTCTAATTTTCTTATTGCTAGTACATCAACTGCCTGTTGATCTGTTATACCCATAATGTGTTCTGCTGACATATTATTCTTCTTTTTTGATTTTCTTAATTTGTTTGATCATTTCTTTTGATGGTTTTTTACCTGATCCTTTATTCTTACGAATATTATCGTAAAGACCTCTTTGAGAATAACTACCATCCGCACGTTTTATCATATTACTCATACTGTTTTATTTATGAGCCACATCCAACACAGTCGATATATGAATCTGTTGGTTTAACTCCGTTAATCTTCATCTTTATATTATGAATCTTATCCGCTATTTCCATTTGCTCCCCAAAATCAGAAGTCATAGATTTCAATATTTCTAATTCTTCTACTTTTTTATTTAATTCTTGACTCATATTTATTTTTTATTAAGAACCTGAATCAATACCCTTATCAACTACTTCTAGTATATGTCTAAATGTACCTTTTTCTTGTTCTCCGGTTACATCGGTTCCATTTAAAAGAAGTCTAAAATGATCTTTTTTTGTTGTTTTTCTTAATTCTATAGTATTACTCATGCTAAATTATTGTTTGTTTTTTTTAATCTACTTTTTTCTTTTCTACTTTTATTTATTTTAGAAGGTTCAAAACCAACTATTTTACCGTTTTTGTGAGATGCATCTAAACCATCACCATTTCCATATGTACCCCTCTTACGATTGTACTTATTAAGAAGTGCTCTATATCTTATCATAGCGGGAGATGACTGAAACTTCTTATATTCTGCTTTGTAGTCTCTTTTGGCTGCCATTATTTACCACATTTAGTACACTTACTATATGGTTTACCACACTTACATTTTTTTTTGATTTTTGAATATGCCATGATTATTTTTTTTCCTTTTTTATTTCTTGTATTCTTTTTTCTGCTGCTTCTTTTTGATTAATGGTTTTCATAAACACTCCTTTTGCATTTTCATAGCCTTGATCACCTGGCTTATATGTCTTACCATTATAAGTTACTGATCCAACTCCTTTCTCACCATTTTTTCCATATGCTAAACCATATGTACCAGAAACACTAGTAGATGTAGAAGAAGTAGTCGTATTAGTTTTAGGTTTTTTTTCCTTTTTTGCTTTCTTAACTTTCTTTACTGTATCTACAGTTTCTTTAACCTCATTTACTACAGTGTTAGCAGCATTAGATACACCTTTCTTAATTTTGCGTAAAACCTTTCCTACTTTAGAAGGTGTTCTGTTTTCCCTGTAATCTTGTTTAATTTTTGCTTGTTTAATTTTTCTTTCAAGATTCATGGCTTTACCTTCCTTACCCATCTTTCGTAGGTAAGCAATTTTTTCCCTTAGTCTTTTGATTTTTTCTTCGTCCATGATTTTTTATTTATATTTATTTACAACCGCTTGAATTTCTGTATAGCCAATTGTTGGTGATAAAGTAATACCTGATTGATATCTATACACAACCTTTCCGTTTCTAGTTATAAAAACAGCAGGTACTGATTTAACTTTTTCTTTAAATTCATCTGGTTGATCTTCTAAATATCCGTAAATGTATTTACAACCTCTTAAATTTTCTAAGTTTCTAATTGAGTTATTTTCATTCCATTCAGAATTAATTTGATAAACAACAATCTTACTTAAATTATTATCATCGTATAAAGAATTTCTAGTAGATGTAGAATTAAATGGTATAAAAAATAAAAAAACAAATATTAAAAAATTTTTCATATCATGTTATTTTTTAATGCTTAGTTCATATAATCTCTCTTCTATTAGATCTAACTTTTTACCATTTTCTAAAACTTGAGCACCGGTATTCATTATTTGTTCTCTTACCAACTGGTCTTTCAGATCGTATTCCGATCTTGTTATTGGAGGTTTTGGGAGTTCTTTTGCTAAAGCAATATCTGCTTTTAAAGTGAAAAACACTGTTGCTAGACTCATTACAAATCCAATTATAATTCCAATTGTTTTTAAATCAAGTTGTACCTCTGTTGATTCACTGATTTTCTGTGTCATATTTTTTTTTACCATGTTTTACAAGCCCAGTATCTCGCTTTCCATCTTGGACCGGGGTTGTCGCAATTATGTCTAGCCCTGAAAGATTTTCTTCTGCTAGGGATGTTTTTTTTAATCTTCATGTTAGGATCTCCAAAGTGCACAACAGTAACTTTCCCATTAGGTTTTTTAACGTAAACCTTACTTTTTTTTGCTGCTCGTTCCGACTTCATAATTTTATTAAGCGTAACGTTCTTACCCTGATGCAATGCCATATCAATAAATTAAAGGGTAAATATAAATGTTACCTATAATAAGACACTAAAAATTCAATACCCAGAATAGTGTGATAAAAGTGAATTGTAAAATTTACAAACCCTTCGGTATTATTAATATATTTTTACGCAAAACCAACAATATGTCATTAACAGAAATCTTCAATTCAGAAGACTTTAGTAAGATGATCTTTAATCCATTTAAGGTTAGAGGATCAATTAAAAAAAAGTATCCTAAGATGAAAATGTTTACAACATTTCAATCTGCTGAGGATCAGTTAATTGCATATGTTCTTTATATGTACGATCAAAATACTCCACTAAAAGAGCAATTTCCTGATTTAAAAATTAGAAAAGAACAAGCAGCAGAATTATCTGGATACAATATTACTAAAGACGCTGAGGCTTTACATCAAATATTTTTCTTTACTAACTCTAAATTAGTAGAGATGGTAGATGAGTTTTTAAGAAAACAAAATAATAGAATATGGTCAATGATTGTTTCAAACGAGCAAACTTTTTTTGAATATCAGACTAAACTGCTAAGTCCAGTAGAGGGAGAAAGAGATAAAGATATTTTACAGGCTTTACAAATAAAGTCAAAGATAATGGATGACCTTAACACTATAAACGACAGGTTAGATTCTTACTACATGAAACTTTATGGTGAAGATCAAGAGTTATTAAAAACTATAAAGGCAGATAAAAGGCTGACACCTGAATTCATAGCAAATTTATGACAATAAATATACAAGGAGTAGATTTTACATTACCTCCAAAAGGGAAAGTCTATAATGTAATATCTAAAGAGTTTGAAAAAAGACCAATCATAACAAGTGCTTCTAAGAAAGAAGATCAAGTTTGGATTAGGACTACACTCCCTGAAGGTTATAACTATAAGAGAAAAGAAGAGTTAATTAGACAGGCTGAGGATAAAGATTATTTTGATGTAGAGTTAGAAAACTTCAGATCTCAAGAGTGGGATAGAAGGTTAAACGGTGTGTGGTTTATGAATAATGGTAAGGCAGAATACCTGACGGGTATGCATTACTTATTTTTAAACTGGTGGAAAATTGATATTGGATATCCTAGTTTTAGAAAAGTAGATCAAGATTACTTTTATTTTTTACAGGCAACTATAGATGACCCTAACTCTCTAGGAATGATTGAGTTAACGAAGCGTAGGCAAGGTAAAACAGTAAGAGCAGGTGTGTTTATGTTTGACTTAATATCAAGATCTAAAAACAAGAACGGTGGGATTCAATCTAAAACAGCAAGTGATGCTAAAAATAATGTATTTGCAAAATCAATAGTAGGTCCATTTAAAAAACTTCCAGACTTTTTTAGACCTGTATATGATCAATCAAAAGGGGTCACCCCAACATCAGAGTTAAGATTTTATAGAACAACAAAAAGAGGAAAAAAATCATTAGAGGATTTAGGTAAACCAGAACTTGAAAGCCAAATAGATTGGAAGAGTTCAGAAAAATATGGATATGATGGAACAAAATTACACAGATACCTTGGTGACGAGGTTGGTAAAACTATGGAAGTGGATGTCTGGGAAAGGCATAACGTTGTACGTTTCTGTTCGGAATTGGATGGTGAGTATATTGGAAAATTACTTTACACAACCACTGTTGAAGAAATGGAATCAGGTGGTGAGTCATTTAAAAGACTTTGGGATAACAGTAACCAGGAAGATAGAAATGTTCATGGTAGAACTCCCAGTGGATTATTTCGATTCTTTACTCCCTCATATAAGACCTTATACTTTGATAAATATGGTCATGCAGATGAAGAACGTGCTAAGGACTATTATCTGGCTGAACGTGCAAATCTTATCAATGATGATCGTGCTTTGTCAAGTATTATACGAAGGAATCCGTTTACGATTGAAGAGGCTTTTAGGATAGATGGTGAAAGGTCTTTATTTAATGCTATGAAACTTAATGATCAAATTGATCGTATCTCTTGGAACGATAATTTATATACTAAAGGTAATTTTGAGTGGGTTGGAGATAGGGAGACAGGTTATGTAGAATTTAAACCAATGGCAAACGGGAGATTTAAAGTTGCTTACTTATTCGATGACAAAAATGACGCAAATATTGTAATAAAAAGAGGAAAGAATTATTTGCCTACAAGAAAAAATGAGTTTGTTATTGGCTGCGATCCATATGATCACGACAGTACTGTAGATCAAAGGAGATCTAACGGAGCCTTCTATGTATACAAGAAGCACAACTCAGTATCAAATTTTTATGACAGTTCGTTTATAGTTGAATACATTTACCGACCAAGTACCGCAAGACAATTTTACGAAGATGTTTTAAAGTGCTGTCATTATTATTCTTGTCAACTTCTTTTTGAAGACAACAAGATTGGTATAAAGAATTACTTTGAAGATAGAGGTTATACCTCTTTTTTAATGTATTTGCCTGGTAGTGCAAAACCTGGTATGAGTGGGTCTGTGAGAACACATCAACAAATAGCAGAAGTGACTGAAGATTATATAGAAAATAATATAGAAAGAGTTTGCTTTCCGGAATTATTAAAAGACTGGTTAGAGTTTGATATAAGTAAAACAACAAAATTTGATGCAGCAATGGCAGCAGGGTACACTCTTATAGCAGATAAAAATATTCTATTAAGAAATTTTCACGCAAAAGGAAATCTAGTAGAAGCAAAAACAATGTTTAAAAAGTTTAAGGTCGGATGATAAAAAACGAAACTAAAGCAAACTATCCAAGCCATAATTTAGACCCAATTCAAAAGGATAAAGACTGGTGTTTGTCATATGCAAAAGCAGCATGGTTTGATTATACAAATCATGGTACACAATCATTTAATAATAATCGTGGCTCTTATGCTAAAATTAAAGATTATGCACAGGGAAATCAGTCAGTAAACAAATACAAACAACTATTAAATGTTGACGAATCTGATAATGAAAGTTGGTTTGCTATTGATTGGACTGTACTTCCTATAGTTCCAAAATTTAGAAGAATAGCACTAGGTAAATTAAACAAGACAGAATACAATATTACAGCCACACCAATTGATGCTATAGCACAAGCAGATATAGAAGACTACTATAAGCGTACTAAGGCAAAAATGGATTTAAGACAATCTATCTCCAAGACCGTTCCAGGAATGGAGGAATTTAGTGCGTTAAAAAAAGCCCCAAAAGATCCTGAAAATGATGAGGAACTGGAGATGCACATGAATTATACCTTTAAGCACAATGCCTCTATTGAAATGGAGCAGGGTATTGACCTTGTATTTCATACAAATGGAATGGATGAAAAACGAAAGCAAGTAATGGAATATTTATTTGATTTTGGTGCTGCGGGATATAAAGAGTATATAGATAGTAATGGTGCTGTTAAAATTAGAGTAGTAAACCCATCTAAGTTATTAATATCTCATTGTAATAAAAGAGATTTTTCTGATAAGATACACATGGGAGAGATTACGGAAATGTCTATTTCTGACTTAAAACAGAGGGCAGGTAATCAATTCAATGAAAAAGAATACCAAGATATTGCTGAAAGGTTTTCAGGAAGAAAAGGATCTACAAGGATGAATACATCCAATAAATTATTTTCAAAGAATTACGATGACAGTAAGATACTTGTATTGGAGATGGAATTTTTCTCTGTTGATCAAATGGTGCATGAATCTAGAACAGATAGAAGAGGGAACAAGAGATTTGGTAGAGCAGGTTATAATAGCCAAAACAAAAGAAAAAACAAGTATGTAAGGTCTTCGTATAAAACCGTATACAAAATATCATGGATTGTTGACTCAGATTATTGTTATGATTATGGATTGTGTAATGACATGAAAAGAGTAAAGTCCAAGTTAATGGATACTGACCTTTCTTATCATTTGTTTTCTCCAGATTTCCATAACATGAAGCCATTAGGTATAATGGAACAATTAATACCTATTGCTGATCAAATACAAATATCATGGTATAGACTTCAAAATACGATTAATCAAGCGAGACCTAAAGGTATCATGATTGAACTCGGAGCCTTAGAGGATATTCCTTTAGGATCAGGAGGTCAACAAATGAAGCCAATGGATGTTATTGACTTGTTTAATAAGACAGGTACATTAGTTTATAGAAAGAATGATATTGGTGGAAAGGCAACAAACTATAAACCAATAGAAGAATTAGAGAACGGTTTAGGTCGAGATGCTATGACGTACTACCAGGTGATTCAGAATAATATTGAAATGATTAGACAGATCACTGGTCTTAATGAATTTACTGACGGTTCTACACCAGATGCTAGGTCTTTAACTACAACTGCTAAACTAGCAGCACAAGCAACTAACAATGCTTTGGCTCACATAGAACAAGGTGAAAGATATTTACTGGAAAATTTAGCGGCATCTGTAATTATAAGATTGCAAGATAGCGTGAAGAAAAACCCAATTGAAGGATATGTAAGGTCTTTAGGTAATAAATCTATGGAGTTCTTTAAAATGTCTCCATCTGTTGGTAAGCACGAATTTGGCGTTAAAATTGAAGATAGACCGACTGAAGAGCAGAAACAAAGATTAATGCAGATTCTACAAGGTAGTGTTGCACAAGGACAAGTTGACTTTGAGGATGCTGTTTATATTGAGCAAATAACAAACCTTAAGCAGGCACAGCAAGTTCTTGCTTACAGGATGAAAAAGAAAAGAGAAGAGGCTCAGGCTAATGCGGAAAGACAACAGCAAATGAATGGTCAAATTCAACAGCAGTCTGCTCAAGCAGCAGAACAGTCTAAACAACAGACTTTGCAAATGGAAATGGAAATGAAAATGCAGATGGAAAAAATGAAGGCTGAGTTAGCGTCTAAATTACAGAAAGAAAAGTATGAATACGAACTAGAAATAGAAGGTATAAGACAAGCATCAAACATTGAAAGAAATGCAATGGATAATCTTCCTACTAAAGAAATGGGAGTGAAGATGATGGAACAACCTGAACAACAATAGTATAAATTAACAAACAACAAAACAAATTATAATTATGGAAGAAGAATTTGATTTATCGGAAGTCAAAGTTATTGACGACAATGGTGAGGCTCAACCTGTGGATATTCCACAAGAAGAAAAGCCTGAGACAGAATCCCAAGAAACAGAGGTAGAGAATACCTCTGAAGAAGAAACAGAGGTAAAAGAACCAGAGCAAGATGATCCGAAGCCAGAAGAGGAATCGGCTAAAGATGAAGAGACTTCTGATGAAGATAAAATAGGAAAACCAGACGAGTTGTTCAGTCAACTTGACGAAATATCTAAGGATTTAAGCAACGGTAAAGCGGAAACCTTAGAGGACTTTTTTGAAGAGTACAAAAGAATGAGAGATTCATCAAGTGCTCAATTTAAAGATGACTACATTAAAAATGCGGTCGAATATTACAATAAAACTGGAAACCTGACTCCGTATCTAGAGGCAACTTCAGTTAACTATTCAGAAATGTCTGACGAACAGGTCATGAGACGTGACCTAGAACAGGCTAACCCTACACTTTCAAAAAAAGCAATCGAGAGATTGTATACTAGGGATATAGTTGACAAGTACTCTTTAGACGAAGACAAATTTGATGAGGATGAGGTAGAACTTGGTAAGGAACTTCTGTCAGCAGATGCAGCCAAACTAAGAGACAAGTATGTTGACGAACAGAAAAATTTTACTCAACCTGTTAAAGACCAAACTGAAGAAACTGAAACTGTAAACCAAGAGGAGCAACTTGCTCAATGGACAGAAACTGTTTCATCTCATGAAACAACTAAAGACGTGATGGAAAACAAGCGAATTTTAGTTTCTTATGGTGATGAAAAATTCTCTTATGAAGTCGAAAACCCGGAATCGTTACAAGAAATGACTATCGATAACAATAAGTTTTTTGATTTGTTTAAAGATGATAAAGGTGTTGTTGATTTTGACAAGTGGTATCGTGTATTGGCTTACGCTTCAGACCCTGAAGTTTATGATTCGTCCCTTATTTCTCATGGACAAGAACTAGGACAAGAAAAAGTAGTTTCTGATTTAAAGAATCCTACTGCTCCTACAAAAAGTTCAAAAGATTATAAAACATCATCAAGTCCTTTTGAGGGGTTGTTTGGTGCTCTGAGTAGAGGTGACTCAGATGTAAAAATAATTCGTTAATTAAAAAATAAATATTAAAAATGGAAAATTCAAGTTATATTAGTTCTCTATCATTCCTACAACATTCATTTGTACAAGGACGAGAGATCTTATCAAGCGTCTTAGACGTTCAAAACGAAGAGGAAGGATTCCTTGACGTAATGCAGGCACTAGGTAAATTAAAGCCAGTTAGCCAACCAGTATACCACGCTTTTGTAAATGAAGCATTGTATAAAGACAACACTATCACAATTTCTGAAGCAGGTTCAGGTACAGGGAAACAATCAGGTATCTCAACTTCTGCAATTGGAAATGCTCGTGTTGGTGATTTAATGATGGGTGCTTCAGGAGAAGTATACTTAATTACAGCAATCTCTGCAACTAGTGAGGTTACTTTTGTAGCAGTAGATGGTGCAGGTGTTGCAACTGATTACAATGCATCTGGAGACAAATTTGTTGTTTTCTCTAATGCACAAGGTGAAGGATCTGGATCTCCAGACCCAATCAAGTATGGTCTTACTAAGCAGTCTAATAGAGTGCAAATCTTTAAAAACAAATACAGAATTTCTGATGTTGCAAAAGCGTCTAAAATTACTGTTGAGTATAAAGGAAAGCCTTATTTCATGTATAAAGGTACTTACGAAGCGTTACAACGTTTTAGAGGTGATATCTCTAACGCATTGATGTTTGGTAAAGGATCAGGAGATTTCTACGCAGGAGCATCTGTAGGGGATATGAATATTGGAGGAAATGCAGTACAAACTACTAACGGTCTTAAGCAAGAACTTAAGGCAGGTGGTATCTTGAACTCTGGATCACCTTACGATCATGGAACAAATGTTTTAGAAACGTTATCTACTTTAACTGCTGCTTTAAACAAAGCACGAGCACCAAAAGACTACTGGATGTGGTTAGGTACTTCTGCTAATATTGCTATCGATAACGCATTAAACGGGTTGAATGCAACTGGTTTAACTGGTGCTAGATTTTCAGTAGATGGAAAGAGCGTTGACTTAGGTGTTGACAAGTTTAGCCTATACGGAAGAACTTGGAACAAGAAGCAATTATCAATCTTAGATCACAATGAACTAGGTTCTACAGTAACAGGATCAGGTGAAATCTACCTTGTACCAACTGGACAAGTGAAAACTGCCGGAGGTGGTGGATCACAAGATTACCTACAAGTACGTTACTTAGAGGGAGATGGTAACAACTACTCTTTCAGAGAAACTTTGACAGGTGGACTTGCTCCAACTCCAACTAGTGCTGATTCAATTCTTGACGTAAACTACCAGGCTATTATGGGTCTAGAAGTATTAGGAAAAGAACACTGTGCACTTGTAACAGGATTTTAGTAATAATAAACCTTAAGAAGAGGGGAGGAAATCCCTCCCTTCTTTTTTTTTAAAACCAACAGTTATGATAAAAACAAAAGAGTACAACAACGTAAAAACACCTCCTCAACTAAAAAGAAATGAGGTAAAGGTATTTCAGTATTTAAATATGAAAGACGATAAGCAAAACCCTGGTAAAGTGGTAATGCCATCTATTCATATGATTCCACAAGTGGACAGGGTTTACGACAAAGAGTCTGATGATTATATAGATATTGCATCTATCGCATCTTTAGGTATTGGAGGTAAACCAACGTTTAATACAATACAGTTTACTAAACAAGATAAAGGTCTAATGGCTTTAAGAGGAAGTAAGACTGGAGATAGAGAAATTTTTCAATATTTAATGCTGTCAAATTACAACGCATCAAATCCAAATAGGGACACAAGTATTGTTCCTTTATTTAAGTTAGTAGAACCTAAAAAAGAGGCTGCTGACAGTAGAAAATTAAGAAACTTACGTAGAGACGCAATGAATGTCGCTGCTGAACTTTCTGCTGCTGAGGTAAGAGAATTTATTGCTTCAATGAATAAAGATGAAAAAAGAGATATTTCTATTCTACGAGATGAGTTGGAGATTATGGCTGAAAAAACTCCACAAGAATTCATTACGTTAAGTAAAGACAAGAATAAATCTATACAAGCAAATTGCAAGACTGCAATAGATAAAAAATTGATCAGGTTTGACAAGGCTTCTAGCACCTTTTTATGGGTGTCAACTGGAGAGACTATTGTACAGGTTCCAAGATCATCAAAAACAAGTTACCTACAAGGCTTTACTAACTTCGTTTTGAGTAACAAAAATGGGGAATTAGTTTACGAAGAAATCGTAAAATTGCTTAAATAATTTGTTGTTGGTTTGTTTAAAGGTCGGTCGCAGGAAATTAAGTACTGAGACCGGCTTTTTTTATTATTAATATGTATGAGCACATTCACAAATGATGCAGGGAGTGTATCAATAGATTTTTTAATTCAATTCGATTTAACCTCAACACCAAAGTTGAAGGTTACAGACGCTTCTACTTTTTCAAAAGCACAAACAGGAGTAAAGGTTTATATAAAAATAACAAGACCTGATGGCATTGTAAGAAATCCAGAAGAGGGGAAAGTTGACATTGCAGGAAACTCTGGTAGTTTACCTGTTTTTGATTCTTACGTTTTACCGTTATCACCTACAGATGGTCAAGTAAGTAAAGGTGATTATAAAGTAGAATATAGTTTTACAGTTGGTGACGCTACAGTTGTTAAAAAAACGAAAACTATTTCATACGATTTTCAAAAAATACAACTTACTACTTTTCAAGATATAAATGAATTTACACCTTTAGTAAAGGTAAAAGACACGACTCCTAGTTATGATGTAACGAACTACACCTTAAGTAGTATTAGTAGATTATTTAAAGGACAGAATAACGTAAGTAACTCAACTATAACTGATCAAACAACTACAGCAAACACAACAGCAGCAAGAGAATTTTCTTTAGCAGACGCAAATTCTAAATTATACGACAACAAATACACTGTAGATTTAGAGGTGACCTTAAATTACACACATAAATCATTTAGTTGGTTTAGTGTAAAGTCTAAAAGCACAAAGCGAGATATTGTAAAAACACATACGGTCCCAACTAAGATAGAGATGATATCTTATTTTAATACTTTAAGAAATTTAATAGAAACATATGATGGTTATAATAAATCATTATTTGATAAGTACACAAAAAACTATGAGTTTGTTATAACTGGTTTTGATCTTTTAGAAAGAAGGTTAGATGCGGGAATAAGTGATGATGAAAACACAGATATTTTAAGAGACATATTAGAAGTTTTAAGAAATGATGTACCAAGGGAGCATACAGGAGATGAATTAACCGCTGTCTCTTTAAATATTTATTCTACCGGATTTAGTGTTTCTTGGACTTCTATTCAAAATGTACCAACATATAATCCGTTTGCAACATATGAAAAAACATTTGCATCAGCCTCTAAACAATGGGATGTAACACATAGTTTGAATAAGAAGCCTTCGGTTACACTCGTTGACGAGTATGATAATATTGTATATGGTGCTGTAGAATACGTAAATTTGAACGTTATAAAAATCACATTTAACACCCTCTCAAAAGGTAAAGTATATTTAAATTAAAAGACTATGGCAATAGAATATCTACATCATATAAATCTTGGCAATAACGAGATACAAAACGTTAAGTTAGATAATAAAACTACGACTCAAAGAAATGCAATGACCAAAGCGGCAGGTCATGTAATCTTTAACACTACTTTAAGTAAGTTTCAGTTTTATGATGGATCTGATTGGTTAAACCTACAGGATGAATTAGTTGCTTCTGAAGTAAGAGCAATGTTTTCTCATTCAGATGCAGGAGGCGATGGAAGTTTTGCTTACAATAGTTCAACAGGTCAATTTACCTATACAGGACCAAGTGCAGCAGAGGTAAGGGCACACTTTTCACAAGGTACTGGGATTACAATCTCTAATGGTCAGATTGCTACCACTATCACACAATACACAGATGCAGACGTACAGTCTTATTTAAGTACTGGTACTGGAGTTACTCTTTCTAATTCTGGACAAATTTCTATTGGTCAAGATGTATCTGACAATGCAGATGTACAATTTAATGATATACAGATTGATGGTAATGCCATCATTGATGGAACACTAGGGGTAAATGGTAACGTTACTTTAGGTAATGCAACTAGTGATACAGTAACAATTAAAGGTAATCTTAATGTAGAGGGGTCAACAGTTTCTGTTAATCAAACAGAGATTAATGTTACAAATGCTTTTGTGTTTGAAGGAGCATCAGCAGATGCACATGAAACAACTCTTACAATAGCAGAACCAACTGGTGATAGAACAATAACCCTTCCTGATGCCACTGGTACAATTGCATTGACAAGTGGTATTAGAACTGATGATCAAATCAAAGGTATTGTTGGCGGAATGGTTTCTAACAATACTGAAAGTGGTATTTCAGTTACATATGATACTACTAACAAAAATTTAGATTTTAATGTAGCGGATCCAACAATAACACTCACAGGAGATGTTACTGGTACTGGTACCATGACTAATCTTGGGAATGTATCTATTGCATTAGACACAGTAAAAAACAAGGCTGCTAATGGAACAGGACCTGCGGCAGATAATGACACTGATTTTACTTTTCAGCATAGTTTAGCAACTTCTAATATTATTGTACAAGCATTTAAATCAAGTAAGATGGTAATGTGCGATGTTGAGATTGTAGATTCTAATAATGTAAAACTTGTGTTTGCACAGGGACAAACCGCAGACAGTATAACCGTAAACGTTATTTCTGCTGCATCATAAAAAAATAGCGGAACATGGCAATAGAATTCTTAAATGGAATTGATCTAACTGGAAAGTTAGAATTAAAAACACTTAGCACAAATACATCTTCAGCCATTGCGTTGGTTATGTCAGGTAATGAGGTTCAAAAGAGAACTTTAGGAACTGCTGCGTTTGCTGACACCACTGATTTTACTACTGGGTCTTTCTTACCACTTGCAGGAGGTACAATGACTGGTAATCTTACGCTTAGTGATGGTGTTTTGTTAAGGCTTGGAGATGATACTTCTATTTATTCAGATGGGAATGATGCTTATATTCAAACACTAAAAGGTAACTTATATTTTTATCATGGAGCCGATGATAAAGATATTATATTTGGCGGTGATGATGGTTCAGGTGGAGTTACTACATATTTTAGGTTAGATGGGAGTCAGACACAAACAATATTTTCTGAAAGTGCCCAATGGCAAGATGGTAAAAGGGTTAAACTTGGTAGTGCCGGAAACCTACAACTACAGCATACAGGAACTACAGGTATTGTAGATAACCAAACAGGAGATCTTATAATTAAAGTTTCACAAGATGATGGAGATATTATCTTTCAAAGTGATAATGGTTCAGGCGGTATTGATACATATATTAGAATAGATGGTGGTCAAGGAAGAACAGAATTTGAAAAAGGAACACAACATTTAGATAATGTTAAAGGGAATTTTGGTTCATCGTCTGACATGCAGATATACCATAATGGAACAAATGCTTTTGTTACAAATGCTACAGGAGATTTAAACTTTATAAACCATACAGATAATCATGATATAAAGTTTCAGTCAGACGATGGTTCTGGTGGATCAACTACATATTTTCATTTAGATGGTAGTGTTGCTGACGGTACAAACACTGGTACTAGATTTCCTGATCAGTCTATAATACTATTAGGCTCTGGTAGTGGTTGGTCTGATGGTGCTCAAATATATCACAGTGGTACAAATACTCACATAAACAACTACGTTGGTCATTTAGATATAAGAAACTACGCAGATGATGGGGATATCTTATTTCAAAGTGACGATGGCTCAGGGGGTATTACTCAATATTATAGAATTGATGGTGGAGCAAGTTTAAATGTATTTTCTAAAGATATTTTCTTACCTGATAATGTAAAGTCTTTATATGGAAGTAGTAGTGATCTTAAAATATTTCATAACGCAACAGATTCATTTATTGTAAACGAAACAGGTAATTTAAAAATTGTTAATGGTGCTGATGATGGGGATATTATATTTCAATCTGATAACGGTTCTGGCGGAGTTGAAAACTATATACAAATTGATGGTAGTGAGGGAAGAACGTTATTTAATAAACATATACGATTAAATGACGGTATAAAAGCACAATTCGGTGGTTCAGCAGATTTAAATATTTTTCACGATGGATCTAATACTTATTTTGAAAACAAACTTGGGGACTTAGTATTTAGACAAGAGGCAGATAATAAACGCATCTCGTTTAAATCAGATAACGGTTCTGGAGGAGACACTGAGTATTTTAGAGTAGATGGTGAATATGAAAATGTTCAGTTTGCAAAAAACATAAATTTATGGGATAATGTACAATTAAATATTGGCTCTGGTAATGACTTTCAACTTTACCATAATGGCTCTAATAGTTATCTAAGAAACAATACTGGTACATTAGAAATAAGAAACCAAACAACAGGTGCATCGGATCTTTATTTAAAGACTACCACACCTAACGGTTTAGAAACCTTCTTATACCTAGACGGTAGCATATCCTCATTAATGGTCAATAAGGACTTGTTGATGTTTAATGATGGGAATGGTGGTAAACTTAAATTTGGTGCTTCACAAGATCTTCAAATATTTCACAGTGGATCACATAGTTACATAGACGAGAACGGAGCAGGAAATTTATACATTCGCCCATCAGATAATTTGTACATACAAAGAGCAGACGGTAATCAATCTGCTCAATTTTCTACAGGCGGTGGAGCACATTTATTTTATAATAGCAATTTAAAAATATCAACTATAAACACAGGTATCAAGGTAACTGGAGATGCTTGGCTTAATAATGGTTTAGTATCTACTATAGATTCAACAGGTTCTCTTTATATAGATGTAAATGCTAATAATGATTATGGTGGTAGAAACTTTAGAGTATTAAATAACGGAACAACTTATTTCAATATAGATGCGGATGGTGATGTGGGTGTTAATACAACAAGTCCTAGTAGTAAGTTTGAAGTATTAACAACTACTACAAGTAAATTTGTAAGATTTAAGGCAGACAATAACGAGAATAGATTTGATTTTTATGTAGGTGCAAGTGGAAACGCTTCAAGGATGTCAATGTTTCAAGCCGATGGTACTACTGAATCAATAAGATTATCTTCAAATGGTAGTTCTTGGTTTACAGGGGGTAATTTAGGTGTTGGAACAGTAGATCCAAGTCATAAATTAACAGTACCAAGTGGTACAAACGGTAGAGTAGCAAGGTTTGGTAATCTTGAAATTACAACACAAGCAGGAACTTATACTGGAAGTTCAATAGAGGTTACTGGTAGTAACTCTTTTATAAAATATAATTCCACTTTAGGTCACAAGTTTTTCACTAGAGTTACTGATGGAGGAAACACTTTAGAAGCATTAACAATAGTTCCTGACACTGGTAGAATAGGTATCGGGGTAAGTGAGCCTAACACAAAACTTGAAGTTAGAGGTGGTTCTGGAACAGGTGAACACGCACACGCAACCTTTACAGGAACTGCAAATAGAGGATTGAAAATATCAACCACTAGTGTGCCATATGGACAAAACGATGGTACAGTCTTGTATGACGCCCAAGATGCTGAAGCGGCAGGTGAACATCATTGGCAGATAGCGGGTACCACTAAAATGGTACTAGATAAAGACGGTCAATTAGGTGTGGGTACTGCTGATCCTAGTTATAAACTACACAATACAGGAACTTCTAGATTAGAAGGAAGAGTTACATTAGGAGGTAATGTAAATAACTTTATACAAGGTGAAGGTACTGGAATAACATTTAAAACAAATAGCGAATATACTTTTACAAAAGGAACAAATACATATTTAAAAATACTTTCTGATGGGAAGGTGGGTATTGGACATGATACACTTTATCAAAAGTTTACTGTAAATGGTAATATTGATATTAGAGGTGGTAATGACTCCTTGTTAACTTTCAACAATGGAGACGGAGGTATAGGAGTTCACTACAATAATACTGGTACTGTTGGTAGAGATATAGCAATTAAAACTTACGAAGCAGGGGTTGGTAATACTGAGAAAATGCGTATTACTAAAAAAGGTGATGTTGGCATAGGAACTCCAAATCCTGGATCTACTCTACCTACAGACTCTGAAACTGCTAGTAAAGTTTTGCAATTAACAGGAGTAAGTGGAAATACAGGTGATACTGCTGTTTTACTTAGAAGTTCAGATAATTCTTCGGGATTAGATTTATGGCATAATGCTTCAACAGGTGATTCTTATATTGATAATAGATTTAACGCTGCTCAAGGAGATACTATATTTAGGGTTAAAACCGCAGGAACCCCATTAGAAGCACTTAGAATCAAAGGTGACGCAAACGCAACTTTTGCAGGGAAAGTTGGTGTAGGTATGGATCCAACAGATCAACTAGAGGTTGCAGGTAATATTAGAGCAAACGTATCAAACACAGGTGGATTTATGCTTACAGCAGCATCTGCAAGTGGTTTGGTTAGAAATGCCGCTACTGGAGTTGCTTTAAGAACAAACACAACTGATAGATTAATTATTAATAATTCTGGTGACGCAAGTTTTACAAATAATGTAACAGTTGCGGGTGACCTAATTGTCAATGGTACTACAACAACTTTAAACACAGCAACTGTAGAAGTTAAAGATAATATACTACAACTTAACACAACACAAGGTACACCAAATACAATGACAGCATCTACCTCTGGTATATCTGTCTTTAGGGGTCTTGACACTAACGGAAATGACACTATAACCCAAGCAAGTTTAATATTTGATGAGGGTGATGATACTTGGGATTTAACAAATAATTTAAAAGTTGGTGGTGCTATTGATGCAACAGGTCATATTCAGGCTTTTAGTAGATTATATCTTAGAGAATCTATTCAAATTTTAAATAAAGCAGGTAGCGGTTGGTTAAATTTTGCTGCTCGTAATACGTCCGCTTCAGAGGCAGTATATGATCTATCAAATGTAGGGACTATTAGTACATCTGGTAACGCAACATTTGGTGGAGATGTTACAATGACACAATCCTCAGGAAATAATATTCTTTTTATTAATTCTTCAGGAGGTGGTAATCCTGTAATATACATGCAAGATTCTACACGTAAATGGGGTCAATTTGTTTCAAATGGTGATTTATGGTTTAAAGATGAAAGTTCTAGTATAACTTCTTTAAGATTAGACGGTGGTAATGGTAATGCAATTTTTGCAGGAGATGTAAGTTTAGAATCTTCGAAGACTCTTAATTTTAGTGGGACAAGTTTAAAACTTTTCCACGATGGGTCGGACGGTGTTATTAGAAATAGTACAGGGCATTTGTATGT
>Ga0228634_1000687_pt1 | contig 23005 bp, 19 predicted proteins | sample 42DmetaG_FD_190063 | JGI IMG/M metagenome (GOLD analysis project Ga0228634, IMG submission 190063) | Seawater microbial communities from Monterey Bay, California, United States - 42D | ecosystem: Environmental > Aquatic > Marine > Coastal | place: USA: California | collected 2016-09-27 | reverse complement strand
GGATGTACAGGTGTTATGTATAAATACAGCATTAACGAATATCGATTATACAATTGGAGGTGGAGCAGTAAGTGCCTCAATCACTGCAGGAGCTTTACCGGCGGGGGTGTCAGGTTCATTTGCAGGAGGAGTATTTACGATATCAGGAACACCAACAGTATCTGGATCATTTTCTTATACAGTAACAACTGCAGGCGGTGCATGTGCAGGTACTAGTTTAAGTGGAACGATTGATGTAGATGATGTGCCGACAATTAATTTAACCTCAGCACTAGGGACCGATGCGCAAGTATTGTGTGAAAGTACATTATTGACAAATATCGATTATACAATAGGTGGAGGAGCAACAAGTGCTGCTATATCATCAGGAGCATTGCCAGCAGGAGTTTCAGGCTCATTTGCAGGTGGTGTGTTTACAATTTCAGGTACACCGACAGCAACAGGTTCATTTGCATATACAGTAACAACATCAGGAGGAGCATGTGTTCCAGATGTAAGTTTAAGTGGTACGATTGATGTAGATGTTGCCCATACATTGTTATTAACCTCAGCAGTAGGAACAGATGCACAAGTATTGTGTGAAAGTACATTGTTGACAAATATCGATTATACAATTGGTGGAGGAGCAACAAGTGCTTCAATCACGGCAGGAGCATTACCAGCAGGGGTAACAGGTAATTTTGTTGCAGGAGTGTTTACAATTTCAGGAACACCAACAGCTACAGGTTCATTTGCATACACAGTAACGACTTCAGGAGGTACTTGTTCAGGAGTTAGTTTAAGTGGAACAATCGATGTAGATGCTATCCCAACAATCACATTGACATCAGCAGTAGGAACAGATGCACAAGTATTGTGTGAGAGTAACTTATTAACAAATATCGATTATACAATAGGTGGGGGAGCAACAAGTGCTGCTATATCATCAGGAGCATTACCAGCAGGAGTTTCAGGCTCATTTGCTGGAGGTATCTTTACTATTTCAGGAACACCAACAGTAGCAGGTTCATATAATTATACGGTAACAACTTCAGGCGGAACTTGTGTTCCAGATGTAAGTTTAAGTGGAACTATCGATGTTGATGGAATACCTACAATAACATTAACCTCAGCAGTAGGAACAGATGCACAAGTATTGTGTGAGAGTACATTATTAACAAATATCGATTATACAATTGGTGGAGGAGCAACAAGTGCTTCAATTACAGCGGGAGCATTACCAGCGGGAGTATCAGGTTCATTTTCAGGAGGAATATTTACAATTTCAGGAACGCCAACTGTAACAGGATCTTTTGCATATACGGTAACAACATCGGGAGGAACATGTGTTCCAGATGTAAGTTTAAATGGAACAATTGATGTGGATGTTGCCCATTCATTGTTATTAACTTCAGCTGTAGGAACAGATGCGCAAGTGTTATGTGAGAGTACGTTGTTAACAAATATCGACTATACAATAGGTGGTGGAGCAACAAGTGCTTCAATTACAGCTGGCGCATTACCAGCCGGAGTATCAGGTTCATTTGCAGGTGGAACATTTACAATTTCAGGAACCCCAACAGCTACAGGTTCATTTGCATACACAGTAACGACTTCAGGAGGTACTTGTACAGGAGTAAGTTTAAGTGGAACAATTGATGTAGATGCAATACCAACTATTACTTTAACGTCAGCAGTAGGAACGGATGCACAAGTAATATGTGAAAATTCATTATTAACTAATATTGATTATACAATAGGTGGTGATGCAACAAGTGCTTCAATCACAGCAGGAGCATTGCCTGCGGGTGTGTCAGGATCGTTTGCTGCAGGAGTATTTACAATTTCAGGAACTCCAACAGCTAATGGATCTTTTGCATATACTGTAACGACTTCAGGCGGAACTTGTGTTCCAGATGTAAGTTTAAGTGGAACAATTGATGTTTCCCCAGAATCTACGATTACTTTAACATCAGGATCTTTATATCAAGCAGTTTGTAACGGTAATCCTTTCACACAAAATGATTATACTATTACAGGGACTGCAACAAGTGCTTCAATAACCACTGGTGTATTACCATTAGGTTTATCTGGAGCATATAATGCAGGGATATTTTCAATTACGGGTAATCCGACTCAATCAGGTACGTTCCCATTTGAGATTTCAACTTCAGGAAGTACGGGCGGATGTTCAGAGGCACTCCTTCTTGATACTATTTTCGTTCTTCAAGATACAATATATCTATCTTCATCTTTATATACAAACGATCAACAAATTTGCTTAGGTGATGCAATTGATCAAATTGAATATACTACTTCTACAGGAGCTACTGGTGTTGTAGTTAACGGTCTACCTTCAGGACATACAACAAGTTATGATGCTTTAACTGGTCTGTTTACAATCGATTGGTCTCCAGGTCCGACTGAAGCTGGAACGTATATATATACTGTTACAACAACTGGTCCTTGTAGTGGTGCTTACCAACAAGGAACAATAACAGTTAATCCACCAATTGATCATTTAAATAATACTGCTGGTTCAGCTGTTACTATTTGTGAAGGAACTAGTACAACCTTAATTGGAGGTACAATACTTGGTGGTAACTCTACTAAAACATATTTATGGGAAAGTAGTTTAACTTCTGGAGGACCTTTTACTCCTGCTTTTGGTATCAATACTAACGCAGATTATATTACAGATACTTTAGTTGTTGATACTTATTTTAGAAGAACTGTAACTTCTGGAGGATGTTCAGATATTTCAGAAGAAGTATTAGTATCTATAGATGTATTACCTACAATTTCTGGATCTGGTGGTTCTGCAACAATTTGTTCTAATGAATCTGCAACAATTATTGGTTTCGTACCTTCAAATGCCACAACCTATTCTTGGTCTCATAACGGTAATGGTACTTTAACCAACAGTACAGGTTTATTAAACGATTATAATGCAGTCGAAGCTGATGCAGGTAATACAGTTACAGTGAAATTAATTGCTTACGGTTCAAACTCTTGTACTAGTGATACAGTTGAAGGATCTTTTTATGTAAATGTCAACCCGTTACCAACAGCATCAATTTCAGATTTAACTGGTGATGTTTGTCCAAATGATTCAATTACTGTTTTAGGTGCTTCTGCAGCAAATGGTACAATTTTATGGACTTCAAATGGTACAGGTACATTTGATGATGCTACTATAGTGGCACCAACTTATACCCCAAGTTTAACCGATGCAGGTTCAAATGTTGTCTTAACAATGACAGTTTCAAGTACTGTTGCTTGTACTCCTCCAATAGCACCATCTGTAAATTACATTGTGAGTGTTAAACCAGTTCCATCTGAAATACTTAATGCTGGAATCGACGATACGTTGAGTGTAGGAAGTTCTGTTGAATTGACACCTTCAGGAAGTGCAGTTGTAACTTGGGAATGGTCACCAGTTGATGGTTTAGACAATCCGTTTGTTATGAATCCAAATGCTAGTCCAACTGCGACTACCGATTACGAATTAACTGCTACTGACATGAATGGTTGTATTAATAGAGATACAGTCACAATTGTTGTCGAAAATGATTTCAATTTAGAGATTTCAAACTTATTGACTCCAAATGGTGACGGTAAAAACGATACTTGGGGTATTGGTAATTTAGAGTTTTACTCCAATACTAAAGTTATTATCGTAAATAGAGATGGTCAAATTATATACGAGGATGATAACTATGCAAACACTTGGGATGGGACTTATGAAGGTAAGCTTCTTCCAGATGCAACGTATTACTACATTATAACATCACCAAATTCAAATAAAGTTTATAAAGGTTCTATAACTATTTTAAGCGGAAGCAGTAAATAATAATTGATAAGAAAAATGATGCACATGAAAAATATAAAACTATATTTCGCTTCTTTAACGTTGTTAGTCTTTACAAGTGTTAATGCACAACAGACTCCTTTAAGTAGTCAGTATTATGCAAACCAATTTGTAACGAATCCTTCTTTGACAGGAGCTAAAGGGAATACGAATGCTTTTCTTACCCATAGATCTCAATGGGTGGGAATCGAAGGTGCTCCACAAACTAGTTATTTTACTGTTGATGGTTCTTTAATGCAAGGTAAAGTAGGTTTAGGTTTAGTAATGTTTTCAGATGTTACCGGAATATTAAATCGTTCTGGCTTTAATGCTAATTATGCCTATAACCTTCAAATAAATTCGACTAATAATCTTAGGTTTGGTATTTCTGCAGGCGTATTGAATAATAAGTTAGACTTCACAAAAGCTGTAGTTTTAGATAATTCTGATCCTTTATTGTCTTCTCAAGAACAAGTTCGAACTTCTATAAATGCTGATTTAGGTCTTACTTATATTTGGAAAAGTTTGGAAGTTGGTTTAGCGGTGCCTCAAGTTTTGGGTAATACAGTAAATTTTCAAAATAATTTAGATTTTGGAGGAGCTTATAATATCTCAACACATTATTATGGTTCTTTAAAGTATACTTTTGACATATCAACTTCTAGAGGTATAACTGCATACCCTTTAGTTATGGTTAGGAACGTTGAAGGTGCGCCTCTTCAATATGATGTTAATGCTGTTTTAGATTGGAACGATTATGGTTGGTTAGGGTTTACTTACCATAGTGATTATGCAGTTGCATTTAGTGCAGGTGTTAGATTTAAAGGATTAAATATTGGTTATGCTCATAATTTTGTGACTAATTCTATTCAAAACTATACAGGAAGAACATCTGAATTCTTATTAGGCTATACATTTGAAAACAAAAAGACGGATTTATCTGAATTGAATACTTTAAGAGAGGAAATAGCTCAATTAAAAGCGAACGATTCAATTCAAGATTCTTTATTGCTAGATTTAAGAAATTTAGCTGATTCTAATAAAATAGAGATAGAAAAGTTAAAAATATTATTAGACGATATGTCTAACGATTCGTTGGCCCAAGCAGAGCTTCAAGCTGAGTTGGATAGATTAAAAGATAAAGAAGATTCAACAGAATTAGCTATTAAAATGGCAGAAAATGGTATTAGCATGAAAAAAGGAAGTGCTTCTGACTTTTCAAGTGAAGGAAATGAAACAGCTACCGGATATTATGTTATTATAGGTGCATTTGGTAACCATGATAATGCAGAGGTTTTTACTAAAGATGCTAAAAGTAGAGGATATACTACTGCTGAAATTATTCAAAATAAGAATAATAAAATTTATGAAATAGTTGTTTTTAAAACTCAAGATAAACAAGAGGCTATTGGTAAATTAGATGGTATTAAAAGTGATTATTTTGATGTTTGGGTACTAACATTGGAGTAATTATATATTTTATGAAAAGCAAAGAAGACTGTTATATGACAGTCTTTTTTGCTTTCTAGTTTTTTTTTCTGACGTTATGTCATAAAAAAAAGAAATATAGATTCAGGAATGTGTTTTTTGTCATAGTTTTATAAATGGCATAATGATTGACTTTTAGAAGTTGTTATATTAATTTTAAAATAAATTAGAAATGGGAAAAATAATTGGAATTGACTTAGGTACTACAAATTCATGTGTTTCTGTAATGGAAGGAAATGAGCCAGTAGTAATATCTAACTCAGAAGGAAAACGTACAACAGCATCAGTTGTTGCATTTGTGGAAGGTGGAGAGCGTAAAGTAGGTGATCCTGCAAAACGTCAAGCTATAACTAACCCTACTAAAACAATTTCTTCGATTAAACGTTTTATGGGGTCTTCTTTTGATGATACTAAAGAAGAAGCTACTCGAGTTCCGTATAAAATTGTAAAAGGAGATAATAATTCTCCAAGAGTTGAAATTGATGACAGAAACTATACTGCTCAAGAAATTTCAGCAATGATTTTACAAAAAATGAAAAAAACTGCTGAAGATTATTTAGGAACAGAAGTTTCTGAAGCAGTAGTAACAGTGCCAGCATATTTTAATGACTCTCAAAGACAAGCTACAAAAGAAGCAGGTGAGGTTGCAGGTTTAACAATTAAAAGAATTATTAATGAGCCTACAGCTGCAGCTTTAGCTTACGGTTTGGATAAAAAAGGTGTTGACCAAAAAATTGTTGTATTTGATTTTGGTGGTGGAACGCATGATGTTTCTATCCTTGAATTAGGTGATGGAGTATTTGAAGTTTTAGCAACTGATGGTGATACTCATTTAGGAGGGGATGATGTTGATAATGCAATTATTGACTGGTTAGCTTCTGAATTTAAAAACGATGAAGGAATTGATCTTAAACAAGACCCAATGGCTTTACAACGTTTGAAAGAGGCTGCTGAGAAAGCTAAAATTGAACTTTCTTCAACTACTTCTACTGAAATTAACTTACCGTACATCATGCCAGTTGATGGTATTCCAAAACACTTGGTGAGAACTTTACAACGTTCTAAGTTTGAGCAGTTGATTTCTTCTATTGTTGAGAGAACTATTGCTCCTTGTAGATCAGCTCTTAAAAGTGCAGGGTTAACCATTAATGATATTGATGAAGTAATATTAGTTGGTGGTTCTACTCGTACTCCTATTATTCAAGCTGCTGTTGAGAAGTTTTTTGGTAAAGCTCCTTCTAAAGGTGTGAATCCGGATGAAGTTGTAGCTATTGGTGCAGCTATTCAAGGTGGTGTATTAACAGGAGAGGTTAAAGATGTACTTTTACTAGACGTTATTCCTTTATCTGTAGGTATTGAAACTATGGGTGGAGTCTTCACTAAATTGATTGAGTCTAATACTACTATTCCAACTAAGAAATCTGAAGTTTTCTCTACTGCTGCAGACAATCAACCTTCTGTTGATATTCATGTGTTACAAGGTGAACGTCCTATGGCAAATGATAACAAGTCTTTAGGTCGTTTTCAATTAACTGATATTCCACCAGCACAAAGAGGGGTGCCTCAAATCGAAGTAACATTTGATATTGATGCAAATGGTATCATGCATATCTCTGCTTTAGATAAAGGAACTGGTAAGAAACAATCTATTAAGATTGAAGCTTCATCTGGTTTATCTGCTGAAGAAATTGAGAAAATGAAAGCGGAAGCTGTTGCTAATGCAGATGCGGACAATAAGAAAAAAGGAGAAGCAGAATTAATTAACAAAGCGGATTCTTTAATTTTCCAAACTGAACGTCAAATTACTGAGTATGGTGATAAGTTACCAGCTGATAAAAAACAACAAATTGAAGATGCTTTAAGCGCATTGAAGATTGAGTTCGAAGCTAAAAACTTTGAAAACTTAGAGGCTGCTATGGAAAAATTAAATACTATTTTCCAAGAAGCTTCTCAAGGAATGTATAATGATTCTAATGAAGCTCAAGGTGGTGATTCTGAAGAAACTTCTAACCCTCAAGATGAAGTTACAGATGTAGACTTTGAAGAGGTTGTTGATGAGAAAAAATAATATTAATTTTTAATATTCTTCAAAAGAGGCTATCAATCGATAGCCTCTTTTTTTATTTTACTGTATTTTAGTTGAAAATTAATATTATGAAAATTATTTCTTTTAACGTTAATGGTGTAAGGGCTATTACTAAGAAAAATTTCTTGTCTGACATGAAAGAAGTTAATGCAGACGTTATTTGTCTTCAAGAAACAAAAGCTACTGTAGAACAAGTAAAAGAAGCTCTTAGGCCTTTAAATGAATATCAAGTATTTGCTAACGAGGCAGAAAGAAAAGGTTACTCAGGAACAGCTATTTTATCTAAAACTGCTCCTATAGAAGTTACTTATGATATTAATATTGAAGATCATGACAAAGAAGGAAGAGTTACTTGTGCAGAATTTGAGGATTTTTATTTAATAACTGTGTATGTTCCAAACTCGGGTAGTGCGTTATTGAGGTTAGATTATAGACAATCTTGGGATGAGTCGTTTTTGAACTATTTGAAACAATTAGAACTTAAAAAACCAGTAGTTGTATGTGGAGATTTTAACGTTGCACATAAAGCAATTGATTTAGCAAGACCTAAGCCTAACTATAATAAATCAGCAGGGTATATGCAAGAAGAAATAGACGGTATGGATGCGTTCACTTCTAATGGTTTAATAGATACATTTAGACACTTTAATCCAGAGGAGGTTAAATACAGCTGGTGGAGCTATAGAGGTGGAGCAAGGGAAAAGAATGTAGGTTGGAGGATTGATTATTTTTTAGTTTCTGAAAAGTTTTTATCTAGACTAAAAACTGGATTTATCTTAAATGAAGTTTTAGGTTCAGATCATTGTCCAGTTGGGATTGAATTAAACTAAAAAAAGACCGATTAAATCGGTCTTTTTTTGTTTTATTTTTTTTCTTTAGAAGCACAACATTTTTTCTTTTCGTCTCCTTTTTTACATTCTTCTTTCTTTTTATCAGAGCAACAAGTTTTATCAGATCCTTTCTTGCATTCTTTTTTCTTTTTTTTATGATCTTGATGTGTGATTTCAATAGTATCACCATTAGCTACTGAAAAAACAGAAGCTGAAACAGAACCTACAAATAACATCAATGATAATACAACAAATACTTTTTTCATAATTTACAGTTTTATATATTTTAAACTAATATAGCAAATATTAGTTTAGTTTTCCAACTTTAGTTGTTTTAGCCTTTACTACATCACCAATTTTAACATTAATTGTAGAGTCAAGAGGTAGATATAAGTCTATCCTTGAACCGAATTTGATAAAGCCATATTCTTCTCCTGCTTTAACAGATTGGTTTTCTTGAACGTAGTAACAGATGCGTCTTGCAACTGCACCTGCTACTTGACGAAAAAGTACTTCTTTTCCAGAAGAGTGTTGTGTAACCACTGTTGATCGTTCATTATCTGTACTACTTTTAGGGTGCCAAGCAACTAAAAATAACCCTTTATGGTATTTCACATATTTTACAATTCCTGAAATAGGATTATAATTTGCATGAACATTCAAAGGAGACATAAAAATAGATACCTGAATTCTTTTGTCTTTAAAATATTCTGTCTCTTCTACTTCTTCAATTACAACAACTTTTCCATCTGCTGGACATATAATATCATTTTCATCAGAAGTGAAAACTCTTTTAGGGATTCGAAAGAATTGAACGACTAAATAAGCAAATGTTAATATGGTTAATGTCAATAAATAAAATAACCAATTCCATTCAGTTATTCTTAAAAGATAGTAATTACCAACTTGTAATGAAGATAGTAATACCATAGCTATGATAATGATCAAATAGCCTTCACGATGTAATTTCATATAAATAAATTAAAACTGTGTAAAATTAAGAATAAAATACGACCAAAGCATAGAAAAAAGGTATTGCAAATATTGCAGCATCAAAACGATCTAAAATTCCACCATGGCCAGGGAGAATATTTCCAGAATCTTTTATGTTCAAACTTCTTTTAAATAATGATTCTAATAAGTCTCCAAAGATTGAACAAGGGGCTATAATTAAAGCAGAAAGCAACCAAAAGGAGATAGGATAAATGTTATTAGAAAGATAGATTAAATATCCTACTAGTAAAGTAAATAAGATTCCTCCAACTGTACCTTCCCATGTTTTTTTTGGTGAAATACGTTCAAACAGTTTTGTTTTTCCAAAGAACCTACCTGAAAGGTAAGCAAAAGTGTCATTAGTCCAAATAAGTAAAAACATACCTATTGCTAAATGTGAATTCTCCACTTCTATAAATTGAAGATGTGTGACAAATAAGAATGGTACAGCAATATAGAATAACGAAAGAATAAATACGGATAAGTTCAATATCGGGTTTACTTTTTTTCTATATAGTTCCGTCGAAAAATAAATGAATATAACAGGTATGATAAGGTTAATAAAGGCTGGCTGTATTTGTTTACTTATAACTAATAATGCAATTATATATATTGAAATAGAAGTTATTAAGGATATTGACTTATTAAGTTGTATTACTTTATTTTTATTAAATAAGGTGTAAAATTCATTTAAACCTAATATTGCAAAAAGCGTCATAACAAGCGAAGTGGTTAGCCCTCCAAACCATAATGCTCCAATAATAATGGATATAAAGAAAAAACCCGTTATTGCTCTTAATAAAATATTATTCATGTAACATAGAGAAAGCCCACGTATATTCAACGTGGGCTTGATTATAATTCTTATTTATTCTGCTCTTCTTCTACTGAAGAAGCATCATTATTACTTTCTTCTGATTTAGTAGCTTCGATTTCATCATCTTTAATGTCAGCTTCTTTTACTTCAGTTTCTGTTTCAACATCTAGCATTTCATCTGCATTCTTGATTAAAGGTAACTCATCAACATTCCATTTACGTTTCCCGAATATGTTCTCTAAGTCTTCTTTGAAAATCACTTCAGATTCGAGTAATTTTTCAGCTAAAAGGGTTAGTTTATCTTCATTCTCAGAAAGAATTTCAAGTGCTCTTTGATATTGAGACTCGATTAGAATACTAACTTCTTCATCTATAGTCTTAGCAGTGTCATCTGAATAAGGTTTTGTAAATGATTCTCTTCCTTGGGAATCGTAAAAAGATACATTACCTATTTTCTCATTTAATCCATATACAGAGACCATTGCATAAGCTTGTTTAGTCACTTTTTCTAAATCGCTTAAAGCGCCAGTACTAATTTTACCAAAAATTAATTTCTCAGCGGCTCTACCTCCTAGTGCAGAACACATTTCATCTAAAATTTGTTCTGTAGTAGTTATACTTCTTTCTTCAGGAAGATACCATGCTGCACCAAGTGATTGACCTCTAGGTACGATTGTAACTTTTATTAAAGGGTTTGCATGTTCTAACATCCATGATATAGTAGCATGACCTGCTTCATGAAACGCTATTGTTTTCTTTTCACCGCTTGAAATAATTTTGTTTTTCTTTTCTAAACCACCAACTATTCTATCGACAGCATCTAAGAAATCTTGTTTTTCAACAAATTCTTTCTTTTGACGTGCAGCAATTAAAGCAGCTTCATTACAAAGGTTTGCAATGTCTGCACCAGAGAATCCAGGTGTTTGTTTTGATAAGAAATCTACATCAATTTTTTCATCAATCTTAATAGGTTTGAGATGAACTTCAAAGATTTCTTTTCTTTCGTTTACGTCTGGCATGTCAACATAAATCTGACGATCAAACCTCCCTGCTCTTAATAAAGCTCCATCTAATACATCTGCTCTATTTGTCGCTGCTAAGATGATAACTCCAGAGTTCGTTTCAAAACCATCCATCTCAGTTAAAAGTTGGTTTAAAGTATTTTCTCTTTCATCATTTGATCCAAAACCATTGTTTTTCCCTCTAGCTCGACCTATTGCGTCAATTTCATCAATAAAAATAATAGAAGGCGATTTTTCTTTTGCCTGTTTGAATAAGTCACGAACCCTAGATGCTCCTACACCAACAAACATTTCAACAAAGTCAGATCCAGAAAGAGCAAAAAATGGAACTTGAGCTTCTCCAGCTACTGCTTTAGCTAATAATGTTTTCCCTGTTCCAGGAGGTCCAACAAGCAATGCTCCTTTCGGTATTTTTGCTCCAAGATCAGTATATTTCTTTGGTTGTTTTAGGAATTCAACAATTTCTTGAATCTCAATTTTAGCTTCTTGTAAACCAGCTACATCTTTAAATGTTTTGTTAGTTGATTTCCCTTTTTCGTACATTTTAGCTTTTGACTTTCCAATATTGAAAATCTGACCGCCAGCACCGCCTCCGCCAGCACCGCCTCCCATTCTTCTCATAACGAACATCCAAATAGCTACTAGTATAATTATTGGGAGTAAAAAACTTATTATACTTCCAAAATAATCAACTTCAGTTTTAGGTTCTAAAATAATTCTTGAACTTCCTTCATCTTTCAAACTTTCATTTATTTTTTGAAGGTTCATCTCGAAATTTCCTGCGTCAATCAAGTCTAATTTAAAAGTTGGGTCAGAATTTTTTATTCTACCTCCTTTATTGAACGTTTCACTCATTTGAGTGTATTCGCCTGTTTTGTTTGACTTTATAAATTCTTTACCATCTTCAGAAAGCTTAAAGTCTGCACGAGTTTTGTTTACTATGTAAACGTGTTTAACAAATCCTTTTTGAGCTAGTTCAAAGAATGTTTGTTGATTATTAATTTTTGAAGTGGAATCAGTACTGTTAAAAAGTTGAAATCCAATTATTGCAACTGCAATAAATCCATAAATCCAATAAATTGAAAAAGGACTTTTCTTTTGATTATTATTTTTAGCCATAATTATTATTTTTTAGTCAAGGTTAGGTACATCAGTTCTTTTAGCATCAGCCCATAAATCTTCTAGATCATAGAAATCTCTGACGTCTTTATAGAAAACATGTGCTACAACTGTAACATAATCTAACAAAATCCATTCACTCATGGTTTTTCCTTCAACATGCCATGGTCTTTCTTTGATTTCTTTTCGTGTATGTCTTAACACAGAAGATGTTATACCATCAACCTGAGTGGAAGATTCTCCACTACATATTACAAAAAAATCTGCGACTGCTGCATCAATATGCCTTAAGTCAAGTACTACAATGTCTTTTGCTTTATTTTCTTGCATACCCTCAACTATGGTATCGCAAATTATTTGAGAATTAATTTCTTTTTCTTGCATCTAGTAATTTTATACTTTACAAATCTAACTTTAAATTTTATATTTACCCTTATATTTAATCAGTTTATATATGTTTTTCGACAAATGATAGGAAGAAAAATTATACATCTTGAGAACGTTGATTCTACGAACAATTATATTGCCAATTTACTTTTAAAAGAAGAAATTAACTCAGGTACAGTAATATTGGCAGATGAACAAACTCAAGGAAGAGGGCAGAGAGGAAGCGTTTGGTCCTCAAATTCAGGAGAAAACATGTTGTTTTCTTTGTTCTTGTCAACTGAAATTTTGTCAGTAAATGATCAGTTTTTGTTATCTCAGTTTGTTTCGGTGTCACTTATTCAAATGTTAAGGAATATTGGCTTAAATGCCGAGGTGAAATGGCCAAACGATATTTATATCAACAATAAAAAAGTAGCAGGAATTTTAATTGAAAATCAATTGTCTGGTTCCACTTTAAAAAGCTCTATAATTGGTGTGGGTTTAAATGTTAATCAAAAATCATTTGAAAACATTTCTGCTACAAGCCTATATAATGAATTAGGTGAGTTTATTTCAATTCAGTCTGTATTGTTTTCTTTTATTTTTGAATTAAATAAAAATTGGGACTTAATTCTTTCAAATAAAAAAGATCAGATTCTCGAAATGTACCTAAGCAATTTGTACCAGAAAGATAAGGTTTGTTCTTATAAAGATGATAAAGGAGTTTTTGATGCCGTTATTGAAGGCGTAACTCAGAAGGGTAATTTAATTCTTATATCGTCTGAAAGAGAGAAAAAATATTATGACTTAAAGGAAGTTTCTTTTATGTAGTTTCAAAATGACACTTTAGTTGAGAGGCCATGTTGTTAAATAGATTAGTTAGTGGTTTTTCAACCATCATTTTTAAAAACATATTAACCTCTCCATCAAACTCTATGAATCCGTTTACTTTGTTCTCATCTTTTTTTATGTGTATAGTCAGAGAGAATGGAAAAGGAGATTTTTCCCCTGACTTCATAAATATTTTTTCCAAACCTTCATACCCATTTTGAATTAGAGATATTGTAATGGTGCCTTTTTGAACCTTGAAAGAGCATGAGTCTTCGTTTGATTTCCATTCTGAAACTTCTTCTTCCGGAAGTAAAAAATGTAAATTTGAAGTGTCTTTGAATAAATTAAAAACCGTTTCTTGTGAAGCGCTTACTTCAACCTCATTACTCTTTATTTTCATTATAATTTGCTTTTATTTCCCCCAGATATCAGGGTTCTTTTTCCATTCTTTTAGCGAGTTAACATCACTTTCTTGAATGTAATCGTGAACGACAGCTTGTTTTAGTAAGAGGTCATAATTAGTTAAGGTTAAAAATGGACAATTAGCCTTTTTAAATGTATTTTCAGCTGTATTAAATCCATATGTGAAAATAGCTATTAAGCCTTTAACTTCTAATCCAACTTCCTTTAAGGCATCTATTGCTTTCATGCTACTACCTCCAGTAGATATAAGATCCTCAATAACAACTACTTTTTGCCCTTTTTCAAAGTATCCTTCTACTTGGTTACCCATCCCATGTCCTTTTGCAGAGCTACGAACATAAATGAATGGTACACCTAATTCTTGTGCTATTAAAGCTCCTTGAGGGATTCCTCCAGTAGCAACACCTGCTATAACGTCTGGCTTACCGAACTTTTCTAATATGGATTCAGCATAAGTCTGGCGGATAAATGTTCGTATGGTTGGGTAAGATAAACTTATACGTGTGTCACAGTATATTGGTGACTTCCATCCAGAAGCCCATGTGAAAGGCGAAGATGGTGAAAGTTTAACAGCTTTTATTTGTAATAAAAATTCTGCTACCTTTAGAGCTTTTTCCTTGTTCAAAATCATATCACAAATGTACAAAGTTTTTATTGAAAACAATCCGATTCGATTTATTTCTATTGAAGAAAAAGTTCCTTTAAATAAATTGAAGTTATATTTAAAAGACACGATGTCTACTAGAAAAAAAATTGAAGAGGTGTTGAAAAATGCTGAAAAAATTGAAGAGATTTACGTTGTATGTCAAAATTTAGAACATGATTTCCATGATTATTTTTCTACGTATGACTTTGTTGAAGCAGCGGGCGGAATTGTTGAAAGAAAAGAGAAATACCTTTTTATAAAGAGAAATGGTTTTTGGGATATACCAAAAGGCAAAATGGAAGAAGGTGAGTTGCCTGATGAATCTGCTATTAGGGAAGTAGAGGAGGAGTGTGGGATTTTAAGGCCAAAGATAACAGGGGATATTTGTCAAACGTTTCATACTTATGATTATAACGGTATACCTACGTTAAAAAAAACGTATTGGTATGACATGACTTTTTCAGGTCCTAAAGATGTAATTCCTCAGATAGAAGAAGGCATTACAGAAGCCGTTTGGTTAAAAGAAAAGGAGATTTCAATAATTAAAGAGAATACCTTTTTATCTATAATAGATGTTCTTGATAAAAAATTCGGCAAAGGATCTTTATGAATTTTATACTTCAAAAGATACTATAAGTTCATTGTTTTGAAGCTGTTCTTTTAGTTTTGTATGAGCTTCTTGAGATCCTTTTATGGTATATAAAAGTTTTACTTGGTGATTAATTTTCTTTTGTCGTGTACAAATATGTTTTAGAGATACTTTTTCAATAATTTCCTCAACATCTTTTTTCTTAAAATGTTCACTTTGTTCTATAACAATAAGATAATTGATTTCTGAGTTGATTTTTTCAATCCAGTGCGGTAGCCAGGAGAAACCTAAAAGAACCAACATAACAATAGCTAGAGATGAAAAAGCAAAAATGTACTGCCCTATACCTACCGTCATCCCTATTGCTGCAGATATCCAAATTGTAGTTGCGGTTGTAAGACCACGAATATTAGCACCTTCTTTAAATATTGCTCCTGCTCCTAAAAAACCAATTCCTGTAACGATGTTGGATGCCACCCTTGCGTCATTACTCATTAAGTTAGATATCATTGTAAAAAGACAAGATCCAACTGTTATCAAAATGACAGTTCTAAACCCTGCGGACTTAGTTCTATATTCTCTTTCCGCACCTATAATAGCTCCAATTAAAAGAGCAATAAGTAGTTTGCCTATTTCGTTTTGTAAAAAATCATTCATTCTGAAACAAAATTAAATTAAAATAACTATTTTTAATTATCTTTTATCCTTTTTATTTTAGTTACATCTTCTAAATTTGTTCTCAATTCATTTAAGTCATTAACTTTGCGGAAAATTTAAGTGTTTTAATGAAGTCTTTAATTGAGTGGGTTCAAGATAGGTTGACCAAGAGACAATTTATTTTTCTTTCAAGTGTTTTGGTTGGACTCTCAGCTGGGTTATCTGTTGTTATTTTAAAAACGTTTGCTCATTTCATTTATCGAATAGCAACTTTTGATAATGAGTTTAATTCAAGGTACCTTTTTGTAATTTTACCTATTCTAGGTATATTTCTGACTGTATTCGTTACTAAAAAGCTTCTTAAAGGTCGATTAGAAAAAGGATTGCCAAACATTCATTATTCAATTGCTAAAAAGTCTAGTATTATTCCTAGAAAACAAATGTACGCTCAGGTTATTACAAGCTCACTAACTGTTGGCTTAGGTGGTTCTGCAGGTTTAGAAGCTCCAATAGTTATAACTGGAGCAGCATTTGGATCAAATTATGCTAAAAGATATAAGCTAGATTATAAAGAAAGGACATTGTTGTTAGCTTGTGGGATAGCAGCAGGAATAGCAGCAGCTTTTAACGCACCAATTGCTGGGGTTTTATTTGCATTAGAAGTTTTGCTTTTAGATGTTAGTATCTCGGCATTTATTCCTTTAATAATTGCAGCAGCATCAGGCACATTGATTTCTAAAATTATTTTAGAAGACGATATTTTAATCTCTTTTAAATTGACGGAACCATTTGACTATATAAATGTTCCGTTTTACGCATTGTTGGGAGTGTTATCTGGATTAGTGGCTGTTTTTCATTCTCGTATTTTTCATAAGGTTGAGGGATTATTTAGTCGTTCTAAAAGAAAAGCATATCGTAACGTTGTTTTTGGAGGTTTAGGTTTAGGTTTGTTGATATTTATATTCCCCTCTTTATTTGGTGAAGGCTATGAAAGTATTAAATCATTATCTCTTTTAAAGCCTCAAGAAGTTTTAAATAATAGTTATTTTCAAGACTACAAAAATAATGAATGGTTTGTTCTGAGTTTTGTTGGTGTATTGATCTTTGTTAAAGCCATAGCAACAGGGTTAACTCTAGGGAGTGGAGGTAATGGTGGGAATTTTGCACCATCTTTATTCGTTGGTGCTTATCTAGGTTTTTTCTTTTCTCGTTTAACAAATATGTTAAGCTTTATAAACTTACCAGAAAGTAATTTTACCTTAGTAGGTATGGCAGGAATTTTAAGTGGTTTGTATCACGCTCCTCTAACTGCTATATTTTTAATTGCGGAAATAACAGGGGGGTATACTTTAATTATACCTCTTATGTTAGTTTCTTCTATTAGTTATGCTATTTCAAGGTACTTTGAACCATTTTCAATGGATACAAAAAAAATGGCGAGTGGTGGTTTTATTTTTACTCAAGATAAGGATAAGAATATTTTGACTACTATGAATACTTCCTCAATTATTGAAACTAATTACGATAAATTATATGTAAATGTATCTTTAGGTGAGTTGGTAAACGTAATCTCAGGTTCAAAAAGAAATGTTTTCCCAGTAATAGATAAGTTTAACAATTTAGTTGGTTTAATCTTGTTGGATAATATAAGAGAAACAATGTTTAAACGTGAGTTGTATGAAACTGTTTTTGTTCAAGATCTAATGACTACTCCCCCAGAAATAATTGATAGTGAAGAAAAAATGGAATCCGTTATGCGAAAATTTGATTCGACAGGAGCTTGGAATTTACCAGTGGTTCATGAGAATAAGTTTATTGGATTTATTAATAAAAATGCTGTTTTTACTACCTATAGATCTAAATTAAAAAGTACCATATTAGATTAGTACTTTATGACCAAGAGTTATTCTTTAAAACTAATTGTTACTTCTAAATATTCCCTAATTCATAACAGTGTAGATTGGGTCTTCTTCTAAATTTACCTCAATGATTTTATCTGCATTTTTAAGTAAAACTTGACAGTCTTTACTTAGATGTCTTAATGTTAATTTTTTTCCTTCTTTGTTATATTTTTCTGTTAAGTTATTTAAAGCATCAATAGCGGACATGTCAGCGACTCTACTTTCTGAGAAATCAATAATTACTTTTTCAGGGTCATTTTTAATATCAAATTTTCCCATAAAAGTAGTACTTGATGCAAAAAACAAAGGTCCAAAAATCTCATAGTGCTTTACTCCGTTTTCATCTATATATTGCTTAGCTCTAATTCTTATAGCATTTTCCCAAGCAAATACAAGTGCAGAAATAATAACCCCTATTAATACCGCTAATGCTAAATTATGAAGGAGTACAGTAATTGCTGTAACAACGACCATAACAATAACGTCAGATTTAGGCATTTTATTAAACGTTTTTAAACTTGCCCATTCAAACGTTCCGATCGCAACCATAATCATAACACCTGTTAACGCTGCTAATGGTACCTTCTCTATGATTGGAGCTCCAAATAAAATAATAGCTAGTATTGTTAGTGATGCGACGATACCTGCTAATCGAGCTCTTGCGCCAGCTGAAAGGTTTACTAATGTTTGGGCAATCATAGGACATCCTCCCATTCCTCCAAAAAAACCATTTAAAATGTTTGCACTTCCTTGTGCTAAACATTCTCTGTTACTATTTCCTTTTGTACTTGTGATTTCATCTACAAGGTTTAATGTTAGCAGTCCTTCTGTTAAACCAACAGAAGCCATTACTAGAGCATATGGAAAAATAATTTTTAATGTTTCTAATGAAAAATCTATGCTAGGAATACTAAAAGAAGGAAGTCCACCACTAACAGAAGCTATATCTACCACTTGTTTGGTGTCGATTCCAAAACCGATAACGATTCCGAAAACAATTAAAATAGCTAACAAAGATGCGGGGATAGCTTTTGTTACTTTAGGAAGAATAAGAACTAAAAAGATCGTTAGAGCAACTAACCCAGCTGTTATAAAAAAAGGAGAGCCTGTCATCCATACTTTTTCTCCATTAATTACTGTCTTAAATTGTTCAAATTGTGACATAAAGATTATAATTGCAAGTCCATTAACAAAACCAAACATAACTGGTTGCGGTACTAGTCGAATGAATTTCCCGAGTTTAAGAAGGCCAACAACTATTTGGATCACTCCAGCTAATGCAACAGCAGCAAAGACATATTCTATTCCAAATTCTTTCATTAAAGCAATTAAAACAATCACTGTAGCACCTGCTCCACCAGAAATTAATCCAGGACGACCTCCGAAAATGGAAGTAATAAACCCCATGATAAATGCGCCGTATAAACCTACTAAAGGCTCAAAGCCAGCTAGGATTGCAAACGAAAGAGATTCCGGAATCATTGTCATAGCAACTGTTAACCCGGCTAAGATTTCAGTTTTATAGTTTACTTTCTGTTTAAAATCAAATAGATTTATCCTTTTAATCATGTTGTTTTCATTTTATTTGAAGGTCGCAAAGGTAGGGCTTTAAGTTTAAATATGAAAAGTAGTATTCTTTGTTTCGTTTGTAATTAAAATAGAGATGGTAGTTATTGATTATTTTCTCTTAAATTTGCCCTTCAAAAGATTGAAATAAATTGAGCATAAATGAATAAAGTAAAAAATAATTTATCTGTTATAATTGTATTGTTGGTACTCTCTCTTCCTCAATTTTCGATCTCTCAAATGACTTTGAAAGAAAAGGTAGTTGATGTATTTACTAGAAAAAAACAGATTATTGTTTTAAATCACAAGGTGGATAGCTTACAGACAATTTCGAATGAAAAAGATAGTGTTATCGGAATAAAAGATACGGGGTTAGAAAAATTAGCTATTGATTATAATTTTCTAGAATTAGAAAAAGATTCGGTAATTAGATTGAAAGATTTAATTGTTTTAAGAAATCAAAAACTTTCAAAAACGTTAGATTCATTGAAAAAAGTAAATGAAGAATCGAAGCGGTACTCGAAAGAACAAAGAGAAGAAGATTCAATAAGGTATCAAACACTTTTACAAAAGTTAAGTGATAAAAATAAGTTTGTAGTTGATTCGATCAAGAAAATAAACGAAGTCAGAAGAGATAAGCAAGAGCCAAAAAGAATTGAGAATTATTATTTCAAAGATTTTAAAAGTGTTATAACTGGAACACCAGATACTAAAAATAGATTTACATGGACTTTTGAATTGTTTAAAAAAGATAGTTCGGGATATATTCCAGCGAATAATGATGAGGTTTTTAATGATAAAAAGGCTGAATTATTAAGTATCATTAATGAAAGAATTAAATCTGATTTTGAAAAGGCATATGGGTTAGATAAAGAATGTTTTAAGACCGACAAAGCTCCAGGTTATACCTTTAATAATTTAGGTTTAGAGTTTAAAGACGATAAGGTCAACTTTTATGCTGTTTTTGATTTCGCAACCGAAAACTGTTACTATTTATATGGTTATACTGTAGTTGAGTTTACAGTTGGTGAAGTTGAGGAGTATATCAAGTAATTTAAAGTTGTTGAGAGTATATTTCTTTTAATAAATGTTTCATAATTAATTGTTTGTGTGTTTTTTTTATTAAATGGGGATGTTCAAATAGTAGAAAGTAGTGAAACAGCAGGTGCTGGAAACGCAGGAAGAGGTATGGTAGAATTTACATCAAATAATCAAGAGCTGGTTTATTCTAAGCGAGGTTGTAAATTCCACATGATTCCACTACAAGAAAAAGCACTGCTTTTGATGGATGTTCCAATATTGGTCAAAATGCTTATTTTTAAAGGTTTACGTTTTAGGTGTCAGTTTAAACGCTTTTTTATAAAAGTGGTTTTGATTTTTCAAATTTAAAAATGTTATTCAGTTATTTGATTTCAATTTTTAGTTATAAAAAAATCCGTTGTAACTTAAATTATGATACAACAATATTGATTAATGAATATTTTAATTTGAAAATTTACTTTTCAAATACATTGAAGCAGACATTGATTAAATTCTTTGTTTTTTTCGATTCGTTTAATTCGTACTTCATTTATAGGTTCTTTATATTTAGCTTTATTGTGTATTTCACCATTCAAAACATCCATTGGAATTACCCCATAATGTTCGCAAGGGTACCTTTCATAATTATAATAGAGCATGAATTGATCGAGATCTATAAAATGTTGGTTGATATTTAGAGAGAATTTAGATTTCATAAATTCGGTTTTGTAGATACTATGTGTACTTTCAGACATTACCTCAAAATGCCGCTTTGTTAAAGCTATTTTTCGTCTTCAAAAGCAGTGCTTTTTCTTATTTGAATAAGGAAAATCAGGAGTGTTTGCAGTAATTTTAGTAACTAATGGTGGAGCCGTTATCTGATTGACCCATTCAAGGAATACTCCTTTGTTTTCAGGTCCTCCGTCAGATAATATATTAATTGGTTTACTAGCATCATACAATTTGTATTTTTCAAATGTTTCTTCAAATAATTCTTTTATAAAATTACCATTCACCTTATCAGAAATTGATTTGTAATGCAGTAAAGCTTTCGAAAAATTATCTTTAACAAAAGCTACTTTTTGAATTCCATCCAGCTGAGTTTGTATAAATGTAACATCTACATGCAGCCACTCAAATGGTCGAGAAGCTCTAAAGGGTTTAGGTTTTTCATCTCCTTTATGCTTTACCTTTCTTACTCTTTTATATCCGAAAAAGTGAGCATATTTGGAAAATGTAGAACGACCACAAATAATTACTGTCCTAAAAAGTGTGTAAAGTGAATATTTTCTTAATTTAAATTTTGAGAAAAAAACATATGAAAACACTTCACTTTACACAGTAGCAAATTATAGAAAATTTATTACAAGTTGGTTCAAAAAAGGATGGAGTTAACGAAATTTTACAAATTTCACTAGAAGCTTTAATGTGAGCTGAAAGAAATTTACATAATGATCTAAATTCAAATGTAAGTATCGGATTTCGATCTATTAATTGTAGGTGATCAAATTAGATAAATACAAGTAGTGAAGTTTCATATTTTAGAAGTTCCACTAAAGTATAGCTTATCAGTACTTTAATCATTTTGAGACCTCTCTGTTTTACCTTAAACATTTTTTCTTCATGATCTGAAAAGAGTTAAAGAAAAGCGGAACTAATAAGTTAATAATTTATTTTTTTATTGTGAAATCATTTTTATAGAACCTTTATTATTTATTTAAATAATATGTTTTTATGTTCTAATAGAATTATGTAATACTAAATAGTTATTATCTATTTAGTATTACATGGCCCATAGCTTTTTCAATTTTATCAATACCTTTTCGTTTAAATTCAATTTTCCAAATATAAACGCCATCTTGGACTTTTTTATCAGATGAACCATATGTACCGTTCCATCCCTTTTCAATGTCATGTGTTTCAAATACGATTTCTCCCCACCTATCAAAAATATACATAGAGTAGTTATATGGATCATAGCCTGAATAAAAGACTGGCAAGAATTCATTGTTAAATTGGTCCTCATTAGGTGTAAATGAATTAGGAACATAGTAAATTAATTCGTCTTTTAATTCTATAAATTGTCCAGTAGTATCAGAACAGTTAAAAGCATTGTTGGCAATTAATGTAATGTAATATTTTCTTGGATCATTTGGGAATTCGTGTTTAGGATCTGTTTCAATACTTGTCTCATCATCATCAAAATCCCAGAAGTAAATCGAAGCATTCGTAGATAAATTATTAAATTCAAAAAATGGATTAGCAACAGTCTTACTGTATGCATCAGCTGTAAATTCAGCATTTGCTTTAGGGTAAGTACAAATTAACGATGTTTTAGTTAGTGAGTCAACACAACCATTTGCACTAGCTACCAATTTAATATCGAAACAATTCTCTGTTTCAAAGATATGGTTTACAGAATCAATTTCAGTAGTTGAATTAAACGTATTACCATCTCCAAAATCCCAATTGACTTGATCGTATTGAGGAGTTGAATTATTTAAGAATTTAACTGCTAAAGGTAAACACCCACTAGTTGTGTCTACAGTAAAAGAAACTACTGGTAAAGTGTAAATATTTATTTCAACAGACCCTGATTGATTTTGCGAACAATTATTAGAACTAGCATCTTGAACAGCAACTAAATTATAAGTAAAAGTACCTGATGTATTTGTAATTTGTGGTACAGTTACCGAATTACCAGAAGTAGTCGTTACAGTCGTATTCGCTCCACCATTAATGTTGTAAGTAAAAGTATAAGGAGCCGTACCATTAGCACCAGTGAAAGTGATGTCAGGATTAGCATCGTTCACACAAATATC
>Ga0228634_1000686_pt1 | contig 23009 bp, 14 predicted proteins | sample 42DmetaG_FD_190063 | JGI IMG/M metagenome (GOLD analysis project Ga0228634, IMG submission 190063) | Seawater microbial communities from Monterey Bay, California, United States - 42D | ecosystem: Environmental > Aquatic > Marine > Coastal | place: USA: California | collected 2016-09-27 | reverse complement strand
AATATTTTCCACCCAGAAAGCGAATATCTAAAAGGGTTGGTTTTAAAAGTTGAATAATATGAGAATAGTTTTCATGGGAACCCCACAATTTGCAGTTAAAACTCTGGATGCTATTTTTAATAGCAAACATGAAGTCGTAGGTGTAGTTACTTCCACAGACAAACCTGCTGGAAGGGGAAGAAAAATACAACAATCTGATGTTAAACAATATGCAACTAAAAATAATATAAGATTGTTTCAACCTGAAAAATTAAAAAACAAAAATTTCATTAACGATCTCAAAGTTTTAAATGCTGATTTATTTATCGTAGTTGCTTTTAGAATGTTGCCTAAAATAATATGGGAAATTCCAAAAAAAGGGACTGTAAATCTTCACGCCTCTATTCTTCCAAATTATAGAGGTGCTGCTCCAATTAATTGGGCTATTATAAATGGTGAAAAAGAATCTGGTGTAACTACATTTTTCATTAATGAAAAAATTGATGCTGGAGATGTATTATTAATTGAAAAAACAAAAATAAAAGATGGACAAACAGCAGGTGAGCTCCACGATAATCTTATGGAAATTGGTTCCAAGCTAATAATTAGAACAATCTCAGAAATTGAGAGTGGAACTCTAAAATCTAAAAAACAAATTATTTCAGCATCGCAAAAGATTGCTCCCAAACTAAATAGAAACAATACTGAAATTAATTGGTTCAAAGATGATATAACGATAAAACAATTTATTCTTGGACTTAATCCCTACCCTGGTGCGTGGACATTATTGTCTAATAATGGTAGAGAATTAAACTTTAAAATTTTTAATGTTAAAACAAGCAATTTAAAAGTTCCTAAAAAAACAATTTTATTAAAAGAGAATAAACTCTACATAGGAACTAATACCAATGCTTTAGAATTGTTAGAAATTCAATTAGAGGGAAAGAAAAGAATGAATGCAAATGATTTTCTCCAAGGAAATAAAAATATTGACCAATACATTGTTTTATGAGATTGACTACTATTTTAGTTTTAATATTGATTCCGTTCTATTTTAAATCTCAGCAAATCATTACTTCTGTTAATGAAATTTACCCTGATAAAGAATTTGAAAATATTCATGTTAAGAAAATTTCTAGTGATTCTTCTTCTTCCACTTTTGCAATATGGATCAAACAAAAAGTTAAACTTCACAAACATGTTTATCATACGGAAAACGTATTAATAGACGAGGGATTTGGAGAATTTCAAATAAACGATTCTATTTATAAAGTTACTGCAGGAGATTTGATTATTATTCCAAAAAATACTTGGCATGGTGTAATAGTGAACTCAAAGTCAACAATGAAAGTTATTTCTGTACAGTCTCCAGAATACTTTGGAAAAGATAGAATTTTTAAAGAATGATATTTTTTTTAAATTTAGAATATGGTAAAAAATAATTTCAGTTATTCCGTTTCTGTAGATTGTGTTATTTTTGGTTACGATCAAGACTCACTAAAAGTCCTATTAATTAAAAGAGGTGTAGATCCATACGTTGATTACTGGGCATTACCAGGTGACTTAGTTCATCCAAATGAGAATACGGAAGAAGCTGTGGATAGAGTTTTAAAAGATATGACTGGATTAGAAAATATTTTCACAGAACAGGTGAAAACATTTGGTGACATAGGAAGACATCCTTTAGGAAGAGTTTTTACTATTTCTCATTACAGTTTACTTAGAATAAAGGAATATGAATTATCTCCTACCAATAAAAACAATAGTCCATCAGCATTTGCATCGGAAGCAAAATGGCATAATGTAAATAGAATTGGGGAATTAGCTTTTGATCATAATAAAATACTTGCTGCATGTAAAGAAAAATTGGTGAATCATGTAAAATCTAAGCCTGTTGGATTTGAACTTTTACCTAACAAGTTTACTCTCTCAGAGCTTCAAAATCTATACGAATCTATATTAGAAAAGAAATTTGACAAAAGAAATTTTAGAAAAAAAATAAATTCCATGAAATTGTTAATAGATACTGGAAGCACTCAAAAAAGTGTATCTCATAGACCTGCAAAATTGTTCAGTTTCAATAAGGATAAATACGAGATTCTTAAAAAGACAGGTTTCGACTTTGAGATATAACTAAAATAATTCTTGGGCTGCAAAAGCAGCCATATTAACTTGCTGATGTCCCACGTTAGGAACCTCTTTTTTTAGCCAATTTGAAATATAGTTCATGTTTTGTGCAATTGAATCACTATTCAAAATAAAATATTGTCCTCTAGAAAGTCTGTGATTTCCTTGTAAATTTGCGCCATCTGTTGTATTAAGGAAAGGATCATTTGGATTGTTATCATTTTGCCCTAAGTGAATCTCTAAATTTTTCAAAAAAGAATTTTCTAAATCATTTGAATTTATAGAAGTACCTTTTAATCCGTATGGAAAAGAGATGCTTGTATCTGGTAAAGTATACCATCCAGCATTAGCTGAAACAGCTTTGTTAATTCTTGAATTTGGTTTGAACTGAACATAGCGATGTACAAATTGAGCACCTGCTGAATGTCCAAACATATTGTATTTATTTCCTACGTAATCTAAATTATTTTTAATCATATCAAAAACAGGTTCTATCAAAGAAAAAGTCCAAACATCTTCATTGGTAAAATTACTATTAAAATCTCTTACATATCCTAGTTGGTAAGAAGTACTATTGGGGAAGTAATAGTCTGAGAACTCAAAAGAGAAAACCATAATTGAATATTGTTCAGCTAAAGGAATCCAGGTTTCTAAATAATCGTCTGCATTTCTATTCATACCTGGAAAGATAAAAAGTATAGGAGCATTGGTTCTGTCTACAGAAGGAGGTAGATAAAAATGAATATTAAATGGCTTATCTGCTAAGGGCTGATAATCGTTAAATTCAAAAACTCCATGATTATTATTATCAAATAGATTTGAAGTAGAGGTGCCATCTTCATCTGGGGCTTTTCTACAACTTGAAAACACAATTATTATAGAGAGAAATATGTATTTAAGAACTTTCACTTTCGTGAAATTAATGATTATATTTGGTTTAAAGTTTTTAAATGAAATCTAAATTATTTTACAATATCCTTCATATTTCTTTATTTACTGTCCTTTTATGTACTTTAAATATTAAATGTGCAAAAACAGAGGATGTTGTACCTATAGATAATACCATTGATACAACAAATATTTCTGATACTATTTATTATGGATTTGTTTTAAACGAAGTACTTTATGATCCACCAAGTGGAAGTCCGGGGGATGCTAATGGTGATGGAATAAGAGATGCTAATGATGATGAATTTGTAGAATTAGTTAATAGTTCTACAACTAGTCTAGATATCAGCGGATATAAACTATATGATGCAGATAGGCTTTCAATTAATACAGCCAATCATGAATTTCCAGCAAATACTATTTTAAACCCTGGACAAGCTGTAGTTGTTTTTGGTGGTGGAACTCCAACAGGAAATTTTGGAGGCTCTTTAGTTTTTGCAGCTTCTGGTCAAGTTTTAAATCTAAATAATTCTGGAGATATTCTTACCATTAAAAATAACAACGATAGTATTCTATTTACTTTTGATGTCACTGTACTTTCCAATAATCCTAATGAATCTTATACAAGATTTCCAGATCTTTATGGAAATTTCACACAGCACGATAGTGCAAGTACAGGAATATTATTTTCCCCTGGAACAAAAGCAGATGGAACCAATTTTTAGATCATTTATAACATCAATTCTTGTATTAGTTTCTTCTAGTGTTTATTCATCTACTAATAATCATTTTACAAGCAATGACTCTCTAAAAACCAAAAAGGTTTTAATGATTGGAAATAGTTTTACTTTTTATTGGAACCTTCCCCAAGTAATAGAATGTATGTTCAAAGAAAAGAATCTAAACATAACAGTTGATCAAAAAACTATTGGAGGAAGTAATTTAGCTAAGCACTGGATAATTAATAGCGATAAAGATTATTCCATTGAAAAATATCAATATTTAGTTTTAAATGACCACAGTACAAATCCACTTATAAATGTAGATTCTTCTGCAAAATATATTAGAAAATTTGTGGACTTAGCCAAAGAAAGTAATTCTATTCCACTTATTTATGGCACTTGGGAATATCCATATTTAAAAAATATTTCAAAAAATAAAAAATCAAATACAATGGAAATTCTTGATTCCATTTCAAGATTAAATCAAGCAATTTATGTGCCTGTTGGAAATGCATTTAATTATATAGAAGAAAATTATCCTGAAATCAACCTATATATGGATGATAATAAACATCCATCTCCAAATGCTACTTATCTTGCAGCTTGTATTTTTTATGCCATGATAACTGGTGAGAACCCAATAGGATTACCTAGAAGATTTGAAGGTAAAAATATAGATGGAAAAAAAATTTTTTATATAATAACAGAAAAGAACATTGCTCCAACCATTCAAAAAGTTGCTAATTTAATAACCGAAAATTTAAGATAAATACTAAAAAATAACTTGTAATAGACACTCAATATTAAGTCTATTTGTAGAAGTATTATTAGGGAAATTTATATAATTAGCCATCAATTGTGTTTTAACTGCTTTATTTGAAAAATATTTGGTAATTCCTGCGCCCATAGAATCGTAATTTTGTAAAATAGAATAAGTTTCTTCAAACTCATAGTAAGATCTTCCATATTTTAAATCTAGTGACCAGTCGCTGTTAAATAAATAACCTCCTTGAATATTGAATGCATTTCCCAATACTAAGTACTGACTGATTTGAGTTGGCTCAAGGAGAGATGATCCAGAAGTGTTTAAAGAACTTCCTTGTAAATTATAAGCAGCAGTATTTACATATTCAAATAGAAGGTTAAGTCCTCTGTACTTAACTAAAATATCAACATAGTTTTTTAGATAATTAGGTAGTTTTCTATTTCCTAATGAATCATAAAACATAAAAGTTCCCTCAGGGATAAAAATTCCATATGAAGTTTCTTCTTCAATATAATGTCCTTCTCCTACTTTATGACTTGAACCAATATTGAGACTAGAAGCACCTCCAATTAATAATTTTAGGTCCTTTTCTTTTAAGATATCATGTCCTACTAATTCATTATTAGTTTTAAAAAAACCTAGTGGATAAATATTAATTCTTCCACCATATTTAAAGCCACCTTGATCGTTATCAATTGAATTTTCACCAAATGAATTAGTACCATCTCCGCTAGTTACAGCTAAAGAAGGTTTTAAACCAATATTACCCAATGAAAACTTTCCTTCTAAAAACAAGCCAAACTCTCTACCTAGTTCTGTAAAATTTTGAGACAAATAATTCCTAGATGCAAACTGTAAATCATATTCCATTATCTGCATGGAAAGATTGTTAAATGGAGACAACTTTTGACCAAAGAAAATACTTAAATTCTTATTTGGATGATAACCAATCCAAGCGTCTAACAAGGGAAAAGATTCGCTGAAATTTGTTTGGATGAGAAATGAAAACTGACCATTATTTAAAGACCCACTCAAATTAAAATAAGATCTTTTAATTCCAAAATAATTCAAACTTTCTGAAAGTGAATCTTTTAAACTTGTATTTAAAAAACGAGATTGAGCCATCCCCCCTATTTTAAATATATGGGTGCTATCGTCAAAATTGAATTCGACACCCGATCCTAATTGGTATTTATAACTATTGTTTTTTTCATAGCTAGATTCGTTCATTAACTGAGCTTCCTGACAAATAAAGTTTAATGAAAATAAGGATGTTAAAAATAAGGCTACAATTGTCTTTTTCATAATTTTTTATTTAAAGTATATCGATGAATTTTTTGAATATCACTAGGACTAATAACATTAAATCTTAAAAAACCTGATAGCATTTCTGGCTCGAGTGTTTCAACTGCTATATTTGATTTTTCTTGATTCATTGGTATAATAAAAGTTCCTTTTTCTAAAACCTTTTGTTCTTTAACTATGTTAGTAGAAACAATATTTTCATAAAAGCCTTGAAATTTCGTAGGAGATTTCTTTTCAGAAATAATTTTATATGATTCTAAATCAAATAATTCATCAAATTTTAAAGTGTCAATATCTAATCCCAAAATATTTAATTTGTCCGTAACTATACTTAATTCTTTCTCTATAAAATAATAAAATGGACGTTTTCTTGTAATTTCATTTGTACATTTTAGTCCATTATTTAAGACAATATTTACCGGGACAATATCAAGATTATATACATCTATCATATCGAGATTATAGTTAGATTTCTCTTTTTTATATTTAATGGTAATTTCTTCTGGAAATTTATTACAATCCTCTAAAGTTGATTTAATATAATCTGAATTGTTAATAGAAGTATTTAAAAAGGAGTAAGCCAATAAATAACTTGTGTAAATACGTCTTTTGAAGGAAGTTCTATTTAAGCCAACTCCTCTTACTTCCATAAGCATAGAAATAGAATTTCCCAAAGCAAATGAAGTAGCGCTTGATCTTGGACTTACAGAGCCTAGATTGAAATAGATCTTGTTATTCTTGTGTTTAGAAGATAAATAATTATGATATCTTAAACCCTTATTATCTAATTTTAATTTTGCAGGAGGTAAATAAGTATTCTCAACTACTGATTTTATACTAGGACAGACATTTAAATTACCAGAATATAAAAACATACAATCGTATAATGAGGTAGTTCCATACTCTCCAAAATTTACAAAATCAACTCTATATGGTTTATACTCGTGGAAATCTACCATTAAATCCGGTGAAAAGCCACTTATAGATTGCTTAATTGCAATGGTTTCTTGGTTGGTTAATTTCGTATGATCTCTATTTAAATCTTGTCCATTAGAGGCATATCTACTTTGCTTTTCATATCCATCTATATTTGCCATAGGAATGATAGCAATATTTAATTTTCTGGTTAAATCTTTCAAAGAATCAACTTCCAACAAATTATGGATAAGCAATAATAAAGATTCTGTACTAGCAGGTTCATTACCATGGAGTCCTCCCATAAAACAAACCTTAAAATTATCTGCTTTTTTTTCACCTAAATACACCATGGGAATTTGCTTCTCTTTTTGAGATTTTCCAATATATTCATAGGATACTTTATTAGGATATTTTTCACACAATTCGTCCAAGAAATACATCATTTCTAAGTACTTTGTAAATCCTTTTTTCTTATTAAAAGCAGGGGTAGGAACCTCAATATCAAAATCGGGAAAATATTTTTCGGATATCTTTTTAGAGTCCTGAGAGTATATAATACTAATAATTATAAAATAGAAAATTATAAAAGTTGAAAATCTCATTAGAAAGCAACTTGGACCATTAAATAAAGTATATACTCTGAGGCTTCAAACTCCAACCTCTCATAGTCTTGTGCTCTTAATTTAGCATTATCTATGAACCTGTAAGATGCTTGAATTTTAAATGAATAATTTTTAGAAAAATATTTACTAAAACCTATCTCATAAAAGTTATTTCTATTGTAGAAGGTAGCATTATTCATAAATGAAAATTCATCAGGACTTAATTTGGTAAATCTACCGTCTATAGAAATGAGAGATTTAAATAAATAACCAGCTTGAATATTAATACCACTTCCTAAAATTAGTTGCCTTTTAACATATTCATCAGAACTTACAGAGATAAAATTATTTTCATCCCATGCTCGGAAAGAACTTGTTATTTGAGATGGATCATCTCCATACCTGTCGTTTCTGTGTGTTATATCATCTGCTACAAAAGCTTTGGTATTTACATATTCAGCTAATAATGAAAATCCTCTGTATTTAAAAAGTAAATCTGCACCTAATTTTAGGTAATTTGGCAACCTGTAAGTTGTATCAACGCCAGAAATGTTATAAAATAAAAAATCTCCATTTCTTCTACCTCTTCTACTACTCATTCCATTGTTAAAACTTCCACTAAAACCAAGAAGAAGTTTCGGATTTAGCTCTCTTACCATATCTACTTGTCTAAACTGACCAAAGTTTCTAAATAAACCAAATGGTAAAATATTAACTCTAGCTCCATATTTTAATCCTCCAAAATCTCTTGAATTAAAATTATAAGCATATCCATCGCCAGTAGTGATATTTAACATAGATTTCACAACTGCTTTATTCCCAAGTTTAAACCTATTGTCATAAAATATACCTGTTTCTCTAATACTTGAAAAAGCACCTGTTAATCTACTTCTTTCAGGAAGTTGTAGGGTATTAGAAGCCATTTGAACTTCAATATTATCTGTAGGTGTTCCTTTTTGACCAATAACAATTTTATTGGTTTTATTGATATTATAACCAAGCCATGCATCCCACAAAATATTGGACAAAAACCCATCGTCGGCTTCAGATTCTGCTAAATTGAGCTGAAGTCTATAACTAAAATCCGGATTGGACTGATTTCCAGAAAGTCTTAATCTAATTCTTCTAGCTCTAAACCTATTGTATCTATTAATATCTGTAATTGCAGAAGAGTCATAAGAAATTGTTCTAGATTCAAATAAAGACTGAGAATAACCTCTTAATACAACTTTATAATTATTATCAGTGCTTGCAAGAACAATTCCATTACCTGGAATATAATCACCTATTAAAAAATCTTGACAAAAATTAAATTTTGATATTACTAGGCAAATCAATAAACTTAATAATCTTTTTGTCATAATATTTTAATTACTAACGATAAACCTTCTTATTAAAGAAGAATTTTGAGAGTTAGATTTAATAAAATATAATCCAGAGTTAAGATTAGAAATATCAAGAATTATTTCTTTAGAATTTCCCATGTTTTGTAAAACTAATTTTCCAGATATATCATAAATAGAAATTGGACTTATTAAATTATTTGATTTAATTGCTAAAAAACTAGATGTTGGGTTTGGAAAAATAATTATATCATTCACATCTAAATTTTCTAAGTACCCAGTTGGAGAACATATTTCGCAACTCCCCCAACAGACATCATCAAGCACTGTGTTATTAGAAGGAACAATCAAAAATCTGTTAGTAAAATTGGATAGTCCATTGGTACAAGTTTCATTTGGATCAAGAGTCTCTTGGAAAGCCCAGTTATCTGCTGAAAATTTATATTCAATAGTATCCCCTATATTTAAACTCACTGTTATTTCCCAAATTTCATCACCATCAACATCTGTCAATGTATTACAATTACCACACCAATTATTAAAAGTAGAATTTAATTCTGGTAGGTTAAACGGATCTATTACTTGAGACATATCTACTTTAAAAGTTATATCACTTACGTTTCCTCCTTGAGTTGAACAATATGGATATGGACAATTTGAAGAAATTGAAGTCGTAGAACCATCTGTACAATCAACACCACCCATAATCCAATTCAAACCATTAAAGGTTACGAACCCAGAAGCATCTTTATAAGCCCAGGAGTCCTTATACTCCCAGGGCTCCCCAGTACCATCAACATTAATATCACCAAATGTTTCAATAACAATACCATTTTCAAATAATTCTATAGCATCATCACCATTTTGAGTTATTACAGCTTGATCATCTAGTAAGACTAAATTAAAAGGATTGCAGCCTACAAAATAAGAATTAATAGCAGCAGTATCTCTACAAACAATAACTTCATCCCCTGTATTTAGATTTATTGAAGGAAAGGTATATTCTTGACCATCTGTTCCTCCACCATTATTAGCAATTCCAATTCCATAAATGCTTAAATCTGAAATATTTTGAAGTGCTCTTACATGAATTGCTTTTCCTGTAGAACCTCCAGTTGGCATGTCCAAATCTAAAACACCTGCCAATTCTAGAATGTTTTGAGAGGAAATAGTTAGATTAATTAAAATAAACGATAGTATTAAGTGAAAATATTTCATAATTATAATTTCTTTAAAATAAAAAAAAAGAGCAAAAAATTAACTCTGCTCTTTTATTATTTTTAAATAAGAATTGTTAATTGCTAACAATTACTTTCTTATTACTAATAATCCCATTTATAGAATAATTTATAAAATAAACATTACTGTTTAAGTTACTGAAATCTAAAATACAATTAGAACTGTTCAATGTTTTGGACATAATTACCCGTCCAACAACATCCAATACTTCCACCTTTTGAATTATTTCAGATGATAAAATATTTAAAACATTATTAGCAGGGTTTGGGTATATTCTAACATTGTCTTTCCATTCACTAATTCCAGAAGGAGGAACGACAACACAGGGATCACAACTTGACCAACATACAATTCCAAGAATTGTATCTGAAGTTGGAACTACTAAAACTCTATTTGTATAAGTAGAGTCTCCATTTGTACATGGTGCTCCTGGATCATTCATTTCTTGAATAGTCCAACTATCCGCTGAATATTTATACTCAACATTATCACCTGGTATTAGGGAAATAGTCACATCCCAAACATTATCACCATCAACATCACTCATTGCATCGCAATTACCACACCAACCATTAAAGGTTCCATTTAGTTCAGCAGCCGTAAAAGGATCAGTAACATCTTGCATATCTACCTGAAAAGTAACATTTACACCAGTTGGAGGAGTAACTATAGAGTTACAAGTACCATCGTAATCACAAGTACCAAAACAATGTTGAATAGTTGTATCTGAATATACAGGTGCTAAATTTCTATCATCGTACGGAGGAACTGCGCATGGCAATCCAGAAATATTTTCTTTTGCTCCCCAACCAGAGTTTCCATTTGTAAATGTATAATCACTTGTAAATCCAATTGGTTTAGTTACGGTAAATGACCATACTCCACCACCTAAATCTGTCATTGGATTATCTCCAGGAATTCCAAATGTGCCTCCACCAGCTATAAACATCCCGGTAGAATCGATAGTTCCTCCTGTACTAGTAATAGAAGATACATTCAAGGTAAAGGTAATATCAACAAAACTTGAAGGAGGCGGGGGACAACTACCATCTGTCTCACAACTTCCAAAACAATGTTGAATAGTAGTATCTGACAATATATTAGGAAGTAATCTATCGTTGTAATTTGCTGGATCACCGCATGGTAGACTATTCAAATTCTCTTTTGTACCCCAATCACTTCCAGAATTTGGACTATTGAAAAATGCATAATAATTAGGACCTGATCCTGAAACAACAGTTGCAACTCCTGTCCATAATAAACTATCTGTAGCACTTTGAACTAATTGTAATCCATTAGCACCTCCTAAAAAACCACCACCTGCATACATTCCATTAGGTCCTACCATACCACCATTTTGGTAAATAGTAGCAGTATTCACTTTTAAAGTAACATCGTAAGTAGATGCTGGAGGTGGAGGATTTCCTCCACTACAAAACGGATAAGGACAACTTGAACTTTGCGTAGTAGTAGAACCATCGGTACAGTTTACAACTCCAAATGACCAATCAAATCCAGAGAAAGATGTTGGACCAGGGGAACCAATAGTAGGCCCTAACTTATAAGCCCATGAATCCATATATTCCCATGGCTCTCCACTACCATCTACATTGATATCTCCAAAAGTTTCTATGACTGTCCCATTATGGAAAAGTTCAATAGCATCGTCTCCATTTTGGGATATATCACTAGTGGCTTGTATTATGCGATGAAAGTTTGAATAACACGAATCAAAATATAGTGCCATTTCAGCAGTGTCTCTTGCTAATAATATTTCTTCACCAGCAGTAACGCTAATGCTTGGAAATACGTATTCTACGCTATCTGTACCTCCACCATTATTGGCTACACCAATTCCATAAACACTTAAGTCTGATATATTATCATTTACTCTTAAGTGAATGGCTTTACCACTAGATCCACCAGCTGGAACAGTAAAATCTATAATTCCTTGTAAGAATAGATCATTTCCCGTTGTTGTATTACCACAAGAATTACAAGTAGCCCACTTATAACAAACTACAGAATCATTAGAAGGTAAAACTAAAAATCTATCCGATCCAAAACCTCCTGCACCACCACATAAAGTATCATTTACAGACTCGTCTCCTCCCCAGTTACCATTTACGAACTTGTAAAACTGCTGTGTCCCAACTGTTAAACTTCCATAACTGATTGTTATTGACCAAATGTTATCTCCATCTGGGTCTGACATGGCACAAGCAGTATCTGTAGGATTCCAATCAGGCATTGTAAAGCCAGCAGACAATGCTCCGTTAGAACCAAAATTTCCTGCAATTCTAATTCCATTGGATGCTAAAGTTGCTCCACTAGCTAAATAATCATTAATATCTACATTGTAGGTTACATTCACTGGATTACTAACCGCATTAACTTGAACAGACCCAACCATTCCTGACGCAGCATGAGATCCTACTGAACAATCATAATTATAAGTTCCTGGGACAGTAAATACATAAGTATAAATTGCTGCTCCATTAGTAGGTGTAGAAGTAAAACTTACAGGATTGTTAAAACTAGTTCCAGTAATTGTATTAATATCAAAATTTACATTGTGATAACCACCATCATTTACCCAAATAACAGTATCATTAACGTTTACTGTAAGTGATGAAGGCGAATAATAATAACTTCCTGAATTTACTGTATGGGTAACAGCAAAGAAGTTCATTAACAAAGTAAAAAATGTTGTGATTAATAGTAATTTTTTCATTCTTTTCATTTTTTAGTTTAAAGTATTAATTACATAAAAATACAAAAAAAAGGGGCTTTATGAAAGCCCCTTAATTTTATAAGTTAAAACTAATTTTATTGAACGGTAATCCTTTTGGTTATCATTCCATCATTAGTTTGGATATTAATCATATATACCCCTCTTTCAAGGTTTGAAAGTTCAACATTTACTTTATTTAAGTTAATGCTGCTGTTATTGAAAACAATTTTACCTTGTAGATCTGTAATTATTAACTCTGTTATTTCTTGACTGTTTGTAATAGTGAACTCACCATTATTTGGATTTGGATAGATATTCAAATCACTAAACGATAGTTCGTTAATATTACTACAATCTTCAACAGTAACCACAGCTTCAGTTCTTGTTGTTGATCTACAATTTGATATTGATGTCCATTCAACATTATCAATATAAAAATCATCACCTGTGTTAGCATAAAGATTACAGGAAGCAACTGGATCAGGATTTACAAATGTTCCCTGAGAGTTTCCATTTACATATACTTCCCAAGTCCCAGTAGAATAATCACATTCTAATTCGATATTGAACCAAACTGGACCACCTGTTGGAGTAGTAGAATAAGCACCTGTTAATACAGAAGCTCCATCTACTTGTATATCAATTGCACCACCTGTGAAGAATACACTCATATTCCATGCTGTTCCGATATTAACATCTTCTTGGAAGTTAAAGTAAGCAGATGTTACAATATACATATCCATAGAATAGTTGAAAATACCTCTGTTGAACGCTTCTCCAAATTCCAATACAGGGTCATGAACAAGGGCATTGTTTAACCAAAGTGAGTTAGTTCCACTACTAGCTTGTGCACTAGAAACTGGGGCATCATACTGACCACCCGGAGTTCCACCTGGCCATACAGCCCAATTGTTAGAATCAACAACTACAATGAAGTCTCCATCGTTGTAGGAATCAAAGTCTTCGAAATATTCAACTGAAGCAGCAGCTTCTGCGTAATAAGAAGTAGTAGCTGTTGGACTTACATCTAACATTCCTCCCTCACCTACTAGGTTACCACCTGTGGCAGCATCATACCAGTAAGTGTAATCAGCATCAGAATAAACCATTGCAGTATCACCATTGCAAATAGTATCACCATCAGTCATAGGCGCCATAGCAGTGTAATAGTTTTCACCACTTGTTAAATAGTTGTTGTTTGTAGTATCAAAATCTGATGCTAAATCAACATGTAAGGCTACATCATAAGTACCATCAGCACTCATATCTGCAGTTGCTGTGAAAACATACATTGCAGTATCACCTACAGCTAATGGTCCTGCAATAGTTTCAACTACTACTGCACCACCATTTACACCGTAAGAAACATCGAAGTTAGATTCTGGGAGTAATCCTTGATTAACAACCCAAACTTCAATTGGTTCGGTACTAGTTAAATCACAACCACTTGGTGCTACAGCAGCTACTATCGCCAAGTCATTTTGAGGCAATTCTCTTACTTGGAAATTATCAACTGCTATATCTCCCGTGTATTGAACACCTGTTCCGTCGTCACCAACAATACCTAGAATTGTAAATTGTACTATTCCAGTGTAAGCGGATAAATCAACGATTTCTTCGTTCCACTGATTACCTTGATCTCCAGTTTTGATAAACACTTGTGTTAAAGTTCCAGATGCATCAGTTATCCAAACAGATAACTCATCTACTGCTCCTCCAAACATATGAGTGAAAAATCTAAGTTCTGGAGATGTTAATCCACTAATGTCAATTGAATTTGTGTGAATTAATGCAGAATCACCTGGTGCTCTTGGTGAAGAAGTTTCTATATAAATATAGTTACCTCCACCAGAAACATCATCAGACGGACCAGTATTACCAGATGTAGTCCCACCAGAATTTAAAGACCAATCAAATTGATCATTAACTTCTTGAGTCCAACAAACAGGGATAGAAACATTGAAATCCTCTAAATATGGTGCAACATCATCATTACATGTAGTAGCAAAAGAAAATGGACCAGCCCAGTTACTTGTGTCACCTGAACCGCAAGCTGCTTGTACCCAGAAATCATAACTAGTTGCAGCAGTCAAACCACTTACCGAATATGGCATTGTAGTTGCTAGAACAGATGTTCCAGTTCCTGGTGCGAAACCTGATAATCCATACTGTAAATTCCACTGTGTCTCAGAACCATTGATAGTCCATGTTAAGTCAGCAGAAGAACCAGTAATAAGTACTGCATCTAAATCTGATGGAGTTAAACATGATGGGCAATTACCATTACCAACTATTGAATCAAAAGCAGCTCCAGCAGCTATTACAGCTCCAGCATCGTCAGAGATATTCCAAGATATTTCACTTGGATATCCACCGCCATTCCAATTGTCTAACTCAATTAAATCTCCTGTAGCAGCTCTAAAAATTTCAGTTGCAGCAGAACCATTGATAATAGTTGCGCTTGCTAGAACTGTAACTCCGTTAACTTTTACATCTACAGAACCACCGTTCCATCCATCACCCCATGAATCAAACATATTTAAATAATGGTTACATCCGTATCCCGCAGGGAATGGTGTAGTGAATGTAAAAGGGCCTAATAAAGTACTAGTGCTACCCGAACCACAATCTGCTTGTAAATACATATCATATGTAGATGCAGCTGTTAAACCGGTTAATAATAAAGTGTCATTGGTTGCTGTTAAAGCAGTTCCCGTTAGAGGATCAAAACCTGTAGTATCTAACATGTAAATCCAACTTGTTTCATTTCCTCCGGCAGTCCAAGTAACAGTAGCTGTACTCGACGTAACACTATCAATACTAACATTTGTAGGCTGAGGACAAGAAGCACAAGATGTTACTTCTAATAAATCAACAGCTAAATCACCTGTAAAACCACCACTACTATTTCTAATATATGTAAAACTTACATGAATAGTATCTCCAATATAACTTGCTGCATTAAATGCAACTGGTATCCAAGGAGAAGCATTTGAAGAGTTTAATGCACCACTAATAGACGCAACATCTGTAAAAGTTGCACCAGCATCGTTTGATACCGAAACATTTAAAGTTCCAATATCTGCTCCAAAAGCATGCATCCAAAATGATACTTCAGCATCATTCAATGCATTTGACAAATCAATTGGTTCTGAAACAATGGTTGCAGTGTCTAAACCTCCAGTTGTTGCCTCAAAGTAAAAATATCCACTACCACTGTGAGGACTAGATGGTCCAGTACCTCCACTTACAGTTCCAGCAGAACTAGTTCTCCATGTACCGTTTCCACTCGTAGCAATATCTCCAGTCCAAGTTCCTATTCCATCCAATTCGTTAATGTAAATTGTTGATGGGTTAGAAGTCCCTGAACATGCAACACCAGTTGGTGCAGGAGGTAAAGTACTGAAGGTTGCTGGTCCTAACCAAACACTACTGTCTCCAGCAGAACAAATTGCTCTTACCCATACACTGTAAGATGTTAGAGAAGATAATCCAGTTAAAGAATAATTAGTATCTGTCGAAACCACCGTAGACATATTAGTACCATCATCGTACATAACCGCCCAAGAAGTTTCAGAAGCACCCGCTATCCAAGTTAAATCAGCACCGTTTGAACCAACGTTACTAACACTTAATGATGAAGGTTCAGGACAAGAAGTAGCTTCCCCTACAATTACTTCATCAATTGCTAAATCATCATAAAAAGCTCCACCTGCAGAAGGTTCAGAGAAAATGAATCTGATTGATGTAGTAGTAGAAGATATTGAAGCTAAACTTACATACTTTCTTTCCCATCCACTTGTATTTCCAGTAAAACTTGTAATTGAATCCCAAGTTCCAGCATTATCTGCTTCAATTGTTAATGTAGAATTATATCCATAACCTTCGTCATGACTATTTATTAGGAAAGAAACTTCTGCGTTTGTCAAAGTAGAAATATCTATTGCTGGACTTTCTAGTATAGAAGGACCATCATTTCCAGATGCATCTACAAATGCAGCCATACCGTTAGGGAATGGGGTTGGATTATTTAAAATGTTTCCAATATGTTGGTAATACCCACCATATACGTTGAAATCAGTAAATTTCCAGTCTTCACCTCCACTCATTGACCAACAAATTGGTAATGTAGAAGAAAAGCTTTCGCTAAATGGAGCACTAAAGGTACCACAACCTGTAGCAAAAGTAAATGGACCAACATAAGAGCTAGAGTCAGTTCCACAATCTGCCTGTACCCAGTAGTCGTAAGAAGTAGCAGATGTTAACCCAGTTAATGAGTATGGGTTAGTTGTAACATTTACAATAGTTCCAGTTCCAGGTGTGAAACCAGCTAAGCCATATTGAACATTCCAAGCTGTCTCAGTACCATTTGCAGTCCATCCTAAATCAGCAGAACTCGATGTTAAATTAGTTGCTGTTAAAGTTGAAGGAGCTAAGCAAGCTGGAGCAACCCCATAATAAACAGTTACATTCCAAGTATTATTATCTACTTTGTTGAAGGTATTTCCACAACCAGAACCACCATAAGATCTTCCAGCATGTAATTCTATTGTTACTGTTCCAGAGCCACCATTAAATGCTGTGGTTGTTCTGTCGTAACTCATTGTTCCTGTCGCGAAGCCTGAGCCAGAAAATATAGCAACTTCACCGGCAGAAAGTGTTGGTGAATAAAGCATAGATCTTTGCTCATTCATCCATCCTCCTCCAACAGCTGACATATCATAAGTAGTATGAACACTATCAATCACATATCCGGATGGTATTACAAAATCCATTGAACCTGGACAAGTTGAACTACCAGATGCAGAAGTAAATCCTCTATCAGTATCAATATCACCTGAAGAATATAAAGCACAAATTGCATTTGTAGGACAAGGTGTTGGTGTAGAAAAAGAAACTGGACCAACCCAAAGACTAACATCACCACTTCCACAATCTGCTTGGATATAAATATCATAGGCAGTGTTTCCAGATAAACCAGTTAGAGTGTAAGGGTTAGTTGTGATATTTGTTCCAGTACCAGGTGTAAATCCTGCTGGGCCAAAATCAATATTCCATGCTGTTTCGGTTCCTCCAGCAGTCCAAGCTATATCTGCACTAGTTGGAGTTATATTGGTTGCTGTTAAACCAGATGGATCTGGACAAGAAGGTGGTGATGAACATGAGACTGAATATACAAATACAGAACCTGCTAGTCCATTACCTCCAGGTGACCATGAAACATCTGAATCAACATAAAATGATATCTCGCCAGTTGTAGAAGTGTAAACACCAACTAAAGATCCATCTCCAGTAGCCAAGGTATTTCCTGATCCATCTGCTGCATCGTTGATAAACCAAAAATCATAATTATTCTCTGTAGAACCAGCTGAAAAGTCTAACGTGATATAATCACCAGGATCTGCTGTAAATCCAACTGCATTACTTACATCTTCATTATCACCATAAGTGTAAGTACCTGTTGCACCACAATCATTTGTTTGACATGGACTACAACTTCCTAAGCATACAACTCCTAAAGTTGTATCTGCTGTAGCTATAGTAAGTACTCTATTTGTATATGTTGGATTTCCATTAGTACACGGTTCAGTAGGATCATTGGATTCGTTAACATCCCATCCTCCAACACCATCTGTGTCAATTGCAAATAAGTATTCTGCACCACCAGTTAATTGCTTGGTGACTTGCCATACTCCGTCTCCGTCAGCATCTGTCATCATATCGTCAGTTGTTGCAGCACCCCAATTCCAACTTCCTCTTAAATGTGGAACTGCAGTTGCAGCATATCCAGACTGACTCATATCTACCTGGAAAGTGTAATTTGGTGGAGTAACTGGTGGAGAACATGTTCCGTCATAGTCACAGGTTCCAAAACAATGTTGAATTGTAGTGTCTGAGTAAATTGGACCAATATTTCTGTCATTCCATGGAGCTATTGCACATGGAAGACCAGCTATATTCTCTTTACCAGAATAATCACCTGCATTACCATTAGTAAATGTATAATCACTTGAAAAACCTGCTGGTTTATTAAAAGTGATACTCCAAACATTATTACCTAAATCAGTCATTGGATGATCTCCAGGATTACCGAAAGTCCCACCACCTGCTATATGCATACCTGCAGGATCAATAGTACCACCACCTGAAATGATAGAAGATACATTTAATGTGAAAGTAACATCAACAAAACTTGAGGGAGGTGCAGGACAACTACCGTCTGTTTCACAACTTCCAAAACAATGCTGAACTGTAGTGTCACTGTATACCGCAGGTAAAAATCTATCATTATTTGGGTTGTTCCCACATGGTAACCCACCTAAAAGTTCTTTAGCTCCCCAATCGCCTCCCCAAGAAGGACTATTTAATATTGTATAAAGACTATTTCCATTGGTTCCTGACCCTGGATTTACTGCCAAAGTTCCTGACCAAATAAGAGTATCTGTAGTACTTTGTGTAAGTTGTAATCCCATTGCATCACCAACAAAACCACCACCAATATACATTCCGTTAGGACCTACTGAACCACCATTATTATAAATACTAGCAGTATTAACCTCGAAAGTCACATCATGTGTTAATACCTCTACTAAGTCCCACGAAGATTTAACTTTCATTGCATCAATAGTAAAATCAGTAGCAGAAGAAAATTGTCTAAGAGCAATTCTAGCAGGGTCAACATCATTCATAGTTCCAGTTACTGGCCCTAATAAAGGTGTGGAGGGCTCAGTTGCAAAAGAAGTATTAGCATCAAAAACATATAAACTAACTTCATCATTGTCAGCTCCTGAAACTACAGTATATTTTACAACTACCAAAACCGTACTATTTTTAGCAAATGGAGTAGTATCATAAACACCAGATGATGAATTAAATGTAAGACCAAAATTTACAGAATTAGCATCATTTGGATCTTCTCTAACAAACGTTCTTGCTCTATAAGCAGAACCACCTGCTGCATCCATATAATGGAAAAAATAACCACCACCAGTACTAATATCTGCGACATTGAGTAAGAAACTAGTGTAGACACTTCCAGAAGAAACTGCATTAAACACTTTATTAATATCTTGACCAGATGCGTTTGACATAGCTGCACCACCTATTCCAGTAGCGGAATAAGAAGGCATAGTTAAACTATTGGCAACTACTGCTATAGGATTGGTTGTACCACCGCTGTGGGCAGTCCAGCCATTAGCTGTTAGGTCAGTACCTGCGGTGTAATTAAAATCTTCTTCTAAAATTTGTGCATTAAAAGAAAAAGTCAATGCTAACATAATTAGCAAAGACAGTATAGTATTTATTTTTTTCATTTGTTATTTTTATAGTTTATAAAATGTGCACTCAGCGACCACAAAGAATGTAATCAACAGAGAAAAAACTTTCATTATTATCAACATAGGAATGTTAATAATATTCTAATTTAGCAAAATTTAACAAAAAACAAATTTAAAATGAATTTTTTTTGATTTGGATTAAACAAAAATTTCAAGCCATATAATTAATAGTGTTAAATTGTTTGATATTAACTGTAAGTAAATGCAAAATAAAGTAAAGAGTGATATAATATGAAGGTTAATTTATGACTAATATGGTTCTGTTATTTACACTGATTGAAAAAATATTTAAAACATTATAATATTTCAGAAAATATAATAAAATAGAAAAATAAAACAATAAATGTTGACACAATTTGTAATTTTATAAAACACATTTTTTTAAAAGTGTATAATGAAATATTAATTGAAAATTAACAATTAACAGATATCTTATATACTTTCATATAATCAAATAAAAAAAAACAAAGATGAAGTACCAAAAAAAAGTTTTAGTATTAGTTGCCATTCTTTTAGGCATTGGCCTTTTGATATTCTCAAACTGGGGGGAGCCAGAAAGCAAGCTTAAGAAAACAAATATTGAAGAAGAAAAAACTCAAGATTTTGCTTCTATTTTAGGTTCAACTTGGATTAATAATATAGATGATCCAACTAGTTCAGAAATAAGTTTTGACATAGAAGGTTTGAAAGACACAAAAGGGTTTTTCAAAGACTTTGATATTGTTTTTAAAGTTTCAGACAATGATCCAGAACAAGCAAAAATAAAAGTTTCAATCAATGTTAATAGTATAAATACAGACAATGATATAAGAGATGAAGAACTAATAGGATCCGATTTTTTCAATACTGAAAAATATCCTTTGATTGAATTTTATTCAAAAGAAATCAAAAAAAATGATGATAAATACACTTCTGATGGTATTTTAAATATGATGGGAGAAAGTAAACAATTGATATTCTACTTCGAACACAAAGGAATCACTAAAAATAAAAGCGGCTCTAAAGTTGCAATTTTTGAAGGTAGTTTTGAAATTGATAGAACTAATTTTGGTATGGAGCATGTTGTTTCAGTTGGTGATAATGTTACAATTAATTTTTACTGCGAACTTATTGAGGGTATAAGATAGTTTGAAATTTAATAAATAGAAATTCTAGTTTAAGTTGCTAAAAATAGCTTTTTCACCAATTTACATACATCAATTGCCGGAAAACCATCGTTTTCCAATGGAAAAATACGAGCTTATTCCTCAACAACTTTTACATGAAGGATTGGTAGAAAAAGAGAGCTTCTTCTCCCCTAGCCCTGTAAAAGACTTCTGGATAGAAAAAGCTCATGACAAAGAATATATTTCTAAACTAAATCGTCTTTCTCTTTCAAAAAGTGAAATTAGAAAAACTGGTTTTCCATTATCGAGAGAACTTATTAATAGAGAATATGTAATAACCCAAGGGACTTTAGACTGTGTTGATTTTGCTATTAAATATGGTGCATCTGCAAACATTGCTGGTGGAACCCACCATGCATTTAGAGATCGCGGGGAAGGATTTTGTTTATTTAACGATGTAGCTATAGGATCCTATTATGCATTAGAAAAATATCAAATGAAATCCATATTAATATTAGATTTAGATGTTCACCAGGGAAATGGTACTGCTTCAATTTTAAAAGATAATGACCAGGTTTTCACCTTCAGCATGCATGGAGAAAAAAACTATCCTTTTCACAAAGAAACTTCAAATTTAGATGTCCCAGTAAAGGATGGAATTAAGGGTGAAGAATATCTAAAAAAACTTAAAGAAAATCTAGACTTTTTAATTGATAAACTATCTCCTAATCTTATATTTTATATTTCAGGTGTTGATATTTTGGATACTGACAAGCTTGGAAGATTGGCAGTAAAAAGAGAAGATTGCAAAAAAAGAGATGAAATGGTTTTTGAATTTTCTAAAAAGTGTAAAGCTCCAATTGTTACAGTTATGGGTGGAGGTTATTCTGAAAAAATATATGATATTGTAGAAGCACATTGCAATACCTTTAAATGTATGCTTTCTTTATTTTAACAAACTACTATCCACCAAAGAAGATGAATTCATATAATTAAAATAAACATGGTCTGTAATGGTATCCTTTGTAATATTATTTACAAATATAAAATCCTCTTTTGAAAAGCTTTGTATTTTATATTTTTCATAATTATAATAGAAATCAAGGTCCTTATTTAAATTTATTCCATTGACATCTGGGGCAATTAGTGAATCTTTTTTAAGGATTTTAATGGAACTAAATGCATCTATTAAAATTTCAACCTCATTTAAGTAAACATCATAGGTTCCATAAATATGACAATAATTTAAATATTTACTAGCTAGGTCAATAGTTCTTTTTATTATTTGAATCTGTTTTTGTTTTTGATAGCTGTATGCTCTTCTTGACCTACCAGAATGAAGCATTACAATACGGTTGTTGTCGTAAGTCTTGTAAATTTCTTTAATAAGACTGTCTTTTGATTTAATAAGTTTGAAAAGCTCTTGGTTACGCATATTTCTAAACTCATTATCGGAAAGTAATAATTTAAAATATTTTGCTGTTTGAGATTTAGAGTAAGATAAACCCCTAGAATTGAAAAGAAACTTATCAAAGTTGACATAATTAATTGGGAATTCCACATTTATTGGGAAACCACCAGATTCAGCTCTGAAAATGGGATAAAACTTACTATTTTTAAAATTATAGATGAATTTTAAATTATCTCCGGTCATGAAATGAACATCGTTAAATAGACATGCGACAGTTAAATACTTAGCCATGTATTCGATATCAATCATTGTCTTTAGAGAATCAATATTATTATCTAGAATATATGCACACATTTCACGGTATCTGTAAAGAGCAAAAGGGTGTAAAGAATCCATTTTTTTTTCGATATGAATAACTTTAAGATCTTGGTCACTATTGTGTCCATTGCCATTTATATATTCCTTTCTCGACCAATCTGAAATATGAGAGATTGTAGAATAATTTTTTATTTGGTGTTCTCTTGATAAAAAA
>Ga0228634_1000678_pt1 | contig 23127 bp, 28 predicted proteins | sample 42DmetaG_FD_190063 | JGI IMG/M metagenome (GOLD analysis project Ga0228634, IMG submission 190063) | Seawater microbial communities from Monterey Bay, California, United States - 42D | ecosystem: Environmental > Aquatic > Marine > Coastal | place: USA: California | collected 2016-09-27 | reverse complement strand
TAGGCGAAGCACGTATTGTAATTAAACACACTGAAGGTGTTAATCAAGAAAGTGCAACAGGACGTACACAAAAAATTGGTAAAATTTATATTGAAAGTGCTGATGGCGAAAGATTCCGTTATCCATTCAAACACCTAAGTGGTGCTAGAGCAATGGCAAGACACGTTGCAGAAGGTGGAAACACATATGATGACTTTGGTAAACATATTGTAGGTTTATCAGAAGAGATGGCAAAATTACGCAAGTTTAAAAACTACATGGGCCGTTCAGCTGTAATGGCAGAAAGCCTAGCAGGGTATGTAGATGTTGTTAAAGAGCGTATTAGTACAGTTAAGAAAACAATTGCATCACTTCAAAAGCCAGCATACTATGCAGAAGCATTTGCAGCATTTGAAACACCAATAATGGAAGATGTACCAGCAGACGTAAAAGAAAACTGGATTGACCAATTAACTATCAAACAGTTTAACGAAGAACTATCAGATGTATTTCCGTACATTTATAAACTAGTAAGTGAAGCTACTAAAGCAACAGAACTAGGGCCAGAAGAATTGGTTGACGAAGCAAGCAAAGGCATTGAAGCAATGAAAAAAGCAGGCAATGCAAAAGCAGATGCAGAGGCAAAGGAACGGGCGAAAAAAGACAAGTCGGTAGAAGAAGGTCCATTTAAAGGTGTCGGTAAAACTTTAATGAAAAGAAAACTTGACAAACAATATAAAAAATCAGACCTTGCAAATTTTGATAAATCAGGAATTGACACAAGTGGAAAAACGCCTGATGAGATTGGACAAATGAAGTCAGATTATTATCATAGCCATATGGACAAGGCAGATAAAGCAAAAAAAGCTAAAAACCGTTTATCAAGAGAAGAAATTGAAATAGAGCAAGGCTTTGAAGAAATGATGGGTCAGTTTGGTGAAGAACGTACAGACGAATTTTTTCCAGCATTAGCTATTCCTGCATTAATAACTGCGGCAAGAATAGCAGCACCAAAACTTATACAGATAGGCGCAAAGATACTTACTAAAGGAGCGCAAGGCGCAGGCACAGTTGCTAAAGGCGCAGGCAAAGTAGCAATTAAAAATCCAGGAACTACAGCAGCAGTAGGCGGTGGCGCATATGTTGGCAAAAAAGCAGGCGATGCTATTGATGCAGTAGGCGACATGGCAAGCGACCTTGCAACTTCAGCAAGTGATTTAATTGCAAAAGCTGAAGGCGGAGTTGAAGCTATTCAGGGTGAGATTTCAGCATTTTTAGGCGGTAATGCAGTTAAACAAGTTGCAGCAATGGCAGCAAAATACGCACTACCTGCACTAGCAGTAGTTGCATTATTATATGGCGGCAAAAAAGTAATTGACATGCTTAAAAGCAAAGACGATGACAACATGCAAACTGCTTCTATGGAAGAAGACGATCTTGAAGAAGCATACATTAACACAAGTAAAGATGCAGTTGAAGTACTAGGCGCACTACGTGGCAAAGGAAAAGCAATCGAACGTGGACAAGATGACGATCAAGGCAACTTAGCAAATCAGTACGTAAGCGATGTATGGGATGTGTATTCATTTATTGAAGCAAGAACAAATGGATTTAGCGGACTAGACAAAAATGCCAAAGCTGCAATTGAAGGAATGATGAAACTACGTGGCGAAGCAAAGAAATTAGAAACTAAGCCAGGTTCGGGTAAGAACGCACGTTTCGGTAATGCTATTGTAACTGCATTGTATCCTGTAATGGAATATCTATATACAACAGACTTTGATAGAAACAAAAAAGAAGACGACACTGACGAAGGCAATGCATACGCACACGCTGTAAAGAAAGCCAAAATGAACGGCAAGAAAAAAGGCGATAAAATTGATGGTCCAGACGGTGACGAGATTACACTTGAAAAGGACGATAAGACACCATTAGGCGAATTTATACTGAGTTATTTTGATAAAGAATCAGGCGAATTTCCAAAAGGCGAAACAGCAGTATTAACAATGGTAGAAAAAGATTACGGCGAGCAGTTCATAGAACCTGCTAAGGCGTTTATTGAACAAATACAAGCAAAGTTTGAAGAGTTCCAAATGCATACACAACCACAGCAAATGGAAGCACCAGACGAATATGAAAGAATGAGAGAGTTAGCTGGTTTAAGATAACTAGCTAACCCACTTATAAGTTTTATTTCTTTTTCTTTAAAAAAGACTTGACAAATATTGTAGCGATGTTATACTAATAACTGTGCTACAAACTTAATAGGCACAACGTAGCAATGTAGCTACATAACACGACATAGGCATTTATAGGAGGCATTAACTATGGCATCATTAGCAGAAATTCGAGCTAAACTAAAAGAACAAGAAAGCCGTGCATCAGGCGGCGGAAGCGGATCAAACGGTCCAAACCCAATTTACCCATTTTGGAATATTAAAGAAGGCGAGAGTTGTACTCTACGTTTCCTTCCTGATGGAGACGCAGATAATACTTTCTTTTGGAAAGAACGTTTGATGATCAAACTTCCTTTCGCAGGTATTAAAGGTGAAACTGATTCACGTCCAGTACAAGTACAAATTCCATGTATGGAAATGTACGGCGAGACATGTAACATTCTTAATGAAGTGCGTGGCTGGTTTAAAGATTCAAGTCTTGAAGACATGGGTCGTAAGTATTGGAAGAAGCGTTCATATGTATTTCAAGGCTTCGTAACAGATAATCCAATTGCTGATGATCAAGCACCTGATAATCCTATTAGGCGTTTCATTATTGGTCCACAAATCTTCCAGATCATTAAGACAGCATTAATGGATCCAGACATGGAAGAAATGCCAACTGACTATACAGCAGGTGTAGACTTCCGTCTTAACAAGACAAGCAAAGGCGGCTATGCAGACTATGGCACATCAAACTGGGCACGTAGAGATCGTCCATTAGGTGATGCAGAAATGTCTGCAATTGATACACACGGTCTGTTTACGTTGTCAGATTTCCTACCTAAACAGCCAGACGCAACTGCACAAAAAGTGATGCAGGAGATGTTTGAAGCGTCAGTAGACGGCGAAGCATACGATCCTGATCGATGGAGCAACTATTTCCGTCCTGCAGGTATGCAAGCACGTACTGGTGATCCCCAAGTAGCAGCAAGCCCACAAGCAACTGCTGTAAGTCAAAGTGCGCCAGTAGCACCGACACCAGTAGTAGAAACTGCACCAGCGCCAGAAGCAACTCCAGCGCCAGCGGCTGAAGCAGCGCCTACAGAAGGTGGCAATGCTCAAGATATCTTGGCAATGATTAGGTCACGTCAACAGTAATAATTTATGGGGGAGAAGTCCCCCATATAGCTTTTTAGATTAGGAGAATAATATGGCTAATAAGGCATTTGATCCGACTAAGTTTCGGACGGCACTAACTAAGTCCATATCAGGTATGAGTGCAGGATTTAACGATCCTACTGATTGGATTAGTACAGGTAACTTCGCACTCAACTATCTTATTTCAGGAGACTTCAACAGAGGTGTTCCGATGGGTAAGGTAACGGTGTTTGCAGGAGAGTCAGGCGCAGGTAAAAGTTATATCTGTGCAGGCAACATTGTAAAAGCAGCACAAGAACAAGGCATCTTTGTAGTACTAATTGACTCAGAGAACGCACTTGACGAATCGTGGCTACATGCTCTTAATGTAGACACATCAGAAGACAAACTACTAAAACTCAACATGTCAATGATTGATGACGTTGCTAAAACTATTAGTACGTTTATGACAGACTACAAAGCAATGAACGAAGAAGACCGTCCTAAGGTGTTGTTCGTTATTGATAGTTTAGGTATGTTGCTAACACCTACAGATGTTGATCAGTTTAACAAAGGTGACATGAAAGGTGATATGGGTCGTAAGCCTAAGGCATTAACTTCACTTGTTCGTAACACAGTTAACATGATTGGTTCACATAACGTAGGACTTGTATGTACTAATCACACATATGCATCACAAGATATGTTTGATCCAGATGACAAGATCAGTGGTGGACAAGGCTTCATTTATGCATCAAGTATTGTTGTTGCTATGAAGAAACTTAAACTAAAAGAAGACGAAGATGGTAACAAGATCAGTCAAGTTATGGGTATCCGTGCTGGCTGTAAAGTTATGAAGACTCGTTACGCTAAACCTTTTGAAGGTGTACAAGTTAAGATTCCATACGAAACTGGTATGAATCCGTATAGTGGCTTGCTTGAACTGTTTGAAGCAAAAGACATTATTAAAAAGCAAGGAAACAGACTTGCGTACACTACACTTGATGGTGAAGAGATCCTTGACTATCGTAAAAAGTGGGTAGGCGAAAACCTCGATAAAGTTATGTCAGACTACTTAGTAAAAGAGTCACAAGTGGTAAATACCGCTGAAGTTGACGACGAAGAAGCAACTGACGATAATCTTATTGAGGAAGCGTTTAATGAATGAAGAGAACATTGCCGACATTTGGACTTTGTTTAAGGAATATCTAGACAAAAAACAAATAGAAATTGTAGCTGAAAAATTTATTGATCTTATGGCCGATTACGGAGTTTCAGATGAAATGTTGAAAGAAGTAATGGGTCATGATGCAACATTAGATGAAGCTATTCATTATTATCTAGACCTAGATAATATAGATGACGATGAAGAAGAATGGGATGAATAATGGGATGGTATAGCGAAGTAAGTCGCGACATAAGTAGAATACCTGATGCAATAGCACACTTCGAGCAAGAATTAATCCAAGCTCGTGCAGAATGCAAACTTGTAGGTAATGTTGAAAAGTCTGCGGCTGCTATGCCAGGCCTTGTTGAACACCGTTTTAATCAGTTACAAGAAATTGAAGCAATCTTAAACTACTTAAATATCGAACTGCGTAGATTGCGCAGTTCGTTCTTTAAGAAATATCTCGAAAATTATCAACGAGCTCTGTCAAGCCGTGACGTTGAAAAATACGTAGACGGTGAGGCAGACGTTGTTGACTACGAAAAAATTATCAACGAGTTTGCACTTGTACGAAACAAATGGTTAGGTGTTCTTAAAGCACTGGATCAAAAACAATGGCAAATTACTAATGTAGTTAAGCTAAGAGTTGCAGGCATGGAAGATGCCTCAATATAGTATATTAATTGCATGTGATCAAAAATATTATAACGACTGGGCAGAAAATTTACTTAAAAGTATACACTACCACTGCCCTAAGTTAACACTCCGCTGTCACGTAGTAAATCATAATAAACTAATACAACTTCCTTATGTAAAGTATACACTTGAAACTAAAACTTTTAAAAATGACGAATCAAGGATTGCATATTTACAAGCTGTAAGATTTTTGTGCGCATCAAAAATACCAATAGAAGAACAATTTATTACACTTGACGCAGACACTATATGTGCAAGGCCGTTTAGTATAGATGAATTTGCATCTATATTCTCACATCAACATGTACTAAAACATCATAAGGCAGACAGATGGTTAGCCGGATTAGTTGCGTTTAAGAGTGACGACTTTAGGAATGTATATGCTAGTAGATTACTAGAAGAACCTGTTGATGATTGGCTGTGGGGCCGAGACCAAGATATATTATGTAGTCTAGCAGATAAGTACAACTATACGCCAATTGATAATAAATGGATAAGGATAGCAAAGCCCAAACCTGACACTGTATTTTTAACTCTCAAAGGTGAACAAAAAGTTACAGAAAAGTATTTGGTGCCATTTAAGGGATTCATAAAATGAAAGAAGTATTTAATTATTGGATGCCTGACAGTGATATCCATTTTAGTAGATTAATTCAAAAGCAAGTAAACAATGGCGGATTGCCACAATATCAAAATGATGTTAGAGATGAAGCATACAAATATGTTGTAGACTTTAACCTAGCAATTGATGTTGGAGCAAACGTAGGTTTATGGGCAAAGCCTTTAACAGAAAAATTTAATAGTGTAATTGCATTTGAGCCTATGAATCAAGTACTCGAATGTTTAAAACTTAACGTAAAAGGTTTACCTGTTACAATACACGAACATGCATTAGGTAACGTTAATAGTAATATAGAAATGCAATTCAATCAAGTAAATACCGGAGCGAGTCATGTTTCTAACATAGGCACAGGACCAATAGAAATTAAAAAATTAGACGACTTAAACCTATCTAAATTTGGATTACTAAAAGTTGATTGTGAACGCCACGACATGCAAGTGTTACAGGGTGCTGAAAAAACTATTATGAAATACAAACCTGTAATTGTAGTTGAGCAACATCCTGATACTGAATACTGTGCTGGCGAATACCTAAAGTCATTAGGTGCTATTGAAATGTCAAACGTTAGAAAAGATTATATATTTGCATGGAATTAGTAATTGGCATTGAAGAAATGTATAGGAATCATCCTATACCAAATCTTCCTAATTTTAAAATAGTCCCATGGGCAGATCAAGATACAATACAATCTGCAGATGTTTATATACAAAATAATATTTTAGGACAAAAGCGTAAAAAACTTAATCAATATTATCAATTTATATTAGACAGTAACAAACCATTTTTAGTTGTTGAAAGTGCTGTGTTTAGACGCAACATGATACAACCTCCAAATCCTATGTCCTATCATAGGTATAGTTGGACAAGTTATTATCAAGACGATGGCAACTATTGTAATGCTAATAGTCCTTCAGATCGCTGGCTACGTATACAAAAAGAACAATCAATAGAAATAAAAGATTGGCGCACAACTGGCGATTATATATTATTAGTATTACAACGTCCTGGCGACAGTAGTTTAAAAAAACTTATAGACAAACATGGATCGTATCAACAGTTTATAAAATATACTATACAAGAAATTAAAAAGTATACAGATAGGCCAATACGTGTACGTATGCATCCTTTACGTCAAGATAGGCAACTAGAAGCTCTAAAAGATTTTGATGTAGACATTAGTAAAAATACACACGGTGCAGCATTGTTAGAAGGCGGAGATGGGCTGTATGCTGACTTTGGTAATGCTTGGGCAGTAGTAGGATTCAACTCAAATGCACTGACAGAAAGTATATGTGAAGGTATACCAACTTTTAGTATGTGTGCTAGTTCAATGGCATGGGACTGTAGCAACAAGGATTTAAAAGATTTAGAAAATCCTATAATGTTTGATCGCAATCAATGGCTTTATAATTTAGGATATTGCCAGTGGCGAGAAGATGAAATAGCTAGAGGTGATCCGTGGTTTCATTTATCAAAACACACATAAACTGCGTACATAAATATCTACATGAGCAATGTTGTATTAGTAACAGGTGGCTTTGATCCCTTACACTCAGGGCACATAGCCTATTTTAAAGAAGCAAAAAAATTAGGTACAAAGTTAATTGTTGGAGTGAATTCAGACGATTGGCTAACACGCAAGAAAGGTAGACCGTTTATGCCTTTTGAAGAACGTGCTGCTATCATTAAAGAACTTAGTGTTGTAGACAAAGTTATAGGATTTGATGATAGCGATGATAGCGCATGCCAAGCAATTTTTCAAACACTAAGCACACACAGTAGTGGAACAAAACTTATTTTTGCTAACGGCGGCGATAGAACTAACACAACTACGCCTGAGTATGCAACATACGGTAACATGCCTTATGTAGATTTTGCGTTTGGCATCGGCGGTGAGAACAAAGCCAATAGTAGCAGTTGGATACTTGACGAATGGAAAACACAAAAGACAGAACGTGACTGGGGTTACTGGCGTGTGTTAGATCATAAACCTGAAAAAGGTTATAAAGTAAAAGAACTTGTAATTTATCCTGGCAAAAGTTTAAGTGATCAAAAACATTTTAAACGTTCTGAACAATGGATGATATTAGAAGGTGTTGTAGATATGAAAACTGAATGGAAATCTACAACTAGCACAGTATTATTAGAACCGCACAGATTGCCTTATGAAATTGGCAAAGAAGTTTGGCACAAGCCAAGTAACCCCGGAACAGAAAACGCACACATACTAGAAATACAATGGGGTAGTGAGTGCATTGAAGAAGATATCGAAAGAAGAGACTAATGCAACCACTAAAAATTTTTGTAGGATACGACACGAGAGAGGATATTGCATTTCAAGTATGTAAACAAAGTATTCTCGATACTGTTAGTGTACCTGTAGAAATTATTCCACTTAATCAACGAGTGTTAAGAAAAGAAAAACTATACAAACGTCCAGTAGACCCGTTAGCAAGTACTGAATTTACATTTACACGTTTCCTAGTTCCACACCTAACAGAGTACAACGGCTGGGCATTATTCATTGATTGCGACTTCGTAGCCCTCACTGATATTAAAGAACTATTTGATCAAGCAGACGATCAGTATGCAGTAATGTGTGCGCACCATGATTATACTCCTAAGGAAGGTATAAAAATGGACGGGCAGAAGCAAACTGTATACCCACGTAAAAATTGGAGTTCGTGTGTATTGTTTAATTGTTCACATATATCTAATGCTAAATTAAACTTAGGGTTAATTAATAATCTAGATACTACAGGAGCCTACTTACATAGATTTAGCTGGTTAACAGACAATCAAATTGGAGAAATTTCACACGAATGGAATTGGTTAGTTGGCTGGTATAAAGAGCCAAAAGATGGCAAGCCTAAAATGCTACATTATACAGAAGGTGGTCCTTGGTTTGAACAATATCAAGACTGTGAATATGCAAATGAATATTATAAAGTTGAACGCAAATATCAACAGCAACTTATAGACGACTACAAAGATACAGTAACATATCCAACACAGCTAACACTTAGCGATTCAAAAAAAAAATTAGTTGATGATTTATTAAAAACTTTAGTTGATCCCACTGGTCAATTTTATAATGTAAAGGCAGACAACGTAATTAGAGAGATAGACGATATGGTTAGAAATAAAAAGAAAAGCGGTTACAAAGTAGTAGCAATACATCCGGAAGATGTAAACATAGACAAAAAGCATTTATCATACGATCGTTTATTAGAAGCATTTTGTAGCGGTACTCACGGACGCCTTGGCGATTTTGATCAAGAATTAGATACCTCAATTCCGTTAGTTATTAGAGGGCTGGGTGGCAACAGTCAACGAGCAATTAATCATTGTTGGGATACTGGAAGAGACTTTTACGCAATAGACACTGGATACTTTGGCAATGAAAGAAGTAAAGCAAAAATTTGGCATAGAATAACTAAAAATAATTTACAGCAACTTGAAATAATTGATCGTCCTACAGATAGATTACGTAGACATGCATGGAAGTATAGAAAATTTAAGCCAGGAAGTAAAATTCTTATTTGTCCTCCTAGTGATAAAGTAATGAAAATATTTGGACAACCTGTAGCAGAAGAGTGGACAAAGAATGTATTAGCTGAACTAAAAAAATATACAGATAGACCAATTGAAATAAGAATGAAGCCTATTAGATCAGAACGGATATCAACAGATACTATTGAAGATGCATTATCAGATGATGTACATTGTTTGATAACCTACAACAGTATTGCCGCAGTAGAAGCATTAGTAAATGGCAAGCCAGCTATTACACTAGGTCCTAATGCTGCATCAAGTTTAGCCGGCAATGACTTGTCACAGGTAGAAAAACTTCCTGTACATGACAAAGATACTATGACGGCTTTTATGGCACATTTGTCATATTGCCAATTTACACATCAAGAGATGCTAGACGGAACAGCCTGGCGCATGATAAATGGTGATGATTGATGTTAACTGTTGCTTCTTATCTAAAAGGTATTCCACCTAAAAATAGAAACCCAGAAAAGCCCGAAGTGTTAATAAACTTTATTAAGGGTGTAAATGCTGTAGGTGATATTGGTAAAGTTGTAGATGAGTGGAAAGTAATTGACAGCGATGTTGCTGTTGTACAAGGCTTTGTACATCCTGGAAGTAAAAATGTAACACATTTAAATTTAAGAAAGAATGTGTTTGATACACAACAAAAAAATAATAAACGTAGTATTATAATTGATTCTAATTTGTTTTTATATGCTGATCCGGGAAATACTAAAAAATATTTAAGATATAGTTATGATGGAATTTTTCCTACTACAGGCGAATATTGTAATTCGCAACCTACTCTTAATCGTTGGGAGCAAATTAGTAAAGATCTTAATTTGTCATTAAAGCCGTGGAGTACTAATAAAGAAACTATTTTAATTTGTTGTCAACGTGATGGCGGCTGGAGTATGGACGGACAACAACTTATGCCATGGCTTGTAAAAACAATAATGGAAATTAAAAAACATTCAGATAGAAAAATAGTAGTTAGATTTCATCCAGGCGACCGTCATTCATCTAATCATAGAGCCTCCTTACTCAAATATAAATTACAAAATGTTTTTGTTACAACTAATGAATCAATTCTTACTGATTTTGAAATGGCACATGTTGTAGTAAATTATAATTCAAGTCCAGCTGTTGCAGCAGCAATTGAAGGCGTACCAGTATTTGTATTAGATCCAGAAAGAAGTCAAGCTAAAGATATTGCTAACACAGATATTAGTAAAATAGAAAATCCAATACTATACGATAGAAACGTATGGATACAGAAACTTGCTCAAATGCATTGGACATCAAATGAGCTTACAGACGGAACAGCATGGAGGCATCTACGACAATGGGCCAAGAAATAATAGTAGTAACAACATTTCATCCGGAAGGTATGGAAGTATACGGACAGCGTTTTATTGATAGCTTTGCACAAAATGTTGCCAAAGCAGTAAAATTAGTTGTATATGCAGAAGATTGCAATCCAGTTAATCCAGACCCAAATCAAATTACTATATTAGATGCAAAAGAAGCATTACCTAAGTTAAATGCATTTAAAGAGCGTTGGAAGGACGATCCGAAAGCAAATGGTATACCGCCTGCCGATATTAAAGCACGTAGACCAAGAGATTGGCATAAGGAATTTAAATGGCATGCTATTCGTTTTGCAAATAAAACTTATGCTGTGTTTGATGCTTGTGAAAAAAATTATGGTACTGGTAAATGGGTAGTATGGATGGATGCAGATACGTTTGTACATTCGCCTTGGAGTCTAAAACAGTTTGAAGAGCTACTGCCTTATAATAATTGGATAACATATGTTGGTAGAGGCAAAGGGTCACAGACATGGCCAGAATGCGGGTTCTATGGTATTAATATGAATCATCCTGTAGGGTGCAGCTTTGTTGAAGAATTCGAACGCATGTATGAAGATGCAGACAACGGTATTTTTAAACTTGAAGAGTGGCACGACAGCTATGTGTTTGGAGAACTATTAAACAATAAATTTTTAGATTTTAAAGATAAAGCACACGACTATAGTGCAAACATATATAATAAGACTGCAAAAACTGGAGGCGGCGGACATCCGTTAATTAATAGTGAATTAGGTAAATGGATGGACCATATGAAAGGCGCACGGAAGTTTGACGGTAAGTCAAAACGTAAAGACCTAATGACCGATAGAACAGAATCGTATTGGCAAACAGTAAAATGATTTTTTGTTTATATACAGATTATGGGGCATTAAATTCCAAGCCTGTATTTGAAGCGTTTGCAAAAAGTATAACCGATGCAGGGCATACCGTAATATATAACGAACCATACAGAGTAATGGATCATTATAGTAATTATGATGTTGCAGTCATATGGAGTGTTTTGTGGAACGGACGTATGACACGCAATAAACAAGTGTGGGAGCAAAACCGCAAACTAAATCGACCAGTTATTGTTTTAGAAGTAGGTGGCATTGAACGCGGAACAACATGGAAGGTAGGATTAAATGGAATCAACAGAGATGCTTACTTTGGTGACAAAGACAATGATAGGACTAGGGCTGATAGCTTGGGACTGGTTTGTAAGCCTTGGAGATCCAACGGCGATTTTATTCTAGTATGCGGACAGCACGATAAAAGTTTACAGTGGCAAAACATGCCACGTATGAGTAATTGGTTCTTAAATACATACGATGAAATACGTAAATACACACAGCGTCCGATTGTATTTCGGCCACATCCTCGTTGTAGACTAGAACACATAGAACGTGGACTTAAAAATGTACACAGACAGGAACCACACCATGTTAACGGCACCTATGACGATTTTGATATGGGGTTTAGTAACGTGTGGGCTACTGTCAGTTACAGCTCAAATCCAGGGACACACTCTTGTATCAATGGTGTTCCTGCTTTTGTTAGCACCCATAGTCTTGCTTATGATGTTGGTAATGACATAGACTTTCTTTACGATATAGAAGATCCTCTAATGCCAGATAGGCAACAATGGCTCAATGACTACGCACATACTGAATACACAATTGAAGAAATATCTCAAGGTACCCCACTTAAATACTTGACATCTATGCTATTATAAGTTATAATAGTAATATGATAAACGTAACTACTATTGAAGATTTACTCGAATGCTCTGCTAATCTGCGGAAGGCACCTCCTATAAAACTCGATGTTTCTGACATGACTATTATGCATAGTATTGCTAGACAAGTGTTTAAAGGTACAGCACTAACTGATAGACAACTTGCATTGATGCAAGAAAAGTTAACGCATTATAAAGATCAGTTTATAAATTTAGAAATTGATTTTGATTTTGCTATTGATCAGTTGCGTCAACCATTGCGACACATTGATCGTAGCAAATATATTAAGATTGTAGAAGATTGGATTGTAGTTAGATTTCCATTTAGAAAAACAGAAATAGTGTTAGTTCAAGAAGCTGCAACTAGAGCAGGTGACGGATATCATCATCAAAAAGGTTCTCACAAACATTCTTTTGAATTTACTGAATGTAATGTAATAAATTTGTTAGATCGATTTACTAACAAAGAATTTGTAATTGACGAGGAACTATTAGAAGTATACAAGGACATTAAGAATATACAGTTATCACCCCAAGATCATGTGCCCGGTATATTTGATGAATCGGCTACTAATATTAATGTTAGCAATAAATTAAAAACTATTATTGATGAAGAAATTAACAACGATCCTATAAAATTAATTGACAGAAAATTTAGATATGGACTAACTGACTTTGTAAAACGTGACGCTAACTCCTTAACACAAGATATTGCATATAGAAAAGATATCTATGTACATTGTCGTCCAGCCGACGTAAGACTAAATGAGTTGTTAACCAGTTTATTTGATCTTGATAGATTTCCGATGCTTGTAATTTTAGATAAAGAACAAGCAGAAGATCAACTACATTCTATGATTACATATTATAGAGATATTATCGATCCACAAGAACAAAGTGTTTTATTTAGACTAGAAGATAACAATGCAGGATTTAATCAATTAATTAAAGATAGAAAATTAAATAATTGGGTTGACAAATCAACAAAAATAGTGTATATTAGTAAAGATAAGTTACCCAAATTATTAGTAAGCGGAGAGTGGAAACCGCAAACTGCGTTTGCTTTTAGCAGTAGTCTACATCGTATAATTAATACGTATATAGGCTTTAACTGTGATTTAGTTGTTTGGAGAGAAGATAGTATATCACCGTTTAGGGAGTATTCAAAGTTATATGGCTAGTTGTAAATTAATAATTGAAGATGAAGTAAACATCAAAATAGAAGGACTAGAAATTGACGTACGAAGGAAGCTCGCGAACGCTCTCAAGTTTGAAGTGCCTTACGCAAAGTACATGCCACAATATAAACTTGGTCGATGGGATGGAAAGGTTGCTTTTTTTGGTATTGGCGGCACTGGCTATGTCAATCATCTTGACGTTGTTAGTCAAGTGTTACAAAAAAATAATGTTGAAATAGTAGATATTGAAGATCGACGTCATCCAATTAAATTAGAATTTCAACCAGTAACAGAACGCTATTGGGCAGACCAAGGTGTTGTGTGGCCGGAAGGACACCCTGCAGAAGGTGAAGAAATTATTCTGCGAGATTACCAAGTTGATGCAATCAACAACTTTATTTCTAATCCACAGAGTCTACAGCAAATTGCTACAGGCGCAGGCAAGACGATTACAACTGCTACGTTATCACACATCAGTGAACCTTACGGGCGTAGCCTTGTAATTGTGCCTAATAAGTCCTTAGTTGAGCAAACAGAGGAAGACTATATTAACTGTGGATTGGACGTAGGGGTGTACTTCGGCGACAGGAAACAATTAGGTAAGACTCACACTATTTGCACTTGGCAGAGTTTAAATATTCTCGACAAGAAGCACAAGGACGGCAGCGCAGTGTTATCACTTGCTGAGTTCCTAGAAGGTGTGAGCACGATCATTGTCGACGAAGTACACCAAGCCAAAGCAGAAGTACTCAAGAATCTTCTCACTCGCAACCTACGCAACGCTCCAATACGCTGGGGACTAACCGGCACTGTTCCTAAAGAAAAGTTTGAGTTTGAAAGTATTCATGCTAGTCTAGGTCCTGTGATTGGGCAGATTAGTGCCAAGGAGTTACAAGATAAAGGAGTATTATCCAAATGTCATGTTAACGTAGTACAATTAATCGATACCGTAGCACATACTGGTTATCAAGAAGAATTAAAATATCTTGTTACAAATAAAGACAGAATTGAATACATAGGCAAGCTATTAAACACAGTAAAAGAATCAGGCAACACACTTATATTAGTAGACAGAATCTCCGCAGGAGAAATGTTAGCAGAACTAATACCCAATAGTACTTTCATTAGTGGAAGTGTTAAAGTAAAAGACCGTAAGGAAACATATGATACAATTAGAGAAGGTACCAATGAAGTCATTATCGCAACATATGGAGTTGCGGCAGTAGGACTTAATATACCTAGAATTTTTAATCTTGTACTTATTGAACCTGGAAAGTCTTTTGTTCGGGTAATCCAATCTATTGGTAGAGGCGTAAGAAAGGCAAAAGACAAAGACTTCGTACAAATATGGGATCTTACATCAACATGTAAGTTCGCGAAGCGACATCTGACCCAACGTAAGAAATTTTACAAAGAAGCAGAGTACCCATTTACAATAGAAAAAGTGGAATGGAATTAATGAAAATATTAACCTTAGAAAACCAATGCTTCAATTTAGACGAACTACCAGATACAATAGAAGACGATGTACGCTTTAGTGTACTTGATAACAGTGATCCAAAAAACCCTGATTTCTTTTTTGTGCCTTTAATCTTTTTAGAATCGTTTAGTTCTCCGGCAATGGTATTAGAAATTGGCGGCAAAGAAATTACAATGCCAGTTGATTGGAGTATTGCTGTAGGCTGTTCAGAAAGCGGCAATGATCTAGAAATACTACCCTTAACAAGTATTAATGATAGAGGATTTGAAGCATTCATATTTAATCCGTTATCAAGTTTTAAACCTAACTTTGCAGATATTAATATTGTAAATTTTTATACAGATGTAAAATGGTATTTTCCAAAATTAAAAAATGGACAATTACTAAGTGTACCAATAGGAGACGGACATAAACCTGATTGTGCATTTTTTGTAAAAGATATTAGCAGACAATGCGAAGTTATAGAATACAGTCTATTGATGTAATGATACCCGGCGAGACACTGATATACGAACGAGTTGACGGAGTTGTCTATGCTCGTTATCGAGATATGCCTGATATTGATCGTTGGATTGTTGGAGGAGATCCGGGAGGAATGGCTAGAGCACAAGGTGATTTATTTGACTACAGTGAATGGCAAAACTTGTGTAAATTGGCAAAAACAAATACTACTCTTAAAAAATTAATGGATAAGTTAGTAACAACTTATTACATTGTAAAGGAAGAACAATGAGAATTATAGCAGGACCCTGCCAACATGAATCACTACAGCAAAGTTTAGAGATTGCAAAAGAATGCAAACGTGTATGCGACAAGTATGATATTGATTATTACTTTAAAGCAAGTTATGATAAAGCTAATCGAAGTAGTTTACAGGGAGTGCGCGGTCTTGGAATAAATGCAACACTTAACCACTTCCTAGAACTAAAAGTAGAACTAGGTGTAAAAACACTTACTGATGTTCATGATCATGTACAAGTTGCACGTATCGAAAGAGAATTTAAATATGCAGTTGATGTCTATCAGATTCCTGCATTTTTGTGTAGACAAACTGATCTACTAAAAGCAGTATGTGCTACAGATAAAATTGTTAATATTAAAAAAGGACAGTTTCTAGCACCCTGGGACATGAAAGGCATTTTGTCTAAAACCGATGGTGCTAAGGAAGTTTGGATCACTGAACGAGGAACTAGTTTTGGATATAACAACTTGGTTGTTGATTTTACCGGCATTGATTATATGCTTTCTACTTTTGATTGCCCTGTGGTTTTTGATGCCACACACAGCGTACAGAAGCCGGGTGGCCTTGGAGGTAGTAGCGGCGGCAATAGGGATTACGTTCCTGGTTTACTTCGCGCGGCAAGTGCTTTGGGTGTTAGAGACTTCTTTATAGAGACACACCCTGACCCAGATAACGCACCCAGCGACGGACCAAATATGTTACGCTTAGACGACTTTGAAAAGGTTGTTAAAGATATTATTGCAATTAGAAAGGCAGTAGAATGAAAAAAGAGAAGTCTCCGTATATGGAAATTATTAATCGCGAATGTAAAAAAGATGGCAAAGGCCGTTTTAAGACATTAGATGTATTACGTGTATCTAGACGATTATATGATGAGCAGCAAGAACTTATCAATTTGATTGCAACACGGACACGTAAGTAGAATGAAGAAAACAGCAATACTAATTCCAGCACGTTACGCAAGCACACGCCTGCCCGGAAAGCCTTTAATACAGTTAGATGGCGTTCCTATGATAAAACGTGTGTATGACGCTTGTGTTGCGTCTAAGATACCAACATACGTGCTTACTGATGACGATCGTATTGCTGATAAATTTGATCCAGAACATGTATTGTTAGATTCGGCAAAATACGAAAACGGTACAGAAAGATGCGCAGGCGCAATTAAGAATGCAATGTTTGACAAGTACGATCAGTTTATAAACGTACAAGGCGACATGCCCGATGTAACTGTTGCATTGATTCAACAAGTACTTTGGCACCTTAAGAATTATTCAGTAACAACAATATTTACAGACATGCCTGAGGATAAACAAAACGATCCAAACTCAGTTAAGATGGTACGCGGTGGTGATCAAGCACTATGGTTTGGTAGAGGCATGACTGGTTACGGCGACTGGCACTTAGGAGTATATGGATACAAACGTAATCCGTTAGAAATGTATAGTGGACTAGAAGTAACACAAGAAGAACAAGTAGAAAAATTAGAACAACTACGTTGGTTAAAAAACGGTTGGCAAATTGGTTGTTTGAGTGTACAATATAATGGAGTAGAAATAAATTCTCCAGAGGATGTAGAAGAATGGCACAGCAAGCATTTCCAGTAAAAGATGTACTAGCATGTTTAGACAGCAATGCTAAAGGTGTTTGGGACGAACTTACAGACGAACAGAAAAAAGGTGTAAACTTTTGGCTGTTGAATAGATATGCAAGTTCAGTTGCAGGCAGCAGAGAAGCACAAGAACTTGCTGTTGTTATGACTAATCAAATCTATAACAAAAACTGGAATGAGCTAGGAGCACGACATCCTAAACTACAATGGCAGTTACTATGTTCTCTGCATAACGCAAACAGTGATATAAGACGACATGTATGGATTGGCTTTAAGAAAAAGTCAGGCGATAATAGTAAAGGCGTAAAACTGCTAGAAAAAATATATCCTAATATGAAAACAGATGAGGTAGAGTTACTTGCTAGATTATCTACAAAAAAAGAACTCAAAGAATTGGCTAAAGAATATGACATCGATGTCAAACTCTGAAAAGCCATACAAATGCGAATATTGCGGCAACGGTTATATGAAAGAAAAAACATTAGCCGCGCATATGTGTGAGCCAAAAAGACGTTGGCTACAAAAAGATGAAAAAAGAGTGAGGTACGGTTTATATGCATTCCAAAGATTCTACACCCTCTCAGCAGGGAACAAAAAAGAAAAAACGTATGAAGATTTTGTCGGGTCACCCTATTATAATGCTTTTGTTAAGTTTGGCTCCTTTATTAGCAATGTGCGTCCTTTATATCCTGAAAAATATATTGACTACGTTGTAACTAGTGGAGTTAAATTAGATCACTGGGCCAGAGACGAATTATATGAAAAGTATGTATTAGAGTTCATACTTAAAGAAGATGTGACTACAGCATTAGAAAGAAGTGTTAAAACAATGATGGAATGGGCAGAAGACAAAAGTGCTCCATGGAATCATTACTTTCATCATGTAAGTCTTAACAAAGCGGTATGGGATATTAAAGACGGAAAAATATCTCCATGGCTAATACTTAATTGTAAGAGCGGTAAAGACATGCTAAGTAAGTTTACTGATGAGCAGCTTAGCCTTGTATATCATGTTATTAATCCACAACATTGGGCCATGCGCTTCAAAAGGCTTCCAAATGATATGCAGTTAGTTAAAGATATAGCAAAGGAATCAAAGTTATGAAAGCAGGAAAAATTTGGGGTCAGACAGAACTGATTCACGCAAACGGTGTGTTAGAATTTCACCGTATTGAATATAAAGCAGGATACAAGTGTTCAGAACACGAGCATCAGTTTAAATGGAATGGATTTTATGTAGAGTCAGGAAAAATGATTGTACGTGTTTGGCAAGATGATCAAGGACTAGTTGATGAAACTATTCTTGAAGCTGGAGACTTTACACAAGTAAAGCCTGGCAAGGTACATCAGTTTGAAGGTTTAGAGGATGGTGTTGCTTTTGAACTGTACTGGGCAGAATTTAATCACGATGACATTGTTCGCCGCACTAGCGGCACATCCACAAAAAGGAAATAAATTATGGAATTAGTATATTATCCAGATCCTATTCTAAGTAAAGAATTACAAGATGTAAATATTGAAGAACCGCAGTTTGATCCTTTGCGCCTAAAAAAAGATATGGCTGTAGCTATGCTGTTAAACAACGGCATAGGATTAACAGCATCACAAGTCGGCTTGGACTATAAAGTGTTTACAATGGGTGACAAAGCTGAAAATGTTACTTTACATATTAACCCAACTGTGCTACAATATACAGAAGAAGTTAGTACAGAGATTGAAGGTTGTTTAAGTTTTCCTGGTATGTTTGTAAAAGTAAAACGTCCAGCTGAAATACTTGCAGAATACTATGACGAATTTTTAAAGAAACAAACGGTTAAAATTACAGGATATAGTGCTAGAGTTTATCTACACGAATTGGATCATTGTTTGGGTATTACTATGAAAGATAGATGTAGTAAAATAAAATGGGATATGGCAAAGAAAAAAGCACGTAAGATGGAGAAGAAAGTTGCCTGATATTGATATAGATTTTGCTGATCGAGATGTAATACTATCTAAACTTACACATCGTGTGGCAAAATTAAACACGGGCAAAAAACATAATACTGGAGTATATGCTACTGAGATTCCGCACAACCCAGTAGATAATCTAAGTACTATTGAACACAAGACTGCTGACGAACGTGGCTATTTTAAATTAGATTTTTTAAATGTAAGTATATACAAAGATGTTACAAATGAGGAACATCTTCAACAACTAATGACTAAGGAACCACAATGGGAACTCCTCGAACACGACGATTTCAGCAGTCTAGTATTTCACGTCGCAGGACATGGAACTATATTAAAGACAATGCGTCCGAAAACAATAGAACAACTAGCGGCAGTACTAGCAATGATACGTCCAGCCAAAAGACACTTAGTCGGAGAAACTTGGGAAAAGGTGATGAAGGAAGTTTGGATTAAACCAACGGACAATAGTTATTACTTTAAGAAAGCACATGCTGTTTCTTATGCAATGGCTGTTGTAGTGCATATGAATTTAATATGCGAAAAGGTTAGTTCTTAGGTTTACGTACTAGTTGTACACTACGTCTTTTTATTCGTTTGACTGTTAGATTATTTAAATTTACACAAGGTCCTAATGTTACTCTGACATCTTTACTATTCATAGTAATAATAGAATACTTAAAAATGTCCATTTCTTTCTTTAGAAAGATGTTGATCGGAATCAAACGATTTGATTCCCACCACCATACATCACCTAACTCTAAAAACTTTAGTTCATCTTCTCTAGTTTTCAAATCAGTATACACGTACATGCTTGTAACAGTAGCGTCTTGATTTATAACAATCCCGATATATTCGTTGCCGCCATAAGTTACAACGCTTAAAAAAGGAAAATTTTCTTGTATGTCTTTTGTTAACATGTTTTTCCGATAAATATAATATGCAATTAGTACCTAGATATTTAGTAAAAAATATAACCACCATAGTAGCAGATGTGGCTGGATTCGTAACGGAGTATAGACCAGTGTATAGCAAACAACTTCAAGTATATAAAGGCATCGATAATGTATTAGAATTTAGAACATATAATGCAGATCAAAGACCTATAAACATATCAACTTACACACCAAAATTTGTCGCATTTGACGAAGCTAATAATATGGTATTAGAAAAAGATGCAACTATTTTAGACGACGGCAGCGTACCAAAACGCGGCAAGTTTAGTGTAACTGTTACTGAAAATGATCTACTTAATATTAAACAACAGTATTTAAGTTACAACATATACTTACAAGAAGCAGATGGTGATAAGGTTCTTACTTACTCGCACAGTAACTTTGACAATGACGCAACTATCTATGTCAACGCAAAAACATTCCCTGGTCCTCTTGCTACGCGATCAATAGCATCATTCCAACAAGAAGGTGTTGGAGTTAACACATGGTATAGCAGTACAATTGACGCACAACCAGGTATCAACGGCAACGAAGCTCTGCATACAGCAGCAGCGTATACAGCATCATACATTGGTGATCTTGTAGTACAAGCTACTTTAGATAATCAAGTATCAGATACTACTAGCTGGGCTGACATAGCAACGTTGACATTTACTGGTAATGAAACTATGCCAACACCAGTAAACTTTAACGGAGTGTTTAGTCACTTACGATTCAAAGTAACAGCAAATCCAGCAGATAAAATCACACAAATTCTAGTTAGAAATTGATTGACAAACTAGCATAACTACGCTATAATAATAGTATGAGTGTAGTAAGCGAAACAGTTCTGACATACTTACCTTCTAAGAGAAAAACAACTCCTAGTGGCTGGCTATCATTCAATGCGCCCTGCTGTCATCATAACGGACATGCCGCTGATAATAGAGGCAGAGGAGGACTTATAGATAACGCAGACGGAGGCATAAGCTATCACTGTTTTAACTGCGGATTTAAAGCTTCATGGCAACCAGGGCGTAACTTTTCACATAAACTGCGAAGGCTCCTGCAATGGATGGGAGCGCCTGACGATATAATCAATAAGGTGGCACTTGAAGTGATGAGAGAGAACGAAGGTGTGCAAGCAAAAGAACGTATTGCTGAACTACCTTCGTTCAATACAGTTCCGTTACCAGACGATGCAATTAAAGTTGCTGATATTACAGATTTCAACAAATATAGTTTGGCTATATTAGAGTATATGGCACAACGTAGACTAAATCTAGATGACACAGATTATTACTGGTCGCCGAGTCTAGGATATCGTGATAGATTAATTATACCATTTTATTATGAAGGTAACATAGTAGGATGGACTGGTCGTAGTATACTTGAAGATAAAAAGCCTAAGTACTTAACAGAAGTACAGCCTGGGTTTGTGTACGGCTTAGATGATCAAACATATAATAAAGTATTTGCTATTGTATGCGAAGGCCAGATTGATGCTATACATATAGAAGGATGTGCGTTAGGAGGCAGTGAAATAAGCGATCAGCAATCTATGCTACTAAATAGATTACAGAAGGATATTATTGTTGTACCTGATAGAGATAAAGCAGGAAGCAAACTAGTTGAACGTGCTATTGAACTAGGCTGGCATGTTAGTTTACCAACCTGGGCTAAAGGTATTAATGATATCGGCGATGCTGTAGATAAGTACGGTAGACTGTATACATTACATAGTATAGCAAGTGAAGCTACAGATAGCGCACTTAAAATTAGGTTAAAAGCAAAAAAATGGTTTGGGAGTAACTAATGAAAACAATTAAAAAAGTATTGAAGTTTTTATGGTCTATTATTACATGGCCATATAGAAAGATTAAAGAAGAAATAGAATTTAGAAAACGTATAAAGAAGTTACGGGAACAGGACCCGTTTATTTACAAATGATTATCTGGGGGATAGTTGGCAATAGCCACGATGCTAGTTTAGCAGTATTTAATAATGAAAAATTGTTATGGGCAGCACTTGCTAAAGATTTTAGCGGTGTGCCTAACGATCCTCATCTAAATAAGAAACTAATTAAAAAGGCACTTAAATTTGGAGCACCAAAAGAAATTATTTGGTATGAACGTCCTTTCTTAAAAACTATTAGACAATGGCGAGCAGGACAAGGTTGGTTAGGCAAAGAGAACGATATAGCTTCATATCTTTATGAACACAATATTGTTCGTCCAATACAGTACACTCAGCATCACCATTCACATGCAGCATATGCTTATTACACTCAGCCACATGACAACTGTGCTGTAATATGCTTAGATAGTATTGGTGAATTTGAAACACTAACCATATGGCATGGAAAGAACAATAAACTAAAAAAGATTTACAGTCAAAGTTATCCACATAGCCCAGGTTTATTTTACTCTTCAATGACTCAACGTGTTGGTGGCGTTGCACAAAGAGATGAATATATGATAGCTGGCATGGGTAAAGATCATGACCCTGAGTATTACAGAAGTGCAATGATGGACGAGATTATACTAAAAATTCCCACAGCTAGTAACCCAGCCTGGAAGTTTAAGACTAATTTACACCGAGGGTGTAATTGGTTTTTACCTGAAGCTACTGATAATGAAGCTATGGGTAGACTTGCAGCAACTACCCAAAAAGTTTTTGAGGAAGCAGTTAGTGGACTTAGTACATGGGCTCAATGGAAAACCAAAAGCCCTAACTTAGCACTAGCAGGGGGTGGCGCACTTAATCGACAGGCTGTAGATAAAATTCGTCTGCAATGGAATAATATACACGTACCCCAAAACCCTGGAGACCCTGGTAGCTG
>Ga0228634_1000671_pt1 | contig 23220 bp, 14 predicted proteins | sample 42DmetaG_FD_190063 | JGI IMG/M metagenome (GOLD analysis project Ga0228634, IMG submission 190063) | Seawater microbial communities from Monterey Bay, California, United States - 42D | ecosystem: Environmental > Aquatic > Marine > Coastal | place: USA: California | collected 2016-09-27 | reverse complement strand
TATCCATGGTTACGGCTTGGTCAACATTTAATGTTCCTTTCACAGTTGTCATTACTCCGGATTTCGAAATATTTACTATACCACCACCTGTAGCTAATGAAGTAGCTCCACTACTATCAAAAGTCGATACAGATGTATCTCCTATTACATCAAGCGTATTACTTAAAGTTGTTGCACCCATTATATCAAGTGTTGTATCCAGAGTTACGGCTTGGTCAACATTTAATGTTCCTTTCACAGTTGTCATTACTCCGGATTTCGAAATATTTACTATACCACCACCTGTAGCTAATGAAGTAGCTCCACTAGTATCAAAAGTCGATACAGATGTATCTCCTATTACATCAAGTGTATTCCTTAATATGGTCTCTCCTGTGACATCAAGTGTTGTATCTAGAGTTACGGCTTGGTCAACATTTAATGTTCCTTTCACAGTTGTCATTACTCCGGATTTCGAAATATTTACTATACCGCCACCTGTAGCTAATGAAGTAGCTCCACTACTATCAAAAGTAGATACAGATGTATCTCCTATTACATCAAGCGTATTACTTAAAGTTGTTGCACCCATTATATCAAGTGTTGTATCTAGAGTTACGGCTTGGTCAACATTTAATGTTCCTTTAACTGTAGTCATAACTCCGGATTTAGAGATATTTACTATACCACCGCCTGTAGCTAATGAAGTAGCTCCACTACTATCAAAAGTAGATACAGATGTATCACCAGTTACATCTAATGTGCTTTCAAGAGTTGTTGTTCCTGTAATATTTGTAGTTCCCTCTACATGAAGTTGATGAGTAGTAGTAGCTTTTGAACCTATAATTGTATTACCTGTTAGATTTGTTGTGCCAGATACACTTAATGTATCTTGTAATGTTACACTATTTTCGATACCAACATTTCCATTAATATGTGTTTTGTAAAGAGGACTAATAATATTAATACCTACCTTTCCATCATTTTTAATAATCATTCTTGGAACAGTTGTAGCAGTAACAGTTTCTTCAAATTGACCTGTGTAAAACTTCAACTCGTCATTATCAGCTCCAGCACTATCTTCGGCAGTAATATAAGTATCTCTATCAACATCTTTAACTCCTCCAAGAGAACCCCAAGCATTTCCCGCACCATAACCTTCAAATGTATGGAGTTGCGTGTTGTAACGAATCTGACCTAAACCTAAAGTTGTAGGTCTTTGAGCTGTATTTCCTCTAGGAATTCGGATAGCATCTTCTCCCTCAATATCAAATGTAACATTGGGCACAGCTTTATTAATACCAATATTACCATTCTGCATAATAGTCATAGCATTATGCTCATTAATATTTGTATCATAATCTAAAGTTCCATTAGTTTTCCAGTTAAAATAAAGATTTTTATCATTATTCATACCTATACCCCATGAATTTGTGCTGTCGCCAGTAGCATTTGTATTGGCAATTTCTAAATAACTTTCACCTTTACCCTCAATTCTTATTGAAGAATCATTATCCGTAGATTCAAATAAGGCCAAAGGCTCTTGAACTCCACTTTTTTGAACATGTAAAAATGTATTAGGAGAACTTACACCAATTCCTAATTTACCATCATTTTTAAGAATCATGCGATCAGCATTATTAGTTCCAAAAACAATGTCATTATCTTTTTTATTATTGATTTTAAGAGGCCCGTCATTAGTGCCCTGTTTAGCTATTTCATTAAAACCTATTGAAATATATTCGCTTTGATTGGTATGCGATACATTTAAGATTTGATAAGATGATTGTCCTGAAGTCCCATATATTGATGCTGTTCCGTTTGTAATATCCGTTCCTGTTAATATAGATTGGTCTGTAATTTGAAATTTGACAAGAGGAGTATTTGTATGAATACCTATTTTTCCATCATTTTTAATAATCATTCTAGGCACAGTAGAAGCATCTATATTTTCTTCGAATTGATTAGTGTAAAATTTAAGTTCGTCGTTATCGGCTCCAGCACTATTTTCAGCTGTAATAAAAGTATCTCTATCAACATCTTTAACTCCTCCTAATGATCCCCAGGCATTTCCTGCGCCATAACCTTCAAATGTATGTAATTGCGTATTATAGCGTATTTGACCTAATCCTAAAGTTGTAGGACGTTGAGCTGTTGTTCCTCGGGGAATTCTAATAGCATCTTCACCTTCAATATCAAAAGTTACATTAGGGACCAATTTATTGATACCAATATTACCATTCTGCATAATAGTCATTGCGTTACTCTCATTAATATTTATATCTGAGTCGAGGGTGCTATTTGTCTTCCAGTTAAAATATAGATTTTTATCATTATTGATACCTATACCCCACGAATTGGCCGTGTCTCCTGTTGTGTTTACATTAGCAAGTTCAAGATAACTTTCTCCTTTACCTTCAATTCTAACTGAAGTATCTTTATTGGCGGAACGGAATAGGGCAATAGGTTCAGTATTATTATAGCTTGGGTCATTACTTTCAACATGTAATCTTGTAGTTGGATTCGTTATTCCTATACCTAAGTATCCTGATTTATCAAGAGTCATTTCTTGTCTATCTTCAACAAAAAATTTAATTTGGTCGTTATCACTCCCATGTTGGTTTTCTACAGTAATATAGGTATCGTTATCAACATCTTTTAAACCGCCTAATGATATCCATTCATCTAATAATAATCCTTGATTTTGACTTTGCCCATAACCTTCAAATCTTTTAAGTTCACTATTATATCTTAAATATCCTGTATGATTAGAAGAATTCGCCGTAGGTCTTTCAGCAATCGTGCCAACTGGAATTCTAATTGAATCTGTTGCTTCAATATCTAAAACTACGTTAGCCAATTGTTTTCCTATTGCTATTTGTCCTCCTAAAGGCTGAAGACCTAAATCAGCATATGTTATTGAAGGATTATTATTATCAATTACTTGAATAACTCCTTTACCGTCATTCATTACACCCATATTCATTGATTGCTTAGCGGTGCTAAATAATGCTAACTGAGTATTGTAAATCAAGGCACTCATATCACTTCCACCAAGATCTTCTCTTACAACTGCTTTGTGACTTCCATGAGAATCAGCACCTACTGAAATAGTATTCAATAAAAGGTGGTCACTTATTCTAGAATTACCTTGAATATCTAGAGTATATTGTGGCGAATCTCTTCCAATACCTATTTTATTAGCTAAAGAATCAACAAAAATCATATTTTCATTGAGGTCAGATTCAACTCTAAAATCCGTGTTAATTCCTGCTTCATTAACAACAACTTGATTATTGATTCCTTCTGATTTATTCTCTCCTCCTATAGAGAAAAGATTAAACATGTCTGACGTATTAGTTGTTCCATCATCACCGCTATGTGCTCCTCCACCTGAAAGAATATTAAATTGTATTTTACCCCCTTCATTATTTTGTTCTACTGATGTAGACAATGTCTGAATATCGACATATTTTTTCCAGTTAGTTCCATCGGAACCCTTAAAAAGTATCGAACCCAATGAATCTCCTTTTTCAATGAGAACATGAGTATTATCGTCAGTAGCATGCCTTGTTCTTGTAAATTCCATGAAATTACTGGGTAATTCATTTTGACAAGTTGCTACAGTTACCGAACCTGCTACTGATAATGTGTCTTCTACTACAATATCATTTCTGATTGTAGTTGTTTGAACATTAGTGCCTAAATAACTATTACCTGATACACTTAATGTTCCTATAACTTTCATTGCACCAGGCATTTCTTGACCAGAATCAGTATATTTTCCTAATTGAATCGTATTTACTACATGAATATCTCTGTCAACAAAAAGATCTCTATTAATAGTTAAGTCATCAGCAACAGAAACACTTGAATCCCCCTTATGAAGTTTCTTACCTATAGAAATTCTTTTCAATTCGAGTTTATCCAATTGATTAACATCATAGCTGTTCATAATATATAATAATATGATATATTAAGACAGATTTATTAACACATTAATTGTATAGCAATCCAGCCATTCCATCTGAAATCAGTAAAATATTAAAATAAGCTGTGTAATATCTAAATAAAACGTCCGTTTTTAGATTGTTATTAGTATAATTAGATTCATCTACTAAAGATACTTCAAAACTTTTTTTCTTATATACAGAAAGATTAAATGTTCCCGTTGGTTCATTAGAATATGGATCGAGAGCGAAGTTGTATACATAAAAAGGGCTTACGTTACATCCTTTAAATTTTTCATAAATAGTTGATTTTGAGATAAAAACAGGATTTATACCATCAAGTATGGCTGTATTATTAACAAATATATCAGTTCCATTAATTAGATGACTATCCGGATTAAAAGTATAAAATCCCTGTCCATAGCGATAACCAAAATCAGTTGAATAATTTTCGTATATATTTGCATTCTTGACATCTTCTCTTTGTAGTAACCATAAAATATATTTTGTAGGATGTTTACATTCTATATCTACTCTATATGTTGAATTTCCACTGGGATTATGAAAATGTTCTTCATTTCCTATATGATATAATTCGATCATGTAATCTAATTTAGGAGCAATTTTAAATAATTTCTGGTCTTCTGGGTCTAAGTAAACATTTTTTGTAATAATATCAATATATTCTAAACCACCTGTGATATCTTCCATATATCTTTCATTAGATGCGGGAACCGTTCCTAAGCCAATTAATTCAGAATTACTAATTTGATAACCATTAGTTCCTGGAACAACTACTCCATCTGGGGTAGTATTAAAATCTCTTACTAAAATTTCTTCTAAACTTCTTAGTGATATTTCAAGTTCAATTTTTGAGTTAGATAAAGCACAAAGAGGTAAATATTGACCTGGATCTTTTGAAAAAAAGAAAGGTAATTGTAAATGACAGGTCATATTTTGTTGATTTGTATTACCTGTGCTAAATGTAGTGCTGTATCTTGTCATTTTTCTAAATGAAAAAGTCTTATTGTAATCAGTGTGTAATTCGTTAATTAAAAATATAAGTTCTGCATTAAGTTTCTGTATCATAACTCCACCTATTAATAATTTAATTTCTTTTATAATGTTGAATCCTACACCATTAACATATGAAGTAAATACTGGTTCTAATGAATCATCGACTTGTAAATTTACAAAACCATTTGAGTCAGTGATAGTATTTTTTTGTGTATAATTTCCAGTCCTTTTAAGGTCTTTTAATTTGAAATCTAGATATACTCCTGATAATAGATCTCCTATTGAAGGAATTTCAATTCTAACTGTTCTACCAAGACCAATTTTTCCATCAGATTTTGTAACTTTATTAAATTCAAATGAAAAATTTCTTGCCTTCGTGAAAACGTTTTTAAAATAGGTCATTTTAGGATTACCATATAGGAATTTATCTTCAGGGCCTTTGTTGGCCATGTGTAATAACGTTCCGGCTGTCATATTAATATAATTTAACATAATAATATAAAAAATAAATCTTGTTATTTATATTATACTCCTTTAACTAAAATATCTTCTTCATTGTAACCATGCTTATTACAGATTAAGTCTTTAACATAATCGGTCTGGTCACCCTGAAGTTGTATCACTTTATCATCGACCTGATACGATCCATTGCAACATTTGGTCTTTTTAATTTTTTTTATAAACTGTTTAATATCATCCATTTCAAGAGTTTCCGCAAAATTTTCGATTATTGTCCAACATTTTCTACCGTTTCTTTGTTGTCTTGAAATAGTTACTTTATTTTTTATATTATTTTTAAAACTTTCTTCATTAAAACTCAAATCCATTTATTATCTACTATGTTATTAGATTATTATCTTTAGGTAATTTACTAGTCACTATCTGAATCGATTTCACACCAGCTACTATTTACCTGACCTACATTATCTTCACCATCACTTTCTACAGGCTTTTTCAATAATTTATTCATTTCCTTAAAACTTGTGGATTCAAATACCTCCGCAACCTTTTCTCTTACAGTTTCAATTTGGTCTGCGTTAAATTGCCATCCCTTGTTTTCCTTATTCCATCGTGCTCCAATACTTTTCAAATTATCCTTATTACTAAATGTGTTTCCTGTAATTAGAATAAGATCTGTAAAAATTGACACGATAGCGCTTCCAGATTTTTCTACTTTTTCTGGTTTTTTAGTTTTTGCTTTTGTCTTTGGAGAAGACCGTGGTGCTTCACTCATAAGCTTGATAAGAGTATCAAGTTTCTTTTCAATAGAGGCAAGACGTTGTTCCATGATTAAAATGTAACATTATCTTACATTTTAAAATTGTAATCAATTTTTTTTAATTATTTAATTTATTTTCTATCTCAATTAATCTCCTTTCTAAATCTGAACATTTACTATTAATTCTTGCTATTTCCTGGTCTTTTTCTTTCAATTTCGTTTCGAATTTATTTTCATATACTTTTTGTAATTCTATAATATTATCAATCTGTTCTTGTGCCTCTGATTTTAGGTTCTTAAGTAGATTAATCTTGTCAGCTGAAATCTTTATGCTTGTTCCCCCTAATATAATCCCATTTGCCTTAACAGAACCATTTACATGTAGAACTTCATCTGGTTTATCAATTCCTATTCCTAATCTTCCTTCACTTGTTAGAGTCATTCTTTGATTCCAAACCTTACCATTAGCTGTATACCAAGAATGATTTCCAGTTTTATAATTATCTGTATCAACTATATTTCCCGAGAAGAATTGAAGATATTCATTTCCTCCCATAGTAGCTATCTTAGTCATATTTTCATCACCCTTTAATAAAATTTTATCTTGATTAGTTTTACTATATAACATTTTTTGACTAAGTCTAATATTACCATAAACATCTAGACTTTCTTTTGCTGGAAATTTACCTATTCCTATATTGTTATTAATTTCTAATGTTCCTGCTTTTAAAAGTTTATCACCTATATTGATATTGCCAAAATTGCTTGTAATAGAACCACTATCAAGCTCACCCACATGTTTTAATTTGTGAGCTGTTTCTAGATTTTCATAATTAGAATCTTCTAATGTTCCTATCAATGATTTTGCTATAACTTTATTACTACAGTTAATATTACCTTGTATATCTAGTTTCTCTATTGGTTCTGATGTTCCTATTCCTATATTACCATTTGACCCTATAATCATTCTTTCATTACCATCGGTTATAAATTTTAATTGATCGCTATCAGTCCCGTCATCATTTTCTGCTGTTATAAAAGTATCTTCGTCTATATCAACCACTCCTCCACCTATCTTAATCCAGTTATTTCTAGGTCCATAACCTTCAAATTTATCAAGCTCAGTGTTAAATCTTATTTGACCCTTCTTTTCTAAATTTGGTCGTTGTTCACTTGTTCCCGATGGTAAAATAACTGAATCAGTTGTATTAATGTGTAATGATGTATTAGGATTATCTTCAGATACACCTATGTTTCCATTAGAATTAATAGTTAATCTATCTTTCATAATATTATCGCTATGGGTTGTAGCAAACTTAATATTTGCACTTACATTATCTTCTGAGGGAGTTCCTTCTACTTCAGCATATATTCTACTTCCTTCAACCCATTTTATACCATCAGAACCTTTGAAGGCGATCTTACCTAAACTTGTGCCTTCTGTAACAATTTTATGATCTTCGTCATTTTCGTGAGTTGTTTTCGTAAATTCAATAAAATTTTCTTCGCCCAACGACGATGCTATTGTAGCGGAACTACCCACAGATAATTTTTCTTTAACAGTTACTGTATTAAGCACTTGTGTTGTTAAAATTAGTTTTTCAAGTGTTGTTTTACCTGCTACTGATAAATCTCCGTCGATAGTAACATTTTTCGAGACATTTAATGAACCTGATGTATTATTATCTTGAGAATTTAGTTTTCCTAAAACAGTTAAATTATCTCGAACCATTAAATTTTTTCTTAAATCAACTTCGCCGTATACAAAAAGGTCAGTATTGCCGTTCTGGGGACGACCACCTATCGTAACTTTTTGTGCTGTTAATTTTCTTAGTTCTTGAGAATTATTATTCATTATAAATATATATATAACGAATATAAATTATTGATACATTAACCCTCCCAAACCATCCTTTATAACAAGTATGTTATAATACGATGAATAGTAATTAAATAAGATGGTTGGTTTATAATTATTGTTTGTATATTTTGATTCATCTACTAATGTTAATCTAAGAGTTTTATACAAAATTCTCGATAAATTAATAGTTCCAGTAGGTTCGTCTCTTTTAGGGTGTAAAGAAAAACTTAATACATATAAATTTCCGTTAACACTCGTATTAAATCTTTGATAAAGAATTACATCTGATAAAAATTTAGCATCTACATTATCATTAATATCATTATTATTTAGTGCTAATACAGCGTCATTTAATATATGATTTTTTCTATCGGTGCTGTATTGATTACTACTATATTTAATTGGAAACTTTGTAGTATTGTTATCAAAATAATTTGCGTCATAAACATCTTCTCTTTGTAAAAACCATGCTATATATTTTGTTGGATTCTTCGATTCCAGCTCCATAGAATAAACATTATCGTTATTAGGATTGGTTATTTTATTAGTATTTCCTATATGGAAAAGTTCTACTAAATATGTCAATTCTCTGCCCAAAAACATCTTTTTTTCAGTATCATTTAGATAAATATTTTCTGAGAAAATTTCGAATGATTCAATTTCAGCACTAACTGATTCATCATAAATTTCATATTGATTGGGAACGGTGCCACTTGGACCTGTAGGAACTAATACATTTTGCCCACCTTGATTTTGAGTAGTTACCGTGTATCCATTAATTCCCATCTCTGTATCACCATCGGTATTATATTGTTTAACTACACATTTAGATGCTTCTTTAAATTTAACAACCATTTGTATATCTGAGTGATTTAGAGCACATAATGGTAATGCAAAAGATGTATTTTTAGAGAAAAAGAATGGAACTATTAAAGTTGTATTAACATCCTCAATATTATCATCAGCTATCTTAAAATTAGTGTTATTAAATAGGTTCATGCTATAAAAAGAATCTTTTTTAGCTTGGTCATTGTATAGTTCATTAATTAAATATATTAATTTACTATCAAGTGTTTGTATAAGATTTCCATTAATATATAATTTAATGTATTCAAAGCAGTTATAACCTATACCATTTACATATGACGAAAATTGCGGTTTATTTGAAGTCACTCCATTAATATCAGTAAATTGTTCAGTTCTTATTAAATCAGAAAACTTAATTTTAAAGTATAAAGCTCCTAATAAATCAGATTTAAAAGGTATACTGAATTTAATCTCTTTACCTAAACCAACATTAACATTACCAATAAATGGCACTTTTGAGTAATTTATTGCAAAATTACTTGCTCTTTGGTAAACAGATTTAAAATAGGTCATTTGAGGATTACCATAAAGAAATCTATCCTCATTACCTATACTATTTAATTGAATTAAATTACCTAATACCATATATTTATTATAATTTAATATAATTTTAAATTATAATTAATCATTAATATTATATCTTTGTAACAACATGTTTGATATATTATAAAAGCTTCTTTTTGAAGTCTCGTAATTATTACATAATTTAGTGTTTCTCGTTTTTTTACTGGCACATAGTTCGTCTAAAATAGAATCCTTTTTCAGCAATTTATTCTTAAGTTTAAGTTTTTTAATCTTTCTGGAATATTCTTTTTTGAAATAAACATAAACAATAACAGTAGTTATAATTGCTATAACAATACTTTGGGCGGTAACAATAGATTGGTTCATTGCCCCCATTAATAAAGCAAATACGCCTACACCTACCAGAACAATTAGGAAATTGGTTATGTCAAGATCTAAAAAAAAAGTTTTTAGTTTTTTACTAATAGAGCCTACTTCATCATATCTAACCATTTTATTAATATATACTTTTATTATATTTTAATATGAATTGTTTACAATTTTCTTTATGGTAGCAGTTGATATTTTAATACCTTTATTCGTCTGTAAATAGTTTTTAGTTCCGTTCAGAGTTTTTGCTTTTTGATGAATATCCTTAATAATATCTATTTGATCTTGTGAAAATTTCTTCTTTTTTAATTGACCTGAAGCATCGCTATCTATTTTTTTATAATAAAAATCCAATTTAGTTCCTTCGCTGGTATCATGATAACCCTTTATGAATAGTTTACCATGATGAACATCATGATGACACTCATGACACAGTGATACCAAGTTATGAAGTGAATTTTTATGAAAAGTATCGATCATATTATTTTCATCTGCGATATGTTGTTCGTTAATATGATGAACTTCGGTAGCTTTACATCCACATACTTCACAATTTTGTATCAGCTTTTTAGAATTATAAACTGAACTCTTAGTTTCTACTATAGTTTCACCTACATTCATAATTCTTTTTCTAACTTTATTAGCAATTTTAAGAAATTCACTATCAAGCTTCATTGCTTTAGCAACTTCAAGTCCGTATATAGAATTTCCTGCTCCGCTCTTAAGTTTGCGATTATAAATCAACTGCTCTTTATCTTCATCATAAATTGTTTCCATATGATAATTATTCACAGTTCTACATTCATTTATTTCAGGCATATCAGATAATTTATGGAGATGTGTAGCAAAAATAAAACTTGAACCAAGATCTGATAACCTGACTACTCCAGCAGTTACTAATGCCAATCCCGATGTTGTCTCTGTTCCACTACAAAGTTCGTCTCCTAATACAAGTGAATAACTGTTACCTCTTCTTAAAATAGTTCTTAATTCATCCATTTCTACAGCAAAAGTAGATTGATTTTTAAATATATTATCATTTCCTGATATCCTTGTAAATAGATGCTTATATGGTTTATAGGTAAATTCTTGAGCAGAAACAAAAAATCCGGCTTGAGCCATGATAACTGAAAGACCAACGCTTTTCATATAACTGCTTTTACCTACAGCATTAACACCATACAATAATATACCACTTTGATTATCAGTTCCCAGTTCAACATCATTAGGAATATATTTTACATTTTCATTAAGTTTCTCAATAATAGGATGTCTAAGATCTTTAGCACTAATAAAACTATCCTCCCTGCTATTGTCAATTTTAGGTTTTACGTATCCATTATGCAGGGAAACCCTTGCTACACTACTTAAATAGTCTACTCGTGAAACAAAATTACAAATTGAATCCAATAGTAATGTATGTTTGGTGTAATATTCATATGCCAAATCAGTAAATTTATTAATACACATATTTTTTACTCTATTCTCATAGGTTACACGTAAATGTGACTTTTGTTTAATATCTCCTGAAAAAATCTTACACTGAGTAGTTGTATTCTTTAGGTCAAGGTCTGATAATTTATAAGAATATTTACCTGAATTAAATGTTACAATTTTATTAGGGTTTTTCTTAATTAGAGCTGTAAGAATTTTTGATTTAGATTTAGTGATTGTTAAGAAATAATCTTCTTTATCAGAACGTTTGACTTCTGCTTTTGTTTTGCCAGAATTATCTATAATTGCTCCTAAAGATAATGAAAATAGATTAAAGTAATTCTTTAAAGTTTCTAATTTTTCTTGTTGTTCATCAATTTCGTTGAATACCCCTTTGTTAAAAAAACTATCAGTAATATTATTAAGGTTGACTCCTAAAATTTCATTCATTTTTATTTTTTGATTGTAATCTTGTATAAAACTATCTAATTCTTTAAGTTCACTATTTTTAAGAAGCTCTGTTTCAATTATTTTACAGTTATTATCAAGAGCTGCCTGTTTTAGATAATTAATTATAGTTTTAATTTTTTTGTATGAATTATCAAGAGTTATAAATTCATAAGGTTGAAGTTTTTTAAGTGCCATTTTTCTATGAAGACGTTGAATATCGTTAATTGATTTAAGTTGGTCTGATACTCCTTCGAAAATATATTGCGTATCGTTCTTGATTTGAAATTCTGAAACAGCATCATAAGTGTTATTAATTTCAATTGAATCTACAATTGGATTAAGTAACTTATATTTAAGATACCTTTTTCCAAGAGGAGTTTTAGTCTTATCTAAAATATCCCATAGCGAAGAAATACCTGAATTCTTTACATTAAAATTAGGGACAAGATTTAGTTGATTAATTGAGTCGTGTGACAAGATAAGATGTTTCTCAGTTTCCCAAATAACAGGCTTTGTAAGTTTTGAGATAATATTATCATTATGTTCGTAAGCAAATTGTAATAGATAAATAAAGGATGTTAGTGATGTAGGATTTTTATCTAATCCGATATATTGAATAGGGGTTATTGCTCCTGTAACTGGAAATACTTTACTCAAAAGTGACTCTATATAAGCGGGTTTAAGAATATCTTGATTAGAATTGTAAAAATTATAGTGTAAAATTTCATTTCTTATTTCAAGACTTTTACGAATAGATTTTTCATCCCAATTAATCTGATCAATATTTTTTGTATGAATAATCATTTCCTTAGGGCTATGAGATTGAATGAATCTAAAAATCTCATCAAGAATATATCTATTATCATCATGCGCCGAATAGGTTTCGTAAATAGATGTTTCTCCTGTTGACATATCAGCAATAGATAATCCTAATTCTACCATAGGTTTTTGTGATTTAAAATCTTTGATACATTCAATATAAACGGACATGACATTATTTGAAAAATGATTGCTGTCAATATTAATACCAGGTGATACAATTTCGGTAATGGTTCTTTTAGGATCTTTTTTACCGTGACTATCTTGTTCAATAATAATTACTACATAGTTATTCTTAATAAGGATGTCCTTCCATTTTTCCACACTATGATTAGGAAATCCTGCCATGAATACATAATCTTTTTTGGAATATTTACTTTGCCCTTTTTTCTTAGACATAGTTAATGCTGTAACTTCGCAGATTTCTCTAATTCTACCTTTATTACTACCAATGTCATCAGTCCCATATACTTCAAAAAAACTTCCTACTTCCATTAAAACTATAGTATTTTCACCATATTTTTGTTCAAATCGATCTTGATAATCAAAATATTCATCTATTAAAGACATTATTCTCTTTGATTAAGTATAATTAATATCTAAATTATATTTAAGTAGTTATTATTTTTTATATTTATTGATATCTATTCCTCCTGAAATTACTTTAACAAGGTATCTATCAACTGTATCTGTAAATTGAGTAAAGTGGTGGTTATTATTAAATTTACTATCTAAAATATTTTTTGAAACAATATTATCTGGAATAAGATAACTGTTAACATTTGTCTTTACTTTTACAGTTTTGTAGTCCGGCTTTTTTACTTGAGAAGATAAATTTTTAGATTTTGTAGTTAGTTTTTTATTTATTTGTGTCTTTTTAGTTGGAGATTTTATCAATTTTTTAGTCGGAGATTTTATCAATTTTTTAGTCGGAGATTTTACTAGCTTTTCAGGCGGAGATTTTACTAGCTTTTCAGGCGGAGATTTTACTAGCTTTTCAGGCGGAGATTTTACTAGCTTTTCAGGCGTAGATTTTACCATATTTTTAGTCGCAGATTTTACCATATTTTTAGTCGGAGATTTTGTCTGTATTTCAGGAATAGATTTTACTAGCTTTTCAGGCGGAGATTTATCAATTACAATAGGGCTATTTTTATTTAATTTTATTACTTTGTTTTCTTGAAATACGGGTTTATCGTTTTTATAATATTGTTTAGTTTTTACTGGTTTTGTGTTTACCATTGATTTATAAATCGTTTTAGTATCGCCATGTCTTTTTCTATGGCTTACTGCACTTTTACTTCGTGATTTTCTATATATCTCACCTATTGTAGAACCCAATTCTATATCCTCGAATTTAGACTTGGAAGATCTTTTAGAACTTATTTGTGAAAATTTATCATTGAGGGCTTTATTTTTACCAGTAATAACAATTTTAGAATTCATTTTTAATAAACTAATATATTAATTATAAATATTAATCTTATGTGATAACTACGGACATTTACGTATACATAAATTCAATATGTCTATTATTTTTTTCACTTTTTACAGGAACATGTGACTTATAAAGTTCAAACCCTTTTATTAAATCTTGGTTAGTAATAATTTTTTTTTCTGAAGGATTACTAAATAATACCCTTTTAGCATGGGCTATTTTACATTTTGAAAATAGATTTTCAATATCCCTACCAAAAAACTCAAATACATCTTTTTCTTTATCAAAAAAACTTAGAGGTATATTATCTATATCGGCTTTCCAATTGTTATCTTCAATTTTTTTGATAAATATATTTCTTAGATCATCTGCGGAATATTTTTCAATTTCTAACCAAAGTCCAAATCTTGATTTTAATCCTTGATTACCTCTAAAAAACCTGTTATCTAAATCGTTTTTATACCCAGCAATTATAAAAATAAAATCATTTCTATATTTATCTAAATATGGATTTATTAAATCTATAATTCCTTGAGAATAACTATCAATTTTATCTTCAGAGCCCAATGAATAAGCTTCATCTAAGAATACTACACATCCTTTAGAAGCATCTAGTATTTTTTGTGTTTTAATCTCAGATTGACCTATATATCCACCTTTTAAGTCGGTTAAAGTTATCTCTTTAAAGTCTCCTTTCGTTAATAATCCCATTTTTGCATAAATTTGTCCTATAATTTTAGCTACTACAGTTTTTCCCATACCCGGTCCTCCATATAAAACAATATGATGATAATCATTTGGGTTATCATCTAAACCTTGTAAAAACAAAATTATTTTATCAAAAATAGCATCTTTAATATTTTTCATTCCAATCATATCATCGAGTTGTTCTAAATGAGGAACCATCTCTGATAAAACTCTTAGATTAAGATTAAATTTTTTTTTCATAGGCTTAAATATTTCTTCATATTTTTTTCCCAGGTTAATTAAATCTTGAATATTATTAATATTATCTTCTAACATTTGAAATTCATAACTTAGTTCTTCTTCAGTTAGTAAAAAGGGTCTTTGTTTTGGTTCAACTGTTAAAGTATCTATAGATTTATTAGAACTATATTCAGGTAATAATAAATCAAGCACATTAAATGTATTAGACATTGATGTTGAAGTTGATGTAGATTTATTGTTAGGATTTAAAAAAGATATTTTAGGTGTGTTATAATTGTTCATTGATTTATTGTTGTCTATAAGAGAAGTTCCCTTTATAAACAACGATGAAGACGCTAAGTCTAAAGATGATGTCGATGTCTGTGATGAAGAAGAAGTTTTCTTAATTATTTCTTTATTAGAATTATTATCTGATAGATACTTAAACCATAAATTATAGTAATGATATCTTTTTTTATTTATTTCAAGACGTTTTCTTAATGTATTAATAGAATCGTTGATTATGTAACATGCTATATTATCAAAATAAAACCGTCTTTTTAAGTTATTATTAGAAATATGAGGTGTCATATTTTAAATTCTCATAGATTTTAATTTAACTATGAGAATTTAAAATTTTAAGTTAATTAAAAATTTGATAATATTTACTTAAAATTTTAATTATTAAAAAAGATAATGCAGGATGCGAAACAAAACGTTCCTTTTCATTGGGAAAACAGTGCTTGGAAAATTTTACGTGAGATGTTGACTTCACCCGGATTTCTAATTCAACATCAAATTGATCCTTTTAATGATTTCTTAGATAAAGGTCTGGCTAATGTAATAGAACAATTTAATCCTATTATTCTAAATTATGATTTTATCACAGAACAGAAATTCTTTAAGTTTAAACAAGACTCTAAATATTATCAAAATGATAATTGGATTGAGTATCGTGAACTAAGTGATATACATAAACTTTTTAAAGATAAGTATTCTATTATTAATAATCAAATTACTACTATTGATTTATCCGAGCAATTGGGGACTCCTAATGATAAGGATCAACTTCTACAAACAGAATTTAAGGAATTTGTCGAAGAACATCTAGAATTTAAAACAATTGATGTTAATAAGCATAGATACGACCTTGAAATTAATATTTACTTTAATTCTATTACTCCTCCTGTAATTTATGAAAATAATGGCAGTCAAAAGGTTATGTATCCAAACGAAGCGAGAGCGAGAAATTTTACTTATGCTTCAAATACTTTTATTGATTTTCACTTCAAGACGCGCGAACGATTTGGAGAGGCATTTTGTAATACCAAGGAACATCCGGTAATCATTATTCCTAAAGTTACATGTGGCAAGCTTCCTATTATGTTAGGCTCTAAAGCATGTATTCTCGCATCTAAAACTTATAATAAAAAAATTGATTACGAGGAGTGTGAATATGACGAGGGTGGATATTTTATAGTAAATGGAACTGAAAAAGTTCTTGTTTGCCAGGAAAGACAAGCAGAAAATAAGGTATATGTGTTTCAAAATTCTAAGTCCCAGAGTAAATATTCTCATACTTGTGAAATAAAGTCTCTACCTGATAAAAAGGTTCTTACACCCAAGAACATTCAGGTAAAAATTACATCAAAAGAAACTATTCATGGAAGAAATATCAAAGTTTCTATTCCGCATATTAAGCAAGATGTTCCACTCTATGTAGTATTTAAGGCAATGAATGTTACAAATGACTATGATATTACTAATTATATTCTATATGACGTGCCTCGTGAAAATTGGAGAGAATATACTCAATTTCTTAGAGCTTCCCTTGAAGAAGCATCTACGATTACAGACCAAGAGATGGCTAAAGAATATCTTTGTAGGCACGTTAATATGATGGGCTATGACAGGGATAAATCTGAAAAAGATAGGAGAATGACGTATCTTAACGATATTATTAGTAATGATTTCCTTCCACATCTTGGAGAAAGCAGTAAAGTCAAGGCATATTTCTTAGGTCATATGGTAAAGCATCTATTGGATGTGTTTCTTAAAAAGAAAGAAGTAGATGACAGAGATTCATATGTTAATAAGCGTATTGATACCTCTGGTGTGCTTATGTCAAATCTTTTTAGACAATATTACACGAAGCTTGTAAAAGATATGAAAACTAATATTAATAAGGAATATTCAAATGGTTCATGGAAAGCCACACGGGATTTTAATAAGATTATTAATGAAACTAATATTTATAAAATTGTTAAGTTTTCCACCATTACAACCGGTCTTAAATTTGCTTTGGCAACAGGTAATTGGGGTCTTAAGAATAATAAGAATAAGCAAGGTATCGCACAAGTCCTTAGCAGATTGACCAATAATTCAGGTCTTTCTCATTTGAGGCGTGTTAATACTCCTATGGAGAAGACATCAAAACTGGTTGCTCCCCGCAAGCTTCATGGAACACAAATATTCTACATTTGTGGTGCTGAAACTCCCGAGGGTGCTGGTGTAGGTGTAGTTAAAAATCTTGCTTTATCTTGTCATATTACAGGATATTCTGATATTTCACCTGTTACAAATTTGGTAGCGCATCTCCCCGTTAAGAAAATCAGTGATATTAATCCTTCAGATATTCAAACTGCTACAAAAATCTTTATTAACGGTGCTTGGCACTATGTTACATATAAACCTAAATATATTGTAGATAAGTTGAGGAATATGCGCAGGTGTGGTATTGTTCATATTCATACGTCAATTGTATGGAAAATTCAAGATTCGATTCTGGAAATTTATACAGATGCGGGAAGATGCACTAGGCCTATTTATATCGTTAAAAATAATGTCCCACTGATTAACGATGATATAATTAATAAATTAGATAAAAAGAAAATGAAATGGAATAATCTAATTTCCGGAAGTCTTAATACATATAATGAAATGGTCCAGAAGCCTTTGTCTGAAGGTGTAATTGAGTTTATTGATGTTCAGGAAGAAGATAATTGTATGATTGCTATTAATCAAGAGAAACTTATTAAAAATAACCAAAGGAGCCTTCAAACAAGATTTACTCACTGTGAAATTCACCCATCGTTTATTCAAGGAATTTTGGCGTCTATTATTCCTTTCTCTGATCACAATCAATCTCCCAGAAACACATACCAGTCAGCAATGGGTAAACAAGCAATGGGTGTATATGCTACAAATTACAGATATAGAATGGATACATTGGCACATATTCTTAGATATCCACAACTTCCTATGGTTTCAAGTCGTATTATTAAGCATCTACCATCAAGTAATCTTCCTTCGGGAATTAATGCTATTGTTGCTGTGGCATCTAATTCAGGTTATAATCAGGAAGATTCTATTATTATGAATCAAGATTCAATTAATAGGGGTCTATTTATATCTGATTATTTTAGAACATTTAAAGACGAGGAAAAGAAACGTCAATCGAGTAGTGTAAAAATGCAGGAGAAATTTGTAAGACCTGCTATGAAAAACACTCTTGGAACGCAAGGTAATAACTACAGTAAACTAACTGATAAGGGGTTCCCTGATGAAAATGTTTATGTAAAGGAAAATGATGTTATTATTGGTAAAATTCATCCTATTCATTCAAAGAAAGATTCAAATGAACTTTATAGATGCTGTAGCACATCTGTAAAAGGTGCTGAAGCTGGCTTTGTTGATAAAGTCATGGTTAATAGGAATGGTGATGGTTATAAATTTGTTAAAGTTAGAATCAGGACTATTCGTAAGCCTACAGTTGGTGATAAACATGCTTCTCGTCACGGACAAAAAGGAACTATTGGTATGGTATATAAACAAGAAGATATGCCTTTTAGTAAATTGGGTATGAAACCAGACCTAATTATGAATCCTCATGCTGTTCCATCTCGAATGACTATTGCTCAAGTAGTTGAATGTCTTATGGGAAAAATTGGAACAAACATCGGTCAGTTTGGCGATGCTACGGCATTTACTAAATTTAATGAAAAAAGTTTAGGTGATATTCTTGAAAAATTGGGATTTCAACGGCATTGCGACGAAGTTCTTTATAATGGAAGAACAGGAGAGCAATTGAAAGTTAATATCTTTATGGGGCCTACATTTTATCAAAGACTTAAGCATATGGTTGATGATAAAATTCATTCTCGTGCGAATGGACCCAATGTAATCCTCACGCGTCAGCCAGTTGAAGGTCGTTCTCGTGATGGTGGTCTTCGTTTTGGTGAAATGGAACGTGACTGTATTCTTTCACACGGAGCATCCCAGTTTTTGAAAGAAACTCTTCAAGATCGCTCTGATAATTACAGGATGTATACTTGTAAGAAATGTGGTCTTGTAAGTTCGGTTAATAAGAAGGCTAAAATTAACTTTTGTAAAAATTGTGACAATAATACATCTTTCGCAGAGGTTAGAGTCCCTTATGCGATGAAACTGTTTATTCAAGAACTTGAAACTATGTGTGTTGCTCCCAGATTAAACACTAAGAAATATTAAAAATATTAAAAATAAAAAATAAAAAATATTTTATTTTTAGTATCCACTCGTATATTTTGGTTTGTTTTTATGCTTCTTTGTAACTTTAACCCAATTATGAGTTCCTGGTTCATTATCCATACTAGATGTATCGTTACAATTACCACATGATTCTTCATCACTATCATAAGTTCTAATATTTGTTGAAGATTTAGAGTTTGTATTTATTAAGCTAAGTTTTTTTATTAGTCCAAGATATTTAGATTCAAGTCCATTTAATCTAAAATTAAGATTAGCAAACTCTGTATTAATATTATGCACATTAGATTTCAAGTCGCTATTAACTACTTCAGTTAGTTTATTTATAGCAAATTCTATTTTGTTAATACGGTCATTTAAATTTGAATTGATTGAAATAGAACCTATAGATTCTATTTTTTTATCTACTTGCTCAATAAGTCTGGTATTACTTACATGAACTGTGTTTTTTACAGATGATACAATTTGACTATATTCGTTTCTGATTGAATTGATTAAATTCATTTGACTGGATTTAAGAATTTCATAATCTTTATGATTAAAATCTTTATCTGTAGAAGCTTTGTATTGGTTAAACAGATTATGGATAAGATCTATCTTAATATTTTGATTATTTACTTGGCTTGTTACATTATCTAATTTTGAATTTAATTCAGTCTGGTTCCCTACGAGTTTTTCATCGACTAAATCTATAAAACTATTTAATTCATTTATCTTGACAGCATAAATATCATTTAGGACAGGATAAGTTAAAGACATATTTAATATATAAAATATGTTTTTAAATACATATAAATTATGAATGAATTTAGTAATTAATCCTCATTAGAAGATCCTTCTGTTGATTCACTTGCGACTTCATTAGCAGACAATGAAGCCAGATAATTTTCATATTGGTTTCGTAAGCTAATAAATGCATTGCTTACTTTAAGAGATTTTTCAAGATCTTCCGTGTTTTCAGAATCACTTAACTCTTTTTTCCTAATCTCATATTTTTCTTTAATAAGTGAAAATGGAATTTTATCCTCCATATTTTCAATACCCAATTTTTTACAATTTTCTACGAAACTTTCCTTGTTATACAATTTTTCAGGATCTACTTGACTATAACTTTTCTCCTTAACACAATCCTTAAGTTGATTAACCATTTGTGTTAATATGTAGATACCATGTTGTGTAAATGTTTTGTTAATATATTCGATATTATCAGCATTCATAAGGATTTTCAATTGGTCGACTGGTTTAAATAGTTTAGTAAATAGGTATTTAAGTCTTTGAGAATTATCATCTCCTTCTCCTTTAAAAGTTTTAAACTCATTTCGGTTTTTGAAGTATGACCTTTTTAATTCATTTCCAAGCTTTTCTACAAGTCTTGTTGAAAAGTCTCTAAACTTAATGTAGTCATTATCTTTCATTGATACAAGTCTTTGATTAAGTTCATTCACAGAATCAATATAGTCTCCGTGAATATTATTTACTACAGGTGCTGATGATCTTTTTTTTCGTTGTTTTATACGTCTTCCGCCTGCCATTACTGCTCCAGATGCTTTCATATCTATAATTATATATGATATTGTTTTTAAATAATTATAAGTTTTAAATTAAGATTCAGACTAATTATACATAATCTAAAATATCAGATTTTCTTATTTTATGTAAATAATATTTATATGAATAGTGATTATTATAATAGTGATTTAAATGCAGTTAATGTTTTTAAATCTAAAATTTCCAAGAGGACTATAAAGTCTGTAGAAAAGTTTTTTAATGAAAATGTTAAAGGAAATATAGATAACACTGACTTTAATACTGTTTCTCCTTCTTGGAATAGCGATATTAAATGGATTTCTGTTAATACACGGTATATGTATGATGAATTTTTAAATATCTTTAAAAGTATAAATTTAGATATATTTAATGAAATTATTGATTTGAAAAAAGAAATCAGATGTTATTCTGCTTTTTTTGTTACCAGAACAAAATGTAATAAGCCTAATTTTCATACTGATTTTAATAAGACAGGTAATAATGGATTTACATTAATGACTCCTTTAACAAATATAGATAATGATAAGAAAGGCCATCTTCTTTATAAAGATAAAGATGGTAAAGAGCGTGTATATAAATATAAGAGGGGCGAATGTATTATATTTGGAGATTCTTTTGTTCATTCCACACAACCCTATAAAAATAAAGAAGTCACCTTTTTATGCTTTACATTTGGTTCGGATAAAAAAAATTATTGGAAAAATATTTTTCAATCTATAGGAACTCAGCAAAAAAATATAATGCGGTATGACAAAAAATACGTTAATTGTCAAAATGAAAATAATAGATTGGGTGGGTCTTTAAAAAGAACCTATTAAAACCAGCTTTTTAGGAATTATATAATATAATGTTACATTATTTTTCAGTAATGTCAACTATTTTAACTGTTTGATAAGGTTTATCAGTAGCATCAGTTGCGAGATGTTCTATTTTTTGAATTACATCGTAACCTTTTACTACTTTTCCGAATACAACATGTTTATTATCAAGGTGTGGTGTAACTTCAGTAGTAATAAAAAATTGACTACCATTAGTGTTAGGACCGCTATTTGCCATAGATAATAACCCTTTTGAAGTATGCTTTAGTTGAAAGTTTTCATCTTCAAATTGTTGTCCAAATATTGAGGTTGAGCCAGTGCCATCTTGATTTATAATATCTCCTCCTTGGATCATGAAATTTTTAATGACTCTATGAAATATAGAATTTTTATAGGATTTATTATTTACACCTTTTGTAGCAAGAGTTCTAAAATTTTTTGCGGTTAATGGAACAATATCGTCAAATAATTCTATTTCTACATTATATAAGTTAGGATGTCCATTAATTTCAATAATAATTATTAAGTTTCTCTCTTTGATTTCAAGTTGTATATTTTCTTTGGGTTCTTCGTGCGTTTTTTTAATAGATACATTTGAATTAGATGAATTATATCTTCTTTTCTGTGAAGTTATTTTTTTAATCTCTTCCAGGTCATTATCGTTTTTTTGATCACCTGTAAAATTTTTGTATGCCAAATATGAAAAAAATACAATTAGTATAATTACTACGCATATAGATAAACTTAATAATTTCATGTTTGTATATAACAATTATATTAAATTTTTTAAATAAACCTAATTTTCTACAAATAAAGGCGGAGTTAAAATAGGCATTCCTGAACTATCATAAGCATACATGGATAATTTAATATTTTCACATCTCGGAACATTTAGTTCATTAAATAGTTCAAAGATACTTTTATTTTGTGTATTTGTATTTTCATAAATGATTTTCGAACCATACGTTATCATACTAACATCTATTTTATAATCTGATTGTAATATTGAAACCAACTCATTTGTATCAGGACAGCATTCTTTTGTTGAACTAATTTTAATTTTATCCCATGTATTAAACATATATGGCATAGTTCTTACAGACATACCATAAGCCTTTGAAAACATGTTGTCATATGTTGATTCGGGTTTAAGACTATCAAATAGAATGTATTGATTAGTTCCCAAATTAACATTAATATCCGATGGTGTGTGTTTAAATGTTATTTGTTCATTGAGATATTTAATAATTTCAAGTGTAACAAATCCCGATACAACTGTTGTAGTTGTAGATAAAGCAGGTATGATTTTTCCTGAAATTAGTTTAATATCTAAGGAATCAACTACATCAATACCATATATACTTGCTCTAAGATTAGATAAATTTGTCATTCCATCAAGCATAATATTGTCGTCTTTGTCGTATTCAATAATATTGATTTCTTTGTTAGATTCATTACCAATAATTTTGCTT
>Ga0228634_1000664_pt1 | contig 23389 bp, 17 predicted proteins | sample 42DmetaG_FD_190063 | JGI IMG/M metagenome (GOLD analysis project Ga0228634, IMG submission 190063) | Seawater microbial communities from Monterey Bay, California, United States - 42D | ecosystem: Environmental > Aquatic > Marine > Coastal | place: USA: California | collected 2016-09-27 | reverse complement strand
TTTATCTCTAGGTTGAAGCGCATCAATATGTATTTCGAAACATTGACACAGTCTTTTGATGTCATGCGTTTTGGTATGGAAAAAGACCAATTCACAAAGTTTCGTATGGCGCTTTTATCGTCAAGTGGATTTCAAACCGCCGCATACAGGCGTATTGAAATCGCTTGTACGGACCTTAAAAATCTTGTAATCGAAGAGCGCAGAGAAGGACTTGAAAATGCTGACTACCATGAACAATTGGATAATATTTATTGGAGAAGAGGTGCTATCGTAGAGGAGACTGGAGAAAAAGCACTGACCTTACGTGATTTTGAAAAAAAGTACCTTCAAGAGTTTCACGACTTTGCAGATGAATATCAACCCATTAATATTTGGAATAAATTCATGAGCCTTTCTGATAAGGATCAAACAAACGAAGCGCTGATATCTGAACTAAGAACATTGGACGTAAATGTGAATGTAAACTGGCCCCTTATACATTATAGAACGGCCGTTCATTATTTATCCAAAGGAACGGGTGATGAAAAAGGAACGGGAGGTACAAACTGGCAAAAATATCTCCCTCCTCGATTTCAAAAACGAATGTTCTATCCTAAGCTCTGGAGTGAGCAAGAAAAAAAGGATTGGGGTAAAAAATGGGTTGAACAAGTCTTGGCGGATAGTATTTCAACAGGCCAACCTTTTCAAAGTAAAAAGTAATTATTCAATTGGCTTAAGATAAGCTGCTGATAAATCAATAATCCCGAAGGAATTTACCTGCGCGCCTCGCAAGCGCAAATTAAATACGACAACTAAATCTTCAAAATACAAGGGAACAATGGGGGCCTCTTCATTTAATATTTGAACACAAGCATTGAAATGTTCATTTCGAACAGCGGGTCTTATTTCTGCCCTGGCCTTATCCATCTTAATATCAAACTCTCGACTTGCGTAATGAACGTTCTTTCCCATCTTGATTTTGGGATTCGAGTAATAGGGCATTAAGAAGGATTCTGCATCAGGGTAATCTGAGATAAAAGCAGATTTCCAAACCAAGGCGCGACCACTATTAATTGCATCTTGCTTCGCTTTGAAAGGTAAACGCACCAACCTAAATTCTAACTTTAGGTTTTCTCTAAGCTCTTGAACAAGGCTCTGACACCAGGCATCTTCTTGGGAACCCATTCGTTCACTTAAAAATAAGGTAAGCGTATCCCCTTTTTTATATTCACTTTTTCTTAAATAGCTTTTTGCGATTTTCAAATTATATGGTGCTTTGCTACTCCCAATATATTTAAAGAAGGGAACTGATGGCAAAACGCCTTTATTTGCAGGCGAGCCCTCACCGAATAAATAATCACGACAAATTTTATCACGGTCTACAGCGTGGTAAATTGCCTTTCGTAAATAAATATCATCAAAAGGCGGACGGCTACAGTCAAATTCCAAAAGATTCACCTTTAACCCTTTTTTATGCTCCACCTTATGTAAAATGTTTTTCCCCTCTTGGGCGTCCATCAAAGATCCGAACAAGGAATTGATTTCATTAATTGGAATGTTGGAAAGCAGATCTGTACGCTGAGATGTAAACATATTAAATACCTCTTGATCATTGGTCTTAAATTTTAAGTTCAAAGAATCAATAAAGGGAAGGCGATTTCCATATTGATCAATTTTCCAATAATTTGGATTTCGAGTATAACGAATACCATTTTTATTGATTTGGTCAAAAACAAATGGCCCTGTACCTATTGGGTGATTGATGATTTGATCGCTGTAAAAATCATAAGCCTGTTTTGAAATAACCGAAAGGCTTTGATGGGTTAATATCTTTAAAATCGTTTGAGTAGAGTCAACCAATTGTATTCGCAATGTTGTATCAGACAGCACTTGTATCCCCTCTACACCCTTTTTAAAATTTTTATCTTTTGAAGATAAAAAATCCAAGGCGCCAATTATTTTAGGTGTTAATAATTGTCCTTGCTTATTCAGCGCATTAGAAGAACATGCAAAATCTAATGTAAACTTAACATCTCTCGAGGTTAATCTCCGGCTTTTATTTTCGAAACAAGAATCCTTATGGAAATAAATCCCATTCCTTATATTTAAATCAACATAAGAATTGTCTGCTGAAAAACCATACGATGTTATAATATTTGAAATAAGGCTTTGGTCTTCTTCATTAAAAGCCAGTAACGTTTCAAATACTGGGGCCGCTGCACGTTGATCATACATTGAAACTGCAGCCATAGGGAATATAAAATCCGTTCTTTCACGAGCAAAATAAGACACATTTCCTCCATAAATCCTACCTCCTTTTGCGATTAGCTTTTCTGGGGCTTCGGAAGAGGTACAAGCCGAGATTAGTAAAATAATAAAGGCCGCAAAATTGAAATAATGTTTAAGCATCTAATTTGAAATTCTGATGATTCGCTTCCGCATACTTTCACCGTCTTTTGTCAAACTTAAATAATAAATGCCATTTGCAAGAAGAGATAGATCTATAAAATCACTGTCCTGTTTAGAAGCTATCCATTTACCATCATGACTGAAAAGAGCTATTTTATCACAAATATTACTTAACTGAACAAAGCCGATTGTTGGATTAGGATAAACCAATACATCCGAAATGTCATGCTCAGTAATATGAGCAATTCCTATATAAAGTGAGTCTGTGAATATGCAATCATTTTGATCAGTTATGAGTACGGTGTACCAGCCAGGATTCAAATAAACTGCAATGGAGTCCGTTTGAGAAGTGCTCCAAGTATAACTATATGGTGGTAGGCCTCCTTGAGGTGTTACAATTGCAACCCCATCTAAACTTTCTTCACCACTTGCATTTATAACTTCAAATGATGCTGATAATTCTTCTAGCTGAACGATTTCTATATCCTCTTCTTTAAAGCACATATTAGAATCAGAGACTGACACGGTATATTGACCTGGTGTGAGTCCATCAAATAAATTTCCATTAATTTGATTCATTGAATAACTATAAGGCGTTGTTCCTCCATTAGCCTCAATCAATAAAGAGGAATATATTAATGGATAACACAAAAGTGAATCATACGTCAATTCTAGTAGCAGTGGATCGGGTTGTTGAACTTCCAAAATAATAGAGTCAGTGCATCCTCTTGAGTCCTCAACCCAAAGACCATATAGACCTGCCGGTAACGAATCGATATAAGTAGATGATGAGCCATTCTCCCATAAAATATTGTAAGGAGTGTATAGGGAGTCCATTACTACGGAGAGGCCTCCATTTTCCTCTTGAAAACAAGTTACGTTTTGAATATGTATAGAATCTATAACTGGGATAGATTCTGGAACAAATACTGAATCTTCAACAATACAGCCATCTGTGTGCGAAATAACAACTGTATTCCAACCCGAAACTAGAGCGTCATTCGGTTTTGTAGTTATTCCATTTTCCCAAAGGAAGGTGCACATACTAAACATACACGGACATCCAGAAGAAGACAATGTCGCATTTCCATCTGAACCGCCAGGACATGTTGGCGAGGAAATTGCACCATAGGTGATTTCATATGGATCAGATAATACATAGTCCAACGCTTCCATACACCCCAAACTATCTGTAATATGAACAGTGTAGGTGCCTTCTGGTAGTGAAGAGATGCTAGAGCTAATTACTCCATTAGACCAATGATAAGTATAGCTAGGGTTTGTTCCTGTTACATTTGGAGTAATGGCTCCATCAGAAAAACCGTTACATGATACATCTGATATCGAAGAAGAGCTTACAACACTATTGTCACCACAGAAAATAGACTCATTATTATAGCTCCCATCAAATAAGCTTCCAAGATAGGAACCCCATGCAATTCCAGCATTAGGCATCGATGTTTGTAGATTCATTCGACGAATCGTTATACCATTCCATGCCACGGGATTTAAGCTGTCATTTCTATTTGCAAAAACAAAGTCCATTGAGCCATCTTCGTCCAAGTCAGTTAAGAGTGGAGAGGAACCCAAATTTACACCGGCATTATTTGGTGTCAAGTTTGAAACGCTATTTGTTTCAAAGTCAATACTTTCAATTCTGTGTTGAAAAAAGCCATCCTGAAAATATGTAATAGATGCCAACGCCTCATCGCGTCCATCATTATTCAAATCTACAGCATTACCTGAGGAGTAATTAATTTGTCCTAAACTGTCAATAAACTTTAACGAACCATCTGCACCATCAAGCATTACTTGGTAAAAGTCTGAATATGAAGGTGCTATACCTTTGAAAAGGGTTAAAAAGACATCTGGTGCAAAACCACCTGTAAAATTACCAATAACGGGGGCAGCGCTAGATTCTGTATTTGGATATTTAAAAGACCATTGTTCCGAAAAATCTGATCCTGAGAATTTCTGAAGCTTACCATCATAAGAAAGGATATAAATATCAAATCTATTTTCTGATTCATTATAAACAACTGATGGTGGGGCTATAAAACCTTTAAGCGAATCTGACGCAAGCACAATAGCATCATCCATAGTGTTATTAAGTATGCTCTCCAAAGGACAAGCATAAAAATTACCACCTAAATTTTCTCCTCCCGTCCCAAACAAAACCCATTGATTGCCATCATTATTCAGATCACAGATTATAGGAGAGCAATATGTTTCAGCACTATCAGGAACAACAGCTTCGGCCAGTATAGTCCCATCTATAGCTGATAAAACCACAACATGTCCGGGAGGACGATTGGTTTCCCATTCCGGAGCAGTATGATCACCACCGTTGGTTACCAAAAAGTCGGGATAAGAGTCGCCATTTACATCATTGATTTTTTGAGGATTATAAAAATTATACCAGCCACTATCTGAAGGATTGGTTCCATAAGGGAAAAAATCCCAAATGACATTTCCATTTACTCCATTCAAAGCAAGAAATTGCGCTTCCCTTCCTGTAATAAATATATCATCAATACCATCTCCTGAAATGTCTTGAAATATTGGTGATCCAAAAAGTTCGTTTCTTGATGGTGATTGCCAAAGTAACGCGCCAGAAGCTCCATTAAAAGCCATAACTCCAGCTGAACTATATTCTCCATCTGTTCCGCCACCAATAACAATATCAAGCACACCATCTCCTGTTAAATCTATAGGTCTTGGTGAACTTAGTGTGGGGATAGAGTCAATTTGGCTTTCCCATATCAGTTCCTGGCCGAATAGGTTTTGTATGGTTACCAAAACAATGAAGGCAACTAAAAATCTCATAAAAGTTTTCCTTATTGGTTACGAACAAGTGTCAAAAAGCCATGGCCTTCGACACGCGCTGGAGGCGTATCACTGAAATCATCTTCAAGTCCAAAAGCAACATACTTATAAAAGTAGACCCCTTCTTCTGCCTCTTTACCAGAGTTAGATATCAATCCATTCCATGCTGGGTTTTGATTGTCCGGGTCTGTACTCGTTTCGTTAAAAACAATATTACCCCAACGGTTGAAAATAATAAGTTGAAGCTCTCCTAAATTTTCTGTTGTTAATTCAAACACTTCATTTGAATTGTCTGAATCGTTATTTGGCGTAAACACATTCGGGGCAGACACAATGGGCTCCGGCGGAACTGGGTATGCGCAGGAACCATCATCAATAGTTGCTGTTGGATCATAGTTCAATGCATTCGCATCTGTACAGCCACAAATCCCTATTTGAATAACTACTTCCATTGAATCTGCACAATTTGCACCTTGCGTTACCACAAGCTCTGCAATGTATGTTGCAGCATTAGGATTGTCATAGGTAAATGTCATTTGCTCAACTGTGGCACTTGTTTGAGACGAGCCATCTCCGAAGAACAATTCATATCCTTCAGCATTTTGACTTTCGCTGTAATCAAAGGTTACCAAAAGAGGAGCACAGCCTTCTACGGGAGAAGCAGTGAGCGCAGCAATTGGAGGATCCAACAACTCCACAAATGCACTATCCTCAACTGTACAGACAGCATCCTCTACCGATATGTAATACCACCCTGAAGGTAAATCTGTCCAGACTGAAGCTGTAGGGCCATCTTGGCCTGCGCCATTTAACCAAGAATAATAAACACCATGATCTGGGGTTACTGAATCTCCTACAACTATTGCAGAAACAAAACCGTCGGGCTCACACGTTGCAGGTCCCACATAAATTGTATCAATACCTAAGGTTTGGTTTAGTGTAAGTGTCACAGTGTCAACCCCTGAGAATAAACAAAAATCTGTTGCTGTTACAATAACATCAATCGATCCATTTTCTGATATACCCTGCGTAATTGTATCCCCAGAACCTATTGAATTACCGTCTAAATCTGTCCATTCATAGGTATAGGGCGCATAACCGCCAGAAGCAGAAGCAAAGATAGACACACTATCATTAGCACAAACAATAGTTGTGTCCGATTCCGAAATATTTAATATCGGCCCATCACCGATATAAATTATTCCTGAAGAAACAATCGTGTCACCACAAATATTTATGAGCTCAACGGATATTGTCACAGACTCAAACGGCTCATTAATCCCATCTTGAATCGGTGATAAAGTAACAGTTACCGAATCTTGCCCTGGAAGAAAAACAATAGAATCAGGAAGGAAATTGTAATCAGTTCCTTCAATGGCAACACCACCAATCTCATAATTGATAATTAACGTGTCTGCCGTATCATTTTCAGGTCTTGTAAAATAAAAATTAGCATCTGTACAACCTTCAACAATAGTGGTATCACCTGAAACCGTAGCCACAGAAACATCAACTGCATCTGAGACAAAACTACCAGCTTCAAGGAAAACAGCAGTGTTTAAATAATCGTCTGTGCAATCGGCAATGGCATATTTGAAATGATATGTTTCACCACATTGCACAGAAAGTTCCACTGGAATAGGTACTGTAAAACCATTGTGTGTAAATGAATTTCCGTTGTTATTTATGTAAAACTGACCGTTTAAGCCAGGGTGAATGGTGCTAATGGTGATTGGTGTATTCGGCGTTCCTGGAACTACAGCAACATTTTCAGAACCCCCTGGAAAACCTGCAGGGGATGAATAAGGGCCTGTTATACCAGGGCCACTTACAAAGAATGCAAAAACATCATTAAAGTTTGTATTCACATAGGTAAGATATTCATCAGAAGAAAAAACAAAATTAAATGCAGCCACATTTGAAGAAGGCACAAAGTCAAACTCAAGAATGGCAGCATCATCTGTTGAGAAAATTCCTCCATTTACTGATTGAGCGACCGCAAGAAGATCATTGTCTGAGATACCACTACCTGGCTGCCCGGGATCCTGAACCCCCGAACCTCCTAACAAACCGGTAATGGGACCAGCAGCCATAACTACGCCTGCATCAAAACCTACATTAGCATTTGTCCCATTAAACGTCCCTATTTGAGTTGGATTTCCGTTAAAGGTCACATTTGAAATTACAATTCCACCACCAACAAGACTTTGAACGTACTGTGTAGGTGTCATACCAGAAGCTACAGTTAGTTGTCCATGTGATGAATGAACAAAACAAAACATTGAAATAAATATGTAAAGTAAGATTTTCAAACTTCTAGTTATTGTTAAATTTTAATGTTAGACGCATTTCTACGATGCTTAGTTGCTCGCAAAAATAAGGAATAATTCAAGACTAAAAAAAAGTTTAAGAACTCGGTTTAAATGAAATATAAAATTCGTCCTCTTTTTATAGCAATATCCGTATTTTTACAATTCTTAAAGTGTCAGATTTTGAATTAATTTTCTTCGCTTTTAAACTTAAAATAATATCATGACAAACACGCAAGATTACATTACATCAAATAAAGAAAGATTTTTAAATGAGTTATTAAACCTGCTTAGGATTCCCTCTGTTTCTGCGGATTCTAATTACAATGAGGAAGTTGTTAAATGCGCTAATACGCTAGCAGAGGACCTAAAAAAAATAGGCTTGGACAATGTTGAAATCTGCCAAACCAAAGGGCACCCTATTGTTTATGGAGAAAAAATACTAGATGATGCGCTTCCTACGGTTCTCGTATATGGTCATTATGATGTACAACCGGCCGACCCCATAGATTTATGGACAAATCCACCTTTTGACCCGGTCATAAAAAAAACAGAATTACATCCTGAAGGTGCTATTTTCGCAAGAGGTGCATGTGACGACAAAGGCCAAATGTATATGCATGTTAAAGCCGTTGAGTCGATGCTTGCAAAAAATGAACTCCCTTGCAACGTAAAATTTATGATTGAAGGCGAAGAAGAGGTGGGCAGCGAAAATCTTGGGATTTTTGTTACAAATGAAAAAGAAAGGTTATCGGCAGACATCATATTGGTTTCTGATACAGGCATGCTCGCGAATGATGTTCCATCTATAACTACAGGTTTGAGGGGGCTGAGCTATGTTGAAGTTGAAGTAACAGGTCCCAATAGAGATCTTCACTCTGGTCTTTATGGTGGATGTGTCGCAAACCCTATCAACATCCTTTGTGAAATGATTGATGCCCTACAAGATGAAAACAAAGCAATTAATATTCCTGGTTTTTACGACGATGTTGAAATTCTTTCAGATGAAGAACGTGCAGAAATGTCAAAAGCTCCTTTTTCGCATGAAGCATACTGCAATGCCTTAGACATTGAAGATACGATGGGCGAAGATGGCTACTCTACTCCGGAGCGTGGATCAATTCGACCATCTCTAGATGTTAATGGAATTTGGGGAGGATACACTGGTGAAGGAGCAAAAACAGTTATTGCTTCAAAAGCATATGCTAAAATTTCCATGCGGCTGGTTCCAAATCAAGACCCACATAAAATTACAGCACTTTTTAGTGAACACTTTAATTCACTCGCTCCAAAGGGTACAACGGTTAAGGTAACACCACATCATGGTGGAGAGCCGGCTGTAACACCTGTAGATTCAATAGGTTATCTTTCAGCAAGCGACGCTTACGAAAAGTCATTTGGCGTAAAACCAATCCCAGTTCGAAGCGGTGGTAGTATTCCAATTGTAGCCATGTTTGAAAAAGAGCTTGGTTTAAAAACGGTTCTTATGGGCTTTGGTCTAGATAGTGATGCCATTCATTCACCGGACGAACACTATGGTCTTTTCAATTATTACAAAGGAATTGAAACAATCCCTTACTTTTTTGAAGCGTTTGCAAAAAGAATGAAATGAGGAACTTCAGTTTTAGTTTAGTATTGCTGTTTTTGTGCTCTTGTTCCCCTTTATTGATGCCAGAAATTGAAAGTTTTGACAGTGTTTCGGGCTTTGAAATCAATGACAAAAAGGTGTCAATTACGGTAAATACACGTGTTAATAACCCCAATAAAAAAAGGGTGTCTATAGAAAAACTAATAACGAATATCGTCGTTAATGACAAGATGCTTGCCACGGTTTATGCAAATGAAAAAGTGGTTCTTGAAAAAACAAGCCATACAGATGTTTCCATCCCTTTGGAGATAGCACTAGAACCTGGTGCTATCTTTCGAATGGGAATGCTTGCACTTAAGGATTCTGCAGACTTCATTTTTAAAGGATCTGCAAAGGGAGGTATGGGCATCTTAAAAAAACGTGTGCGTTTTAAAATTGAACAACGACTGCCTACAAATCAATTAAAACTACCATAAATGCTATCGGCCGAAAATCCTAAAAAATTATTCTTACTAGATGCATATGCACTCATTTATAGGGCTTATTTTGCATTTTCAAAAAACCCAAGGGTAAACTCTAGAGGAGAAAATACATCAGCCGCTTTTGGATTCACTAATGTCTTAATTGACATCTTAAAAAATGAACGGCCAACACATATTGCTGTGGTTTTTGATCCGCCTGGTGGTTCAACGGTGCGACAAGAAGATTTTAAAGAATATAAAGCACATCGAGAAGCAATGCCTGAGGACATAAGATCTATGATTGGGCCAATAAAAAACTTGATTCGTTCATTCAATATTGAAGTAATAGAGGTCGCCGGTTATGAAGCTGATGATGTTATAGGAACACTATGTAAGATAGCAGAAAATCATGGTTTTTTAACCTATATGATGACGCCTGATAAAGATTATGCTCAGCTTGTTTCTTCAAGTTCCTATATGTACAAGCCCGGTCGAGGTGGGGCTCCTGCACAAATTTGGGGTGTCCCTGAAGTTCAAGAGAAATTCGGTGTAGACGACCCCTTACAGGTTATTGACATCCTTGGTTTATGGGGTGATGCTGCAGACAATATTCCTGGAATCCCCGGTATAGGAGAAAAAACCTCTAAAATATTAGTCTCAAAATATGGTTCTATTGAAGGGCTTCTTAAAAATGTAGCAGACCTCAAAGGAAAGCAGAAAGAAAACGTCATCAATTTCGGGGAACAGGGTCTCTTGTCTAAAAAACTAGCCACCATCATTACAGATGTTGATGTTGTATTTGATGAAGAGAAACTAAGAATCAAACCTGTCGATAAAGAAAAATTAAAAGCCTCTTTTACGGAGCTTGAATTCAGAACACTGGGTAAGCGAGTTTTGGGAGAAGAAATTGAAATCCAAGAGACTCCCAAATCAGATGGGCCGAACCTTAAAAGCCCTACAAAAGATGCTTCGCAATTGGATCTTTTTGGTGCTCAAAGCCTAGTTGAAGAAAAAGAAGCCGAGCCTACCTCGTCACTCAAAACGATTGCGACTGAAGCTGCAAAGTATCATTTAGTCGACACTGAAGAAGAGATCAAAAAGTTGATCACGTTACTTTCCAAACAAAAAGAGTTTTGTTTTGATACGGAAACAGATAACATCGAACCAAGACATGCAAATCTAATCGGTGTTTCATTCTCCTATCAGAAAAAAGAAGCCTTTTATGTCCCTATTGCAGAAACAGAATCGCTTTCTGACAGCCTTATTCATAGGTTCAAAGATCTTTTCTTGAACACGAGCATCTTAAAAATAGGTCATAATCTAAAGTATGATTTAAAAGTGTTGGGTCGCTATGGTATCGATGTTTCTTCGGCATGTTTTGATACAATGATCGCGCATTATTTGATGAATCCCGAATCGAAACAGGGTATGGATTTTCTTGCTGAAAAACATCTTAATTATCAATGCGTGTCTATTGAGTCACTAATTGGTAAAAAGGGGAAAAACCAAAAAAATATGAAAGACCTTCCTCCGGCCCAGGTTTGTGATTATGCCTGTGAGGATGCCGATATTACCTTTCAATTGAAAAAGCTTTTTGAGCAAGAAATTGAACAACCACATCTCAAGACCTTATTTGAAGATGTTGAAATGCCGCTCATGTATGTACTTAAAAACATGGAGGTTGAAGGGATAAATATTGATGTGGCCGCTTTAAAAACTTTTGGATCTGAGCTCAATGGCGATCTTATTCGTTTAAAAGCAGTAATTATTGAAGCTGCAGGTGAGGAGTTTAATCTAGATTCCCCGAGACAACTTGGTACAATTTTGTTTGAAAAGATGCAGATTTCAAGTAAAGCAAAAAAAACTAAAACGGGACAATACGCCACTTCTGAAGATGTACTTCAAAAACATGAAAAAGACCATCCTATCGTAGGAAATATTTTAATGTATCGGCAACTTAAAAAATTGAAAAGCACCTACGTGGATCCATTACCTGAATTGTGCGACCCAAAAGACGGAAGAATTCACACGAGCTTTATGCAAACCGTAACGGCTACTGGACGTTTAAGCTCCAACAATCCCAATCTTCAAAACATTCCTATTCGAACAGCAAAAGGACGCGAAATTAGAAAAGCTTTTGTGCCTCGTGATGATATGCATGAATTATTGGCTGTTGACTATTCGCAAATTGAACTTAGAATAATAGCGGCATTAAGTAATGACAAATCAATGATCGAAGCTTTTAAAAAGGGCATTGATATTCATACGGCTACAGCATCAAAAGTTTTTCACACCCCAGTCGATCAAATTTCTCGTGAACAAAGGTCCCAAGCAAAAGCCGTAAACTTTGGGATTATTTACGGCCAATCTGCTTTTGGTTTGGCGCAAAATTTAAATATTAGCCGCAAAGAAGCAAAGCAAATTATAGATAGCTATTTTGAAGAATATCCTACGATAAAAAAATATATGGAAACCGTTGTTGCTGAAGCACGAGAACAAGGTTACGTTAAAACGGTTCTTGACCGAAGACGCTATCTTCCTGATATCAATAGTAGCAATGCTATTGTTCGCGGATATGCAGAACGTAATGCTATTAATGCGCCAATTCAAGGTTCTGCGGCTGACATTATTAAAGTCGCCATGGTGGCGGTTCAAAAAGACATTCGTGAAAAAAATTTAAAATCCAAAATGATCTTGCAGGTTCATGATGAGCTCGTATTTGATGTTCATTCTGATGAAAGAAACACTCTTGAAAAATTAGTTAAAGAAAGCATGGAAGGTGCATTAGAACTAAGTGTCCCCTTAGAAGTGGAGTACAAAATTGCAAACAATTGGCTCGATGCCCATTGATAATATTTGTTAATCCCAACCCGCATTGGAAAATGACACTTGAATAGTTGTATCTTTGTGTCTCAATTTTTGGAAATGGATATTTGGATTAAAGCTGCTCAATTATTTTTATCACTCGCCATACTTGTCACCCTTCATGAGTTAGGTCACTTTATACCCGCGAAACTCTTCAAAACACGAATAGAAAAATTTTATTTATTCTTCAATCCTTGGTTTTCACTTTTTAGGTACAAAAAAATTAACGGAAAAAAGAAGTATTCCTGGTTTTCCAAAGCGTCGCCTAAAGAATGGAAAGAAGATGAAAGTACAACAGAGTGGGGCCTTGGATGGCTTCCTTTGGGAGGTTATGTCAAGATTTCGGGAATGATTGACGAATCTATGGACAAAGAGCAGCTGGAAAAACCAGCTGAGCCTTGGGAGTTTCGTTCTAAACCAGCTTGGCAACGCTTAATTATCATGATTGGAGGAGTCACAGTAAATCTTCTTCTGGGATTTTTTATCTATACCATGGTTATTTTCGCTTGGGGTCGCGTTCAAATCAACCCACAAAAAATGGCTCATGGTGTTAGTGTCCATCCTTATCTTACAGAAAAGTATGGGATCTCTTCTGGTGATAAAATTCTAAAAGTAGATGATGATACACTGTATAACTTGGATGAACTGAATAAAATTGTAATGCTTCGGGACATTTCAAGCTTGACTGTTGAGCATTCAAATGGTATACAAGAAACCATAGCAATACCTGAAGATATTGGTCTAGAATTGTTTCAAAATAATGCATTTCCTGCATTCGGTATGCGCTCTACTTCCTCATATGTAGAGGTGGTTGATCAAGCCTCTAATGCCGAAAAAGCAGGTCTGCAAGCGAAAGACCAACTGCTTCAAATTAACGGAGAACAAGTAACATACTTTGATGAAATTCAAAATGCCTTGTATGCAAATAAAAACAAAACAGTAGCAATAACTGTACTTCGCCAAACCAAAGAAAACAGCAACGACACAATTACATTAAATGCTAAAGTAAACGAGGGAGGAACGATTGGCTTTGCTGTGGGGGTTTCAGCAGTTCAAGATTCAACAGCTGTCGAAACTATTTCTTACTCTTTTTTAAATAGTATCTCTGCTGGGACGCAATATGGATTAAATACTTTAGGGGATTATGTGAGTCAATTCAAATTTATTTTCACAAAAAAAGGTGCTGGATCTATCGGTGGTTTTGCCACTATAGGAAATCTATTTCCGGCCGTATGGGATTGGCAAGCCTTCTGGATGCAAACAGCATTGCTTTCAATTATTCTTGCTTTTATGAATATCCTTCCGATCCCTGCATTGGATGGTGGACATGTCATTTTCTTAATTTATGAAATGATTACGGGTAAAGAAGCGCCTCAAAGAGTATTAGAAATTGCACAATACGTCGGTATTTTCCTCTTATTAGGGCTGATGATTTACGCTAATGGAAATGATTTAATTCGTTGGATTAATGGTGGCTTTTAGGTAAAGTGAAAAAATCAATTCTCTTGAATTCAAATGATTTTCGTTTCTTTATGAAAAAAAATAAAATGAACTTTAAACGTCCAACAATTAGTTTCTTTTCTGTAATAGCAGTAGGCCTTTTTCTTAACTCTTGTAGTGGGACCTCTGCATGTGAATGCAAAGCAAATGACCTCAAAGGCTCCGCATTAGACCCAGAAATAGAAGAAAAATGTAAGGCTGCTGAAAATGATATGTCCGTAGAAGAAAAAGAAGCATACATTTCCGCATACAAAGACTGTAAGTAAACTTCAGCTCATATTTTCTAGGCTCCTGGAGCAGTAGGTGCCTTTTAATGAACCTTTTAATAAAATCCTATGCAAGATTTTCAAAACTATATTCTTGGCTCTTGGGGCAAGGGTGAAGGAATAGAAACGAACCTCTATAATGCCATTAATGGAGACGCTCTTGGGGGTGTTTCAAGTGCCGGAATTGACTATAAAGCCGTTTTAGACTATGGTCGTAAAGTCGGTGGACCGGCTTTAAGAAAAATGACCTTTCAAGAAAGGGGTAGAATGCTTAAAGCATTGGCTTTTTACCTCCTCGAAAGAAAATCGAGCTATTATAAAATCAGTGCTTGGACGGGCGCGACTAAAATTGATTCATGGATCGATATTGAAGGTGGTATTGGGAATTTGTTTGCAAATGCTTCTTTGAGAAAGCAATTTCCTGACCTACCTTATTATGTGGATGGTGTCGCTGCACCACTTTCAAAAGAAGGAACATTTATTGGGCACCATATCATGGTTCCAAAAGAAGGTGTTGCAATTCACATTAATGCATTTAACTTTCCGATATGGGGTATGTTAGAAAAAATTGCCGTTAACCTAATGGCTGGTGTGCCCGCTATAGTTAAGCCTTCTGAGTATACTTGTTACTTAACAGAAGTTATGGTTAAAGATATTATCTCCTCTAAAATTTTACCAGAAGGTTCACTTCAGTTGGTTTGTGGTTTGGGTAGAGGTATTATTGATCATGTAGACGAAAGAGATACTGTAACTTTTACGGGTAGTGCCGCAACAGGAAAAGTTCTCAAAGGATTGCCTCATATTACAGAAAAAAGTGTTGCTTTTAATCTTGAGGCTGACTCTTTAAATGCATCTATTCTAGGAATGCATGCAACGCCCGATACTGAAGAGTTTAATTTGTTTGTAAAAGAGTGTGTAAAAGAAATTACTATCAAAGCAGGTCAAAAATGTACTGCTGTGCGAAGAATAATTGTACCTGAAAACCTTATTGATGAAGTACAAAATGCGATAGCAGCGAAACTTGAAAAAACAAAAATTGGAGACCCATCAATTGAAGGGGTCCGCATGGGTGCTTTAGCTTCAAAACTTCAGGTGGAGCGGGTCAAAGAAAGTGTATTAACCCTAGAGCAGACTCAAAAAATTGTATCTGGTGATTTAGAAAATTTCGATGTGGAAGGTGCAGACAAAAATCTAGGTGCTTTTTTCTCTCCCATTCTATTTAGAAATGAAGACCCATTTAATAAGGTGGCCTGCCATGATATAGAAGCTTTTGGGCCTGTTTCTACTATTATGCCCTATAAAGAAATCGGTGAAGCCATTGAGCTTGCGAAAATGGGGAAAGGCTCCTTGGTGTCGTCAATCGTCACACCCAACAACAAGGAGGCAAGAGATTACGTGGTCGGTGCTGCTAGTATGCACGGACGAATCCTTGTGCTAAATAAAGATTGTGCAAAAGAAAGCACAGGACACGGTTCACCCATGCCGTTACTAACGCATGGAGGTCCTGGACGTGCTGGTGGTGGCGAAGAGATGGGAGGAAAGCGGGGTGTCCTTCATTACCTACAACGGACAGCTATTCAAGGTCATCCATCGACCATAACAGCAATTACAGAACAATTTCAAATCGGTGCAGCAATGCCAGAAGCCAATCCTCATGTTTTCCGAAAACACTTTGAGGAGTTGATCGTAGGTGAAACTGTTTATACACACAAGCACACTGTAACAGATGCTGATATCGTTAATTTCGCAAATGTATCAGGAGACAACTTTTACGCCCACATGGATGCAACATCCTTGGATGGAACCATTTTTGAGCAACGCGTAGCACATGGTTATTTTATTCTTTCTAAGGCTGCAGGCTTATTTGTGGATCCAAAGAAAGGACCGGTTCTTTTAAATTATGGTCTTGATGATGCACGGTTTATCAAACCTGTTTATCCTGGCGCCACAATCGGTGTTCGTTTTACTGTAAAAGAAAAAATGGACCAAGAAAAACGCAGTGAGGACGACATTGCCAAGGGCATTGTTCGGTTTTTGGTTGATGTTTATGATGAAACTGGAGAAACTGTTGCGCTTGCTACAATCCTGACCATGGTTAAAAAGCTTGATCAAACAAAATGAACCACAACCGATTTCCTGGAGCAAAATATGCAAACATCTTCAGTTATAAGCGCACAACAATCTCTGATGGTTATGAAGACATAGATGAACAAACCCTACTGCTTGTAAAAGAAATCCCTGGATATTTGGGTTACGAAAATATTAAAGATAGTTCTGGTCGTAGTATATTCATTAGCTATTGGGACTCAAAAAAAGCTATAGATTTATGGCGAAAAAACGCCGTTCATAAAATGGCAAAAGATAAAAGTAAAACATGGTATTCTGCCTACCACACCATGCTTGTTCACATCGAATATAGCAATGAGTACAATTCACAACAACTTTAAAAAACACTGTTAATCAGCATGTTGGATGATTTTTCAATAAAAAACATCGTCCTTTCTTGTCTAAGTGTCATTTATACACTAAGTTTGAAGTGTACAATTAAATCAATGCTATGATCACGACTAAAAAAAGAAGCTTAAATGAAATAAGACAAACCAAAGATTGTTTTTACGAGGTCCCTAACCTCAATAAAAAGAGTATTGCAGAAGAAGTACTTGGTGCTTATTTCTCACACCCAAGTGCCCCTAAACAAATTTCCAAAGAGAACATCAACGATTTCATTAAGTTCTTAAACATCAACCGCTACAAAATAACACAAGAATAAATGAATTCAAAAATCGGCAGCAAGCTCAACTTTATCTTTCTTGCTGTAGTTGTCGTTTTAATTCTCTTGGGCAACAAAGCTTATGACTACGAAATAAGCAGTTATAATATTGATAGTGGTGACACATCTTGGATGCTTGTATCAAGTGCATTTGTGCTACTCATGACTCCTGGTCTCGCCTTTTTTTACGGAGGTATGGTTAATGTAAAAAACATAATTTCAACCATGCTTCAAAGTTTTGTCGCTTTAGGGGTTATAACAATTGTATGGATATTTGTTGGTTTTAGCTTGTCCTTTGGTGACAGCTTTTATGGAATAATTGGAAACCCGACTACCTTTTTATTTTTTGATAATGTGACCTTAGCCCCAAATCCAAATTACGGACCAACTATTCCCTTTCTGTTATTTGCCTTTTTTCAGCTAAAATTTGCTATCATAACCCCTGCATTAATTTCAGGAAGCTTTGCTGAACGTATTCGTTTTAGAAGCTATATTCTTTTCATGCTCCTGTTTACACTTTTAATATATACTCCACTTGCACATATGACTTGGCATCCTGATGGCTTGTTTCGAAAATGGGGTGTCATCGATTTTGCCGGCGGAACTGTGGTTCATATGTCGGCAGGATTAGCTGCTCTTGCAGGTGCTTTATTTCTTGGAAAAAGAAAAAAAATAATCGAGAAGCCCGCAAATATACCATTCGTAATCCTGGGAACAGGGTTGCTCTGGTTTGGATGGTTTGGCTTCAATGCTGGTTCCGCTTTAGGAGCTAATTTCGATGCTGTTGTTGCATTTGCCAATACAAATGTAGCCTCAGCAACAAGTATGATTACCTGGATATTTTTTGATCGATTTACAAATCGAAAAATGTCGGCAATCGGAGCTTGCATTGGAGCTATTGTGGGTCTTGTTGCTATAACACCTGCCGCGGGAGTCGTCACGCTGGGGCAAAGTGTTTTTATTGGTTTTGTGGCGGCATTAATTAGTAATTTGGCGATTCGGTTCTTTAGAAAGCTCAATGTTGATGACACGCTTGACGTTTTTCCAAGTCATGGAATAGGAGGAATAACCGGAATGATATTAACTGCTTTGTTCGCTTCGGAGGTTGGCCTAATTTATGGTGAAACTGAGACCTTTATAATGCACCTGATCGCTATTTTACTAGTTGTTTTCTACACCTTAACCATGAGTTACTTTTTATTTAAGCTCGTAAATGTAATTACTCCCCTTCGCGTGCGCGAGGATCAAGAAGAAAGAGGACTAGATGCTTCGCAACACGGCGAACACTTCATCTAGTATTAGTATAAAAAATTATTGTACGGATAACGCACCTTAAATATATCTTTTACCTCCTTATACAGTATATCGCGAAGTTCATCCATGTTCTCCTTTTTTTGAGCAGAAATAAATATGACTTTTTCCGACCCTAGCTTGGACATCCAAGATTTTTTCAAAGCATCTAGAGAGGAAAGTCCATCAGGTTCTTCAAGCACGTCTTCAGGAGGAAGATAAGCGTCTATTTTATTAAAAACCACGACGGTTGGCTTTTCTGATTTATCAATCTCCGCTAAAGTTTCATTCACCACCCGATAATGATCTTCGAAATTTTGATGAGATATATCCAATACATGAATTAAAAGGTCTGCCTCACGTACCTCATCCAATGTTGACTTAAAAGATTCCATTAGCTGCTGTGGAAGCTTACGGATAAACCCAACTGTATCAGTTAATAATAAGGGTAAATTGCCTAAAACCACTTTTCTTACGGTTGTGTCGAGTGTGGCAAATAATTTGTTTTCTGCAAAAACCTTTGACTTTGACAGCACGTTCATCAAAGTACTTTTTCCGACGTTTGTGTAGCCTACGAGCGCCACACGGACTAGCTGCCCTCTATTTCCTCTTTGAACGCGTTTTTGTTTATCAATCGATTTTAAACGCTCTTTCATTAGGGAAATTCTCTGCCCAATAATCCTTCTATCTGTCTCTATTTGAGATTCTCCTGGTCCGCGCATCCCAATTCCTCCTTTCTGACGTTCAAGGTGGGTCCATAAACCTGTTAGCCTCGGCAACATATATTGTAGCTGGGCAAGCTCTACTTGTGTTTTTGCATGATAGGTCATCGCTCTACTTGCAAAAATATCTAGAATCAAAATTGTCCTATCCAATATTTTACACGCTAAAATCTTCTCAATATTGCGGAGCTGGGAGGGGGCTAATTCATCATCAAAAATCACTAATGTAATTCCCTTCAATTTAATATACTCACGAATTTCTTCAATTTTACCACTTCCTACATAGGTTTTAGGATTTGGTACAGGCAAATTCTGAAGGAACATATGTTCAGTATACGCGCCTGCCGTTTCAGCTAAAAAACGCAACTCTTCTAAGTGCTCTCTTGCTTCTTCGTCAGAAATCCTAGAATGTGCTACACCAACTAGCGCACACAACTCTTGTTCTATTTCAATTTTTTTTGTCGGTTTCCCCATTAATTTCTAAGACTAATGACATATTCAGACAGCCAGTTAAATTTTTCTTCTGAATCCAATGTGTTGGCATAAGCGGGCATCGCTCCTTTACCGTTTCTTATTATTTTAATGATTTCAGGAGACTTCAACGTACTAATTTTCAAATTTTTTGAACCGCTTGCACCAAGATCCCCTGAAGCCCCATGACAGCGCAAACAATGAATCGTATAAAGCTGCTCTCCGTTTTCTATGGAAGATGTACTCCATTGCTCTTCTGTTTCTTCAGCCCCACCACAGGAAAGTAAGAAGACGCCAAAAGAAAGATAAAGAATTCTTAGAACCATAGTCCTCCTAAACCTCTAAACGGCCATGGAATAGATGCAAGAATCAACACAAGCCCCATTAAATACCAGATAGCAATTTTCTTGTTTTTTTGAGTAGGTGTTTCTTGCTTCTCCGCTAGTTTCCGGCCAATTGTAATAACTACAATTGCAGCCAACATTCCTATAAGATGCTCCATCCCGTAAAAACGCAAAGCTGCATCTTTCATCCAACCCGATGCAAATGAAACTTTAGGTGAAGTAAAATATAATATCAATCCCAGCAAAAGTTGAATATGAAGCGAAATCATAGCAAATAAATTCACCATTTTATCTTTCTTTTCATAACTTGATTTATTCCTGCCTATCGCATTATATATTGCATATAACAACAACCCCAATACGAGCCATCTTAATCCTGAGTGAGCGTGTACCAACATATCTTTCATTTAATCGTTCAACTTTAAAACTGCAAGAAATGCTTCTTGTGGCACCTCTACTTTACCAACCTGACGCATTCGTTTTTTTCCTGCCTTTTGTTTTTCTAATAATTTCCTTTTTCGCGTAATATCACCACCGTAACATTTGGCAGTTACATCTTTTCTAAGCGCCTTTATTGTTTCTCTAGCTATCACTTTTGCACCAATAGCAGCTTGAACCGGAATCTCAAATTGTTGTCTAGGTATTAGCTCTTTGAGCTTTAGACAAATTCTTTTTCCTAAGTCAAAAGCATTACTTCTATGAACCAAGGCAGACAAGGCATCAACCTGCTCACCGTTTAATAGTAAATCCATTTTTATTAAATCCGAGGCTTTATATCCCGTAGGATGGTAATCAAAAGAGGCGTATCCTCTTGAAACAGATTTAAGCCGGTCATAAAAATCAAACACGATTTCTGCAAGCGGCATTTCAAAGGTGATTTCTACCCTATCTTGGGTGAGGTAAACTTGATTTTGAAGCTCGCCACGTTTTTCAATACATAATGTCATTATCGCCCCCACATATTCTGTTTTCGTTATGACCTGAGCACGAATGTAAGGCTCTTCTATTTTATCCATCCCTGAGGGGTCTGGAAGCTCAGAAGGGTTGTTCACAATCAGCACCTCGTCCGGCGTCTTCTTCATATATGACTTGTAAGAAACATTGGGAACCGTTGTAATGACCGTCATGTTAAACTCGCGTTCCAATCGTTCTTGGATGATTTCCATATGAAGCATTCCAAGAAATCCACATCGAAAACCAAAACCTAAAGCCGCTGAAGATTCAGGTTCAAAAACCAACGAAGAATCGTTTAGCTGAAGCTTCTCCATAGAGTACCTAAGCTCTTCATAATCCTCAGAGTCTACTGGATAAATCCCCGCAAATACCATTGGCTTAACATCCTCAAATCCCTTAAGGGCTGTGTCGCACTGATCCTCAGTCGCTGTAATTGTATCTCCTACTTTTACCTCATTGGCCTGCTTTATACCAGATATGATATACCCGACGTCTCCGGCTCTTACTTCTTTTTTCGGGTCTAGCCCCATTTTTAGGACGCCGATTTCATCGGCATTATAATCTCGCTTTGTATTAAAAAATCTTATTCTTTGACCTTTTCGAATGACTCCATTCTTCACTCGATAATATGCTATAATTCCTCTAAACGGGTTGAATACAGAATCAAAAATCATGGCTTGCAATGGCGCCGATTCATCACCTTTTGGCGAGGGGACTGTATTGACAACAGCTGCTAAAATTTCTTCAACACCTAAGCCTGTCTTTCCCGAAGCCGGAATAATCTCTTCATACTCACAGCCAATAAGTTCGACTATTTGATCTGAAACCTCTTCTGGCATTGCGCCTGGTAAATCCATTTTATTTAGAATAGGTATGATTTGTAAATCGTGCTCTAAAGCTAGATATAGATTTGAAATGGTTTGTGCCTCAATCCCCTGAGAAGCATCTACAATAAGCAAAGCCCCTTCACAAGCTGCTATAGAACGAGAGACCTCGTAAGAAAAATCAACATGTCCAGGAGTATCAATAAGATTCAAAATATAGTCCTCACCTTCATACTCATAATTCATTTGAATTGCATGGCTTTTTATGGTGATCCCTCTTTCGCGCTCTAACTCCATATCATCGAGAGCTTGATTTTGCATTTCTCTTTCAGAGATTGTTCCAGTAGTTTGTAAAAGCCGATCAGCTAGGGTGCTTTTTCCATGGTCAATGTGGGCAATTATACAGAAATTTCGAATGTGCTTCATGAGTTGTCAAAATTACACTTTTAAATCCGATTCTATTGCTAGTTGGAACACCTATTTCTAAAATGAATTACTTGATAAACCTAGTGTATTCTACCTCTTTGTGAAGCGGCTTACCATTCGCCATATACTCGGCCATCTCAAAAGAAAGTAAGGGCGCCAACATATAGCCTTTAGTACCCAATCCATTAAAAATAAAAAGCCCCTTGTGTTCTGGGTGCATTCCTAGTACAGGTCTTCGGTCTGAAACAGTTGGCCGCATGCCAACCTTATGATCTACAACGGTGTATGGCAAATCTGTAATATTGTTTATTACAAATTCTAGCTTGTCTCTAGCTTCCTCTGTGGTCTTCAGCTCCTGCTCATTCCATTCATAGGTAGCACCTAGCTTAAACTTGTTTGATCCTATCGGTAATATAAACCCCTTTCGATTCCAAGATTCTTTTTCGGGCAACTCCTCACTTTCAAGATCAAGAATTTGGCCTCGATTATATTGAATTTTCGCTGCCTGAAAAAACGGAATTTTATCATTGTTAGAGCCGCAGCAAAAAACAACAGCATCATACTTGATGTCTTTATACTCCAATTCCGTTTGGCTAAATAAGTGCTCCTCAAAAGCTTCAATTTTTAAAACCTCTTTTAGACGCAAATAATCATGAAGACTTGTCATAAATGTTTCAGATCGAATCCAAAAAGCACTTTTAACTACACCTGAACCAAATTCACTTTTTGCATTGGGAATTGGAATCTCAAAATCTTCATGTACCGTTAAAAAATCTTTATATAACTCTTCATTTTGCTTCGTTTGCCAATAACCTCGCTCTTGTTCTGAAGAAAAAAACCTTCTAATTTTAAGGTCTTCTAAAAAGCTTACACCAAACTTTTTTTCAAGTCCCGTGTAAAACCCTCTTGCATATGGAAGAAATTCTTGTGCCCTCCACGACAGGTTCATTCTCCTAAAAACCATTGGGTTCACCATTCCTGTTGCGATTACAGAAGAATGATTTTCGCCTCGATCTAAAACGGTAACATTAAGTCCCTTTTCCAAAAGCTGGATCGCTAAAGAACCTCCCGCAATACCCCCACCAATTATTAAAACTTTTTTCATTCTTGTTGTGCTAATGCAAGGCTAAAAATAATGATTTGTAGATTGTTGTTCTTCTGGATCAATGCCTGACATATAGCGTTAATAGTTGCTCCTGTTGTGACAACGTCGTCAACGATAGCAATTGTCTTATAATTCATAATCTCCTCAGAAACACTAAAGCTACCTTTAGTGTTTAATAAGCGTTCCGTTTTATTCAGTTGAGTTTGTGTTTTTGTGTTTTTAATTTTTTTTAAAACTTTGATGGACACCGGAATGCCTGTAGTCGTTGAAATCCCTTTAG
>Ga0228634_1000658_pt1 | contig 23523 bp, 19 predicted proteins | sample 42DmetaG_FD_190063 | JGI IMG/M metagenome (GOLD analysis project Ga0228634, IMG submission 190063) | Seawater microbial communities from Monterey Bay, California, United States - 42D | ecosystem: Environmental > Aquatic > Marine > Coastal | place: USA: California | collected 2016-09-27 | reverse complement strand
TTTACTAGGCTTATCCATAGCAACATGGATGATGTATCGAAGTTTAAACCAAACGCAATTTATACCTGTTGAAAACCAAAGTGGTAATTATGTATGGATAGGGAAAACGGCAACGCCAGACTTATCCAATGCAGGTGAATTTCAATTCCAAAAAAATGGAGATTACGAACTCGACACGATTGGGAATACCTTGCGCAACATCCGCTGGACATCCAGTTCTTATTTATGGCTGTTAGCTGCAATTTTAGGAATGGTTGGAAGGGATTTCTTTTACATCGTTCGAATACGGATTTTAACAAAGAAAAGTTTATCTTGGTTTAGAAGTACAGTGGTGATTTTACTTTGGGAATTTGCTTCGGCATTGTCTCCAGGAGTAGTTGGCGGAGCAGCGGTAGCCATGTTTATATTGAACCGTGAAAAAATCCCTTTAGGAAGATCTACTGCTATCGTAATCATTACAGCCTTTATGGACAACTTGTTTTACATTGTAATGATTCCCTTTGTCTTTTTATTTATTCAGCCTTCGGTATTGTTTCCATCAACCATGGAAAGTGCTCAAAGTGTTGAAATGGTTTTTTGGTCGGGTTTTGCTATTATCTTAATTGTCTGTTTGTTTTTATTCTTGACTTTATTTTTTCTTCCAAAATTAGCGACACAGTTTTTAAAAAAGGTTTTTTCAATTCCGTTTTTATCCAAATGGAAACCGAAAGCAGTGCAAACAGGGTTGGATTTAGAAATCGCAGCATTAGAGTTGAAACAAGAAAAAATCAATTTTTGGACTTCTACTTTTATGGCAACGCTTGCCAGTTGGATCTCTCGCTATTTAGTAATCAATTTTATTTTAAACGCATTTTTAGAACTTCGTTTCATCGATAACATCGTCCTTTTAGGGAAGCAGTTGGTATTATGGTTGTTCATGTTGGTTAGTCCAACACCTGGCGCAAGTGGAGTAGCTGAATATGCTTTTGGAGAGTTGTTAGCTACATTCTCGGCTTCTACAATTCTTATTGCCAGCTTGGCTATTCTGTGGCGTTTGATTAGTTATTTTCCTTACCTGTTTATCGGTGCTTTTATTTTACCTAGGTGGCTGAAAAAAACAAAGTAGGGGTCTTTATTTTTTTAAGTGCTGAAATTGCTTAAAGTAACTAAACTATGTTACATTCTTTTAGATTTCCAAATTATCAATCTAAAGCAGAGTTCAATGGTCTGGCTAAACTGTGTTTTAATGCAGTTTAGAATTTTTTGTAATACATTTCATAATTAAAATGGCTCTATTTTCACAAAACCAAATTTACCATTGTCCAATGCCACAATTATACCTCCGTCAGAAGTGATGTCAATGGCCTCTCCTGCCCAATCTATATTCTTTCCTCCACCATACGTTTTTTGCCATTCTAGACTGCCTTTAGGATCAAGCTTTATAAGATACATGTGCCATGTATTTGAATTATCATCATCATTACCACACCGCCTTTTATATCTTTTATATTCATCTTCTGAACCAGCTACGACTATGCAGCCGCCATCAGGAGTACTTATGACACCCCAAGCTTCATCGTGAATAAATTGTGGCTCAAAACCTCTAGGATTTCCTACTTTTTTTTCCCAGATTTTTTTTCCTGAGGTGTCAATTTTCATAGTGTACGTGTCCCAGTTATCAGTGCCAGATAAAGTATGTCCCGTTGGCCCTATATCCATTCCAAAGCATTTGCTTTGATGATAGAGCCATATTTTCGAGCCTTTAATATCCCAATTATACAAGAGGAGGGTTTTGAAGCGGATGATGTCATCGGAACGAATGCTAAAATCGCAGAAACAATAAGACCATTTTCATGATTTTACACCTTTAAAATAGGAAGAGGCATAACGCCCAAAAATACAAATAAACAAGTCGTTAACGAATAAATTTCGTAAATGACTTATGATTCAATATATTGAATAGTATCATCTTCTTATAAAAGAAGGGTTTAAAATATGATTAGTTAGATCTTGTTCCAAAAAGATATTCATGAACACTAACTTCCATTAATTGTAAAATATCAACTAAATTATCATTGAACAATAAATTTGTTCCAGTTTCCTTCGGAATCTTTAATAACATATGTTCCTGGGTTGATTTGATTAGTTAAAAAAGACACTTCAGGCTTATCTGTTTCATAAACTAACTCTCCAGTAATATTATAGATCTTAAACATAGTTTCTTTTGTCAAATACAATATATCAGTCACTGGGTTTGGATAAATACTTAACTTCTGATAATTTGATTCAACGACACCAACTGTCGATAAATCTAAATTGTGTGCATATAAGCCTGTTCCTGTTCCAACCAAAAGATCATCATAAAAAAGAGTATTAATAGTTGTTCCAACAGGATAATTGTAAGCCACTGTCCAAGGGGCTGAAAAGTCTACAGGAATAGTATGTATCTGCTCATTAATAGCAATAAAAATATAACCTTCTCCAAGTGTAATAGCACTACCATACCCTCCTGCCCAAGGCCCGAAATACGAAGTCCATGTTCCTCCTGCTAATTCTTTAGTCTGAACATGATTAACTGGTAATATTCCAGGATCTACGTTCAAGAAAACAAGTGTATCTCGTGTAGAATTAATTTGGATATCTATTACGCTATCGGTTGCTCCGTAAGCCCCGTCTCTTGTAACAGACCAGACCCCGCTAATTAATTCAGCTCTAAATAAACCATATGCTCCCAAAGTAATAGGATCTGATTCTAAGCCTATGTAAGCTACAACATTACCATTTTCAAATGTAAACTCAATATCTAGAACATTAACATCTTGGCCGTTTACGCTTGATATTAAAAGTAACTGGTTCCAAGATGAACCTGAATCTAAACTATAAAAAAGACCTCCTTTATCTCCGTATTTACCCGTAAACCCAGCTAACACAACTGAAGAATTATCTGGAGAGACCTCTAATGAAGTACAGTTAGAATTTATTGAATTAAAATTATAAGGAGCATTTTCTGGAGTAAATGCTTGACTCCACAGTGTTCCAGAATTAGATGTCTTATAAATTCTTTGGTTCCCTGCATATATTACATTGTCATTATTTGGATCCATACCAATAGCTTCGTATGGAGCGCCATCACCTGTTGGAAAAATAGTTGAGCTCCATGTTTCGGAAGCAGTGTTATAATCCATTACACTTCTGATTCCAGATTTCGAAGCAACCCAACCTTTTGTAAAAGAAGAGTTCATGTCGATATCGTTTACCTGAACTGCCTTTAAACCAGTATTCCAACCATAAATATAATCCGATTGAGAAGTTGAATATCCCATCCCAACATTGGTAGTATGATATTTTAAATCATTGATGATAGGGTCAGCTTTTGTTACACCATCATTAGCTCGATTAAAATCTCCTATGTATATGGAACCTGGATTAATCCAATCACTCATAAAATTGGTGTCTTTTAGAACAGCGTTACCAATAAAAAGGTTTCTCTCTGAAGGAAGATCATCAATGATTAGGTTGCTACCAACAACACCCCCAACCAGGCCAGGGGTATTAATTGGTGCATCAGCCCAAGAAAAACCGTTGGAATTACTCCAAGCTATGTGTCGATTTGTTCCAGTTGGATTCTCTAGTGGTGGTTGTCCAGCAACATAATAAGTACCATCATCTGCAAACCCATAGGTTTGCCATTCTATATTTGTTACTGCAGGAGCAGGGCTTAAAAAAGAAATGACGGGAGTAGAATTAGTCATTAAGTCTATTGGGTCATCAAAGGACAACATGTGCGGACTTGCACCTCTTTCAAAAATACATAAAACATTATTAGAAGAGTTTACAAGCATTTGAGGAGGGTCATAGTATGTTTTCAGCATAGATAATCCGTTAGTTGACGTATATGTTCCAACGGAACTAATAGCTCCAAATTCAAGCGTGTCATATCCACTTGGTGAAGGGCTATTCTTTAACAAGAACATTGTATCCCCTACAATTAAAAATTCCTTAACCATACTATCCACTGCTACCGCAGATGATGAGGTGAAATCTGTTTGATAAACATAGCTTTGGTGTAGAAAAAATATAGAATTACTTGTTTCATGAATTTCAATATTTCCAATACCCCCGCCATAGCCATTGTCTACATCTGCACTTGGAAGTGGTGTCCAATCAAAATTTGTTATGGGTCCAGTTGCTGGTCTGAAGGCTTTAGAAAAGAAAATAGAGTTAGGACTATCTGTGCTAACAACAACATAAACTGAATCTGTATCAAAAGACCATGTTTCAATATCACCGATTGTACCACCGTATACTTCTTGTGCAACAGGTGCTGTTAAAGTTTGTGAGTTAATTTGAAATATACCAAACATACAAATAGATAAAACAGATAATATTTTCATAATAAGCTTTTTAGAAATAATAGACTGCACTATAGAGAACAGCCAATAAATCTCAAATATACAACCTTTAATAATCCCTAGGTCACTATCTATTAAAAATTTTTAAAGAATTTTTAATAGATTTTCGCAAAATATGATGCAATAATGATGTTTCTCAACAAGTACTAATACTTTTTTTAACAGCTATTTTTATTCTATTAAAATGATAAATTCCACTAATTTAAAGCCAAAATGATATTGTTAATGTCGTTTTAGTTTCTGTTGAAGTCAGTTTTCTACTTTGTAATTATCTACAAGCATTTTAATGGTTATGTCTTTATTTTTTTTTAATTTTTCTATGCGATTATCTGAGACTAAGGATGGATGAATCATTTTTAAATTATCTTCACCCCAGAGAGCTAATTCAACGATTACAGGAGTCAGGCTAAGACCTTTTTCGGTTAATAGATAAATGTTCGTCTTCTTATTATGAGGAAGTTTTTCCTTTCTGATCATCTTATATTCTTCAAGCATTTTAAGTCTTGAGGACAAAATATTAGTGGCAATCGCTTCATCACTTTCCAAAAAATCCTTAAAGGTTTGCTTTCCTTCTATTAACATCTGTTTGATAATCACCAAAGTCCACTTATCTCCTAATATATCCAAGGCGGACGTGATTGGACAATTACATCGAAATTTTTTATTCATGTTAAATCTATGTTAATATTAACTTGTAAAATGCAATTAATTTAACTTGTTACTTGCAAATTAAAAGTATTTTCTTAATTTTGCTTGCATAACAAAAGTAATAATTTTAAACTTAAGAAATTGAAATCATGAGTAAAAAAGTATTGTTAACAGGAATTTCTGGTTTTGTTGGACAGCATTGTGCTGTTGAACTCTTGAAAAATGGATATACCGTAAGAGGTTCAATTCGCAATCTTTCTAAAGAGCAAGAAGTTCGAAAAGGCATTGCAAAAGTCATTGACGCCAAAGATAATTTAGAATTTTGTGAGCTTGATTTATCGAGCGACAAAGGTTGGGATAAAGCAATGGAAGGCTGTGAATATGTATTACATGTTGCCTCACCGTTTGTAATTGCCGAGCCTAAGGACGAAAATGAAATGATTAAACCTGCGGTAGAGGGATCACTTAGAGCATTGAATGCAGCGAAAAAAGCAGGGATTAAAAAGGTGGTTTTAACCTCTTCAGCAGTAGCAATGGCAGGTGATAAAAAGAAAAATCATCTTACCCAAGAGAGTTGGACAGATGCGAAGACAGATAAAGTATCTGCATATATGAAAAGTAAAACATTAGCGGAGAGAGCTGCTTGGGATTTTTATAATAATCAAACTACTGGCAATAAAATGGAATTGACGGTAGTTAATCCAGGTCCAATATACGGACCAACATTAACTGGCAATCTTACTGGTGCTTCTATGAGTATGATAAAGGACATTATTACAGGGAAAATGCCTATGCTACCGAATGCACATTATGTAATGTCGGATGTTAGAGATATTGCTAGAATACATGTAGCGGCTATGGAAAATGATGAATCTAATGGCAAACGTTTTATAGTTACTTCTGAAAAAATGTATTCTTTTGTTGGAGTTGCTGCTATATTGAAAGAGAATGGTTTCCCAAAGGCAAGTCCAAAAAAGGCTCCAAGTTTTATGGTCAAGTTTATGAGTCTATTTAATAGAGAAATGAAGGGAATGTTGCCATTTATTGATGCAGAGATAAGTGCAGATATTTCACCTACGAAAGAGGTTTTTAATTGGAAACCACTCCCGTTTGAAAAGACAATCTTGGATACAGCAAATTCTATTCAGCCGTTACTTTAGTAAGTTATGGTTTTCTTTTTAAATCCAGAATTGTATTAAGCAATTCTGGATTTTTTTAATTGGCTACAACGTTTAGTATATGGTAAGTAGGGGACAAGATACAGATAAAGTATCAAGTTTGCACTGAGCCAAAACGTTGTATTTTGTTTTTAATTTATTCACTCTTAAAAGCCAAATCAACGATTTGGCGGTGTTTGTAAATAGCACTGAACTTTCGTTATCTACCGAACGCCCTATTTGCTATATACAGTGTTGTGTACCGTTTTATTCTTTATTTTTTTCAAGTCCTTAGCTAGTAATATCCCGCCCAATAATCCGTGAAGTATACCGAGCCCACCATAAATCCAAAGTTGATAAATTGTGTATCCTGCAATAGATTCCAATACTCTTTCACGCCCAAATTCAAACGATTCTACGATTCCAATAATTATTGTTTTTGAATATAAAGTCATTATCCACGTTAGGAAAATCATCAATACCGATAAGAGGTAAATATTCTTTTTTGCCTTATTAAGTTTCTTGTCAATTCGCTTTGAAATAAAAACACCAATAATTGGGATTGATAAAATGGTTGTTAACCACTGAATCCAATCTCTTTCAATCGTAAACCAACTTGGTAATTCTCCAATTGACCAAAATCCAATCAGAATAACTACGAGTCCAATTAAATAATGCTTAAATACTATTTTGTAGAGTTCTTTCAATTAAATGCTCTTGATTTTCAATGGTACACAACGGTTAGTATAAGAATAGTAGCGGATTCCAAGGCTCTTTCCTTTCAATTTGGCACTATACTTTATACAAAGATACTTACTTTGAATTTAGCACAAAAACCGCTATTATTTTTATACATTGTTGTGCATAGTGTTTTTCACGTTCAACTTGGTTTTCAGATGTTTGTTATTTAGTTCGGAATTGAGCGTTGGTGAGAGACATACTCTTTTGCAATTTTGGACTTGTGTGTTGGCTGAAGCGAATTGCAAATGTGTATGGCTTATGCGTTGGTAAAAAATAAAAGTGTTTACAAACTGAAGAGCAATCTTTTTCTTTCACGTTTATTCATCTATCTAACCACCTCCTAAAAGCTGCTGTTTTGTCTTTTCCTACGATAATATCTTGATTATGTTCTGGTTGTACTTCAAGCTTTAGTTTCCCATTAAAGTAGGTATGAACTCTTTTAATAGATTCTATATTTATGATAATTTGACGGTTAATTTTAAAAAATGAACCTGGATCTAACTGTTCTTTTAAACTTTCGAGTGAAAAATTAACTGGGTACTCTCTTTTTTCAAAAGTCACTGAAAAAGTGATTCCTTGCATGCTATAGAACAATGCAATTTTTTCAACAGGTAAATAAGAAAAAGATTCGTTTGATTGAATTAGAAATCGTTTCCTAAATTCTGGCTTTTCATTCTTAATGAGAGAAGCTAGTTCTGAAAAATCAATACTCGAATTTTGCTCTTTAATAAATTGATTAGTGTATTGTTTGTGTTTTTCAAATGCAATCTGTAAATCCTTTTTTTCTATTGGTTTTAGCAAGTAATCTAAGCTATTTACCTTAAAAGCTTGTATAGCATATTCATCATAGGCAGTTGTAAAAATAATCATACTTTCTATTTTTACTTGCTTAAAAATTTCAAAACTAAGTCCGTCAGATAATTGTATATCCAATAAAACAATTTCTGGATGCTGATTATTCTTAAACCAACTGACTGCTGATTTAATACTGTTTATGCAATCCACAACTTCAGTTTCAATTGTAATTTCCATCAAGGTTTCTTTCAACAACCTTTGTGCTGGGATTTCATCTTCTATAATTAATACTTTTAATGCCATTTTATTCATTTATTAATGGAATTGTAACAACAAAATTGCCTAGATTTTCTCCATAGTTAAATCCTTCTTTTTTCATTAATTCAAATCGTTTTTTTAGATTAAGTAATCCTGTATGTGTTGAATCTACATTTGCAATAGGTTGCATATTATTACTTACCATTAAACAGTCGCCCTCATTTACGATAGAAATTTTCAATACATTTTCTTCGTTAGCTACATTGTGCTTTATTGCATTTTCAATTAATATTTGAAGTGTTAATGGAGGGATTTGTTTCTCCAACAATTCTTCCGAAATACTTGTGGTATATTCTAGTGCATCACCAATCCTAATTTTATGTAAATAGATAAAAGAACCTATAAATTCAACTTCTTTTTTTAAGGAAATAAGTTCGTAGTTTTTGCTTTGCAACACATACCGATATACTTTGGATAGCTTACGTGTAAACACTTCGGCTATATCTGGATTATGTTTTATTTCTGAGATTAATACATTTAAGCTATTAAACAAGAAGTGTGGATTTACTTGATTTAGTAATACTTGATAATCTGATTTAAGTTTTTCTTGTTTGTGATACTCTACTTCTAATATAGCCATTTTCCATTGCTTAAAAAAGTTAATAGCCACAGATACGCCAATAAAAATCATTAAAAATATAAGTGAAGAAATAAAAACTATCACAGGTGCTAAGTCATAAATAAAAGCTTGTCCATTAATAAAATACCAAGCAGTAAAAGGTAAACCGAGTGTTATAATTGCCCATAAGAATAAGATAGTTACTTGGATAATAACTCTCTTTTTTGGAAAATCAAACCAAGGAAGTTTTTTATCCAAGTAACGGTCAAAAAACAAGCTCCCTTCGGTATTAAGATTAAAAAAAAGCAGATAAAAAACTATAAAAATCTTGACGGAAATACCTGGTTTTAAAGCAATGTTTTTAGGCATTGCAAAAACGACTAATTGCATCACAAGTATTGCATATATTGAGACCAATACAATACGAATTATAGTATTTCTAGTGTTTTTTGTCATTTATTCTTTGATGGTGGGACCAATGCTATTCCAAAACTAAAAAACGGTGCTGCTTTTGAATTAAAATCAGAAACATTTTTGTTCTCATCTACTAAATTATATAATCTTCCGGTACTTATTCCTGCATCTACTCCAATACGAAGTAATTTTGTTAGTTGATAATTTACCAAACCTCCAACATTAGCTCTTGAATAACTAATTTTATTAATCTCCGAAAATTCTTGTGACAAGATATTAAAAGTGGCTCCATTTCGAGCGTATTTTAATCCAATTTTCAACTTTTTATTTGATAATAGCGAATAAGTGTATTTCATATTTATAGGCAATACACCTTTTACCGTTTGCTTTCCGTTTTTATATGCAAAATTAACAATTGGCAAAACCTGAGGATTTCCCCACCTAATTGTGTTTACCAACCCTACTCCAATTTTAAATTTATCATTGATTGTTCTTGTTGCAAATGCAGCTCCCTGAAATACAAAATCATCTCCACTTATCTTTTCATCAAAATCTGAGGCAATGGTTGGTTTTAGATTTACAACTAAAGCCCATTTTTTATTCCATTTATGTACTAGCGAAAATTGATAATAAAATAATTGCAGTTTTTTACTGTATTCATTTGTTTGAAGTGATGGGTAATTATACATATTGGCTTCTATAAACGCATAACCCAACCCATTTATTATAGCGGTTTTGTCGTTCTGTAGTTTCAATGGGATATTTATAAAAGCCCCAAACTCATTAAAAGCGGTTTCTTGACTTCCTCCTCCATTTTTTATTTCGGATTTGGGATAGTGAGCAAAGCTAACTCCTGCTAATTTTAACTCTTGAGCATAACCGAAATTCACAAATTGAGTAAAAAAAAGAATAGCACATCCTCTTGGAAGAGCTATTCTTATTAGATAGTTTATCATGATTTCTTTTTTACCCATTCTATGGTTTTACTAAAAAAACCTACAGAAACTTCTACAATCAGTTTATTACCTTTATTTGTAAATTCAGCATCATACCACTCTTTACGTTTTGGAGAATAAACTTTTCCTACCCATTTCCCTTTTTTCTTTTTCAAATCTTTTGCCATTAATTTTCCTATTTTGGCTTTAGGATTATCTGAGGAAGTTAATTTTCCAATACCTGCCTCTTGTTCTATAGTGACAATAGTATTTTTTTCTCCAAGATTCCAATCTCCAGATATATCGGTTTGGGCATAACTATTCATAGCTATTAACCCCATTGCTAATATTACTATCATATTTTTTAAATTTTTCATTTTGTTTTGTTTTATTGTTTGTAATTAATTCTTTACAAGTATATAATGCTTTCTACTTGTATTTTTAAATAAGTTATTGAAGTCGAATTTTGGACAATGAAAGCGAAAAGAGGGTATTAAACTATGTTAGCTTTTCTTCTTTTATCATTAGTTTATACAATACTGGTACAATAATCAAAATCAACATAGTTGCTAAAGACAATCCTCCAATAATTACCCAGCCTAAAGGTCCCCAAAACAATCCTCCGCTTAATGTTAATGGAAGTAAACCGCCAATAGTAGTAACAGAAGTAATTAGGATTGGGACAAATCGTAAGTGCCCTGCTTGTATTAATGCTTCGTGAATGGTTTTACCTTGTTTGCGTTCTTCGTTTGTAAAATCAATAAAAATAATAGCATCATTTATGGCTATTCCAATCAATGCAATTGCTCCAATAAAGGCTGTGAAAGAAAAATCAAACCCTGAAATAAACAAAGCGTAAAATGATCCGGTAAGTGCAAACGGAATGGATGCAAAAATAATTAAAGGCTGTACGAGTGAGTGAAATTGTAAAACCAATATGGCAAATATGATTAGAATTGCAATTGCTGCTGCTGCTCCGAGTCCTCCAAAAGAACTATTTTGCTTTGCCGATTCTCCTGCAACAATATAATCAGTGCCAATAGGCATTTTATATGCTTTTAATTTGTTTTCAATTTCTTTGGTTACCTCTGCCGTGTTATATCCACTGGTTACATTACTACCAATGGTCGCACTCCTACTCAGGTTGTAATGACTTATTTTATTAGGGTTTTTCACAAACTCAACTTTTGCCAACTGATTCAAAGGAATTTGTTCTCCCATTTTTGATTTGATATAGATTTTATCAAAGTCATCTATATTAGCTTTTCCATCCAAAGGAAGACTCAATTGTATATCATATTCTCTTCCATCAGGGGCATTAAATTTCGAAACTATTGATCCGTTCAAGGTTGTTCTTATCGTTTTATCAATAGTTGATACTGGCACTCCTAACATAGAAGCTTTTTCCTTGTTAATGTTGACACTCAAATCTGTACGCATTCCATCTAGTTCATTTTCTACATTAATAATACCTGGATGTTCATTCATAATTTGTGCTACATCAGTTGCTACTTTAATAAGGTTTTCAATGTTATTTCCGTTTAAAATAACTTCTATTGGATATTGAATAACTTGTCCAGATTGAAATTCTTTTACTACTATTTTGGCTTTTGTATAATCTTCAAATGTTTCTCGTAAACTAGCTACAAATACTTCCATTCCCTTAAGATCATACTCTTTTAATTCGACAAAAAATTCAGTGAAATTTTTCGCATTATCCTTCGGGAAAAGGTTAAAATGAATTTTAGGATTTCCATTTCCTACATTGCTTGCATATTGTTTTATTTCTGGGAATGTATCTAATACACTTTGAATGTAATTAGCAACCTTTTCAGTTTCTTCAATAGTTTTATTTTGAGGCAATGTAGCTTGAATCATCAACAATGGTTTTTCCGCTTTTGGAAAAAAACTACTTCCTACATAAAATTTAAAAACAAAAAAAGCTGATATAAACAATAAAACTGCACCTGTTAAAACTGTTTTTGTATGGGACAAAGAATACCTTAAAACCTTATCATAAGGACCATAAATAAACTTATTTAACGCCTTTTGAATTTTGCTCTCTTTATGTTCTATTTCTTTTTTTCGTTTGAATAAAATAGACATTAGTAAAGGAGAAACAGTAAGCGCAATAATAACCGAAACTGTTAATGTAGCAATAACAGTAAAGGGCATACTTTTGATAAAATCTCCTGCTGCATCAGGCAACATAGCAATAGGAATAAAAGCAGCCAATGTTGTTAACGTAGAACTAATAATAGGATAAGCTACTTGTTTAGTTCCTTTTATAGCTGCTTCTCTGCTGCTCATTCCTTCTTTTAAATAACGCTCTGTGTTTTCTACCACTACAATGGAGTTATCTACCAATAAACCAAGAGCAATTACCAATGCAGCGATAGAAACACTTTGCAATCCAAATCCAGCTAATTCTACAAACCCCAAACCAATAAGAATGGATGAAGGAATGGCTACCATAATAACCAAACTTGGTTTAAAACCAATTACAAGCATAATTACAAAACCGACCAATAGTATTCCCTGTATAAGATTACTAATAAATCCTGAAACACTTTTTTCCACATTATCGGCTTGATTGTGAACATAGTGTAAATGTATGTTCTCTGGTAAGGAAGTTTTAAAATCTTCAATAATTACTTTTGCATCTTCAACAATATCCAAAACATTGGTTCCCATTTTTTGCTCGGCTGTCAAAAAAACACTTCGAGTACCATTAAAACCTGCTAAGTAATTGTTTTCTTCATAATCTATTGCTACTTCGGCAATATCTTTTAAGTAAACCAATTGTCCTTCAACCGAACCTACAACTGTATTTTTTATTTCCTCAATAGATTCGTAAGTCCCACTTGTTTGCACATTAAAAATGTTTTGACCCATTACTATCTCACCTCCTGGTATGTTTTGGTTATTGGATTTGATTCCATTTTCAATATCTGTAATACCAATGCCCATATTCACCATTTTATCGGGCTGAATTTCAATTTTAACTTGTTGTTCTGGGAGTGCAAGAATATCTACCGTTTTAATACCTTTTACTTGCTCAAGCTTTTTCTCTAAACTTTCTATCCAAGTTCTCATTTCATTAAAATCAACTGATTCAGAACTTAGAGCCAATTGCAATATCTTGGTATCTGTGGTAGTTTTTTTTCGATAACTAATTTCTTTTAAGTCTTCAGGAAGTTCTGCTTTTACTTCGTTTACTGATTGTATAACATCATCAAATTTGTCGTCAAAATTGTAATTGCCGTATTCAAAACTTACGTTAACAAAAGCAAATCCATTTCCAGCAATCGATTTTATTTCTGAAATTAGTTCTAATCCATTTACTTTCTCTTCAATTGGCTTAATTATTAGTTCCTCCATATCGGTAGGAGATGCTCCGGGATATACCACCATTACCACTGCTCCTGGCTGAGCTGCTGGCGGATCTTCCGTCCTTGGCATGGTTAAAAAAGAATTGACTCCCCATATAAGTGCGACTACAAATACTATGAGTACAAACTGATAATTTTTTATTGAAAATTTAGGTAAATTATTCATGTTGTCTTCGTTTTAATGATTTGATTTTACAAGAATGCTATCTCCTTTTAATCTTGTAAAACCTTCTTTAATAATATTATCAGTTTTAGAAAGTCCACTAGAGATAAGTAGTTTATCATTTAAGATTTTAGCTACACTAATTTTTTGTTTAACCGCCAATTCGTTTTCAACTTTATACACAATTCCATTTTTTTTATCGGCTTGAATTAAGCTTTCAATGGGAATTTCTATCCAATGATTTACTATTGAAGAAGTGATGGTTGCATTCCCAATAAATCCAGATTTTAATTGATTTTTTGGATCATCAACCTTAATTTTGATTTCAAAAGTTCCTGTTTTAGCATTTGCCATTCCAGCTATTTCAATTACTTCCCCTTTAAAAACAATTTCGGAAAAAGCATCAAAATACATAGATGCTTTATCGCCATTTTTTGTTTTTACTGCATCCACATCAGAAATTGAAGTGACAAGCACTTTTCCTTTATCTTCAGCTCCAAAAACTACAATAGGATTTCCTGCTCCTGTAATTTCGTTTTCTTTAATCAGTATTTTTTGAATAATTCCGTTTGCAGGAGCAGTCATTTTCGATTGATCTAGGTTAAATTGTGCTGCTTGTAAGTTTTGCTGCGCATTTTGTAGTTGACTCTCAACATTTTCTAATTGTTCGAGGGTAGCTACACTATCTTTATAAAGTGCCTTTGTTCGGTCATAATCCCGTTTTGCTTTTGTAACTGCAATTTCCGCTTGAGATGTTTTAGCCTCAATTTCAGTTGTATTTATTGTAGCAAGTACTTGTCCCTCCTTCACTCTTTGTCCTTCTTTTACATGTATATTTTCTATAATTCCAGCTGTTTTAAACGACATCTTATATTCATTATTAAAACTAATTCTACCTGCGGCTCTAATTTCCTCCGAATAGTTAACCTCATTAACTTTTGTTACGGTTACTACTGGAATGTTTGTCTTTACAGTTGTGCTTTCTTCTTTATTAGTTGAACAACTTATAACTAAGGCAAGAGAAAGGACTAGTAAGCTGTTTTTGTATGTTTTTTTTATCATAATTTTTTATTTTAAAAAGTATAACTGGAGGTTAAACGTTCTAATTTTATTTGCTCAAGTTGATAGCTGTATCCTGCCAATATGAGCTTATTTTCAGCATTTAATTTATTGTTTAAAGAGTTGGAATATTCTAGATAATTTGCCATTCCTAATTGGTATTTCTTTTCAATTAGGTTATGAGATTGCTGAAAGTTTTGTAACTCCTCTTGAGCTAATTCTATTCCTTGCTTTGCTGTTTGAATAGAATAATAGGCATCAATTACTTCTAGTTGAATTTGACGTTCTGCTTCATTCTTTTTATTCTCGGTTATTTTAAGGTCAATATTTGCTAGATTAATTTTAGATTTTCTTTGCCCAGAGGTAAACAAATTCCATTTCAATGAAACTCCAGCCACTGCCATAGCCGATTCGCTATTGAACGAATAATCTGTCCCCTGAATACCATACTGACCAAATACAGAAACCACAGGTAAAGCTTCAGCTCTTTGTAATTTTACTGTGTTATTCTGTATTTCCAAATATTTATCTAATTGAAATAGTTCTTCTCTATTTGAAATGGCGGAGTTTTTTAGCTCATCTAAATTGGAATTAGAAATTATGGACGTATTTAGGTTTTCTGTATCAATTTTACTATCAAAATCTTTATTTAATAAAAAGTTGAACCAAGAAGATGCCATTACTTTATTCTTATTTGCATCGGAAAGATCTCTCTCTATTTGTTTTACTTGAGCTTTTGCAGCATATACTTCATCTATAGTAATTTTATCATTCTCATAGAGAATTTGTCTGTTCTTCAAGCTCTGATTTACTGTTTTTAGTGTATTGCTATAAAGCACATATAGTTGTTCAGCCTGTAAATAGTTCACATAAGCTTCTTTTACCTCTTTAACTAGTTCTCGTTTATAGATATCTAAGCTTATACTTTCAACATCAGAAAGTCCTTTTTTTATTTTGTGATTTTGTATGATACTAGCATTAAATACTGGCATACCTGCAACTAGTTTAGTTTCTTGTTCTGGGCTCCTAACGAAGTTCAATTCTGGATTTTCAATTTGAGGGTATACAGGAGCAGAAGGGTTTGTTACCTGATTAATTTGATTAAGATTAGCATAAACAGGGTTCAACATATCACCAAAAGGAATATCCACTGTTCTACCTCCATCAGCAACTGAGTATTTTGCATCCAAAGAAACTGTTGGTAAAAACATTCGTTTTGCTTCTTTCAAAGCCTCTAAACTTTTTTGATAAGAATATTCTTTTTGCTGTAGTGCTAAATTGCTGTCTAATGCTGTTTGAATATACGAGTCAAGCACACTTTCCTGAGTAAAAGCAGATGATATGCTTAGTAAAAGAAAAGTAAGAGTTAATAGTGTTTTCATTGCAAAAATTTTGTTTGATTTCTTTGCAATGATAGGGTGCAATCTATTCTATTTTAGAAAGGAATTGTTGAAGTCGAATTTTGGGTTTTGGGGTCGAAAAGGAAGTGATAAAAATAACTTGATAAGTTGTGCGGTGGTAAAAGTTAAGCACATTTTATTTTTTGAGGCACGAAAAAAATAAAATGTGCTTGACTGTGCGGCTGGATATTTTAGTTCAAATGTTGATTTTTTGCACGATTTCCGCATTATGCACAACAATCAGATAAAGACCAGTCACTGGTCTTTATTCCAACTATATTTTTAAAGTTTAATTTATTTAAAATCAGAATCATATCCGATATTTGTCGTTTGTATGTCGTATAATTACTGGATTGATTTTTCAAAATGTATCTAGCAGTTTTTTATTAGTTAATCAAAAATAGATAATTTGATGAAAAGGTCAAGTTATTCATGGTCATTTTTACTCAATTTAATGATTTGTTCTGCTACTAATCGACCACTTGCCATGGCTGCATTAAGCGAACCGTTTGCTAGATGGTCTCCACAACAATAAACAACATCGCTGATCATTAGGTCCTTGATAACTGGTTCATATTTTAATTGATCTAAATCGGGTAGTGCTTTTTTGATGTGAAATACTTTGATCACCTCTTTAGTTTTAATGTTGCAGTATTGCTCCAATTCATTCTTGACCTTTTGCACCATCTCCGATTCCGAAAGAGCATGTGATTTTACAACCGTAACGGAAAGTATTTCTTTATTTCCTCCAAAGACATCGCTCAGAAAGTGAAAATTATTTACCAGTAATTTTTTATCGGAGAGTAATCCTATAATAGGCTGATTGAACACTGAACTTTCTGATTCTAAATAAATGTTGTAACATGACTTCCATTTAATTTCCGATTTATTATTCTTATTCAAAATAGAACTCGAATCCGTTGCGATAATGATCTGATCAGCTATTAATTTTTCACCATTTTCAAGATGTACCGTTTTATTTTCTATTTGTGTTACCAGGGAATTGAACCTAAAAGTGGATTGATTTAGCTGAGCGGCTAACTGTTTAGGTATTTCCTGGATACCATTTCGAGGTATCGTTGCATATCCAGTTCCAAACATTTTATAAACAAATTCAAACATTCTACTCGATGTCCATAATTTTTCCTCTAAGAAAATTCCCGCAAAGAAAGGTTGAAAGAAACTTTCTATAATCGTATTGGAAAAACCTAATCCACGTAAATAATCTAATGTAGAAACTTCTGGAGTTAAGAAAATATCTTCAATGCTCTTTTTCTTGAGCTTGTTTGAGAGTTTTAGTATTCGAAGTTTATCACTAAATGAACCAATGCTTGAAGTGAGTGTTGACCATAAGAAAGAAATGTCACGTCTAGGATCTCCAATTTTTTGTTGTTTACCGTTTTTAAAGATAACGCTACCTGGCTTAAATCGGATTAGATCTAAGCTGTCAAAATCTAGGTAGTTTTGTGCTTCTGGGTAGTCAGATAGCAAAACCTGAAAACCATAATCTATCGGCAAATCGGAATCTCTATCTGTTTTTAATCGCCCGCCTACACTGTCTGTAGCTTCTAGTATCAAAGGAGTAAAACCTGCTTTTTCCAGTTCTATTGCAGCGACTAATCCTGATACTCCTGCACCTATAATTATTGGATTGTTCATTGACATGTAATAACTTTTTTTGAATTAAATATTAATCAGAATGTTTAGAAAGGTATAGCTTATCGAAGTACTGCTTGTAGATTTTTTTTCTAGGATAGAATCCAATAAAAATCAAAGGGTAAAGCAAAAGTGTATAAAGGAAGTTCTTTCCAGTGAAAGTCATATCATCTATCACCATTGAATTATTTTCATCAATTTTTTCTACAACATGACGATGTGTCCATGAAGCAAGAGGCCATGGAACCACTTTACCAACATCTACAAACCAAGCCTTATCTTCTGTAACCTTATCTTCTACAATATCACTTATCCAATCTGCCTTTATAGGCTTAATAAAACGAACATGAACTTTGTCTCCCTTTTGAGAACCGGTGAACTCAACAATCTCCATTTCACCTTTGGACGGTTTTAGTGCCTCAAAAAGATGAAGGTTAAAGGAAGAAATAACCTTCTTATAGTTCCCTTTCACAGGTGTCTTTAATGTTACATTCATTGTTTTTTTCTTTAAATATATTTGTCAATCAAAGTTAGGACAAAAATGTTGATGAAAACAGGAAAAAACACAAGATTATTAATGTATTTATTAGAGTAGAATAACCACGTTTACTCAACAACATTTAATGTACGATTGATAAACCTTTGTGCATTTTCAAGATGGTTTTCTCGTTTATCATCTGACATTTTATTCAAGGAATGAAATAACATAGAGGTGCGTGGATTTGTACGAAAAAAATCTTGATGTTTTATCACAAAACGCCAAAACATACCATCCCAAATCTCTTCCCATTCACCTTTAGGATAGTTACTCATTTTTTTAATGTAGTTAGAACCTCCTATGTAGGGCTTAGTAGCAAATGTTCCTCCATCTGCAAACAAACACATTCCATAAACATTTGGTACCATTACCCAATCATAAGCATCAATGAATAATTCCATAAACCATCGATACACTTCATCTGGATCAAATTCACAAAGAAGCATGAAGTTTCCTAATATCATTAGCCTTTCGATGTGGTTGCAATAACCTGTTTGAAGTACTTTTTTTACGGTCTGATCTATAGGGTCTATACCCGTTGTACCATCGTAAAATGATTTTGGAATTTTACCATTAAAACCCCAAAAATTTCTAGTTCTGGAATACCTTCCTTTACACCTATACATTCCTCGGATAAATTCTCTCCAGCCTATTATTTGTCGAACAAACCCTTCCGTTGAATTAATAGGGATATTTTCTTCAGCAGCAAATGAAAGCGTTTGGTTTAGTACCTCTGTTGGAAGTATTAGTCCGACGTTCAAAAGAGGGGAAAGAATACTATGGTTTAGAATAGACGATTCTTTAACAATTGCATCTTCGTATATTCCAAAGTCATAAAAACGGTACTCCAAGAATTGTTCGTGCCAATCGCTTGCTTCTTTATGGGTTATAGGGTATAATTGTTCCTTTTCAACACTTCCTGGATGAGATGAAAAATTTTTCATGGTATAGCTCACCGCTTCTTTCCATATTTCAGAACTCTCTGGAAACCTTACTGCTGGAGGCAATTTATTTTTAGGGTATTTTTTTCGGTTATCGCTGTCATACGTCCATTTTCCGCCAATTGGATTTTGGTCCTCATCTAATAAAATACCTAACTTCTTACGTTGTTGTTTGTAAAAAGTCGTTTGAAAAAAGGAAGTTTTATCTTTTCTAAAAAAAACAGCTAATTCTTCTTCACTGTTCAGGAATTGTGGATTCGTATACGTATTTATTTTACAAAAATCGGAGAGAGATGCAACTCGCTGCTCTAACCAATCGTCGGTAGGTTCAATTAGGTTAACCGTATCAATATTTTTCGCTTTAACTTCTTGGTGAAACTCTCTAATATCAGACAAAACATTATCTGAGTCAATATAATGTACTTTAAGATTTAAACTTTCGAGGTAAACTTGGTAAGCCTTCATTGAGGCTCTGTGAAAAGCAATTTTCTGTTTGTGAAATTTATATTGTTTAAAGAACAGAAACTCTTCGATGAGGTAAATTTCATTCTTATTTTCTAAAAGCGAACTGTTTAGAAAAAGTTGGTGCGGGAAAATAATATTAATTGCTTTCATCTAGTTTATTACGTTTACATTTTTCACTACAGTATTTTACATGTTCCCAATCTCTAGCCCATTTTTTACGCCAATTAAAAGGACGTCCGCAGGTGATACATATTTTTGAAGGTAAGTGTTGTTTCTTCATTGCATAAATTCTTTTTTACCGCCAAATTTAAATTAGATAAAAATGAGTTAACAATCAAGGAATTCATCGTCATTTTTTAAAACTCTTTTATTGGATGGTTGCCTATTCTATCCCATATAGAAAATGGTTACTCTAGCTATTTATGGAAAGGCGACTATTGGTTGAGTGTGAATTCTTCCAACTTTCAACGTTTGTTCTCTTCCAAAAATATTCTCTGCAATATATTCCCTTTATTTTCGTTTGATGTGGATATTTAAACTGAGATTAAACCTGATTTAGCCTTTTTAAAAATATTACGTTAATTTTGAACGCAATTTATTTGAAGAAAATGGAAGAACAAAATATCGATATCAACCAAGAAAGACAGAACTTACTCGTTTTTATCTGGAAAAAGAGGAAAGTGTTGATGCTTACAACATCTATTGCTATTGTTGCAGCTGTTGTCATTTCACTATTATTAAAACCTTTGTTTCTTTCTACAGCTATCGTTTTCCCTACCGCTACTAGTACGGTTTCTTTCTCCGAACAACGAAATGCAAAAGCATCTTCTATGGATTTTGGAGAAGAGGATCAAGCAGAACAGTTGGTGCAAATTTTACAATCTTCTAGAATTCGAAATAAAGTGATTCAACGTTTTGACTTAATGAAGCATTATGAAATTGAATTAGACGATCCTAACAAGAATTATAAACTTGCTAAAGCTTATGATGGACACATCCAATTTACGAGAACAAAATATGGTTCGATTCAAATTGATGTTTTGGATGAAAAACCTGAATTAGCAGCAGAAATTGCAAACAAAATTGTTGACCTCATCGATACGGTTAAAAATAACATGGTTGCTGAACGTACTATTCCTGCTTTTGAAATTAACCTAAGAAAGAAAGAGTTACTTGAAAAAGATTTAAAAAACATATTGATTCAATTAGACTCTTTAGGAGATAAAGGTGTTGTTTCTTTGGAAGGAAGAACCAACTTATTTTCGGCTTATATTGATGCAAAAACGAAAGAAGATAGAACGTTTTTAAGAACTCAAATAGATGTAAACTTGAAGTATGGAGCTACGTTTGATGGTTTAGAAACAATGCGTGATGAAAAGATCATTAAGTTGGAAAAATTCATGGACGCATACGAACAAGCGGAATCGGATGCTAACTCTAATTTTACGCACAAATTTATTGTAGAAAGAGCTGTGGTTGCGGATAAAAAAGACAAACCAAAACGAATGATTATTGTTCTTCTAGCAGCAATTGGTTCGTTTGTATTTATGGTTTTCTTATTGCTTATCAACGAACGTTATAAAGAACTGAAACAACACGCTTAATTTTGTTTAAGAAGTCTGCGAGTATTTACTTAATAGGGTTAGCCTATATCTTTTTATCCATGTATTTGATATGGATAGACATGGCTTTTCTAACCTTAGCTTCTTTTGGTTTTATTGCTGTTTTTGCTGCTATTTTCTATACAGAATATGCTTTTCTAGCCATTGCTTTTCTTACACCTCTTTCTGTAAACATCGAAGAATACACCAATAGTTTTGGTTTGTTTATCCCTACCGAACCTCTTCTTTTTGGCTTGATGCTTTTGTTCTTAATGATTAACCTCAAGAAGAGAATGTACGATGTCAGAATTTGGCGAAACCCTATTATTTGGGCAGTTACTTTTTATTTGTTTTGGGCGTTTATAACATCTATTACCAGCTCTTTGCCATTGGTATCCTTTAAGTTTTTATTGGCTCGACTTTGGTTTATTATTCCAATGTTGTTTCTTGGTTCGATTGTCTTTCAAAAAGAGGAAAACATCAAACGATTTATGTGGTTGTATGCAATAGGGATGATGATTGCAATAGCGTACACTTTGGTTATTCATGCTTCTTATAGCTTCGGAGAAAAAGAAGGGCATTGGGTGATGTGGCCATTTTTTAAAGACCATACGATTTATGGAGCAATGGTAGCTTTCAACTTACCTATTTTAATTGGAATTTACTTTTCAAAAAAGCATTCACCTTTAGTTCAAGCAGTTTTAATTTCATTTATTTTATTGAATTTAGTTGGATTATATTACTCTTATACAAGAGCAGCCTGGTTGAGTGTTTTTGCTGCTTTAGGTGTATTGGGATTGATTTATTTTAGGGTTAAATTTAGCTGGTTAGTTTATCTCACTTTATTTTTAGGAACGGTACTTTTCTTTTCTTGGGATACGATACAAATGGAGATGGCTCGAAATACTTCGGAACATACTACTGAAGAGTTTGGAGAAAGACTTCAAAGTGCTACTAACGTAACAACAGACGCGTCTAACTTAGAACGACTAAATCGTTGGTCTTGTGCGATTCAAATGTTTCAAGAGCGACCAATATTTGGTTTTGGACCAGGTACTTATGCTTTTCAATATGCACGTTTTCAAGAACCTGAGAATACGACTATTATTTCAACGAATTTTGGAGATGCCGGAAATGCACACAGTGAATATTTAGGTCCTATGTCTGAAATGGGTGTTTTTGGGTTGTTAAGTATATTATTTATTGTTGCAGCTATCTTTTACAAAGGAATTACATTATACTTGAACTGGCCAGAAGGTCAAAATGATGAAATGCGTATTCTAGTCTTAGCAATGGTTTTAGCTTTAGTAACTTACTTTGTTCATGCTTTCTTAAACAACTACCTTGACACCGATAAAGCTGCTGTTCCTATTTGGGGATTTTGTGCTGCGTTTATAGCATTGGAATTGAGAATGAAAAAGATTGGAAATAAATTGTGAGTTTTTTCTGGACTATCGTATCTTCCTAACTTCCATTCTTTTCTTCATGTAATACTTTATAATCGGATTGGCAACTACCACCAAAACAATCAATATTGCACCGAGGTAAAAAGAGCTAGCCAATTCTTGATTTTCTTTTAAAATGAAAATTGCTAAAATAATGGTGTAAACTGGCTCAAGGTTGATGCTTAAAGATACCGTAAACGTTCCTAAATGTTTAAGAACATTAATCGACGCGATGAAAGCAAAAGCAGTACAAATAAGGCCTAAAAATAAGAGCCATAGGAAATCTGAAAGGCTCATTTCAAAGAGTGAGGCGTCTACTTTTCCTTGAAACATAAAGATGACTGTAATGAAAAGAAAGCCCGTTAAAATCTCATAGAAGGTCATGGTATAAGAGTCAGTTTCTTGAACAATATGCCCATTAAAAACGGAGAACAATGCTGCAAAAACAGCTGAAGACAATCCATAAGCAAGAGCTTCATAGTCGTTTGGATTAAAATCGTTGGAAACAATATAAATTCCACCAATCACCAATAAACCAAGTAAAAATTCAATTTTTGAAAAACGTTTTTTTCTTACAATAGGATCCAGCCAAGTAACGTGTAAAGTAACAGTTGAAAGACACAGGATTCCCAAGGATGCGGTAGATAACTGAATTGCTTTAAAGAATGTTAGCCAATGTAGAGCAACCAAAATTCCAATTCCGATTAGTTGAAACAATTGCTTTTTCGACTTTATTTTAACCGAACGTTTCATGATAATTGCTGCGATAATTAAACCAACAGAAGCAAACATCATTCTGTTCCATACAATGTGGTAAAAATCCAAATGAATGAGTTTACCTAAAATACCTGTGAAACCCCAAAGGAAGATCACAAGATGTAATAAAAGATGGTGCTTATACTTTT
>Ga0228634_1000657_pt1 | contig 23523 bp, 22 predicted proteins | sample 42DmetaG_FD_190063 | JGI IMG/M metagenome (GOLD analysis project Ga0228634, IMG submission 190063) | Seawater microbial communities from Monterey Bay, California, United States - 42D | ecosystem: Environmental > Aquatic > Marine > Coastal | place: USA: California | collected 2016-09-27 | reverse complement strand
GGAACCATGATAGATTTGGTGGGTAAAAGGATTTTTGTAAGCGGTGCAGGCGCGGGTATGGGCGCCGCCGTTGCTTTGCTTTCGGCGCGCGCGGGAGCCCAGGTTCTTGCTACTGATAAATCTGACGAAGGGCTTTTGCCTTTAAATAAAACAGGCTGCGCCGTCGCTGTTCTTGATGTGACGGATCAAGATTCGGTAACTCGTTTTTTTGCATCTCAACAGCCATTTGACGGGATTGTTAATATGGCAGGCTGGGTGCATCATGGACGTCTGACCGATTTAAGCGATGAAGATTGGCAAAGATCTTTTCAAATCAACGTTGATAGTATGTTTTATGTGTTGCGCGCCGCCCTGCCAAAAATGATTTTGGCAGGCGGAGGGTCCGTTGTGAATATGGCGTCTTTGGCCTCATCCGTGAAAGGGTTTGCCTATCGCGCGGCCTATAGCGCGTCAAAGGCCGCGGTGATCGGGCTGACAAAATCCGTTGCCGTGGATTATATGGCCGATAATGTGCGGGCAAATGCGATTTGTCCCGGAACCATCGAAAGCGCCTCATTGAAAAAAAGAATAGCCAGTTTGGCCGAAGAGTTGGGCGATGAAAGTAAGGCCCGGGCTTGGTTCGTGGACCGCCAACCCATGAAACGATTGGGTCAACCTGATGAGATCGCAAAGTTAATTCTCTATCTATTATCTGATGATGGTGCTTACGCGACAGGGCAATCGTTTATCATTGATGGTGGCACCACCGCCTAGCCCCCCTTGCGTGCTCAAGCATGATGCTTTCGCAAAATCTATTGGCTTTAGGATAGGCGAATGGAACGTCTGTGAAATCGTACGTTCTGATCAGTCTGAAACTGCTAAAATCCCTTCGCTTAGATCTTATATTTTTATAAATATCATAAACTTAACAGAAATTTGGTTAGCGCAAACTTAATATTATGAGCAGTAAAAAGCTGACAGAAAGGGCTATTCCTGTTCGGATGTAATTAAAGAAATTCCACTTTGCTTCAAATTTCAAGCGTTCATCAGCCAAGGTTTCATCATTCAAATCTTCGATTATAAGGTTTTGTATATGGTTGTTTAAGGGAATATGGAATGCCGCAGTTATGCCTTGCACCCCCACCAGATATGCAACACTGATTAGAACAATTGGCCATGCTTCTGCTAGTTCAACACGTACAGATGAAACGACAATCATCATAAACATTGCCACCATAGACCCTACCCAAGTGAAAATGAATAGCGGCTGGTTGTCTTGTATTATAGCGTCCGTCACCTGAAACGCTCTTAAAAAATCTTTGTCACTAAGGCTGGATAAACCAGGCATCACAACAATTGCATATGTGAAAATGAATCCGCCTACTAAACTGCAGGATAAGATAGAAAAGATTAACGCTACATCCAACAAGTCCATTTTATTTTTACCTCTGAGGTTTCTGTATTTAGGTAACAGCAGTAGTCAAAGCATATTGTCAGCGAATAGTCATTCCCTGCCAGAAACTGAACTACAAGATATTGATTATAAGCGCTTTAGAGTGACTAAGAGCCAATCAGCATTGCCATGCATTTGTGCTTGTGGCAATCCGTCCGTTACCGGGACGCCAGCGGAGCATGGTTTCAATCAGATACTGTCTGGTTAAATGCAACCTAAGCCCCAAGCCCCAATTTCGTCCCGATTATGCAAATGGCCATCACAGGACATTTCCTCAAAACCCAGTTGCAGGTGAGGGATAACTGGTTTCTTAAAATAAGCCTAATATTTACCTGGTTTCTCTCTTATAATTTTTTAACCCAGCAGGCTTAAGGGACTGGTATTTTACATCATCACCCTGTCAACGTGACGTGACGTGACGTGACGTGACGTGGCGGGGTCGAGGTGACGGTGAACAGCAGATCAGACCGAGGCCGGTTTGTGATCTGGTGTGAGGCGCTCGCGCTCACATGGATGCCTTGCTGCAAATGAAGAGCGGAGATCTCCCCATCAAGTTCCATCGACGGAACACCAGACGCAACGTAAAAGAACTGTTCCGCACCCGCATGGTGATGTCGCCTTTCAGCGGTGCTGGGGGATATGCGCTCCTAAATGACGCTTAGTTGTTCAAACCTGACAAGTTGCCAACCATAAAAGCCATCGCGCCAGACATAATATTCAGCCGTATCGGTGTTGACCACCGCCGCGCTCATTCCCACTCAATCGTTCCTGGTGGCTTTGATGTGATATCATAGGTCACCCGATTGATGCCTTCGACCTCATTGATAATTCGCGTTGCGGTTTCGCCCAGAAACTCATGAGAAAATGGATAATAATCGGCCGTCATACCATCCACCGAGGTGACAGCACGCAGCGCGCAGGCATAATCATAGGTGCGTCCATCCCCCATCACGCCAACCGTGCGCACTGGCAAAATCGCCACGAAGGCCTGCCAGATGTGATCATATAGGCCGTGTTTGCGAATTTGATCAATATAGACCGCGTCAGCTTCCCTTAGAATATCCAGTTTAGCGCGGGTGATCTCACCAGGGCAGCGAATGGCCAGGCCGGGCCCTGGGAAGGGATGCCGCCCGATAAAGCTGTCGGGCAATCCAAGTTCGCGGCCCAGGGCGCGCACCTCATCCTTAAATAGCTCTCTCAGCGGTTCCACAAGTTTCAAGCCCATTTTCTCGGGAAGTCCGCCAACATTATGATGTGATTTTATCGTCACCGATGGGCCACCGCTAAAGGATACAGATTCGATCACATCCGGATAAAGCGTGCCCTGTGCTAAAAATTCTGCGCCCTCAATTTGATCTGCATATTTTTGAAACACGTCGATAAACAAGCCGCCAATGATTTTACGCTTGGTTTCAGGGTCGGATTGCCCGTCTAAGGCGCCAAGAAACAGCTCGGATTCTTGGGCGTGGATGAAGGGCATGTTGTAGTGATCCCGAAACATCGCAACCACCTCCGTGGCTTCCTCTTTTCGCAGCAAGCCGTGGTCTACGAACACGCAGGTGAGCTGATCGCCAATCGCCTCATGGATCAAAACGGCAGCCACCGAACTGTCGACACCCCCAGATAATCCGCAAATCACTTTTTTGTCGCCAACTTGCTTTCTGATCGCCTCCAAGGCTTGTTCGCGATATGCGCCCATCGTCCAATCGCCTGAAAACCCAGCAATTTTTACAAAATTTTCATAAAGCATAGCGCCGTTTGGCGTATGGTGTACCTCTGGGTGAAACTGGACCGCATAAAATTGTTTCTCGAGATTTGCGGTGATCGCAAATGGCGCGTTTGGCGAGGTTCCATAGACGCTAAACCCCGGAGCGATCGCGCTGACATGATCCCCATGCGACATCCAGACTTGCTCGCGCTCTTGCGCAAACCATCCCTGTAATAGATCCAGCTCATCGCCTGTTTGAGACACATAGGCGCGGCCAAATTCTGCCGTTTTATGACCGCGCTCGACCCTACCACCCAACATATCCATCATAACCTGCTGGCCATAACATATTCCCAAAATGGGCACTCCAAGCTCATAGACAGAAAGTGGTGGACGCGGAGCCCCCGCATCAAAGACCGAGGCTGGCCCCCCAGAAAATATCACGGCACGCGGTGCAAAGGCACTTAAAAAGGCGTCTGAGATATTTTGATATGGGTGAATTTCACAATAGACGTTTAACTCGCGCAAGCGGCGGGCAATCAATTGCGTTACCTGACTGCCAAAGTCGATGATTAACAGGCGTTCGTGATGCTGGTGTTCCATTTGTGACTGGTAAAACGCCACGCCGTCAGGTGCAAGTGGTCGCAGTGCTGAAAACAGGTCAAATGTCGGTTTGAAGGAAGAAAGCAATCCCCATGTCGCTTTTAATGCTTAAGAGCCGTTATTTGGCGAAGGCAGAATTGGGATGCAACATAGATCATACGCAGAAATACTTAGTGTTTGCAGTTTCAAGAAAGGTCAAAGCATGGCGGAACTCTCTACAGGTCGGCGTTCGCGAGGAGGCGGGGGAGCAGCCCGCCGCGCAGAGCGCACCTCCATCAAGATCGAGACTGCAAAATATATTGAACGCAATATCCCGAATTTCGACCTGTTGAGCGAAGAGGCTTTGGAAATTATTGAAGCCAATGCCGAGCTTATGCTGGAAGAGGTAGGGGTAAACTTTGTTAACAATCCTGCCGCCCTAGAGCGCTGGCGAGCGGCGGGGGCGAGCGTAGAAGAAGAGCGGGTGCGGATCCCGCGTGGTTTGGCAAAAAAACTATGCGCCACGGCTCCAAACCGGTTCACCCAACATGCTCGGAATTCTGAACGCAATGTTGAGATTGGCGGTAAGTCTTTGGTCTGCGCGCCAGTTTACGGGCCGCCTTTTGTGCGCGACTTAGAAGGTGGTCGCCGCTATGCAACGATTGATGACTTTAAGAAATTTGTAAAGCTTGGCTATATGTCCAAATGGTTGCATCACTCGGGGGGAACGCTGTGCGAGCCGACCGATATTCCCGTGAACAAACGCCATTTAGATATGCTTCTGGCGCATATGACGCTATCGGATAAACCGTTCATGGGGTCGGTCACCGAGCCCAGCCGCGCGCAAGATAGCGTGGATATGTGCAGCATCCTTTTTGGCGATGAGTTTGTGCAGAACAATACGGTGATGACATCCTTGATCAACATCAATTCTCCGATGACATTTGATGATGTAATGATGGGTGCGTTAGAGGTTTATGCGCGCAACAATCAAGCCTGCATTATTTCGCCCTTTATTGTTGGCGGCGCGATGGCACCGGTTTCGGTGGCGGGAACCTTGACGCAGGTCTTGGCTGAAGTCTTGGCGGGTATTGCGTATTCTCAGCTGCTTAAGCCCGGCGCTCCGGTGATTTTTGGCGCTTTTGTGGCCTCAATTGACATGAATTCTGGCGCTCCCACCTTTGGAACCCCAGAGGCCAGCCATATCCTTTACGGGGCAGGGCAATTGGCGCGGCGCCTTGGCTTGCCTTTCCGCTCCGGCGGGGGGCTCTGCGGGTCTAAACTGCCCGATGCTCAAGCGGCTTATGAAACCTCAAATACGTTAAACGCGGCCTTGATGGGTGGGGTGAATTTTATGCTCCATTCCTGCGGCTGGTTAGAAGGGGGGCTGGTATCGTCTTTTGAGAAATTTGTAATGGATGCAGATCAATTGGGCGTGTTGCATCATTTGGCGCGGGGCGTGCAAATTGACGAAGACGCGCAAGCGTTAGACGCAATCCGGGAAGTGGGCCCTGGTGGTCATTACCTTGGATGCGCGCATACGCAGCGAAACTTTAAGGAATCTTTCTGGCGCAGCGAAGCCTTTGACTATAAGCCGTTCGAAACATGGGAAGAAGAAGGTGCCAAAGATACGATGCAGCTGGCCTCAACGCGTATGGCGACCCTGTTGAACAATTACCGAGAACCCGAAATGGACATCGCGGTAAAGCAAGCTTTGGAGGCGTTTGTAGTGAAGCGTAAATCAGAAATGCCGGACAGTTTCGTTTAAATAGGTTGCTTGTCGGCCCTTTCAATTTCTTTTGTTTCGGCAATCAAGGCCGTTAGAACAGTAACGTGCAAGGCTATGTTATACTGAACATGCTGCTGCAGGCGCATCTTGTTTAACTGGCCCTCTTTATCGATCAAGGATCTTAAAATCTGTGCGGGATGTTGGTGCATGCTTAGCGCAAAAAATGAGCTCAAGCATGCGGCCCGGTTGTAGGTTTCAAGGCCCAGCTTCGCTGCATTGATAAGTATTTTTGGCCGTTTGACGCTGTGTAAGTGGAATGTCATATCCGCTGCTGCCTAGATTTTAATCTTAATTAAGATCAGAAAGCTGGCGGTAATGTCTTAATTAAACCCTGCTTACCCGTTCTCTGTATGGGGAAAGCCTTTATTATTTTGCCACAAACTCGGCTCGTTGACGCTTTTAAGAAGTCTTTAACAAGTGCAACTTTAAAGTGATATTTTTGTTGCTTAGGATTTTAATTAAATTTTTCGGATTGTGAAAAATGTCCAATAAACATCCTGCGAGCGGGGGTAAATTAAGCCAAATTTGGCTGGACAAAGCCGCGTTTCATTATGATGCACATGTTCACCTGGGTTTGTCCATTCGCGCGCTGGCGCGGAAATCTGCTGGTCATGCTTCTACAATTTTAAGGCAGATAAGGCGTATCGAAGCCTTGCAGAGTGATCCGCAAGTAAAAGCCGCACTGGCTCAGTTAAAATCATCGCGGGGCGAGGGGGCTGATCCTGCGCCTTCCTGCCAGCCGGGTCAAAGTCTTAATAAGGATGTAATGCACCTTTTAGAACCCAAAAATGCGGTTTTAGTGATGTTCGAAAACGTTGAAATGGCTGGTATATTCTTGATTTCATCAGAATACGCACCTCAGAAATTAGGGCTTGTGCCGCGCGCGCGCGCAGTCAATGATCGCAAACGGAACGCTGCATTGTGTTTCCGCAGGTCGCTTATCGCGTTATGTTTTAGCATCAAATCTGCAGGCTCAAACCGAATGCGCCGAAGCGCCTCAAGCCTTTCAGCCGCGCCCCAATCCCGCGCTCGAAACAGAACCCGTTTTCAAAGGATCACCGGAAACTCCGTTGATGACGTTGGCTAGACGCCGCAATAAAGATGGTTCATATTTTTTAACGCGCGCATTGGTGGATGCAGGCAACCGGTTTCATGATGATTTTGAAATTGCACAGACCGTGCGCCCCGACGGTTTTACCCGTGAGGATTGGTTGCGCTGCGCATCCGGCACTGTGCTTTCAGGGGGCAATGAAAGGCAACAACTGCTGATTGAACGGGTGGCGGCCACCTTGCGCGACCTCGGGCCCGAATTATCAGATATTTCGCTACGCTGCTGTTGTTATCTAGACGGTCTTGAGCTGAGTGAGCAATCTTTAGGCTGGTCGGCGCGTTCGGGTAAAGTCGTCTTGCGCATCGCTTTGCAGCGGCTAAAGCGTTATTATGAAAGCCATATTGGCGTTGAGAATGGTCGCATAGGTTAATATTTACCTGTTTCTGTTTTAAAAATGCAGCGCGCGTCCAGTTTGAGCTGTGGCAAAGTGTTTCATCCAGATCATAGCGGAAATGCGTAAGCGCCCCTTGGAGCTTGCGCCAGTTCTGCTATGTTGCATAAAACAAGAGGGTGAATACCAGTGCGTGATCTAAAACTGCCTCAAGACCGGCATCCAGAAAAAGCTCATAAGCCAGACAACCGGCAGCCCAAAAAACCCGATTGGATTAGGGTGAAGGCACCGGTCTCCGAAGGCTATAAGGCTACGCGCGATATTATGCGCGAGCATAATTTGGTAACGGTATGCGAAGAAGCAGGCTGCCCAAATGTTGGCGAATGTTGGAGCCAAGGCCACGCTACCATGATGATTATGGGCGAAGTGTGCACGCGCGCCTGCAGCTTTTGCAATATTGCCACGGGAAAGCCTCCGGAAGCTTTAGATGTGTTTGAGCCAGGCAGAGTTGCGGATGCCGTCTTTAAATTGGGGTTGAACCATGTGGTGATTACATCGGTTGATCGCGATGATGTGGAAGATGGCGGGGCGGAACATTTTGCGCAAACCATTCGCGCGATCCGGCGCAAAAGCCCTGAAACCACGATTGAAATTCTGACGCCCGACTTTTTAAAATGTGACCCGGCCGTGCTTGAGCTGGTGGTGGCTGCACGCCCGGATGTGTTTAATCACAATTTGGAAACCGTGCCCGGATTGTACCCAGAAGTACGCCCCGGCGCACGCTATTTTCATTCTTTGAGGCTTTTGCAACGGGTCAAAGAACTTGATCCTTCAATGTTTACAAAATCCGGAATCATGGTTGGGCTTGGAGAAAATCGACAATCTGTTTCGCAAGTGATGGATGATTTGCGCGCCGCGGATGTGGATTTTTTGACCATTGGGCAATATCTGCAACCCACGCCAAAACATCATGCGGTGGATCGATTTGTGCACCCGGATGAATTTGCAGCCTATGAAAAAGCGGCTTATGGCAAAGGGTTTTTAATGGTTTCAGCAACCCCTTTAACCCGCTCTTCCTATCATGCAGGAGATGATTTTCAACGCTTGCGCGCCGCGCGTTTGGCGCGTTTGGCCAAGTAAAAGCAACCTTTTGGGGGTTGTATTCCGACAAGAGCGATTGAAAAGCTAAATACGGCACATTGGTGAGTTTTGGGGTAAGCGTTAAATGTTACTTTAGCCGTTGCTCAGTTTTTGGATCAAAGAACAAAAGCTGATTGGGGTCAAAGTGAACGGCAACATCGCTGCCCATGGGCAGGGCAACATCCCCCTTGCTTTCAACAATAATACGTTCGCCCGTTGGTGCCATTAAATAGCTGTAATTCACACCTCCTAGCCGCTCATGCACGTTGACAGACAGGCCATTTCCGGCTTCGTCAATAGATAGATTTTGCGGGCGAATGCCAACAAGAATTTCGCGCAAATTAGATGGCAAAGCCACGTCAGGCTCAATCGGGGCTGACGAGATGGCGGATAGAAAAATTTTGTTGTTTTCGACGCGGCCTTTTAAAAAATTCATTGCCGGAGAGCCGATAAAGCCAGCAACAAATTTATTTGCTGGATCGTGGTAAAGCGCCATGGGGGCGCCCACTTGTTCGATAACACCCGCACGCAACACAACGATTTTATCCGCTAAGGTCATAGCCTCGACTTGATCATGCGTCACATAGATCATCGTGGCCCCAATTTCTTTATGTAATCGCGCGATTTCCACGCGCATATCAACGCGCAATTCGGCGTCTAGATTTGACAAAGGTTCGTCAAATAAAAACACTTCAGGGCCGCGCACGATGGCCCGCCCAATCGCCACGCGTTGCCGCTGACCGCCCGACAATGCTTTGGGTTTTCGATCCAAGTAATCATTCAGCTTTAGAATTCTGCTGGCTTCGGCGACTTTTGCCGTGATTTCCGTCTTTGGGTGACCGGTCATCTTTAACCCAAACCCCATATTTTCAGCGACTGTCATATGAGGGTAAAGCGCGTAACTTTGAAATACCATAGCAACGCCGCGCGCGGCTGGATCGCTTTTGGTGACATCGCGATCTCCGATAGCAATCTGACCAGCTGTGGTTTCTTCAAGCCCCGCAATCATTCGCAGCAAAGTCGATTTCCCACAACCTGAGGGGCCAACGAAAACGCAAAACTCCCCCTCATCGATTGATAAATCTATGCCATGAATAACCTCTAAATCACCGTATTGTTTTTTGACATTGGTTAAAGCTACCCGAGACATAAGATTTCCTTTAAGTTGGGAATTGCCAATTTTTAGCGGCGTCAGAAATTTTTCTGGCAGCCTCTTGAAGTTTTGGCGCGAAACGTTCGATGCTTGAAAGAGAATGATGCGTAGTGGTTGATGTGAGCGACAGGGCTCCTATTGCGTGGTTAAGACCGTTCAAAATCGGCACTGCCACGCAAATGATTCCAGGCTCATGCTCTTCGCGATCAAAGGCCATTCCGATAGATGCGATCTCTAAGAGTTCCGCTTTAAGGGCCGGCAAATCGGCTAAAGTGGCGGCTGTATACTTGTGGAAAGATTGGCGCATTAATGCTCTTGCTTGTTCTTTTTCGGGCATAAACGCCAATAGGGCCTTGCCAACACCTGTACAATAGCCAGGGCCTGTTTTGCCCGCTGAGCTGAACATCTCAACCGGTTTTTCCGCGTTGCGCTTATCAACATAAAGCACGTGTCCATCATCCATTTGCGCAAGATGCAGGGTTTCACCCAAGGCATCTGCCAAATCGTCTAAAATCGGGCGTGCAATGGGCGCAAGGGCGCTTTGCCGCCATGCCGAATGGGCGAGGCGCACCAAACGAATTCCAGGAATATAAGTCGCAGTTTGCGCATTATAATCCAGCATTGATTGGTTTGAGAGCGTTTGTAATAGCCGATATACGGTGGCTTTGGGATAGGCGCTTTTGGAAAGGATTTCAGAAAACCGAACTGGCCGTTCAAAGCTTGCAACAAGATCAAGCATCACCAACGCTTTGCCGACCGTTCCATCTAAAGGTTTTACTGAGTCTGTTAAGTGTTTCATTCGTTAAATTTCTCTTATCGAGTTGTTGACAATTGTCTTTCTACCCAGCAGAGTTCCAATAGTTGAAAGCAAGTTTCAATATATGAAACAAATTGTCAACGCGTAAAATGGGAGAAAATAATGCAAATTTTAAAATCCAGTATAGGCTCGCTTGTCATCTCGACTTTGTTCGCCACAACTGTCCTGGGAGCTGATCTTGTTATTAACTTTGACGACCTCAACCCCGATAAGAAGAAAGCTTTTGAAGATGCCGTTGCCGCATTTCAGTTAGAAAATCCAGATCTTAACGTAATTGCAAATAATAATGACAAAGAGGCGCACAAGTCCGCAATTCGTAATTTTTTGAGCGCTAACCCGCCAGATGTCACGTCTTGGTATCCTGGAAATCGCATGGGACCATTTGTAGATGCCGGCTTATTTGAGCCAATTGATGATCTTTGGGCGGCGAACAATTTGGATCAAGATATGGCAGCCATACAGCCAACCATGACGCGAAATGGAAAAATTTGGGGCGTTCCTTATTCTTATTATCAGTGGGGAGTTTACTACCGTAAAGATATTTATGACAAGCTCGGCCTGTCAGAGCCAAAAACGTGGAATGAGCTTTTGTCAAACTGCGATGCTTTGAAGGGTGTCGGAGTAACGCCGTTCACCATCGGCACCAAATATCTTTGGACTGCTGCGGGCGTCTTTGATTATTTAAATCTGCGCACAAACGGGTATGATGTGCATAATGCGTTGACTGCCGGAGAAATCAAATACACGGATGCGCGCATTCGTGCCACTTTTGCCAATTGGAAAGAGATGTTAGAGCGTTGCTCATTTGTAGACAATCACGCTTCTATGTCATGGCAGGATGGCGTTGCGGCTTTCGCCAATGGCGATGCAGCCATGTATGTTATGGGGAACTTCGCCGTTGGTGCAATGAAGGAAGCCGGACTAACAAATGATCAAATTGATTATTTCCAATTTCCAGAAATTACAGCGGGTCTGCCGATGGCAGAAGAAGCGCCCGCGGATGCGTTCTTCATACCTGCTGGTGCAAAAAATAAAGAAGGTGCCCGCAAATTCCTAGCTTTTATCGCCCACCCAAATACACAAACCAACTGGAATAAGGCTATTCATCAATTGCCGCCTAATTCCAAAGCTTCGGTTGGAGATGACAAATTTATCCAAGAAGGGTTTGCCGTTGTTTCAAATGCAGCTGGTTTAGCCCAGTTTTATGATCGGGATGCACCTGCGGCTATGGCCTCTGAAGGGATGAAAGGCTTTCAGGAATTCATGCTCGATCCCAGTAAGCTTGACGCGATCCTAGAGCGTTTGGATGCTGTTCAAGCTGACGTTTATAAGTGAAAATAAAATTGTGCGGGGCGTGCTGATTAGCGCCCCGCGCGCAAGTTAGGCGGGATATGCAGACAGAATATCGAAACAAAACGGCAGGATGGTTTCGCATCAACAAGCTTAGCCTTGCGCCGCTTGTTTTCTTAATTCCGGCGTTTATGTTTTTTTCCGTCTACGTGATTATTCCAATTTTCCAATCGCTGCAGCTTTCACTTTTTGAATGGAATGGGCTCTATAACGCGGAAGGCAAGTCGACAGCTCAATATATCGGCTTGGAAAATTATCGTAAGCTTTGGGTAGACCCAAATTTTTGGATCTCCATTAAAAATAATTTTCTTTGGCTGTTCCTGTATATGCTGGCGGTGCCGCTTGGGCTGTTTATCGCAATATTTTTAAACCAGACCGTGACGGGCATTCGATTTTACAAATCAATGTTCTTCTTTCCATTTGTCATCAGTCAAGTCGTGGTTGGTTTGATTTTTGGGTGGTTTTACAACCCTGATTTTGGAGTTGTTGCGAAGATATGGCAATTTATCTTCTGCGAGGAAACGGTCAATTTTATTGGCAATAAAACGGTAAAATGTGCACGCCCCGTTCCTGATATTTTATCAAGCCCAGATTGGGCAACCTATGGGATTATTTTTGCTGGTCTGTGGCCGCAAATCGCCTATTGCGTGATTTTATACCTAACGGGTCTGAACAATGTGGCCGCAGATCAAATTGAGGCGGGTCGTTTAGATGGTGCGAAAGGCTGGCGTATGTTATGGTATGTAGTTCTGCCCCAATTACGCCCGGCAACGTTTATCGCGGTTGCCGTCACGGTGATTGGGGCTTTGCGCTCGTTTGATATGATCGCTATTATGACACAGGGTGGCCCCTATGGCATGACCAATGTGCTATCGCATTATATGTATGAAGTGGCGATCAGCGAATATGGTGAGCGCTATGGCTATGGCTCCGCGGTTGCAACCGTTTTATTTGCGATCATGATGGTATTTATCAGCTACTTTCTGTGGCGTATGTATCAAGATGAAAGACGGGGCGGTTAAATGTTTCCTCGTGCGATACAGCAGGCAAGCAAGCCAAAACAGGTTGCCTATTCTCTCTTTCTTCCAATTGCGTTGTTTATCTGGATTTTGCCACTTCTAGCCGTGTTTTTAACCTCGGTTCGAGGTGCAAAAGACATCAATACGGGCAATGTGTTTGGATGGCCAAGCGAATTCAAATTCGTCGAAAATTATACCGCAGTCTTTATGCAAACGGAGGCTGTGAAATATTTTTTTAACAGCTTTCTGATCACGTTACCAGCTGTCGCGATCTCGATCGCTCTGGCCTGTTTGGCAGGTTATGCGTTGGCTATTTATCGATTTCGTCTGGCATTGCCGCTATTTTTCCTTTTTGTGGCCGGAAACTTTGTGCCGTTTCAGATTTTAATGGTTCCTGTGCGCGACATGTCGGTGCAAACGGGGCTTTATAATACGATTGCCGGCCAATTCCTTTTTCACGCGGCGTTCCAAACTGGGTTTTGCACTTTGTTCATGCGCAATTTTATTAAGGCATTGCCTTTTGATTTGATTGAAAGCGCGCGCGTGGAAGGCGTCGCAGAATGGCGTATTTTTTGGTATATCATCGTGCCCTTGGTGCGCCCGGCTATTGCAGCATTGGCAGTTTTGATTTTTACCTTTGTTTGGAATGATTTCTTCTGGGCAAATGTTCTGTCACAAGGGGAACAAGTCAAGCCAATCACCGCAGGGGTGCGCGCGCTCAATGGTCAATTTGTCAGCAATTGGCAGCTTGTCTCAGCCGCGTCTTTGTTGGCGGCAGTTCCACCTGTTGCAATGTTTTTTTTCATGCAAAAGCATTTTATTGCGGGGTTAACACTTGGGGCGGTAAAATAGGAAAGAGCGCGGGAAATGGCTAAGAAAATATGTTTTATTGGTGCAGGGTCTACGATTTTTATGAAAAATATTCTGGGGGATGTTTTGCATTACCCGGCACTGAAAAATGCGCATATTGCGCTTATGGATATTGATGAGACGCGTCTATTGGAAAGTCAGTTGGTGGCGCAAAAATTAATCCTAAGCTTGAAGGCAGATTCTAAAATCACCACTCATTTGTCACAACGCGAGGCGTTGGATGGGGCGGATTTTGTGGTTGTTTGTTTTCAGATCGGAGGCTTTGAACCCTGTACGGTAACCGATTTTGAAATCCCAAAATCCTTCGGACTTGATCAAACCATCGGTGATACACTGGGAATAGGCGGGATCATGCGCGGGTTACGAACAGTGCCGCATCTTTGGTCAATTTGCGAAGACATGCTGGCGCTATGCCCCGACGCGGTGATGTTGCAATATGTAAACCCTATGGCGATCAACACTTGGGCGATCAGCGCGCGTTATCCGATGATTAAGCAGGTGGGGCTGTGTCATTCGGTGCAAGGCACAGCAGAAGAGCTGGCGCGTGATTTGGGGCGCGATATTGCTGATATTCGCTACCGCGCTGGCGGCATTAATCACATGGCTTTTTTCTTAAGCTTTGAAGGCCGGCAAAGCGACGAATCTTGGGCTGATCTTTACCCCGATTTACGCGATGGTTATTTGGAAGGCCGGTTCCCAACGCACACGGGTGCCAATCCCCGCTGTCCAAATTTTATTCGCTATGAGGTGATGAAGCATTTTGGATTATTCGTGACCGAAAGCTCTGAACATTTTGCAGAATATGTGCCATGGTTTTTAAAATCGCATCGTCCAGATTTAGTGAAAAAATTTCAAATCCCGATCGATGAATACCCCAAACGCTGCGAAGAGCAAATTGACGCATGGAAGGATCAAGTTGTGGCATTTCGTGAGGCTGCGCATATCGAGGTTAAGCAAAGCCACGAATATGCAGCCCAAATCATGAACGCGCTTAGCACCGGTGACACGGCAATCATCTATGGCAATCTGGCCAATAACGGGTTTATTCCGCAATTGCCCGATGGTGCTGCAGTGGAAGTGCCTTGCCTGGTAGATGCGAACGGCATTCACCCAAGCTCCGTGCCCGATATTCCACCACAATTCATTGCTTTGATGCGCACAAATTTAAATGTACAAGACTTGACCGTTCAAGCATTGTTAGAAGAAAATCGAGATCATATTTATCATGCCGCAATGCTTGATCCGCGCACCGCGGCAGAATTGGACCTTGACCAGATAAAAGCCCTTGTGGATGCCTTATTGGCAGCGCATGGCGATTGGATGCCAAAATGGCTTCAGAAAGAAGAGGCAGCATGACACAAACCGTTACATTTCACGATTTACAGGGTGCTTCGGTCTTTATCACCGGCGGTGGGGCGGGAATTGGCGCTGCGTTGACCGAAGGCTTTTTGGCCCAAGGTGCCAAAGTCGCTTTTGTTCAAAGATCAAATGCAGATCATTTTGCCGCAGAGCTTGCCAAAAAATATGACAACGCCCCTTTATTTTTACCCTGTGATATCACGGATCTAACATCCTTAAAGGCGGCGATTGTAAAAGCTGCCGCGCAACATGGGCCTATTTCAATTTTGGTTAATAATGCGGCCAACGATACACGTCATACGCTTGATGGCTACACGCAGGATGAGTTTGATCAAAATATTGCGGTAAATTTACGGCCGCAATTTTTCACAGCGCAAGAAGTTGCACCGGCCATGCGCGCGAATGGCGGTGGGTCAATCATCAATTTCTCTTCAATTTCTTATATGATGGGGAATGCTGGTTATCCTGTTTATGCCGCAACAAAAGCGGCGATTACCGGGTTAACCAGATCGCTAGCACGCGAGTTAGGACCTGATAGAATTCGCGTAAATGCTGTGATGCCTGGCTGGGTTATGACCGATCGGCAAAAGGATTTATGGGTCACGGATGACGGGTTGAAAGCGCATTTAGCGCGCCAATGCCTGCCCGACTTACTACAACCTAAAGATATCGTTGATGCAACTTTATTTTTGGCGTCGCAAAGCAGTCGGATGCTCACGGGGCAAGCCGTTGTCGTGGATGGCGGCGTGGTTGTAACAGGATGAATATAAATAAGCGGGCAATTGGGCCAGATTGGCTGGCCGTGGATTGGGGAACCAGCCATTTGAGGATCTGGTTGCTGAATGCTCAGGGCCATATTTTGGCCGAGGCCTGCGATGATAGCGGAATGGCCGCACTGTCTTCGGATCAATTTTATGCGCGCTTCACGCGTTTGGCAGCGCCTTTCCTATCGCCAGATAAGGTAATTCCGGTTGTGGCCTGCGGAATGATCGGGGCAAAACAAGGCTGGCATGAGGCACCTTATATTGCCGCGCCGTGTTCGGCGCCGGGATTAGAAGACGCCCAAAAAATAGAAACCCGCGATGAACGGTTTTCTCTCTACATACTCCCAGGCGTGAAACAGGCGCGTCCTGCCGATGTGATGCGCGGTGAAGAAACGCAAATAGCCGGATTTCTCAACCAAAACCCAAGCTTTGATGGCGTTCTGTGCTTGCCGGGCACGCATACCAAATGGGTGAGGATCAGCGCGGAAGAAATTGTCAGTTTCCAGACCTTTATGACAGGTGAGATGTTTTCACTGCTTGGCCAGACATCTGTTTTGAAACATTCAATCGCATCTTCAGGCTGGCACAAAAGCGCATTTCTAGAGGCGCTGGATGCGGCGATCAGCGCACCGGCCTCAATTGCGTCGAAATTATTTGGGCTAAGGGCAGAGACTTTGTTAAATAATCTATCGGGCGCGGTTGCGAGATCGCGCTTATCTGGGTTTTTAATTGGCCTCGAACTGTCGGCAGCACGCCCCTATTGGTTGGGCCAAGATATCGCGATTATCGGCGCTGAAGAGTTATCTATGGCCTATATTGATGGCTTGATCAGCCAAGGTGTGCAGCCTCAAAGCCATCGCTCGGTTGATATGACTCTTGCAGGCTTAACCAAAGCCTACCAACAGATACAAGGATCTATAAATGCAACGTGAAATTATAGCGATTTTACGTGGGATCACCAGCAAAGAAGCCCCCGCAATTGCAGAGGTTCTTATTGAGGCGGGGATCGATAAAATTGAGGTTCCGCTCAACTCACCGTCGCCTTTTGAAAGCATTGAACGGCTTATCGATGCGTTTTGCGATGTGGCCGTGATCGGCGCTGGAACGGTTTTACAGGTGGAACAAGTTGACCATTTGGCGGCGATTAACGCTTCAATGGTTGTGTCTCCAGATTGCAATTCAGACGTGATTAAGGCTACAAAACAGGCCGATATGCTATCTTATCCTGGGTGCTTTACAGCGACCGAATGTTTCACTGCGCTGCGGCATGGGGCGGATGGTTTAAAACTGTTTCCTTCATTTCTATTAGGGCCAAAAGGGCTTGAGGCGTTGCGTGCGGTCTTGCCCAAAACCACCCCTATTTACGCGGTTGGCGGCGTGGGGCCCGATAATTTTTCAGATTGGGTTGGCGCAGGTGCAACCGGGTTTGGGATCGGATCATCGCTTTATAAACCGGGTATGTCCGTGGCGGATGTGCGCGCCAAGGCCCAAGATATCACGGCGGCTTATGATGCAGTGTTTGATCAATGAACGTGTTCGACACGACCAACTGCATCTTGGGGGAAGGGCCTCTGTGGCATCCTGAGCGTCAGTCTTTGTTTTGGTTTGATATTTTGTCCAAACGCGTGCTGATGAAAGAGGACAATCAATTGCGCGATTGGAATTTTGAGACCTGCGTATCGGCCGCGGGTTGGGTCTCTGCTGATCAAATCTTAATAGCCTCTGAAATCGAACTTTTTATCTTGGATATAACGACGGGTAAAACGGACACTGTTGTTGCGTTGGAAAAAGAAAAGCTGGAAACCCGTTCTAATGATGGCCGCGCTGACCCCTTTGGAGGGTTTTGGATTGGTACGATGGGAAAAGCCGCGCAGACAGGCGCTGGGGCGATCTATCGCTATTTTAAAGGTGAACTGCGAACACTGATCTCTAACATAACAATTTCCAATGCGATTTGCTTTTCACCTAATGGCGATGCGGCTTATTTTGCCGATACCAGCCAGCAAATCATCCATCGTTGGCGTTTGTCAGCGAAAGACGGGTGGCCGATCGGAGATCCTGAACCTTTCATTGATTTGCGCGCGGATAATATACACCCGGACGGCGCGGTTGTTGACCAATCTGGATGTTTGTGGAATGCCCAATGGGGCAGTGGTCGCGTGGCGCGCTATAGCCCCGAGGGGGTTTACTTGGATCATATTCAATGCCCTGCTTCGCAAAGCAGCTGCCCTGCCTTTGGCGGTGAAACCTTAACAAGCTTGTTCGTAACCTCGGCAGCGATTGGAGTGAATGAGCCGCAGGCGGGCCAGACATTTTTCGTAAAAGATGTAGATGTCAAAGGGCAAGCTGAACATCAGGTGTTATTGTGAGGGCAATATGAAGCGCAGCCTCGGAACGTGTTACTATCCTGAACATTGGCCGCAAAGCCGGTGGCCAATCGATGCAAAAAAAATGGTTGAAACGGGGCTAACCTGGGTGCGCATTGGCGAATTCGCCTGGCACAATCTAGAGCCGCGCGAGGGGTGTTTTGAATTTGACTGGCTCGATGAAGCGATTGCATGTTTAGGGCAGGCGGGGTTGAAAGTTGTGTTGGGCACGCCAACCGCTACGCCGCCCAAATGGGTGGTTCAAAAATATCCGGATATGCTGGCTATAGACGCGCAGGGGCAGCCGCGCAGGTTTGGCTCTCGCAGGCATTATTGTTTCAGCCATTTGGGCTATCGCCTGCAATGCCGCGATATCGTGGGGCGGCTTGCCAAGCGCTATGGCAATAACCCTGTCGTGGCGGCGTGGCAAACCGATAATGAATATGGCTGCCACGATACCACATTGTCTTATTCAAAAAATGCGGAAGACGGATTTCGCAACTGGCTGCGCGCTATTTTCTCAGATGGTTCTAATGCAGGGGATATAGACGCGTTGAACGCGGCTTGGGGCAACGTGTTCTGGTCGATGTCTTATGCTGATTTTGATGAGATAGAGCTGCCAAACTTAACGGTTACAGAGCCGAATCCGGCACATTCTTTGGCGTTTAGGCGCTATAGTTCAGAGCAGGTCGTTGCCTTTAATAAAGAACAGGTCGAGATTATACGGCAGCATTCATCAGCGCCTATTTCGCATAATTTTATGGGCCGGATAACCGATTTTGATCATTTCAAAGTCGGCGAGGATCTTGATATAGCGACTTGGGATAGCTATCCGCTTGGGTTTTTGGAAGATCGTGTGGGTGCGTCGGTAGATGAGCAAAAAGCTTTTGCACGACAAGGCCATCCAGATTTTCAAGCCTTTCATCATGATCTATATCGAGCGGTCGGGCAGGGCCGATGGTGGGTAATGGAACAACAGCCCGGGCCGGTGAATTGGGCGCCATATAACCCTGTTCCGTTGCCTGGTATGGTGCGGTTTTGGACATGGGAAGCTTTTGCCCATGGCGCCGAGGCGGTCAGTTTCTTTCGGTGGCGGCAAGTGCCCTTTGCCCAAGAGCAAATGCATGCCGGCCTGTTGCGCCCCGACGGGGAAGCTGCACCGGCCTTAAAAGAAGCCGCGCGAGTGGCAGCAGAGCTGGCGGATGCGCCAGATGTTGCGCATGCATCGGCCGAGCTTGCGATTATTTTTGATTATGATGCAGATGCGGCTTGGAGCATTCAACCGCATGGGGCAACGCTTAGTTATTTCGGCTTGGTTTTCGATCTGTATTGTGCGCTGCGCAAGCTGGGAGTCTCGGTCGATTTGATTTCCAGTAAAGTGCAAAATTTTTCAGATTATAAAATGGTTTGTGCGCCCGGAATGATGCATATGCCGTCAGATTTAAAGCAAGCTTTGGCGTCAAACAGCGGAGTAAGTCTGATTGGGCCTCGATCAGCTGCGCGCGATGCACATATGACAATCCCCCAGCCTTTGCCCCCTGATATCCCTCACCTTGATGTGACGGTGAGCGCTGTCGAATCCCTCCGTCCAGATATGCCCATCGCGCTTTCAGGCGCAGGCGCGATCAAAGGCTATAGAGAGCTTTTGGAAGGGCATGCTACGCCCATTCTCTTGAGCAAAGCAGGCGATACAGTGGCGATGGAAGATGGCAATTTGGTTTACCTAGGGTCTTGGTTAGATCAGGACGGTTTTATAGAGTTTTTAGAACCGCTATGTCAAAAAGCAGGAATAAAAACGATTAAAATGCCAGAGGGCGTGCGCCGCCGCGTTATGGGGGCTGAAGAGTTTTGGTTTAATCATAACGCGAGGGCCGTTGAGACCATTCATGGTCAGATAAAGCCTGCTGATTTTCTTCGGCTCAGCCCGTCTGAATGATTAGGGCTTGGGGATCGGATCTGAAGGGCAGGGTGGTGCACCTGATCTCTCTTGTTTCGGATGATTTACGGGCGAATATCTCAACATACGGTGCTGTTTTACAAGATTTGAGGTGTAACGATCTTCCGCATTCTTTGGTTCTGGGCTTTCCCAACCTCCAACCTTACTTAACCAACCCGCCCTATCTCGGGGCCATTGTCGGGCGGTATGCAAACCGGATTGCCAAGGCAAGAATAGACGGCGCGACGGATCATCAGCATTTGGATGCCAATCAAGATGGGTTGCATTGCCTGCACGGCGGATCAGATGGCTCTTCGAGCCGATTATGGGCCATCATCGACTCGGGGTCCGATTTTGTAACATTGGAAGATATTATCCCGGATGGGCATATGGGGTTTGTTGGCACGCTTCGGGTGAACGTGCGGTATCAGTTGGCGCAGTCAAATTTGAAGATCGATATTACCGCCACTTCCGATGCCGCGAGCTTATGCAATTTTACCAATCATAGCTATTTCAATCTCGACGGCCGCCCGCAGATTGATCTGCACCGCTTACAGGTTTTATCGAAGCGTTACCTTCCGGTGGATGAGACTGGCATTCCCAGCCAAGCGCCCACCCCTGTTGCGGGCTCAAAATATGATTTTTCGAATTTTTCAGCGCTGTGCGAAAATGGAACATTTGCTAAAATTGATCACAATTATTGCCTGAATGACCGGCGCCGTCCAATAACCACCGTAGCGCGCTTAAGTACCGATGCGCTTGATATGGAAATGGCAAGCACGGAGCCAGGGGTGCATATTTACACGGGCAGCGGATTGTCTGATTTTTCTGCGAAGGGCCATGCTGGGTACCCTTATCGCGCCTTTGCTGGCATCGCCCTAGAGGCCCAAACCTGGCCTGACGCACCCAATAGACCCGAATATCCAAGCCCCTGGCTTTTGCCTGGCGATGTTTATCACCACGCAACCGTTTATCATTTTGCACGCAGGCAGGCGCGCAGCTCTTAAAAATTACGGAACAGGTCTTAATAGATACGTGTCCATAATCCAGCCATGAGTTTCACGGGCGCGCTGGCGCGTGGTTTTTATCTCTTCGCAACACGAAGAAAGCCGGCCGCTGATTAAAATCTGCTCTGGCATGCCCAAAAATGCACCCCACCATATTTCAAACGCGTCTGGATCCAATCGATCAAACGCGGTTTGACCATCCAGCATTACAACCAAGCTTTCACATTTATCAGGCCAACCGTGATTTGCCAAATTGCGCCCCGTTGTATAGGTGACGGCTGCTCCTAAAGCATTAAGGGGAATGGCATGCGCCGCGGTTAGCAGTTGAACTGATGTCAATCCCGGAACCACAGTGATGCGGATTGCTGCTTTGCGCGGGTTTAACCTTTGGGCAATGCGCAAGCTGCTGTCATAAAGAGAGGGGTCACCCCAGATCATAAGCGCCGCTTTGCCACCATTTGGAAGCGTTCTGTGCAGCGTATCCTGCCAAGTTTTGGCGATCGCGCTGTGCCAATCAACAACCCCCTCTAGATAGGTTTTGGTTTTGGACTCGCGTTTGGGAAGATCAAAATAAACCAAAGGCGGGATTGGCTCGAGACATTTTTCACAAATAGTTTTGCGCAAATCGGCAAGATCAGATTTTTGGGCGCCTTTATGCGGGATTAGAATAACATCAGCGGTTTGAAGTTCGGCAATCGCCTGTCTGGTTAAATGATCTGGATTGCCCATCCCGATGCCGATGAAATACAGATCAATCATTTTGTAGCCCCAATATAAAACGGCCCCATAAAAAAATGAGGCCGCTTTAAGTCTCGTTTCAAAGTTTAAGCAGAATACACGCGCGGCTGCATTAGACCCGACGCTGGAGTATCGCGCATCATTTTTGCCAGCGCCAATACCGCGAGATCAACAACCGGTTCCAAAATAATCACGCTCATATACGCCATGCCGAACAGCCCAACGCTTGCGAAGGTTTCAGCGCCAAACCCCTGGCCGTAAAACACCCAAAAAGCGACCCAGCCAACAACGCCGGCTTGATAACTGGTCGAGAGCATAAGCGCTTGGCGGTAGCTCAAGTCGGCATAGGCCGTATTTGGCGCAATCACCGCTTTTGCAATCACCGATAAGGCGAATAAAGGAACCAACAGCGACGTGAGATTCATAAAATATTGTGGTAAATCAATCGGGGCGAAAAAGAGCCCTTGGATCAGCAATCCAGCGGCCAAGCCAAATGCGGCAGGAGCCACACCAAAAATGAGGAACAATGTCGAGCCCAGAATGAAGTGAACTTCTGATACACCGACAGGAAAATGCGGCAAAATCTCGAAAAAGACGAATGTCGCAATCGTTGCCAAAATAGCACGCGCTGCCAAATTGAAGGCGCCAGACTGGCGCAATGCCTCTAGCGTTAATTTAATACCATAAGTTGCTGCGCCGGCCGCGGTTGCATAGCTCAGGGCAATTTTTACCCCATTCACAAGGCCTGGTTCAATATGCATGTCTTTTCCTTTGTTAAAGATCACTTCCCCGTGATCAACCAATATAAAAGATCCCCCATTGCAGGGATCTGCGTTAACGCATTAGGCCGGTCTCCGGGCTTGCAAAGACCGCCGGTTGTATCGCCTTCTCATGGCTTATTGCCATAATGGCTTATGATACAGCCTCTTTGCCTACCGTTGCGGGGGCAGCGCCAGATTGGCTTAAGCTTGCCGGGGCAAACTTGCGTTGAACTGGCTTCCCGTTTCACCATCGCGTATGCTTTGGCACCTTTTGCTCGGCCAGTTAAGCAGGCTGACCCCTTGGGTCAAGACAAATCACGACAGATCACAACCAACCCCGACATCTTGAAGCGAAGTTTCAGCCAAGGCGCCATACAAAATGAGCCCGGGCGCGCTTGAGATATCCTTTGAGAGTTGATGCGCCAAGGTGAGCACGGTTGTTCGCTGCAGATATTGCTCAGGTGTGGAAATGCTTTCCGCCAGTAAAGCCGGAGTGGTTTTCGGCAAGCCATTTTGGATCAAGAGTTCAGCTAAAGAAGCAAAGGTGCGCTTTGGCATATAAATCACCGTTGTGGCATTCGGATCGGTAAGGGCGGGGATATTCAGATCGTCTGGCAGCGCGCCCGCAACGTCATGCCCCGTCACAAATTGAATGCGCCTGGCGGTTAAACGTCGACTGAGGGGAATGCCCGCCGCCGCGGCTGCCGCGCTTGCAGCGGTTACCCCTGGCACAATTTCAAACGGAAGATTCGCCGCGCGCAAAGCCTCAATTTCTTCCTCTAATCTGCCAAAAACGCCTGGATCCCCTGATTTAAGACGTACAACTTGATAGCCTTGGCCAGCATAATCGACCAATAAACGACTTACGTGATCCTGCTTAGGCGAACGACGGCCGGCGCGTTTGCCCACCCCAATCAATTCTGTTTTTGCGCCGGCATATTTCAGAATTGGCCCAGAGGATAAATCGTCGAATAAGACAACCTGCGCCGTTTTTAGGCACTCAACGGCTTTCAAGGTTAAAAGCGCGGGGTCGCCAGGGCCAGAGCCAACAAAGCTTACAAATCCGGTCACTTTTGCGCCTCATCAATCAAATGGAAAAAGGTTCCGCTGACATATCCGCGAAAAGAGCCGGTTTCGGCGACTGAATTGCCATCGGCATCGAACACATCAGCCAATGCTGCGTCGGGTTGGTTGAGAATGCTTGAATAATGAAATTCATGACCGCGCAATTTTGTGCCTTTCGCAAAGCCCAAAGCGGGGGCGCATAGATGGGCTTGGCGATAGCCCAAA
>Ga0228634_1000656_pt1 | contig 23540 bp, 19 predicted proteins | sample 42DmetaG_FD_190063 | JGI IMG/M metagenome (GOLD analysis project Ga0228634, IMG submission 190063) | Seawater microbial communities from Monterey Bay, California, United States - 42D | ecosystem: Environmental > Aquatic > Marine > Coastal | place: USA: California | collected 2016-09-27 | reverse complement strand
AGACAATGACTAATTGATACAATATCTACAGAAATGTAAAGTTATTTCAATAATATATTAGGATATTTGTTACGATAATTTATGAATGAATTGAAAAAAATCTACACATTAGTTTTACTATTTGTTTCTCTTATTGTTAACGCCCAAGCCTTTCGCAATTATTCTAATGAATTTTTGACTATTGGTGTAGACGCAGCTTCACTAGGAATGAGTAAATCTGTTGTAGCTACTACTAATGATGTTAATGCAGGATATTGGAACCCTGCGGGTTTATTACATGTAAAAGATTATCAAGGATCATTAATGTATTCCTCCTATTTTGCTGGTATAGCTAATTATAATTATGCAGCATTTGCCATGCCTATAGATAATAAGAGTGCTTTAGGTATCTCTGTTATACGATTTGGTGTTGATGATATATTAAACACTACTCAATTAATTGACAGTCAAGGAAATATAGATTTTAATAGAGTTAGTTTATTTTCAGCAGCTGATTATGCCTTAACATTATCATATGCAAGAAATTTGATTTTAAAAAATGTATATTTTGGTGTAAATGCAAAAGTAGTAAGACGAACTATTGGAGACTTTGCAAGTTCATGGGGAGTTGGTTTGGATGCAGGTATTCAATACATCCGTGGAGATTGGAACTTTGGATTAATGGTTAGAGATATTTCTACAACTTTTAATATTTGGGCTATAGATACTGATGCTTTTGCTACTGTTCAAAATGCAATTCCTGGACAAAATCAAGAATTACCAGAAACCACAGAAATTACCAAACCAAAAGTTCAATTAGGTGTGGCTAGAAAATTTAGATTGGGGCGTTTTTTTAATTTATTATCTGAAGTAGATATTAACATGAGATTTACCAGAACTAATGACATCATCTCAACTGATATAGCAAGTATAGATCCAGCTTTGGGTTTTCAGCTTGATTATAATAACTTTGTTTTTTTAAGAGCAGGCTTAGGTAATTTTCAAAATACAACTGAATTTGATGGAAGTAAAAGTTTGTCTTTACAACCAAACTTGGGTGTTGGCTTTATTTACAATGGCATTCAAATTGATTATGCACTAACCAATATTGGAAGTGTTGGTAATGCACTGTTCTCAAATATTTTTTCTGTAAAAATAGATTACAGTTTTTTTAGACAATAACCTATGAAACAAACTTTCCTTTTTATTTTTATATTTTTTGTTTCAATCCAACATAATTTTTCGCAAAAATTAGTTTTATCAGATCAATCAGAAATAAGTATCATAACAGCTGGTCCAGGAGATGTTTTGTATGAAGCATTTGGTCATAGTGCCATAAGAGTTAAAGACCCTACTTTAAATCTAGACATTATTTTTAACTATGGTTTATTTGATTTTAATCAACCCAATTTTTATGTAAACTTTGTAAAAGGTAGATTATTATACAGACTTGGAAAACAATCATTTAAAAGATTCATAACCAGTTATGACTATCAACAAAGATGGGTGAAAGACCAAGTCCTAAATTTATCATTAGTTGATAGGATAAAGATATTTGAGTATTTAAATGAAAATTCACTACCTGAGAATGCTGAGTATCTTTATGATCCTTATTTTAATAATTGTGCTACCAAACTTAGAGATATTGCAAAAGAGATTCTTGGTAATAAGATTCAATTTCCTAGCTCATTTTCTAATGAAAATTTTACTTTGAGACAATTAATGAATCAGGAGCTTCCATGGAATACTTGGGGTAGTTTTGGAATAAATTTTGCTCTAGGAAATACTTTAGATAAAGAAATAATTGCAGACAATTATTTGTATTTACCTGATTATGTTCACAATGCATTTCAAAATGCCTCCATAACTGAAAATAAAACAACTACACCCCTAGTTCTTAAAGAAAGTCAACTACTAAGATATCCTGAGAAACAAATAGACATTCAATGGTACAACCCATTTTCTGTTTTTTCTTTACTATTACTTCTAACTATTGTAGTAACTTTTAAAGATCAAAAAAGAAATATTAGATCCAAGTGGTTAGACTTTACTTTATTTTTTGGGACTGGAGTCTTAGGTATTATCATCTTTTTTTTATGGTTTTTCACTGACCATTACACTGCGCCAAACAATTTTAATTTGTTATGGGCTTTTGTATTGAATTTTTTTGTTGCTTTTATACTTTTAAAAAACAGAATTCCATCTTGGACATCCAAATACCTATTATTCTATTTATTCTTACTTTTTGGGGGAATTATTGCCTCTTTTATAGGTCTTCAACAATTCTCTAATGCAATTTTTCCTATCATGGCTATGCTATTTTTGAGAACTTTTTATATCTATAGATTATTGACCTTTAAAAAATAAAACAGTAGTAATTGTTCTTATAATAATTTTAAAATCTAAGAGTATGCATTGCTCTTTGATATAAAACAAATCATATCTTAATTTTTTTTCTTGCTCCTCTAATGTTCCTGCATAAGGGAATTTAACTTGTGCCCATCCAGTAAGACCTGGTTTAACAACGTGTCTAATTGCATAAAAAGGTACTTTATCCTCTAAATCCTTTACAAATTTTGGTCTCTCTGGTCTTGGGCCTATGATGCTCATATCACCTTTAAGAATATTAAAAAACTGAGGTACTTCATCTAGTCTAGTTTTTCTTAAAAATTTTCCAAACTTGGTGATTCTTGCATCGTTTTTTTGAGCATATACAGCTCCTGAAGATTCTGCGTTAACTACCATAGATCGTAACTTAAAAATAGTAAAGTTTTGACCATTTTTACCAACTCTTATTTGTTTATAAAACAAAGGACCTTTGTTCATGAAAACATTTAAAATAAAAATGAATGGAAGTAGTACAAGAAAAAGTAATAATCCGGTCAAAGAGATTACAATATCTAAAAAACGATGAAATAGTTTATAAAATCTTTTATTGCTACTACAGCTAAAGTTCATGTTTTTATAAAAGTTGAAATCTAAATAATCTTTAGGAACACTAGCTGTAATTTCTTCGTAAAAACTCTCTGAACTTTTTATATTGATACCTTCTTCAAATAATAAAATTAAATCTCTATTAATTTTTTTAATTATTTCAGTACTAAAGCCACTAGTATTAATTATAACTTCCTTAATATTATTTGATCTTACTATTTCATATATGTTGGCCTCTTTGATATTAACAAAATTTTCAAAACCAGCATTTTTGTTATTTGATAAGTATTTTCCAACATTGTGATGATGATCATCCTTTGTTAACTCAAGTAATTCATTTATAGTTGATGAATGACTAATGATTATGATTTCTTTAAAAAATTTTGGAGAAAACAACAAGGATATATACGCCAATCTCCAACATAATACGGGTAGTATTAATAATAGAAATAAATAAATTATTTGCATTCTGTTTTCTGGCAGTGAAGGTGAATAGAAAGGTGTTAAAACAAACACAAATGTTGTTATAAGTGAGGCTAAAAATAAGTTTTTAATTATTTTATATCTACTTGCTGAAATCTTTAAATCATACAATTGGAAAACCTCTCCAAAAAAAAGAAAATAGAAGCCTAGCAAAGCAAGCCAACTAATAATTGAGGAATTGTAAGAATCTATGTAAGAGAAACTAGTGTAATCTGAGGCTAAAAATACGCCTGTGATAATTAAGATGATATCAAGAAGTCGCAAAAGTAGCTTCCTCTCGGATATATCGATATACGATGAGTTATTATTCATAACGTTAACTAGGGAATTAAGGTTATTAAGGGGAAAATAATATGTTACACCAAATATAGTTACATTTTTCTTTATTTGCTAGTAATCAACTGTATTTTTTAAACCCTCTATACCCCCAAACAATCATTAGATATGTAGAAATTAAAATATTTAAATTCTCTACTTTTCTGTAAAAAAGCCATTGTGGTTTTAACAACTTTTTTTTATTTCTTGAATGAGAGTTATCTCTGATTCTGTATATCGCTAAAGTTTCTTTAATACCTTTTGCATAATTTATTTTTTTAAGATATTTTAACCATAAACCCATATCTTGTCTATATAAAACCTCGGGCATGAACTCCTTCCCTAATTTTTCTATATCTATAAAAGCAGTTAAACAACTGATAGAATTTGTTTTTAAAATATCCATATAAGTAACATTTTCTGGAACAATAAAATCTTTGTACTGTTCTTTTAAGGTAATTTCATTACATCTCTTATAAGATGAAAAGACAAAACCTTCAGAATTAGAAACAAATTTGATTGATTTAGTCAAAAAATTTGGCATCCACAAATCATCACTATCCAAAAAAGCTAGATATTTACCTTCAGCATATTTGATCGAATTATTTCTTGCAATAGCTGGGCCTGAGTTATTAATTGAAAAGTATTTAACTCTAGGATCATTATTTGATATTTCTTTTATTATTTCTAAAGAATGATCAGTTGATCCGTCATCAGTAATTAACATCTCCCAGTGGCTATGGGTCTGAGATTGAACACTCGCTATGGTTTCTTCAATATATTTTGAAGAATTATAGGAGGGTGTAATTATTGAAACAAGGGGTAAATTCATTTATGTTTAATTTAAGTAATATAAGATTCAATTATCTGAGGTTTACCAGATCTTTTCCCTTCAATTACAGAAACTTCCTCAAAAAATATTTTAAAATTATTGTTATTTATAATTTTTTGAAGTTTTAGCTTACAATTCTTTAAAACTTCTTTTGTGAAATTATCATCTGGGATAAATTGTACTGTCATACTTTTTCTATTTTTTTGAATTATTTTAAATTGCTTTATCTCAGGAATGTATTCAAAAATACCAGTAAAAGAATGTACTATTAATTTTCTATTATCAGGTAAAATAACAACATCTGTATTTCTGCCAATTACTTTTTCTATTAGTGGAAAGTTAAACTTTCTACTTATTGGATATTTCTCTTTTGGTAACATGATTGCTAAATCACCCAATTTATAGCGAATTAGTGGCATATGTTTATTGTCTAATCTGGTTACAACTACATTTCCTATTTCACCCTCTTTTACAGGATTGTTTTTATCATCTAGTAGTTCCACATAAACTTGTGGTGTATAGAGATACATATAATCTAAATCTGCCTGAAAGCCTATTTGAAAACCTTCTGATGAACCGTATGTTTCATGAATTTTACATCCAAAAGCTTTTTCTATATTTTTCTTATAGTGGTCAAATAATTTATCCCCTAAACCTATGATTGTCTTTAATTTTAAATTAATATTATTTTCAATTATATATTCAGCAATGATATTAAGAGAAGAAGGATACCCCACTAAGGTATATTTGTTATTTCTTGACAGTCTGGAACAAATCTTTTTAAGATCATCTTTACTAAGGATAAAAGCAGAGACATAATGTACTCCAAAAAAAAGATCTTTCATTTTTTTTAATCTTGATCTCTTGGGTGAAATACCTGTTTGTAGAATTGGATTTCCTAATTTATATCCACATAATTCCCATAAATGAATTGACAATGATTGTATAGACATTAAATCTATTTTATCCATAGAAACCCATGTGCTAACTCCTGTAGAACCACTACTATATATCCTAGACACATTTTGGTTATTGTTTATCTGTAAAGATTTTGGATTTAATCTTAAATCATTTTTGGTTAAAATTGGAAATGATTTAATAATTTCATTTGCTTTTTTATTTAAATCGATTTTAATCCCTTTGTATTTTGATATATGTTTTTGAGCATACAAAAGTTGATTTTTTAATTGTTTCTCTTGATAGTTAATTAATTCTAATTCAGATAAACTATCAAAACTTCTCCAAAAATTTAAATTTTTTATAAAGTTAGTTTTAAGGATTAAATCCCCTAATGGTAAAGCTATTTTTTCTAATAAAAAATTATTCATGATTATTTAATAATTTTAACCATTGTCTTCTAACTACACTCCAATCAAAATTTTCAACTTTACATCTAGCCTTTTTTGCAAATGAACTTTTATTTTCTTCTATTATTTTAATAATTTTTTTTGCCATTAGTATTGGTTGTTCATTATCTACCAATACCCCATCTTTATTATCATCTATTAAATAAGGCAATCCACCTACATTTGTTGAAACTACTGGTAAACCCAAGGCCATTGCCTCAATAACGCTTATCGGTGTATTATCTATATTTGTTGTATTAATAAAAATATCAAATTCTTCAGATTTTTTATGCCATTCGCTTTTTGATAATACTCCTGTTATTTCAACACTATCATGTAATTCATATCTATCAATTAGTTGCTTAACATCATTTAATGTACCGTCTTTATCTGGACCAACCATACATAAAACGGCTTCGGAATAGGTTTTTTTTAATTCCTTCAAAACTTCAATAGCCATAGTTGGGTTGTATATTTTAGCGAAAGCTCTTACATATAGTAATTTTGGGGTAATTTTTTTTCTTTCTTTAAAAATATAATTAGCAATTGGAATCACATTTGGAATTAATAATGTTTTATATTCTTTTAATTCAAATTCATGTTTTAAATAGCCAGAAGGAGCGATATTTTGAAACGAGTTGTTAAAAATTAGAGATGATAATTTTGGGTTTTGTTTTAATCGATAAGGTAAATTCCCACCGTGAAGGATGGGTAAATATTTTAGTCTAAACAGTCTGCACAACTGAGAGGTTATTAGAGCATAATAAAAGTTAGAAGTGCTGTAGGTATCTATTAATACATAATTAACTCTAGTCCTAAACTGAAAAACAGCGAAACACATTTCTAACAACCTTAGCATTTTGTTAGATTTTGAGGAACTTTTATAAATTGTAAACCCCTCTAATTTTAACAAACTACTCAAAATATCCATGGAGGTAGCATAATTAGTTTTTTTAACTAGGTTATTACCTAAGTATAAAATATTACTCTTTTTCATGTGTAATATTTATTAAACTTAATCCATAAATAAACCCTGGGAAAGCAATACGCATAGCTGAATGATTAATGGTTAAAAACCAAAATATGTAAAAAGCTATTGTAAAAGCTCGGTTATAATTATCTCCATTCCAAAAATTAGGTAAAGGGAGACCTAATAATAGTAATAATATGACCAACCCAATAACACCATGTTCTTCTATTAACCTTCCTACTTCATTATGAGAGGCTGCTGTTACATGACCAATAGCTCCTTGTCTTTTGTATTTTCCGTTTCCTACACCTATACCTATAGGATTTTCTACAAAACTGGCTATTTGCTCATTTAAAATATCTAATCTCCCAGAACTAATATCCTTCTTTTGAACTCCTTTAGCATTTCTCCCGGCATATCTGTTGTCTAACATTCCACCTGTAATATTAGAAGTATAGAGCCAAATACTAACAATAAAAACTACTGTTAATCCAGCATAAGAAATAAATATTCCAAATGACACCTTTTTGAATAATGTATAAAAAATAACAAAAGAAATAATTGCTACAATTCCTGTTATTAATCCTCCTCTAGAAAAAGTTAACAAAGCTCTGTATACAAAATAGAGTAAAACAAACACATCTAGCATTAAATATCCTGTGACGCGTTTTTTCATTAAAATTAATACCGAAATTATAAAAATTCCTAAACCTAGAACAGTTGATACTTGATTAGGACCAAAACCACCTGAAGTATCAAAATTTGCTGCTCCTTGAAAAACAATATCTTTTAAATCTGGTGTTTTAAAATAGAGATAGGTAACCATAGAAAATAGAGGGAGTAACATAAACAATAAGGCATTTATTAAATTTTCTTTTGTGATACTTCTCTTATAAAAATACAAGCCTGCAATACCCAAAACAAAAGGACCACTTAAATTAAATGCTATTGCTTTTCTAATATATTCACCCTCTGGAACACGTGTAAAAACAATGCCTAGTAATAATAATAACAGATAAAAAGCTAAACTAATGGAAAATTTTTGTTTAAATTTCCCAACAAAAATACCCAACAGTAAAAATAATATAACACTGTATTTTCCTGTCTCATATAATATCATTCCTTTAGACATTCTAATAAAGACTTCTGCAGCACTTATATAAGCAGCAAATAAAAATGCCTCTTCATTTCTATTGCTTTTAAAAATGATATTTAAAATAAAAACTCCAATAATTAACACCCATATTATTTTTAAAATATTGGACCCCCTTAATAAAGAAGATCCATATCCTAAAAGAATATGTACCGCTATAAATGTTAATTTATTATTTAGAATAAACTTTATCAAATCATTTATTTCTTAATTTCAAATATTTCATTTTTAATTCGATGATTATAATACTCATATGTGAATTTCTCTGCAAGTTCATAATTATATTTTTTAATTATTTCTTTTTCATTGCCATTTAATTTGATTGCTAATTGTATGTTTTTTATGATTTCTTTAGATGTTATTGGTTTTATCAGAAATCCATTCACACCATTTTGTATATATTGAGAAATACAGGAAACATCAGAAACGATAGGTATACATCCATAATTCATGGCTTCTCCAATAACTTTTGGAAAACCCTCACTCTTAGAAGGAAGAATGATAAAATCACATTTGGAATAAATTGAACTGATTGCATCCTTTTCTAAAAACCCATGAAAAATAATAGTGGTGTTAATATATTTAGCAATTTTCTCAAACTCAAATCTATCAAATCCATCTCCAACAAAATGAAACTTTATATTATTTTTAAAATTTAACTCATTTATTGCCTTTAAAATTTTATCCACACCTTTATGTTTGTTTAATGCTCCAACAAAACAAAACTCTACTGTTTTTTTTAATTTCTTAGCAACTAGTAAATTATAACCAAGCTTTCTGTCATTTTTATCTAAACAAGGATTTTCAAAAGGAATTATATTGTTTCTCTCATTTATCCAGAAACCATTTACAGTAATTTTAGTGTTTTTTGATGTGAAATTTTGCAACCATTTCTTTTGAAGTTTATTTCCAAATGGCATTTTTTCATCTTTCCAATTTCCAGCATATTTTATCCAATATTTCGAATTGTAAAATAACCTCAAAAAAGGTAAAACATATATTCCCATTCCAGTAGGTGCTCTGAATTGAATAAAGTCTATACTTTTTAAAGCTTTATATATCACAAATAAGTTGTAAGGGGCATTTAAAAGAATAGATAATTTACGTAAACCTCTACCTCCTGAGGGTTTTAGGGGTAAGTAATTTATATTTTTTTCTGAATATGATAAAGAACTTTTAGGTGCAATTCCTTTGTGAAAGGGTGCTATATGAACTATAGAATTTGTTCCAATAGCCAATTTATTAATTTCTTTTATTGTGGGACCCCAGCCTTTAATTTTACCTGAAGAATCCCGATAGTGTTCTGTATGTGATATAATCGCTATTTTCACAGATCTAAAATCTTTATATATTTTTTAATAATATTTTTCCATAAAAAATTTGACGCCCAAACTTTAGATTCATGAAAGTATATATCATAATTGTCTAATATATTTTTAATTGATTTTTTAAATTCTGAATGATTGTTATTCTGAATAAGAATACCTGATTCATAATCTAAAATAGCATCTTCTATTCCGCAATTTTTTGCTCCTATTGCAGGAATTCCCAAGCTATTAGCTTCTAAAATTGCTATTCCAAAACCTTCAACATCTCCAGAAGCAGTATTTTGACTTAACATCGTAAAAATATCGCTATTTTGAAGTAACTTTATTTTAACCTCTTCACTAACAGCTCCATGAAAAGTAATATATTTATCTACATTTAGTTTTTTTGCAAGATTAAAAAATTCATCTTTTTTGTATAGTTTACCAACCATATGATAATGAATTTCTGGATATGATTTTATAAGAGTAGGAAGTGCGTTAATAACATTTTTTTGACCTTTTCTCTCAGAAATAGACCCTACAGTAATTAGACTAGGTTTCCCTTTTATTTTTTCATTAGTAATTGTTGAAATTTTTGGTAATGCAAAGCCATTAGGGATTACAGTTATATTCGTTAGTTTTAAATACGAAATTAATGATTTTGTAAAGTTAGAAACAGCTATTATGTGGTCAAACTTCTTCAGTGATATGTCTATAGACTTTCGTAATATTCTTTTTTTGAAATTTACTTCTGAGCCATGAACAACAGCAAAATATTTTTTTTTCTTGAAGAATAAAGATGTTATAGCTACAATCCAGAGTGGAAATTTTCCAGACGCAATAATTATTTCATTTCTATAAGTATGTTTAAAAATTTGAAATATTCGATTTAAGTACATTAGGATACGAATAGATTGCTTTTTAATTCTAATAATTTTAAATGAAACGTTTAAATCAAAAAAAGATTTTTTATTACTTATTTTTGAACGTTGATCACATATAATAGTTACGCTATAATTATTCATACTCAATTGCTTAGCAATATTATATGAATGGTTACCTATACCCCCGGGCTCTGGTGGAAATTCAGAGGTAACAATTAACATATTTTTGTTGATTATCATATTGTTTTCTCTGTCATAAATTAGTTATTTATCAGAATTAAATTTAGTTACTAAATGCTTTTTTAATCTATGTATTTAATCATAGCACCTTGCTTTAATTTTTTACTGGCTAAGCTCCAAGATCTACCAACTTGACATAAAATAATAGGCCATATCATAATCATGCTTATAAATGCTAAAACAATAAAAGACTTTTTCCCTTTATGTTTATAGGGTATAACTGACGGTGGGATAGATTTTAATAAATTAAAAACTGTCATTTTATTTCCGTAATATTTTCTAAACTGATACAAGACACTTGGTATAGGACGAGGAGAAAACCATTTTTTAGGTCGAAAACCATCCCAAGACCCCATTTGTCTTAATCCTCCAGTTCCTACCTTTAAATGTAATCTTTGAGCATATGGATTGGAAATATTCTTAAAGCCAAATAAAAAGGCTCTTAAACCATATTCACCATCTCCCATTCTCTGTTTCTCATATTGTCTATCAAACAAGCCAATAGCTTTGAAAACATCTCTTTTAATTAAAACATTTCCAGTGTCTAGTTGTTCTGAATATTTGAAAAAGGAATAATTATCAGGAACTCTTGCTCCAACAATAGATATAGATACCCCAGAAGATATATCAGAATCAAAAAAATCTAAACATTTTAGATGATTAGAAATCCAATTAATATCAACTCTACTGTCATCATCAAATAATAATAAATAATCAGCATCAGAGAATTCTATAGCCTTATTTCGAGCCAACCACAAAGCTTTTTCTTTTTGATGTATGAGTTTAATATCTAGATTGAAATTATCATAAAAATTTTTTTTAAAAGGTTCAGACTGATCAATAATTATTACATCAAAATTTTGATAGGTTTGATTTTCTAAATCTTTTAAAACATCTTTTAAATATTTATATCGATTGAGGGTTGGTATGATGACACTAACTTTTGGGTGTGTTTTTAATAACTTTGAATCAAAATTATTCCACTCTGAATAGGTAAGAGCATTTTTTGATATTAATGATCTTGAAACTTTGAATGATTTTATAAAACCATTAATTTCTTTAAAAGGATTATTAAGTGTGAATAATCGAATAATAAATATATAATAATACCAAAATGCACTAAAATATTTTTTCGCAAAACGGTATTCATCAACAATAGGAATTTCTTCGATAAATTCAATTCTTTTCACCTCTCCAACATACCCCTTTTCAATAGCTTGATAGGAAAGATCATAAGTTCTTGCTATTATTGAATTATACTCGTTATCTACCTTTAAATAACTTAAGATATCACCTGGTATTTCAGAAACTATGGGATATATAAATTTCCCATTTCTATTTGGTAAAGTAAAGTAACGAGTAGGTTGAAGATATTTTAGAAAGGAGAAAAGCATTTATTAATATTTTCTTTTTTTAATAAAAAGAAAATAAAATTTAGGGTTTAGGTTTTAATTTTTCAAATTATGATAGTTACAAACTTAAACATTAATAATCTAACATTTAAAAAAAATCGGTGGTATTACATAATCCATCGATAAAATGCATTATAAGGTGTAAAAATCTATAAATTCTTTTTTTTGTTTTTCCACATTGAATTCTTTAGAAACACGTTTTATAGCTTGACTTCTGATTTTTTCTTTAATACTTTTTGGTAAGTTGCTAACTTCTACTATTTTGTCAGCCAATAATTTTGGACTATTTTTTTGTATGACCCAACCTGTTTTATTATTTAATACATTTTCTGATAATCCTTCTGCATCGGAAACAATAGGTAAAACACCCATAGATTGGGCTTCTAAAACAGCGTTGCAAAAGCCTTCTTGTAAACTATATTGTAGGTAAAAATGACTTTTCTTAAAATAAATTAATATTTCTTTCTGACTTATTTTTCCTGTGAAAATAATATTATTTATTAAACCTAAATCATATACTAAATACTTCAACTTCTCTTCCTCTGGACCATCACCAATAATTGTATATTTAAAATCTAATCCTCTATCTTTTAAATTTTTTAATGCCATAATAACACTTGTGTAATCTTTTTTCCAATGCAATCTACCAATTGTCATAAGTTGTAATTGATTGTTATTTAAAGAATTATTCAATGATTGATTTATAAAAAAAGAAGTATCTATGGCAGGAGTTATTTTTTGATAAGGAACATTTTTTTTAAACCCGTTATCATATGCAAGATTTAGTAAATCGTTGGATATAACATGAAGTTTATCTATGCTTTCCCATAATAAATCGTAACACTTTGGGTTTTTAAGTGGATATATTCCAATATCAAATCCTCTCAAACTTACAGCCATTTTAGCACCTATTGCTTTGGCTATATTTTCTCTTCCAATAGCCTGAGTAGCAAAACCAAAATGTAACCAATCTACATTGGATTCTTGTAATATGTGTTGATTTAAAATTAGTTTTTTAAGTATACTTTTAAATGAAACATTACGTTTTCTTTCTAAAGAAATAAATTTAAATATTGTAGATAACTTGGTTAATAAAAGTCCTAAAGATTTTAAAAAAAACACGACAATAAAAAAAGACCTAAATTTAACTTGTTCCTTCACAGTACATAAATCAAAATGCGTAACCTTTGAATTAACAAACAAAACAACTTCGAAACCATTTTTTTGTAATCCTTCTATTTTAGAATTAAAAAATGTCTCTGAATACGCTGGAGTACTGCTTAAAACTAGTCCTATTTTCATATTATTAGATTTCAAGATAATATTCTTCGTGCAAATCTATGCACTTTTTTAGAGTAAAATTTTGTTCTATTTCTTTTCTCATATTTAATTCATGCATCTTTTTTTCCAAAGGTGTCATGTTCATAATCCAATTAATCTTTGAAATTATTACTTCTACATTTTTAGCAGGAAAGATAAAATCTTTAAAATTACCCAACACTTCCCTTACGCCCTCTACATTACTTCCTATTACTATTCTTTGTGAGCTCATAGCTTCTAAAGGAGAAACAGGCAACCCTTCCCATGAAGTTTTTGTGGGGATTACAAATAAATCGGCAATAGCATGAAAAGGTCTAACATCTAACTGCTTATCAATAAAAAAAACATTAGAGTTTATATTATCTTTAATTAAATTTTTTCCATATTCATTTTTATTATCTCCTACAATTAATAATTTAATTCGCTTATTATTTATCTTGTTAACAGAATCTATTAAATATTCTACTCCTTTAATTGGTACTAAATTAGCTATGGTGATAATTACAAAGTCTTTTTCTGAAAATTGATGACCTAGAGGTGTTGTATATGTTTTATTTTGAGGAATGTAAAAATCTGTATCTACACCTAAATAAATTAATTTTGTTTTTTTTTTAATTTTACTAAAATACCGAGGAACCATGTCATTGTTTAATACTAGTATTCTGGTTGCTAATAAAGATCTTAATTTCCAAAGATTTGGGTTTCCCCAACTCATAGCTTTTTTTGTGTAAAGCCATTTTATGCCAGCTAATTTAGCCGCTAAAGGTTCTGTTATATCTGAACTCCAGTTCCAAGAATGAATAATATCAAATTTATTTTTTTTAAAGAATTTTGATATTTTGTAAATCCTAAATAACAATGACAAATAGGGTTTTAAATCTTTGGTAAATGGGTGTATGTGAATTGGAACCCCTAATTTTTCTATCTCTTTAAAGTACTCTCCTTTACTATGAAAACAGCAAATTTCAGGTGAAAACTTTTCTTTATCCAAACCCTTAACTAAATCATGAACAACTTTACCGCTTCCAGCTGTTTCAAAATTTGGTATTGTATAAAGTATTTTTATCTTATTCATTATTTTTGACTATTTAAAAACATACACATAGTTAATAACATACTTAAAGCATGAGAATAATAAACACTGTTATTATCATAAAATAAATTCATGGTTTTTTTTACCAATTCTTTATCAACCTCTTTATTAAAACTATCCGTTTTAAAATGTGAGTTTAATCTTTTTTTATTTTCACTTCCTAAAAATTGTAGTTCCCAATTACGTTGCACAAATTTTTTACCTAAAAGACTTTTAAATTCACGTTTCAATTTTTCTGTGACTCTGAAGGGTAATCTAAGATGAGTTTTTGCTAGGTGATGATTAAATAGATTAAAAGGTTTGGCATCTTGCCAAACAATTTTTGCTACAGCTATATTAGTTTTCTTTATATATTCTATTTGAATCTGCCTATTTTTTAATAATGATTCAGGAACTTCACAAATAAATTTACACATACGATCATCGTAATAAGGTAAATATATTTCTTTGTTCCTTGCAAAGACTGTCAAGTTAATGGATGTCCATCTTGGCGCCCAATACATAGATTTAAAGGCACGTATTTTTGCATTGGAGTTCACTATATTAATTCTAGACAATAAAGTTAGTATTCTTATATCGAGATAGTCTTCAAATTCTCCCGCTAGTTTCCAATTTTCCCATAAGGATGTTGCTAACTCAAGCCCTCCTTTTTTAATGACTTTCTTCTTAATCAAGGGAAGTATTTCCTTATCAGAATAATTTTGTTGTAAATTTTCAGAGTCAAACAATACATCTCCCCAATGCCCTAGTGAAAAAACGTCACCTAGTTTTTCAATATCATCAATCACTGCCATTTGTCTCGGATGGGTGAATTCTGAATAACAGTTATTAATTGTTGCTAATTCATTTATTTTATTCCATAGATAGGATTTTGATACTGTGAATTCTTGAAATGGAAAATCACATTTTTCTGCGATTTTTTTTGAGATTCCTGCTTCATTATATCCATTTTCAAAAGAGTAACTATAAGACTTTACAGCAACACCTAACTTATGCAAAGCCACAGCCTGGCTTCTGCTGTCCAATCCTCCTGAAATAGGTAAAATAACCTTTTTATCTTTACATTGCTCTTTGACAATTTCTTCAAACAATTTACCAAAATTGGTAGCAGCTTCATTTAAATTAATTTGTTTGGGTTTATAATACCATTCAAACCACGGTTTTGACGAAATCAAATATCCGGCATCATCAATTTTATTAATACTAGCAGGAGGCAATACTTTTTTATCTTTCCAATACGTATCCGTGTCCAAGAAAAAACCCAAAGCACCAAACACACAAATAGCTTTATAGTCTAACTCATGAGGTTGATCTTTTACCTTTATGAAAGTTTGTTCTACAGGAATAATAGGGGTTTTAATTTGATGCATTTAGGAGTTTTTGTTTTAAACAATAGAATTATTTATTAACGTAATAATTAATCAATATAAGTTTGTATTTCAAATTCAATAAAAAAAATGGAAAAAGTTTATTTTTAAGTTTACGTTCCATAAAATATGAAATTACAAAACGCTTTAAAACAATGTTTACAATTTTATTAAACTTCAATGAATCAAAAATATCATTTTCTTTATTACTCACTTTAACACTCTCAAACCATAATAAGAACTTTTTTAATTTATAACTGCTAATGGAATAGTCATGAGCGCATAATACCTCTATATATTTAGCAGATTCTTTTGAAGTTGAGAGTTTTAATTTTTCATACATAAATAAACCAATATTAACATTTTTTAAAAGTTGTTCTTTTCTTCTTTTAGTTGTTTGACTATTTTCATGATCTCTGTATTTTAGTAATGGTTCTTGAATATTATAGAACTTTCCTTTCCAAATCAAACGGCACCACAAATCATAATCTTCTGATGGAACAAAATTTAAATCATATTTAGTTTCCAAAAGAACCTCCTTTAATATCATTACGGAAGGATGTAGCATACAATTATTAAATAGTAAATTAAGTTTAATATCCTCATGGTGTTCAGGTAGATTATTAACTTTATTACTATTCTTAATATAAGAAAGACTACCACATACTATAAGATCAGAATAAATTTTAAAGATTTCAAGTTGTCTTTCAAATCTATTAGGTAAACTTACATCATCATCATCCATTCTTGCAATATATTTACCTTTCGCTATCGAAATTCCCTTATTTAATGTGTCAGAAATTCCAGAATTTTGTATTTTTTTTATAAAAACAATTCTTTTATCCGAAAAAGATTGTATTATTTTTTCAGTATTATCAGTAGAACCATCATCTACAATGATAAATTCAAAGTCATTAAAGGTTTGATTAAGTATACTTTCTATAGCCTCTGCAATAAATTTTTCACCATTGAAAGTTGGCATTACTACTGAGATAATTGGACTAGATGTAGATATGTCTTCCATATACTAAATTATTGAATTATAGTAATTAATATTTTCTAAAACAATTCTCTCTTGATTAAATTTTGATACAATTGTCTTGTAAGCATTTTCTTTTAGAATACTGTTTTCATAGGTACCTAAAAACATTTTTGAAATAGTATAAATATAATCTTGTAAAGAATTAGCAATAATACCATTTTTCCCATGGTCAATTATTTCTCTAAAAGCTGGTATGTTAGAAGTTACTACCAATTTGCCGATTGACATAGCTTCTAATAATGCTATTGAAAGGGTTTCTCCATAAGAAGGGAAAATCACTACATGAGCTTTAGAAACGTAAGAAAGAACCTCATTACTAACAACTGTTCCATAATAAGTTGTATTATTTAATGCTTTTGGTGATAACAACTTAACAACTCTCTTATTCCAACAATCATTGACATTATTTCCTAATAAATGGAATGTAGCTTTAGCATTTATTTCTATAATTTGATTAAATACCTCACATGCTATGAAAATACCTTTCCTTTCCATTAAAGAACCTACATAAAACAATGATTGATCAATCTCATTCTTATTAGCTCTTTCAGTAATATTTACACCATTATAAATAACTTTTATATTAGATTTCAACTTAAATGTCTGCTGTGTAATCTTCGATGAATATTCTGAAACAGCAATTATATTTTTTTGATAACGAGAGAATAATAATTTCTCAAAAAAAGAATCTATAGTCCTCTTCCCGTAACCAAAAAACAAATTTAAGATAGTTGATGAACCATGACACCTAATAATTTTCTTTGAAAAACCAAAAAAAAACGGAACATCACCACCATAATCATTGAATTCCATAATTTTAATTTTATTACTCAATGAAAATATGGTCAATTTTATAGATATATATAATTTATTTATAAATTCAAGAATAAGTTTTAGTAAATAGTAGCCTTGGAGACCATGTCTTTTCCAAAATTTTAAAATTTTTGAAATGAAAAAATGTAGATCACGAACAACACAAACAGTAACTCCATTATCTATAAACTGTTTCTTTTTTGGTCCAAAAGAAAATATATATACGTTAAAATTTTTTTTTGATAGTTCTTTAGACATGTTTTTGACAAAAACTCCTATCCCCCCTGTTTTCCCCATAGAAGAATGAGCATATTCTTTTGATACGAAACATATATTTGAAGATTTCATTTTATGATTATTTACATTATTAATATTTGACAAATCAGTTCCTAAAATCATTTAAATATTGATTTCTTATAAATATTTTTTTCATTCAACTTATAATTTTGCAAGTATTATACTGTTCTTCAACTTTAGCTCATGTATTTTATATATTAGACTCAATACTTTTTTATCTTTCCAATATGTATCCTTGTCTAAGAAATAACCCAAAGCACCAAACAGACAAATAGTTTTATAGTATAACTCATGAGGTTGATCTTTCACCTTTATAAAAGTTTGTTCTATGGGAATAATGGGGGTTTAATTGTTTTCATACACTTTCTTATAGAGTGAAATCATACCATCCACCATTTGTTCACTATTGTGCTGTGTTGTTGCTTTTATATATGCAGCGTTCACTAGTTGTAAAACATCTATTTCTTGTAATTTAGAAAAGATTAAAATTTTATGAGCTATTGTTTTAGGGCATCTCGTTGGAACCAAAAAACCAGTCTCACTATCCACTAACAATTCTGACATGCCTCCACAGTCAGTCGAGAGTACTGGTAGTTTAGACAACATGGCTTCTACACAAACATTTGCAATACCTTCTTCAACTGAAGGCAATAAAAACAAATCAGATTCTAGCATTTTTTCATATACTTCTTCTTGAGGTATTGAATTTAAAAGCGTTACTGAATCTGTCAAATTCAATTCATTGACCAAGAACAATAATTCTTCTGATTTATTGACACCCACAACGGTATAATGAAAAGAAATTTTATTCTTTTTTAGAATTGACATGGTTAGTAAAGCCGTTCTATAATCTTTCACCCAGTGATCCCTGCCAATTGATAAAATCTGTATCTTTTTATTTGTATTCCAAGTATTTTTGAAACCAAACGAATCTATATCAAATCCTGAGTAAACAACATGGTCAATTTTTTGTGGTGAGGCATAAATTTCATTAGATTTTTTTTGAATCGCCTTAGAAACAGAATGGAAACCGTCTAATTTGCTAAATACCTCATTTAAAAACACTTTATTGTCTTGATTAATAAAAGGGCGAACATTGATGTGATACCCTCTTTGGCTTAAGATAGTCTTGGTATGTTTAGGTAATTTCAAAAACTCTAAATACACCAGTAAACTCACCCATTGAAAATGTAAAATATCAGGTTGTATTTTATTAATTGCAATTTGAAAATTATCTTGGGATATTTCGCTCTTTAAGCCTTTTAATAATTGTAGAAATAATTTAAATTGTTTAATAAAATTGAAGGCTCTGAGCTTTGCACTTCGAAATATAAATATTAGTTTGGAAGTATTAGGCCCCAATCCAACATAGTGTACACCTATAATTTTTGATTTAATAGTTTCATTAAATCCCAAAACAAAAACTTCATGTTCATTTGCTAATCCCTCTATCAACCTATTGATAAAAGTGGTCGTCTTAAATGTTCCGTCGAATATTACTATTTTCATAAGCAACTATAATAAAAATCGTTAATTCGTTTTGCTGTAATATGCCAAGCATACTCTAAGGCTTTATTTCTAGATGAATTTGATATGTCTAAAGATAAATCATCATTCATTATTTGGTGAATAGCTTCACTATATTTTTCAACAGTACTATTTCTTTTTAGTAAAATATTTTTTGTGTTTTTAAAGTAATCACTATTTCCACCCACATCTGTACTAACAATAGGCAAACCACTGGCCATCGCTTCCAATACAGAGTTACATGCAGTAACATCAGTTAGAGGTATAAATAATACGCTAGATTTTTGATAAAAAAATCTTAATTGCTCATCAGAAACTCCAGAATGGATGTATATATTTTTGTGTACTGTAACCTTCTTCTTATAAGCCTCATGAATAACAACATTCACCTCAATACTAGAATCTTGTTCTAACAGAACTTCTATTACTTTATTAAAAATAGAAAAGTCACGCATGTGCTGTCCAACCAAAAGAATTTTCTTTGATGATCTTAATTCAAAATTTGGTTTAAAAAAATCAATATCTACACCATGTGGTATATATACCACATTGTCTATTCCCAACCAGTCCTTTAAAAATGGTACCTGATTCTCACCAACAGCAATAGCTCCATTTAATTTTTTCACATATTTTGTATTGGTAATTTGTTTTTGTAAAACATCTGGTGGTTTATGGAATGTAGCAATAAATTTTGTTTTTTTATTTTGAAATAAATTGATCGCTAACTTTACATCTCTTTCCCCATTTAAATAATGGACAATTGATTGTGTTTTAATTCCTTTTAATAATTGTAAGATAAGCTCGATGTCTTTATAAAAACTATTGGTATCATAACTCCCAATATTTTTACAAAAATTTGTAACATAGTATTTAGCCAAGGCATAAGGTATTCTAGCTTTTGGTAAAATTAGAGCTTTGTCTTTTAAACAATTCAAAAACTTACTATACCCAGAATAGTTAGCATGATGTGGAGATGTATGTAAAACTGTAAATATATTTAAAGATGGCATCTCATAATTTTTAAGATTCTTCGCAAATTTTGCCTTGGATGAATCGTATTCATATAAAAATATCTATTATTCATAGATTGCATTTTCATTAATAAGATCTAATAGAATTTCTGCTGTTCTATTTTGAGACCACTTATTTTTAACAGAAACAAGACTGTTTTTTGACAATTCTTTTAATAAAGATTGGTCAGTAAGTAATTTTAAAACTGTATGACTATAATTTTCAATAGGAACCACCAAACCATCAAAACCGTTTAGAATTATTTCTTCAGGCCCTCCCGATCCCTCTAGCGCAATCACTGGTGTTCCACAAGCCATGGCTTCAGTAATTACCATTCCAAAGGATTCATGTTTACTTGGTAAGAGTACTACATCTGCATCTTGATAAAATGATACTAATTGTTCTTGTTTTACTGACCCTATAAAATTTACATTATCAATTAAGTCTAATTTAATTACCAAGTTTTTCAATTCATCATAATAAGTAAGGTCACTTATAGGACCAACAATATTCAGCCTACATTCAATATTGTTGCTTTTTAGAACTACCATAGAATTTATTGCTACTTCAATTTGTTTTAATCTACTGATTCTACCTACATATAATAATTGTTTGATAGTTGAATTCTTAACAAGAATCGGTTTTTCTTTGAATATTGAGTCATCTATTCCTAAGGGTAGCACTTCTATATTTTTATCTTTAAAAAAAGAAATACATAACAATGTGTTTTTCTGAAGTTTTGTATGTACAATTATTAAGGAAGCTTTTTTATAATAATTTTCGAGCTGTGGAGTTAATTCATAATGAACCCCACCCAACATTGCAAAATATTTTTTATTTTTAAATTTTAGCAACTTTGCCAATTTAAAAACATGCTTACCTCCATGCCCTGAAGTATTTATGATAGTAACATCCGGACTTTTAAAAATGTTTTTAAGTAAGTGTATCAATGATACTTCCGAGCGCCATTTTCCAAATTTTGAGGTATTAGAAATTGGGTAAAATATTTTTTTTAATAAATTAAAACAAGAATATATTGTTGGTTTACCCGTGAAATATTCAACAATAATTTTCCATTCAGGTTTTTTATCCTGAATTATCTTTAAAGCCTTTACTTGAGGTATACTATGAGAGTCTAATAAATGACTTTCTTCAAATCCTATAGATTTTGCTGTAAAAGGGTGTAAAAAGCTAACTCTAATATTAATCATAAATTAAATCATAATCACAGTGAAAGAAAACCATGTCGCCTCTACCATTAATTATTTTTTTATTGTTTGATATGCTATTTGGAAGAACTTTGAAACCTACACAATCTTCATATCTAATAATATTTACTCCATCTAAGGCATAAGCAATAGTCAGGAAATAATTGTTAGGCATTAAATTCATATTATTAATTTTAATTTTTAAATTGAAATTAGTACTCGATTTTAATTTAGAATTTAATTGTTCGGTAGATTTAATCGCAGAAATCTTTTTACCATTACTAAGACTTATAAAAACACTAATCTCAAAATCTTCTATCCTACTTTTACACTCAACATTGAATGATAAAGTTAATAAATCACCCATAAAAATTGAATTGGTAATTTGACTGTCCTTATTTAATAAGCTCATACTTTTAACAAAGCAAGTGGTGTTTTTAGGTTTTTCTAAGTCAACAAAACCATTACTATCAAATAATATATTATAACAATTTAGGTATGAATCTATGCCTTTTTTAACTTCACCATAATAATCAATCTTTCCAATTCCCAAAACAAGTAACCTAGAGCATAAACTCTGAATCGCTCCCATATCATGACTTACAAACAAAACTGTTCTCCCACCTTGAGAAGAAATATCTTGCATCTTCCCAATGGCTTTCTTTTGAAACTCCGCATCACCAACTGCCAAAACTTCATCTACCACCAAAATATCTGGTTCTAAAAATGCAGCTACAGCAAATGCGAGACGGACTTTCATTCCACTAGAATAACGTTTTACAGGGGTTTCTATATAGCGTTCGCAACCAGAAAAGGCTATGATTTCATCGAGTTTTGAAGCAACTTCTTTTTTGGTCATTCCCAAAATAGCACCATTTAAAAAGATATTTTCTTTCCCAGTCATTTCTGGGTGAAACCCTGTACCAACTTCTAATAAAGAGGCTATTCTCCCTTTAGATTTTATAGCACCTGTTGTGGGACCAGTTACTTTGGATAAGATTTTTAATAAGGTAGATTTACCTGCTCCATTTTTACCAATAATACCCAATACTTCCCCGCGTTTTACTTCAAAGTTAATATCTTTTAATGCCCATACATATTCGGAAGTTCCTTTTTTAGATCGGTCATTAGATTCTCCAATTTTTAAATATGGATCTTCTTTACCTCTTATTCTTGCAAGAAATCTATTCAAATCATGACTGATTGTTCCTGTACCAACTAGACCTAAACGATATTGTTTGGATAGGTTTTCTACTTTTAATATAACATCATCTTCCATCATTATATCGTATCTATAAAAGTTTTCTCTGTTTTGTTAAAAATCACAATTCCTAATAAAAAAATTAGAATTGAGGAAATAGCTGTATATATAATTCCAAATTGAGAGATATTTCCTTCGTTTAATAGTAAAAAACGAGCCATTTCTATAATATATCCCATTGGGTTGTACATAACCAACCATTCTACTCCCTTCTCTTGAAATAATGATAATGGAATTACCACTAAGGAAATATACATGAGTAACTGTATTCCAAAACTTACTAGAAATGTTAAATCTCTGTATTTAGTAACCATTGAAGAAATTACCATACCAAGTCCTAACCCTAACAATCCCATAGAAAACACTAATATTGGAAATAGAAAAATGTAAATACTTGGTTGTATAGAAGAGCCCAAGTACAAACTATAATAGATATAAAAAGCAATGAATATGAGAAGTTGGATACCAAATTTCAATAGGTTGGATACCACAACAGACATAGGCATAATAATTCTAGGAAAATACACTTTTCCAAAAATTTGCTCATTTTTTTTAAATGTATCAGAGGTAGCTGTGAGGCATTCTTTAAAATAATTCCAGGTAGTAATTCCTGCCAAATTAAATAAAAACGGTGGAATACCACCAGTTTGTATGCCTGCCACGTTATTAAAAACTAGGGTAAATATTACAGAAGTAAATAAAGGTTGTATAAGGTACCAGAGTGGACCTAAAATTGTTTGTTTATA
>Ga0228634_1000654_pt1 | contig 23564 bp, 25 predicted proteins | sample 42DmetaG_FD_190063 | JGI IMG/M metagenome (GOLD analysis project Ga0228634, IMG submission 190063) | Seawater microbial communities from Monterey Bay, California, United States - 42D | ecosystem: Environmental > Aquatic > Marine > Coastal | place: USA: California | collected 2016-09-27 | reverse complement strand
GAGCTTCATATCTCAAACCCTCATTTAAGAGAATCCTTTAGACATGTAACCTATGTGGGTCCTGCTGCAGATGCCGTTGTTGCTGGCCTTGGAGCAGATGGCTACAGTCATGTAATCGACCTCCTACCAGATTTACCAATCAAAGTTAATTAGGTCAGTTAAATAGATTTTTGTGCATTAAGTCAATATGTTCAGGGTGGACGCCACAGCAACCACCAATGAAACTTACACCTTTATTCTTCCATTGCGCAGAATATTCACAGTAGTCATGAGCTGAAATGACATTATTAAATGTCCAATCTCCATTCACTGATTTACCCGAATGAGCATAAACCCCAATCAAGCCAGTCCATTTGGTTTGCATAATCTCTAAACACCGATCAACGTACTCAACCTCTGTATGCATGATGCTAATTACATCCGGATTGTAAGGTTTAATCACATTAATAACAGTTTCAAGTCTATCTCCATCACGCAAACACATCTCATTTGACTCATTAGGCTCGCAGGTCAGCCCAACCCAAATAGGAAGCCCTGAAGATTTTGCAGCCTCAATTGTTGTAATCATTTGCTCGATGTCAATCATCATTTCCAGCATAATAAGATCAGCACCCGCATCTTTCATAACTTGCGCTTGTTTGGTTACTGATAATGTTAGCTCTTTCTGTGAGGGCTTATTGCCAGTCCAAGTCCAATATGATATTCCTCCAGCGACAAGAATGCTATTATTACTCAGCTCCTCTCTAGCCTGGATGGCAAGCTCCACGCCTCGCCTATTTAAAACTTCAAAGTTATGTTCTTGGTTGGCATCTCTGAGAGCATGCTTTGTCGTTGCAAACGTATTGCTGATAATGATTTCGGCTCCAGAATCGATATAATCTTTATGAATTTGTTTGACAATTTTAGGGTGACTTAAAGCTCCTCCTCCATTCCATGCATTGTCCAGTTGTGGGACGCCTCTTCTCTCAACCTCTGTTCCAGTTGCGCCATCAATCAAGATACATTCACCTTGCTGAGCTCTTTTGATTAAATCAATATACCGACTCATATCATCAATAGTAAAACTCTAACGTAGATACTGAAATGTCAGACACATGTTCTCTTCCATAAGCAACAATTCCAAAGCTTCTAATGTTTTTTGGATCTAAAACTGAGTCTTTTGACCATCTTCTTTTAAATGAACTAAAAGGCAGATCAATCATTTTCCAATCCGCATCAGCTTTAAAAGTTGTTGCATAGTAATCAGATGGAGACCAGCTCTCATTGGTTCTGATATGTATGTAGTAGGTTTCTCCATTGCCTCTTACATTAAGACGAACACCTTGAAGGTTTTTTCCCTCTTTTTCTGAGTTTGCGAATGAGACACTGGCCCGCAACTGTATGAAGCCACCATTATTCGCAGTGCTAACGTTCCCTGTAAGTCTCGCATAATACATTTCTCCGTCTTGCTCAAGTGAGACTTGACCATCTGAGACTCCACCCATCACGCGATCGCTGACATATTGCCAGTACCTCCCACTGTCAGCATTAAATGGATAAGAGAGAGTCTCCTCATCTGCAAAAGTCTTTGTATTGAATGCGAGAATTGATAAAGACATGAGAACTAGAGTTAAAAAATGATTTAATTTATTTTTATAAATGGATTTAAAGCGCATAAATAAGTAATGAATTTTTCAAGGAAATTTTATTATAGGTTTTTTATTGTTTCATTAAATTTTTTTCGTTGTAAAAAAGCCGGCAATTGCCGGCTTTTAGTTTCTTTAATTAAGAGTCTAGAGTTAAAGGTTGTAACCCGTTTCTCCATGGCTATCAAGGTCAAGACCTTGGGTTTCAGTCTGTGAATCCACTCTTAATCCAGTTACAACATCAACAATTTTAAGAATCACGAATGTCGCAAGAGCTGTATAGGCTGCAGTAGCCACAACAGCTGTTAATTGAATCTGTAATTGATCACTAATCACAATCGCTTCATGGCTCCAGCCACCTTGGCCTGAAAAAATTCCAAGCTCTTTCGATGCAAAAAATCCAACCAAAATTGTTCCACATATACCTCCAACGCCATGCACTGGAAAGACATCAAGAGAGTCATCAATCTTGAATTTTTGTTTGATAATGATGACTGCATTGAAACATACAGCACCAGCAATAATTCCAATAACTAAGGCTCCAGCAGGTCCCACAAAGCCAGAGGCAGGAGTAATGGTTCCAAGACCTGCAACCATTCCAGTTACTGATCCAAGAGCGGTTGGTTTTCCAAATTTAATCCATTCATAGAACATCCAGGTCATAGCACCTGCTGCCGCAGAGATATGAGTAGCAAGGATTGCCATTGCAGCATCTCCACCAGCAGAGAGTGCAGAGCCACCATTGAAACCGAACCATCCAACCCAAAGCATTGCAGCCCCTATAAAAGTCATAGTCATATTGTGGGGTGGAATTGGCTTTTTAAGAAATTCCTGTCTTGGACCAAGTACAATAGCCGCAACCAAAGCAGCAACACCTGCGGTGATGTGAACGACTGTTCCGCCAGCATAATCAAGGGTATCGCCAAGCCATCCGCCGCCCCATACCCAGTGAGTAATTGGAGCATAAACGACAAATAACCAAATGCTACTAAATAACAGTACAGCAGAGAACTTCATTCTCTCTGCAAAGCCACCCACGATAAGGGCAGGCGTTATAATGGCAAATGTCATCTGAAACATTGCAAAGAGCGACTCTGGAATTGAGCCACTGACACTGTCTATAGTGACTTGGGCTAACATAAAGTTAGATAAGTTTCCTATAAATGGGTTATCACCTGAGAATGCGAGGCTGTATCCAGCAATAAACCATAACATGCTAACAATTCCAGCAATGGCAAAACATTGCATCAGAACCGATAAAATGTTGTTTGAGCGGACAAGTCCCCCATAGAATAGTGCGAGTCCTGGAAGCGTCATAAACAAGACTAGTGCAGTAGATGTCATGATCCAGGCAGTATCGGCGCCATTTATGACGTCCGCAAAGGCCGTCATTGGCAATAAAGCCAATAGTATAAATTTTTTCATTGAGCTCTCCTAAAGTGCGTCGTGGTCCGTTTCGCCTGTGCGAATACGAACTACTTTTTCGATGTCAGTGACAAAGATTTTGCCATCACCTTTTTTTCCGGAACGAGCGATATCGCTAATTGTATTAATTAGCAGATCCAAATTTTTATTTGAGATTGCGATTTCAAGTTTTACTTTGTGAACAAATTCAACGGTAAACTCAGTACCACGATATAACTCCGTGTGACCTTTTTGTTTTCCAAAGCCTTTAACTTCAGTTACTGTCATGCCTGGAATATCGACATCACAAAGAGCCTCTCTAACTTTATCTAGGTTTTCGGGCCTTAAAATTGCTGTAACTAATTTCACTTTTATCTTCCTTGAACTATTAATATCTTCCGTAGACATCTTGGAATAATATCCGACATTGGCTCCTTGGAAGCTACATTGCTAAAAAACAGCCGCTTCATTGCAGCTGCAAGTCTATTATAGATTATTAGATTTTTTTTTGATGCTAAATCTGATTTTCAAATAAAAGATTTGGTGAAAGATCTTCAGTAACAAGGTGAGCATTACTAAAGTTGTTGTCATGAGCAAGTGCTCCAGGAAATGCAATACATTTCAAGTTTGCGTCAATTGCCGATCTCATGCTGACTTCGGTGTCCTCTATTGCAATACATTCATCTGCACTTAAGTTAAGTTCAGAGAGCGCTTTAAGGTAAATTTCAGAATTAGGTTTAGGCTGAGAAACAATCTTGTCATTTCCTATGAAGCTAAAGTCACTTTTTTTAATTTGATTATCAAGCGCAAAGAACATAGCATCAATGTTGGCCTGGGAAGTGCTAGTCACGAATGCTAAATGAATACTATTTTCATGAGCATAATTAATCAAGTGAGATACTCCAGAACGAAGTGAGATTTTTTCATCACTCATCAAGCTGTCAAAGATCTCAGTTTTTCTTAGATGAAGTTCATCAGCATTGACCTCGATTCCAACTTGATTTGCAAAATCATTGATACGATTTCGTCCACCAGACTTTTTGAGCATTGTTTGATATTCTTCAATTGACCAATTCCAGTCAAGGCCTGCTTCAGAAAAAGCTTGATTAAAGGATTTGAGCTGAAGCTCAGAAGTTTCAACTATTGTTCCTATAGATCCGAAGAGAATTGCTTTGTAATTTATTGTCATATCTATTAATTTTTCTTATTTTTCACAAACCACTCAAGGGATGAGGTAGTTTGTAATTGTTAAAATGAGGATGGATAAAAAAAGAGGCATTTAATGGTGGAGGGACAGGGATTCGAACCCTGGAAGGGTATTAGCCCTTGCTGGTTTTCAAGACCAGTGCATTCAACCGCTCTGCCATCCCTCCAAAAGATTGGTATGATACCGTTTTTATGCATAAAGTATATAAAATTTATTTAAAAAAACTACATTTTTTTGCGTATAATTCTCACTTTTTAGAAATTCATTAGGTAGTCGTAATGTCTAAAGTATGTCAAGTAACTGGTAAGAGACCAATAAGCGGAAATAACGTTTCGCATGCTAACAATAAAACGCGTCGCCGTTTTTATCCAAACCTTCATACACACCGTTTTTGGGTTGAAGCTGAAAACCGCTTTGTTAAGCTTAAATTATCAGCACGTGGCCTTCGTGTCATTGACAAGAAGGGTATTGATGCTGTTTTAGAAGAGATCCGTGGTCGCGGCGAAAAGGTATAAGGAGTAATTTATGAGAGAGAAAATTAAACTAGTTTCTTCAGCTGACACTGGTCACTACTACACTACAACAAAAAATAAAAGAATTCATCCTGAGAAGGTTGAGGTAAAAAAATTCGATCCCGTCGTTAGAAAGCACGTGATGTATAAGGAAGCCAAGATCAAGTAGTTATAAGATAGGATTTAAAAAAAGCCGCTTTACGCGGCTTTTTTATTACCTATTATTTAGCTTTGGAGAATTACTTCGAGTGCAATATTAGATGAAGACTCTTGATAATCTGCAATCTGATCAAAGTTTAGGTATTGATAAATTTCACCAGACAAAGGCTCAATATCTTTCATTAACGATAGGTACTCCTCAGGTGTAGGAATGTAGCCTAATTTTGCTGAGATGGCAGCAACCTCTGCAGAAGCCAAGAAAACGTCACTGTTGTCACCGAGCCTATTTGGGAAGTTCCTTGTGGACGTAGATACAACTGATGCACCTTCTTCTACCCTAGCTTGATTACCCATACAGAGGGAGCAGCCAGGGACCTCAGTTCTGTCTGTCAGGCGCTCAAATGTCTCATAAATTCCTTCTGCCCTTAACTGTTTTTCATCCATCCTTGTGGGCGGTACTACCCACAAAACAGTATTCAGCTCAGATTTATCTTTGAGAAGCTGAGCTGCTGCTCTAAAGTGCCCAATGTTAGTCATACAAGACCCAATAAAGACTTCATCGATAGAGGTTTTGGCTACTGATGAAAGAAGTCTGACATCATCTGGATCATTAGGACATGCCAATATAGGCTCTTTAATTTCTGCTAGATCTATTTCAATAACTTCTGCATACTCGCAATCTTCATCAGCCTCAAGAAGCTCTGGATTATCAAGCCATTTTTTCATGTCCTGGATCCTCTTTGCTATTGTTTTTTTATCGTCATAGCCAGAGTCAATCATAGAGCCAAGAAGTGTAATGTTTGAGTTGAGGTATTCCTGAATAGGCTCTTTATTTAGTTTGACAGTGCAGCCATTAGCTGAACGCTCAGCAGTAGCATCTGCAAGTTCAAAGGCTTGTTCAACCTTAAGGTCACCGAGCCCTTCAATTTCCAGAACGCGGCCAGAGAAAATATTCTTTTTGTTGGATTTATCAACAGTAAGTAGTCCTTTTTGGATAGCAACATAAGGAATTGCATTGACCAGATCTCTTAGAGTAATTCCCGGCTGCATTTCACCTTTGAATCTGACTAACACAGACTCAGGCATGTCAAGAGGCAGTACGCCAATGGACGCTCCAAATGCGACGAGTCCAGAGCCCGCTGGAAAGCTAATTCCTATTGGGAAGCGTGTGTGTGAATCTCCGCCAGTGCCAACTGAGTCAGGAAGAAGCATACGATTCAGCCACGAGTGAATAATGCCGTCCCCAGGTTTGAGAGAGACGCCACCGCGGGAATGCATAAAATCTGGAAGTGTATGTTGAAGTTCTAGGTCAATCGGTTTTGGATAAGCAGCTGTATGACAAAAACTCTGCATCACAAGGTCTGCTGAAAACCCTAAACAGGCTAACTCTTTTAGTTCATCACGAGTCATTGCGCCTGTTGTGTCTTGCGATCCAACGGTGCTCATTCGGGGCTCACAGTACGTTCCAGGTCGAATACCCTTAACGCCACAAGCTTTACCCACAATTTTTTGAGCCAAGGTAAATCCTAATTCGCTATTCTTTGGGTCAACCGGACGAAGAAAGACATCACTGACATCAAGCCCTAGTTCAGATCTCGTTTTGTCGGTGAGACCTCTACCAATAATAAGAGGAATCCTGCCGCCTGCCCTGACTTCATCTGGCATCGTGCTTGGAGCAAGATCAAACTTTGAGACAACTTTTCCAGAGGCATCTTTAATAACCCCCTCATATGGAAATATTGTAATTTCATCCCCCATATTCAGTTCAGAAACATCGCACTGTATTGGAAGCGCCCCAGAATCTTCTGCAGTGTTAAAAAATATTGGAGCAATCTTTCCACCAAGCACTATTCCACCACTATTTTTGTTTGGGATATAGTCTATTGGTTCTCCCATATGCCATAACACTGAGTTAATGGCTGATTTTCTTGAAGAGCCAGTACCCACTACATCGCCTACATAAGCTAAAGGAAGACCTTTTTGCTTAAGTTCTTCAATTTTTTCAAGAGGCCTATCCATTTTTTTGATGAGCATCGCTTTCGCATGAAGCGGAATATCTGGTCTTGACCAGGCCTCAGTGGCTGGAGAAAGGTCATCTGTATTGGTTTCACCATCTACGCGAAAAACAGTCACCTTGATGCTTTCAGGAAGAGGTTCTTTCGATGTAAACCAATCTGCCGATGCCCATGAATCAACAATTTTTTTGGCGTACGAGTTGCTTGAGGACTTTTCAAGGATTTGTTGATGTGCTTCGTAAATTAGAATGGTGTGCGAGAGCGCATCACAGGCTGCCTCAGCAGTTTCCTCATCATCAAGAAGTTCGATTAACGATGCAATACTATAGCCACCAAGCATCGTTCCTAATAGAAAAGTTGCGTGTTTTTTCGAAATGGCGTTGCATGTTTCTTCACCCTTGGCGACACTAGTGAGAAAGCCTGCTTTGACGTATGCTGCCTCATCAACCCCTGGTGGCACTCTGTGCGTTAGAAGATTCAAGTAAAAATCATCATCATTGCCCTCTAAAAGGCATTCAACTACTGATTTTGTTTGTTTGGCGTTGAGCGCCAAAGGTGGAAGATTTTCTGACTCTCTTTCATCGCAATGCTTTAGGTAAGCTTCTTTCATAACTGTACTGAATATAAGGTGATTAAATAAATAGAGTATAATTTTATCCTTTTTGATATGAAGGCTTGAATTTTTTAAAGCAATTGTTCGTATTATGACATTTGAAAACCTGACCTCTATTTCACCCATTGATGGACGCTACAGCGACAAGACAAGTCCACTCAAGCCTATTTTTAGTGAATTTGGATTAATGAAGTATAGGCTTCTTGTTGAGGTTCGCTGGTTGGAAGCATTATCAAAAAATTCAAATATTCCTGAGGTTCCTTCATTCAGCCCCGAATCAAATAAAAAATTATTAGCTATTGCCAATGACTTCAGTATCGAGGACGCAAAAGCAATCAAGGAAATCGAAAAAACAACAAATCATGATGTCAAAGCAGTTGAGTATTTTTTAAAAGAGCAAATATCTTCGACGCCTGAGCTTCAAAAGGTTAGTGAGTTTATTCATTTTGCATGCACTTCTGAAGACATCAATAATTTATCTCACGCACTTATGCTTAAGGATGGAAGGGCCGTCTTGTTGAGCGAAATGTCAGGCACACTCGATCTCATTAATGAACTAGCAAAAAATAATGCCAAGATTCCGATGCTCTCCAGAACTCATGGCCAAACAGCATCGCCAACGACACTTGGCAAGGAGATGGCTAACTTCTCTTATCGACTTAATAGGCAAATCAATCAACTTAAAGATGTCCATATTATGGGTAAGTTTAATGGCGCAGTTGGAAACTTTAATGCGCATTTGAGTGCTTATCCCGACATTGATTGGCCAAAGGTTTCTAAGGAGTTTATCGAAGGTCTTGGTATCAATTATGCTTCATATAGTTCACAGATAGAGACGCATGACTATATTGCAGAGTACTTTCATGCGCTAAACAGGTTCAACACCATACTGATTGATTTTTGTAGAGATGTTTGGGGTTACATTTCATTGGGCTATTTCACGCAAAAAACAATTAAGGGCGAGATTGGCTCCTCAACAATGCCTCATAAGGTGAATCCTATTGATTTTGAGAATGCCGAGGGCAACTTGGGATTGGCAATTGCAATTGGAGATCATTTTGCAGCTAAACTTCCAATTTCTAGATGGCAGAGGGATTTAAGTGATTCCACAGTATTGAGAAATTTAGGAGTGAGCTGTGCGCACTCACTGATTTCATACTCTTCCATTTGTAAGGGAATCAATAAACTTGAGGTAAATGAAACAAAGCTACTTGAGGACCTAGACAACTCTTGGGAGGTTTTAGCAGAGCCTATTCAGACTGTGATGCGTCGATATGGCATAGAAAACCCTTATGAAAAGCTGAAAGAGCTAACAAGAGGAAAGACAATTGATGCTGAAATCATAAAAGACTTTATTTCCTCGTTAGAGATTCCTTTTGAAGCTAAAGATGAGCTCTATAAACTGACACCAGCAAACTATATCGGAGATGCGATTAAATTAGCACGCGACATTTAAAACTGATATAATTTCCCGCCTTAATAATTTAACAATCAAAAAGGAGCAAAAAACCCATGGTTAAGATTAGACTAGCCCGAGGTGGAGCCAAGAAAAACCCTTTTTATTCGATTGTAGCAACAGACTCTAGAAAGAGAAGAGACAGTGGTTACATTGAGCGTATTGGATACTTTAATCCTGTTGCTCGCGGACAAGAAGTCAGGCTTCAACTCGAAGAAGATAGACTGTCATACTGGATTTCTCAGGGAGCACAGATTTCAGATCGCGTCAAGCAGCTTGTTAAGGAATATAAAGACCCATCTATTCGTGAAAAGCAGTTAGCAATGCAGGCAGCTAAAGCTGATGAAAAGGCTAAAAAGATTGCTGCAGAAGAAAAAGCAAAGGCAGATTTAGAGGCTAAAGAGGCTGCTGAGGCCGCAGCTCAAGAAGCGGCAGCAGAAGAAGCCGCAGCAGCAGAAGCAGAAGCAGAAGCTCCAGCAGAAGAAGCTCCAGCAGCAGAAGCAGAAGCAGAAGCTCCAGCAGCAGAAGCAGAAGCAGAAGCTCCAGCAGCAGAAGCAGAAGCTCCAGCAGAAGAAGCCGCAGAAAAGCCAGCTGAAGAGCCTGAAGAAAAATAATTTGGTGTCATTGACGCCTCAAGAAAACAATAAAAAGCTGTTAGTCGGAAAGATTAATGGCTTTTTTGGTTTACAGGGCTGGGTAAAAGTATTTTCATACACCAATCCCAGAGCAAACATCCTTAACTATTCACCCTGGTCTATTAAAGTCGATGGAAATTTCCAATCCATTGACATTACTAGTGGGCGTGAACAGTCAAAAACAATTGTCGCTCATATCAAAGGGATAGATAATCGAGAGGACTCTCAAAAATTTATTGGACAAGATATTTATATAAATAAAGAGCAGCTCCCTGAACTCACGCAGGGTGAATACTATTGGCATGAGCTCATTGGATTTGATGTTATCAATAAGGATGAAGAGCGGCTTGGAACTGTTGATTATTTTGTTGAAACAGGAGCTAATGATGTACTCGTGGTTAAAGGTAAAAAAGAATATTGGATTCCATATATTGAGCCCTTTTTAGTTTCTATTGACTCTAAAAATAATAAAATACTAGTTGATTGGGACAAAGATTTTTAGTCAGAATTAAAAAAAATCTGCGTTTATCTGTTCTAGTTAGGTACACTTATTAGTGGATTAAAACTTAACTTCAGAAACATATTTCATGATTTGGATAACAAGATTATTTCCATTTTTGTTATGGATTAAAGACCTTAGTAACCCAAAAACTCTCAAAGCTGATGTGGTGGCAGGTGCAACTGTTGCTTTCGTTTTAATTCCTCAATCAATGGCTTATGCACAGCTTGCCGGGCTTGGTCCTGAGTATGGGCTTTATGCCTCTTTTTTGCCGGTACTGATTGGTGCAATGATGGGCTCATCAAGACAGCTCTCAACAGGCCCGGTTGCTGTAGTTTCTTTGCTGACAGCGGCGGCGCTTGGTGAAATAGTAACTGATCCTGCAAGCTATGCTGTCTACGCTGCTCTGTTGGCTTTAATCGTTGGGGTGTTTCAATTTTCACTAGGCATCCTTAGGTTAGGTTTTGTAATTAACTTCCTTTCTCTCCCTGTAGTCACAGGTTTTACAAACGCAGCAGCAATCATTATTGGAACATCTCAGCTCCCTAAAGTTTTTGGAATCAGAGTAATTAATTCGAACGACACTGATTGGGAGAGTGCGTGCCAGCCTTTAACTATTATTGAAAGAATTGAGAAAGTCGACATCAATGGACTTCATACAATTTGTAATGCTGATCAAAGTTACCAGACGATTGCAAGGCTGCTTGAGGCAGCAATCTACCATACTCATCTTCCAACACTGGCTATGGCTATTGCAGGGGTACTAGGTATTATTATTTTTCAGCGTTATTTCCCTAGATTGCCAGCAATCTTATCGGTCGCAGTGATTTCTACTGCCGCATCCTTCTTGATTGACTATCAAGGCATGGGGGGCGCTATAGTAAGTTCAATTAACATCGAGGGATTGGTAAGTTTTAAATTACCAAGCTTTGATTTTAATGCTGTTGGAACATTATTTATCTATGCAATTACAATATCATTAATTGGTTTTATGGAGGCCATCTCTGTTGCCAAGTCAATGGCTGCAACAACGAAGCAGCGTTTAGATGTGAATCAGGAGCTCATTGGTCAGGGGTTATCGAATGTAACCTCAAGCTTCTTTCAGGGTTATGCTGTCTCGGGTTCTTTTTCAAGGTCCGCAGTGAATCTGACTGCTGGCGCGGTTACTGGGTTCTCATCTGTCGTTACAGCGATTATTGTAGGTTTGACAATTATCTGGTTAACGCCTTTACTCTATCACCTCCCACAAGCAACGCTAGCTGCAATTATTCTGATGGCTGTTGTTAATCTGATTCATTTCTCACCCTTGAGGCATGCTTGGAAGGTTGAAAAGCATGATGGTCTTGTTGGCCTCCTGACTTTTATAATGACACTCACTTTTGCACCGCATCTAGAAAATGGTATTGCTTTTGGGGTGATCATGTCTCTTGGGCTATTCCTCTATAGAACTATGGAGCCTAACTTTTCAGAATTATCTGTTGAGCATGGTTCGATCATTGCCTCAAGGTTTGCTGATGAGTCAGTTGAGGTAAGTCCCTCAGTTAAAGTTGCAAAATGGAGTGGCTCTCTTTATTTTGCTAATGCTGCATATTTTGAGACAAAGTTGCTGGATTTAATAGCAAGGCATAATGATGACTTGAAGTACATAATAGTTGATGTTGCCTCTATAGTTCAAGTTGATGCCAGCGGCGAGCAGGTTTTATCGAGCTTAGTTGAGACATGCTCAAACTCTGGTGTGGAGATCCTTTTTGCCAGAACAGAAAGGCTGGAGGCAGAGTTATTTAGATCAGGATTTAAGAAGCGCTATGGGGATAATCGATTCTTTGATCTTAGAGCAGACGCCTTAAAGTATGTTTGGCAAGAGATGGAAAACCTTGAAAACGAAATCGAGGATGATAATCATACGGACGCTGAGCAAGATTTTGACATACAAAATCCTGAACTAGAGCCAAGCTAGATCTCCTTATAAAATGCTTTTATGAAATACAGCCCTTGAGGCTCTGCAGTTGGACCGGCTTTTTTTCGATCTTTGCTAGCTAAGACCGATGACATCCATTCGACACTCTTTTCACCCCTACCTATTTTTAAAAGGGTTCCAACAATGTTTCGAACCATATGATGAAGGAATGCATTAGCTTTGATGCTAAAAATCAACTCATCTTCAAATGTTTCAATCTGAATATGCTCAACCGTTTTAATGGGAGACTTTGCTTGACAGAGGCTTCCCCTAAAGCAAGAAAAATCATGTTCACCTAAAAGCAAAGCTGCTGCCTCTTTCATGTGTTCAACATTAAGAGGTCTAGGTTCCCAGAGAAAGTAATCTGCTTTGAGTGAGGACCTTACAGGGTGGTGATGAATTTTATATTCATATAATCTAGCAAAGGCACCAAACCTGGCATGAAAGTCTTCAGTGACAACCTTAGCCCATTTAAAGTTGACATCACTGGGAAGGTTTACATTGCCACCAAAAAGCCAAGCTCTGTTTGTTCTCTTTGTTTCAGTCTCAAAATGAATAACTTGTTCAACTGCATGCACTCCAGAATCAGTCCTCCCACTACAGAATACACGAACTGGATGATTGGCTACTTTAGATAGCGCTGTTTCAACAACGCTTTGTACTGTTCGAAGGCCAGATTTTTGTATTTGCCAGCCATGATAATTTTTTCCAAAGTACTCAACGCCAAGCGCAACTTTCATAATCAACCATTGATTTTATTTGTTGTAAAATTAAGGTTTACATTTTAACAAACTATTTCGACTCACTTGATGAGTCTCTTGGAAGCTATTCATATGAATGAAAACCAAAAACCGACTGGTATAAAAAAACTTTGGTCTGCCTCTGTTTACTCTGCAAAAGGACTCAAGGCTTGCTATCAATCAGAGTACGCATTTCGTCTTGAAGTTTGGTTGGCAGTCGTTTTGATACCTCTTGGCTACTGGCTAGGGGAAAACTCTATTGAACAAGTGCTTTTAATCACTCCAATTTTTTTGGTTTTGATTGTAGAGCTGGTTAATTCTGCAATCGAGGCTGTAGTTGATCGCGTTGGGATGGAGCATCATGAACTATCAGGCTTTGCAAAAGATACAGCTTCAGCGGCTGTTCTAATTTCCTTAATCATTTTCTTAGTCACGTGGATCATTATTCTTCTTTAAAGAAGCGTTTAGATTATGATTTAGATTGTCACTTTTTTGACTCAATCGACAGCACCAACGCCTTTCTTGCAAATTCTCCATACGAAACCAAGACACAGTTATGTGTTACTAGGGAACAAACCAAAGGGTATGGACAGCATGGCAGAAAATGGGCCTCACAAAAAGATGGAAGTATCATTTTTTCGATTCGAAAGAGTTTTCATGAGCATACAAATATAAATGGACTTAGTTTAGTTGTTGGGTTGGCAATAATAAAATCTATAGAGTATCAATGCCAGTCTTTTGGTCTTAAAATTAAATGGCCTAATGATATTTATTATGAAGATAAAAAGTTAGCTGGAATTTTGATGGAAAATAACATACACAATGGGAAGCAATATGTCTTAATTGGAGTTGGCGTTAACTTTAAACTATCGAATAAAATTGTAATTGATGCGCCTTGGGTTGATCTATCTAGAATTGCTAACAGGCTTCCTAATTTTCAGCATTTAACTGCCTCAATAATCAACAATATCATAGACTTTTCAGACGACTTTCAGGCGAATGGTCTTTCAAGCTTATTATCTCACTGGGAAGACTACGATATGCTTAAAGGGGTTTTGATTAAATCAAAAGAGTCTGGTCAAGAGTTTCAAGGCAAAATTGACGGAATAACCAATCAAGGTGCGCTCAAAGTTTTAACAGAAGACGGCGTCAAAGAGCTCTATAGCTCTATGCATATTGAGTACATTTAGGGTAAGATAGTTTTCCAATACAAAGCCATTAAAATTGAATGATGGGACATCAGCTAGAAGTAAAAAATCTATATAAAAAGTATGCAAGACGTGAGGTTGTAAACGATGTTTCGTTTTCAGTTAAAGGCGGTGAAATTGTAGGATTACTTGGTCCAAATGGTGCAGGAAAGACAACCTGCTTCTATATTACCTGTGGGCTGGTCAGATCTAGCAAAGGCGAGGTCAATTTAGATAACAAAAGTATAGGCAACATGCCGATGCATAAACGCGCTAATCTTGGTCTTGGCTACCTTCCTCAAGAACCCTCAATTTTTCGTAAATTAAGTGTTGAAGACAACATTTTGGCTGTTTTAGAAATGAACAAATCAGTTTCTGCAAAAGATAGGCCTGGTCGATTAGAAGAGCTGTTATCTGAATTCAAAGTTGAGCATGTCCGCCACATTAAGGGAATTACTCTCTCTGGAGGAGAACGAAGAAGGGTAGAAATTGCGCGTGCCTTGGCAATGGATCCAAAATTCATATTGCTTGATGAGCCGTTTGCAGGAATAGATCCAATTTCAGTTGGTGATATTCAAGAAATTATTTATCAATTAAGAGACAAAGGAATTGGCATTCTAATTACAGATCATAACTACAGGGAAATGTTAGATACCTGCAACCATTCTTATGTATTAAGTGCTGGAAAAATTATTGCTCAAGGCGGTAAGGATGAGATCTTAGCTAATGAAGAAGTGAAAAAAGTTTACTTGGGTGAGACGGTAGGTGGCTAATCAAAATCTGATCACATTAGGTATTGAATCTTCTTGTGATGAAACTGGAATTGGAATTTATAGTAGCGATGATGGTCTGATATCTCATAAGCTATTTTCTCAAGTCAAATTGCATGCAGAGTATGGTGGAGTGGTCCCTGAACTGGCGTCAAGAGATCATATTCAAAAGGCTATACCTCTTATTAAAGATGCACTCAAAGAGAGTAATGTCAAATTAAATCAACTCACCGGAATTGCATATACTGCTGGGCCTGGCTTGTCAGGCGCGCTCTTGGTCGGAAGCTCTATAGCTCAGAGCTTAGCTTGGGGTTTAGGTATTCCAGCTCTTGGTGTTCACCATATGGAGGGGCATCTTTTGGCTCCATTACTTGAATCAAAAAAGCCTAAGTTTCCATTTGTTGCACTCCTAGTCTCAGGAGGTCATACGCTGCTTGTTGATGTTCCCAGGATAGGTGAGTATAAAATTCTTGGAGAGTCACTTGATGATGCGGTTGGCGAGGGATTTGATAAGACTGCTAAGATTCTTGGGTTGGGGTATCCTGGAGGACCTGCATTAGCAAATCTTGCAAAAAAAGGAGATAAGAATAGGTTTACTTTTCCTAGGCCAATGACAGATAGGCCAGGTCTTGATTTTAGCTTCAGTGGCTTAAAGACGTTTGCAAGAAATACCTATTTTGATTTTCCTGATGAAAAAGCTAATATTGCTAAAGCATTTGAAGTTGCTGCTACTGAAACTTTGACAATCAAATGTAATCGAGCAATCAAACATACTGGCTATAAAACTTTAGTAGTCTCTGGAGGAGTGAGCGCAAACCTTTCTCTTCGTCAATCATTAAATCAGATGGGAACTGAAAATGATGTAAGTGTATTCTATCCAGCACTGAATTTCTGCACAGATAATGGAGCTATGATTGCACTTGCTGGGCATTACCGACTGCTTGCTGGACAGTCTAACGAGAATTATGAAATATCTATCAAACCTAGATGGAGCCTTGAGGAGCTCCTTCCAGTCTAGACAAATCAGGAAACTGAACACATTCAAGTTAAAAGTGCATAGAGTATAATTACTTCTGTAAATTGAAGTAATAAACTAAAGAAGAATTTTATGATTATTATCCCTGCAATTGATTTAAAAGATGGCCAGTGCGTAAGGCTACGTAAAGGAGTTATGGAGGACACAACGGTGTTTTCAAATAATCCAACTGAGATGGCTTCAAAGTGGGTTGAGGAGGGCGCAAGAAGACTTCATTTAGTTGATCTTAATGGAGCATTTGAGGGCAGACCTATCAATGCAGACTGTATTAACGAAATCACTAAATCATTCCCAAAACTGCCAGTCCAAATTGGAGGAGGTATTCGTGATCTTAAAACTGCAAGTGCATACATTGAGGCGGGAATTAGTTATTTGATTATTGGCACTATGGCTGTTAAAAACCCAGATTTTGTCGAAGAGCTCTGCCTCGAGTTTCCAGACAAAGTCATTGTTGGTCTTGATGCAAATAATGGTTTTGTGGCAACAGATGGATGGGCAGAGCAAACAAACATTAGTGTTGTTGAACTAGCAAAAAAGTACGAGCAGTATGGAGTCAGTTCGATTGTCTATACCGATATAGCCCGAGATGGAATGATGCAGGGTGTAAATGTAGATGCTACAGCAGCTCTGGCTGATCAAACTTCAATTCCAATCATTGCTTCTGGAGGCATAACTAATCTGGATGATATAGCTGCACTTTTAAAAAATGCGCATCATGGAATAATTGGAGCTATTACTGGTCGAGCAATTTATGAAGGCCAACTTAACTTTAGAGATGCGCAAGCAATGAGTGATATTTATGATAGTTGAAGTAGCATATGCTCTAGCAGAAAAGCAAAGTCTTATTAGCCTTGAAGTTGAAGAGGGAACAACGCTCAAAGATGCTATTGAAGCCTCAGGCATCCTTGAAAAGTATAATGAAATTGATTTGTCAAAGCAGCAGGTGGGAATTTTTTCTAAGTTTGCAACTTTAGATACTGTTCTAAGAGAAAAAGATAGAGTTGAGATATATCGATCTCTTATTGCTGACCCAAAGGAGGTTCGCAAAGAGAGAGCCGCCCAGGTTAAGGCAATGAGAAGCATTAAAAAAGCCTAAATCAGGGTAAAATACATATCAAAATATATTTATAAATTATATGAGCGAAGACAAACCTCCGAGTAGACCATCTTTATTCAAGATATTTGATAAGTTTTTTCCTAAAACTTTAAAACCACGAGCACAACTTATGCAAGCCTTAGAAGAGGCTGAGGAAAACCTTGTTATTGATCCTTATAGTCGATCTGTAATTGAAGGCGCATTACAGGTTGAGAGTCTTAAAGTAAGGGATGTTATGGTTCCACGTTCTAAGATGATTATGATTAGCTCTGAGGCTAGTACTAAAAATCTTCTACAAATTATGGTAGCCTCTTCCCACTCTAGATTTCCTATACACAACGAAGAGCAAGATTCTATTCTAGGGGTTATTCTGGCTAAAGACCTCCTTGCGCATTTGGCAAATAATCAAGATGATGAATTTAACTATAGAGAGTACTTGAGGGACGCTTTATCGGTTCCAGAGAGTAAGCCATTAGGGGCTTTATTGAGGGAGTTTCAACAGAATAAATCTCATATGGCAATCGTCTTAGATGAGTATGGTGAAATTGCAGGGCTAGTGACACTCGAAGATGTGATCGAACAAATTGTTGGTGAAATAGAGGACGAGCATGATAAAGAAGAGGACAATATCATTGATTATGGTGATGGTCGATTCTTGTTACAAGCCAATACAACACTGAGTGAATTCAATGATTTTTTTGACTCAAATATAAAGAGTGATGATTATGACACAGTAGCTGGATTGGTTATTTCAGGTTTTAGTTATTTACCTGAACAGCTCAGTGAAATTAGCCTTCATGGGTTTCAATTTAAAGTTTTAAAAACGGATAATCGAAGGCTACATTTATTAGAGGTTCAGCATCAAACTTCCGACGAAAAGCTCAAAGATAACTAAAGCAATCTTTGATGCTTTAATTAATTGTAATCACTTAGTATAATCCCCACTATGAATCCTTTAGATCAAACAACTCAATTAGTCATTGACCTAATCAAGCAAAATAAAGCGACAGATTTTGAATTTTCAGTTGGTAGGAGTTCTGGCGTCTCTACTGCAGTTCGATTATCTAAAGTTGAAACGTTACAATATCATTTAGATACCAGCTTTGATGTCAGTGTTTATTTTGGTAAAAATAAAGGACAAGCTTCGAGTGTTGATCTTAGCAAGGATAGTTTAAAAAAAGCGATTGAATCAGCTTGCATGATTGCTAAATATACTCAAGCTGACCCATTTAACGGACTAGCTCCAAAAGATAGAATGGCTTGGAATGCTCCAGATTTAGATCTCTATCATCCCTGGAGTTTGGATGCTCAAGAGAGTATTGAAATTGCTAAAGAGTGCGAAGAAATAGCCCTAGAGCAGGACGAAATAGATAACTCAGATGGTGCTGAGTTGTCAAGCCATGAAGGCGAAACATATTATGCAAATTCAAATGGATTGATTACAAGTATAAAAAATACTAAGCATTCGTTGCATTGCTCTTTAATTGCTAAGAGAGACTCAGAAATGCAGACTGCTTATGAGTACTCAATTGCTCTGGACTCAAATAATTTAATGAGCCCCTCTATGGTTGGCAAAGAGGCATCTCGTTTTGCCCAAAAGAAATTGGGTTCACGAAATCTCAAGTCACAAAAATGCCCTGTTATTTTTATTCCAAGACAGGCTTCAGGGCTCTTTTCTCAACTATTAGGTGCACTAAGTGGATCAAGGCAATTTAAAAAAACATCTTTCTTGCTTGACTCGGTTGGTAAGTCTGTAGTGACAGATTCAATCAGTATTTATGAAGATCCACTTCAGTTGAAAACTCTAGGTTCGAGATCTTTTGATCTTGATGGTGTATTAAAAAAGAAACAATTCTTCGTTCAAAATGGAAAAGTTGTTAGCTACTTGATGGGACAATATTCAGCAAATCAGCTTGGGCTAGAAACAACTGCAAATGCTGGTGGAGTGAGTAATTGCCAGGTCGAATCAAACTTTGATGGAGGGCTCGAAGAATTAACTAAGATCATGAATAAAGGTCTTATTGTGACCGATTTGATGGGGCATGGCGTCAATGCTACAACGGGTGACTATTCGCGAGGAGCGAGTGGTTTTTGGGTAGAAGGTGGACAGATTCAATATCCTGTGTCAGGGGTTACGATTGCAGGTAATCTGAAAACGATGTTAAAAAATATAACCTATGTTGGAAATGATATTGACCTCAGAAGTAATCTGAAAGTTGGCTCCACACTCATTAATGAAATGACTATCGCTGGGGAAGGGTAATCAATAATTTTGATGTTGTTATAATCGGCGGTGGTATTGTTGGACTATCCATGGCTGCTGAGCTTGCCAACAAGATGACTCTCAGCATCGCTGTGATTGACCCAAATGATTTAAATCCAACAATCAGTCCAAAATTTCATACCCGAGTGAGTGCTATAACACCAGCCTCAATAGACTTTTTGAAATCGATCAATGTATGGAATGAGTTAGAGAGAAAGAATGCTTTTGAGGCAACCAAAGTGTGGGATCAGAATTCACATGGTCGGCTAAACTTTCATGCGAAAGATGAGGGAATGGAATACTTAGGTTACATTGTTGAAAATGATGTGATTCAATCTGCTCTCTATAGAGCAACTGAACCATCAACTACCGCCATGATTCAGGCCAGTTTAGTTGAGCTAATTGCTACTGATGTTGGCTATCAAGTTGTTCTAAATAATGGCCAAACCTTGTCTTGCAAATTATTGATTGGAGCAGATGGCCCCCAATCAAAAGTCAGAAGTTTAGCCAATATAGAGTTCAAGGAGCAGAACTATAACCAAGCAGCTATCATTGCTAATGTTTTAACTGAAAAGCCACTCAATAAAACTACTTGGCAAAGATTTTTATCGGATAGCATTCTTGCTTTTTTACCGTTATCGGATCATCAAGCATCGATTGTGTGGTCTTGTAAAAATTCTTTAGCTAATACACTTGAAAAACTAGATGATATTGCATTCAATAAACGCATTACAGAAGCTTCAGAGTATCAATTTGGTTCACTAGAACTTCAAAGCAGTAGGAAATACTTTCCTTTGGTTGCAAGGAGTGCAAATCAATACGTTCTTGAGAATCTTTCCTTGATTGGCGATGCAGCCCATAACATTCATCCTCTAGCAGGCCAAGGAGTAAATTTAGGGTTTTCTGATGTAATAGAGCTAAGCAAGCAGTTGCAAGCAAGCAACTCAGACACTCTGGGTGAATTCCTAGTTCTTAGGAAATACGCAAGAGCTAGAAGGCTTGATAACGAATTAATGGCCAAAACCATGACGGGCCTGGATTGGGTCTATAAAGAGAATATGGAGCCACTCAGATGGCTTAGGGGTTATGGAATGAATCTGATTGATGAGACTCCTGCACTGAAATCCTTTTTTCAAAGACAAGCACTGGGGAAGATTAAGAAAAATTAATCATCTTATAAATCTTGTTGGGGTAACTATGCCGTCAACTGGAACATCCCAAGGCTGAGCGGTCAAGCGATCAATCTCTTGAGAGTCGAAAGCCAGCCCAAAGAGTTTTGGAACTCTAAATTTTTTTATTTTATTATGGAAGCTGAGAGTTTTGTCGTAAAAACCACCACCCATACCTAGGCGATTTTTATGTTTATCAAAACCAACAAGTGGCATAAGAATAATGTCCATTCTGTGAGCTCCTTGAAGAGGGCTAAAGATTGGTTCTTCAATACCAAATCTGTTTTTTTTGAATAATTTACCCATCTTTGCAAACTTTAGCTTTTCCCCTGCAAGTATTGGTAAATAGACAAAATACCCTTGCTTCAATAAGAATTTTATTGTGTCAGCTGTTTCGATTTCACCATCATTTGGAATAAAAATTGCTATATGCTTTGCATTTCTAAAAATGGCCCGCTTTTGGCATTGGTAAAGAAGCTGCCTGCCAAACTTTTTTCTCGAAGGCTGGTCAATCGATCTTCTGATTTTTCTGAGCTCTTTTCTTAGTTCTTTCATGTTTGATTATGAAGATTTTTAGTCTAATTTTAGCAGTAGAAAAAAATGAAAGAATAGATAATTCTTTGACGAATAATGGGTCCGTTGTGCCGCGTTGACATGGTCCTGAACCATTCTGGTTCAAGGCGGAAGTTCGATGTTTACCGTAGGTTTCCCGCTTCAAGGCGGGCTTACACAAAAGCACCCAATCTCATCTCCTTTTCTATACTTAATCGGCTCAGGGAAATAAATCAACCACGAACACAACAGATAAATAAATTATCACCTTTTAGGGGTATGTTTGCAATGCAATTTCTTCTTTTCTATGAAATTAAGTTAGTAGCATAGAGTTCAGATATTTTCCAAATAAGGTACTTTTAAAAACCTATTGCTATAAAATCCCTTTTTCAATTTTTTAATAGGGCTCTCTAAGTGACTGTATTAGCTTCAATTTTATTACTTGTTATTATTATGGATCCAATAGGAAATGTGCCTGTATTTTTAAGTATTCTTAAAAATATTCCAATGGAAAGACGAAAAATAATCATCATCAGGGAGTTGATTATTGCATTCTTAATTTTGATGTTTTTTATGTTTGTTGGAAGGTTTCTGCTTCAACTCCTTCAAATTGCTCAGTCATCACTAGGAATTGCAGGTGGAATCATACTATTCATTATTGCCATCAGAATGATTTTTCCTGGAACCAAGCCAATGTTTAGCCATGATGAAGAATCAGAGCCTTTAGTTGTCCCCCTTGCAGTTCCAATGCTTGCTGGACCATCTGCAATCGCTGCAGTAATTTTACTAATGGCTCAAGAGCCACATAGATGGTTAGATTGGACGTTAGCTGTATTTGTAGCTAGTTTAATTTCAGGAATCATTTTGGTTTCATCAGAATCACTTGGGAGAAAGCTTGGCAATAGAGCTTTAACAGCGATTGAAAGATTAATGGGTATTTTCTTAATAATGATCTCAGTTGACTTTGTTCTAGACGGAATTAAACAGACTTTTAATATTTAATATTAAATTTTCAAAATTCACAATCTATTACGACCAATTCAAATTTGCTATGTAGCCCTGAAAAGACTATAATGGCGCCTTTTTTAACAATTTAATGGCGAAGAATTTGGCACCTATAGTTATGAAATTTGGGGGAACGAGTCTCAGAGATGAGGATTGTCGTTCTCATGCTTTACATCATATCAAACGCTACCATGAGGCTGGTGAAAGAATTGTGGTTGTCGTTTCTGCTATGGGACGAAAAGGTGAGCCATATGCTACAGATACTTTAGTGGCGCTTCTAAGGGATGTTGGACACAACATCAATCCTAGGGAGTTAGACCTTGTAATGAGTGTTGGCGAGACTTTAAGCTCTGCCTATTTTTCTCACCTATTAAGTCATAATGGAATGCCAGCAGAGTCTTTTAATGGAAGGCAATCTGGAATTCTGACTGATGACAATGCTGGAAATGCTGAAATTTTAGAGATTAATCCATCACGAATTGTTGAAGCGCTTGATAATGGATTTATAGCAGTAGTGGCTGGCTTTCAAGGAGTTAATGACAAGGGAGATATTCGAACTTTAGGTCGAGGTGGTAGCGATACCTCTGCAGTTGCACTTGCATCTGCACTGGGCGCTGAAAAAGTTGAAATTTTTTCTGATGTTGATGGCATAGCAAACTGTGATCCACGACAGGTTGAAGGCTCAAGTTATTTGGAGTCCATTAGTGTTAATCAGATGCTGGCTATGGCTGATGAGGGGTCTAGAGTGATTCATCCTAGAGCTATAAAGGCTTCATTAAAAACTAAAACACCTATTATTGCAAAAAACAATTTTAATGATTCTGAAGGAACTTTAATCCACCATGATGAATCAAAAAAAGAAGAGGTCGTGGCAATTGCCCATCGTGAGAGCATGGTTTTGATTGAGTTTGCTCTTGAACACAAAGCTGCGAGCCACGTCAATGGCGTTGTTAATATAGATTCTAGAAGACTACTACTGAATGATGATGTTTATTTAAGCGACAAGTTGGCTCAGCTTGAGGAGAAGCTCGGTTTTTATAAGTTGAGTAGGCACTGGGCAACAATTTCAGTGGTTTTCAATAATAAAGTGTCAAAAAAACCTGCTGAATTGGACTATGCGGAGTTGCTTGATGCGCCAGATACGATTATCAGATATCTCCTTAAAGAACCAAAGGTTAGGGAAACCCTAAAATTCTTACACGGGAGATACACTTCCTAAGTTAAGGTTTGTAACCAGAATTGTTTACATAACTTAGAAGTATTTCATCAGTAAACTCTGCTTCAAGTTCTGCTGCTTTCTTCTCAACTGGCTCTCTTAAGTCCCCATCCTCAATTTCAGTGACATCATTGTGCCAATCAGTCAGGTAGGCGTCCGCATCTGTTGAGTCACCTACCGTTGCGGCAGAGTCAACGGCTTCCATAAAGCGATTATCTAGCTGAACTTTCTCAACCTCTCTTCTGCTTTTTTTTATCATCACCTGTGTGGGTATATCACGCCATTTTATTACCGTAAGCTTCATCTAATTCTCCAAGAAAACAAAAAACAATTAATCAAATAAATTTCGCAAAATTCTACCATTAAGTTATTGATGCAATTGCTATAATTAAAGTATATAATTCACGTTTTTTGAGTTTGGATAGGTTATGAAAAATAAAGCACAAGT